>Ga0102924_1006731_pt1 | contig 10695 bp, 12 predicted proteins | sample PaiPotPPM11metaG_FD_80116 | JGI IMG/M metagenome (GOLD analysis project Ga0102924, IMG submission 80116) | Iron sulfur acid spring bacterial and archeal communities from Banff, Canada, to study Microbial Dark Matter (Phase II) - Paint Pots PPM... ...
ACCTAGCGAACCCCGGAGCTGCCTGACCACTCGCGGTACTCGTCGGCCTTCGCTTTTAGCCCGGACTCGATCTCCTGACGCTTGGCGTAATCGCGGACGTCCTGTGTGATGCGCATCGAGCAGAAATGCGGGCCGCACATGGAGCAGAAGTGCGCGACCTTCGCGCCCTGTGCGGGAAGCGTCTCGTCGTGGAACGCGCGCGCCGTCTCCGGATCGAGCGAGAGCGCGAACTGATCCTCCCACCGGAACTCGAAGCGCGCCTTCGAGAGGACGTCGTCCCACGTGTGCGCGTTCGGGTGGCCCTTCGCCAGATCGGCCGCGTGCGCGGCGATCTTGTAGGCGATGACGCCGTCTTTCACGTCCTTCTTGTTCGGCAGGCCGAGGTGTTCTTTCGGCGTGACGTAGCAGAGCATCGCCGTGCCGTACCAGCCGATCATCGCCGCGCCGATCGCGCTCGTGATATGGTCGTACCCCGGCGCGATGTCGGTGACGAGCGGGCCGAGCGTGTAGAACGGCGCCTCGTCGCACACGGCGAGCTGACGTTCCATGTTCTCTTTGATGAGGTGCATCTGCACGTGGCCTGGGCCTTCGATCATCGTCTGGACGTCGTGGCGCCAGGCGATCTTCGTCAGTTCGCCCAGCGCTTCGAGCTCGCCGAACTGCGCTGCGTCGTTCGCATCGGCGGTGCAGCCCGGGCGCAAGCCGTCGCCAAGCGAAAAGCAGACGTCGTACGCCTTCATGATCTCGCAGATATCTTCGAAGCGCGTGTAGAGGAAGTTCTCCTCGTGGTGCATGAGGCACCATTGCGCCATGATCGACCCGCCGCGCGACACGATACCCGTGATACGTTCCGCCGTGAGCGGCACGTGGCGCAAGAGCACGCCGGCGTGGATCGTGAAGTAGTCGACGCCCTGCTCCGCCTGCTCGATGAGCGTGTCGCGGAAGATCTCCCACGTGAGTTTATCGACCTTACCGTCGACCTTTTCGAGCGCCTGATATATCGGCACGGTGCCGATCGGCACCGGCGCGTTGCGCAAGATCCACTCGCGCGTTTCGTGGATGTTCTTGCCGGTCGAGAGATCCATGACGGTGTCGGCGCCCCAGCGCGTCGCCCACGTCATCTTCTCGACCTCTTCCTCGATCGACGAACTCACCGCCGAGTTGCCGATGTTCGCGTTGATCTTCACGAGGAAATTGCGGCCGATGATCATCGGCTCGCTCTCCGGATGGTTGATGTTCGCGGGAATGATCGCGCGGCCGCGCGCGACCTCGTCGCGGACGAACGACGGTGCCATGCCTTCGCGCAACGCGATGAACTCCATCTCCGGCGTGATCTCACCGCGGCGCGCGTAATGGAGCTGCGTGACGTTGCGGCCGGTTTTGGCGCGCAGCGGCGGCCGTGAGTGCGCGAATCGGATCGAGTCGAGCTCGGCTTTTGCCTCACGCTCGCGTCGATACGCGGACGTCGGACGTTCGAGACGCTCGATGTCGCCACGCGCCTCGATCCAGGGCGCGCGCAACGGCGCGATCCCTCGATGCGGATCGCACTCCAGACCTGGATCCGTGTACGGTCCGCTCGTGTCGTAGACGCGGAAGTCCGAGCCGTCGGTCAGGTGGATCTGCCGCATCGGCACGCGGATGCTGCCCGGGCCGTCGAGGTAGATCTTGTGGCTTGATGCTTGCGTGCCGCGAGCCGGCGGCGATAACGTGGTGGCCATGTTCTTCCTCCCTGCGCTGGCATGATCCAGATCAGGTGCTGACGGTCGGCGACGTCGAGCCGCCCTCTCAGTCCGCTTGAAAGCGCGGACTCCCGTGCGGCCTCACACCTTCGCGGGCGACGGCGCGCACGACCTGCGCGGTGTGTCGAGGTGCGGCTCGCTTGACGCCGAACCGACGGACGGTAAATGCAGGTCATGACGATGGACGGCCACGACCAGCCGAGCGCTCGAGAGATACTCGACGCGGTGTTGCGTTCGCAGGACGTTTTGGCCGGCGCGATCAGGCGAGTCGAAGACGACGTCGCGGTGCTTAAGGCCGACGTCGTGATGCTCAAAGCCGACGTCGCAGAGCTCAAAGCAGATGTCGCGATCCTCAAGGCTGAGATGGCGCTGGTCAAGGCCGATGTGAGGTCGCTCGGCAAGAGCGTCTACCGGCTCGAGCAGCGGGTCATCCGGCTGGACGACCGGCTCTCGAGCGTCGAGGACCTTCGGCTGCGCTCGGCCCTCGACGATCACGAACGGCGCATCGCACGCCTCGAAGGGTTCTGACGCCGAGCCGAGCTGCGCTCGGCCTACTACATCGGCATATTACATCGAGCCCGTTACCGCGACGCGAGCAAAGCGTCGCATTTCGCCGCGAAGACGAAATCGCTCTCCGTCAGCCCGTCGATCTTGTGCGTCCAGATGTCGATGCGGACGGTGCCCCACGCCAGATAGACATCCGGGTGGTGCCATTGCTGCTCGGCCATCGCGCCGACGCGATCGACGAACGCAAGCGCATCGGCGAAGTCCTTGAACTTGTAGGTCTTCGTCAGATGGTGATCGTCGACGGCTGTCCAGCCATCGACCTCGGCGAGCAGTGACTTGATCGCATCCGCGCCCAAAGGCGGCACGCCGCCTTTACACGGGATGCAATCGCGTTCTGCGAGGCCGCCCATCGTCTGCCGCCGCTAGGGTTTCTTCGGGGCGGGCTTATGTTTCGGCGCGGTCTTCGCGGGCGGGGCCGCTTTGCCGCCAAGCGCGGCCTGGACTTGCGCCGTCGTCACAGGACTGCCGCTGTTGCCCCACGATCCGCGGATATAGCTTACTACCTGCGCTATCTGATCGGGGGTCAGCGCGCTCTTCCAAGGCGGCATCGCCATCGAGCCGTAGCTCTGGCCCATCGCCGGCTGGCCGTGCATGCCGTTGGCCACGGTGAGGATGACCGCTTTCGGGTCACCGGTCAGGTATGGATTGTTCGCGAGCGGCGGCGCGACGTTCGGCGTTCCTCCGCCGGTGGCACCGTGGCAGCTGACGCAGTTCGTCGCGAAGACCTGCTGGCCGGCTGCGTTCGAGACGGCCGCGACACCGCCCGCCGGTGCGGGCGTCGCCGGGGAAGCGCCTGCGCCCTCGACCGGTGTGAGATCGTGGAAACCGCTCGCCGCCTGGCGCTCCCCGATGACTTTCGCGCCGAACCAGCTCATGTAGACGATGTTCGCGAACACGAAAGCCGTGATCCCGAACAAGAGGTAGCGCGTGTTCCAATTCCGGCTCGGATTACGGTCGATCCACGGCAAGGCGAGCAGCACGAGCACGGCGATGCCCGGCAGCACGACCGTCGCGGCGAGCTCCATGCTCGCCGGAGCTGCGTTGAGGATGCCGTAGAGCGAGTAGAAATACCACGCCGGCGTTGGCACGAACTGCGCGTCGTTCGGATCGGCTGCGTTGAGCAGCGGCGCAGGCGAGTGCCACGCGAGCAGCGCGATGATGCCGAACATGATGAACGAGACGACCGTGTCCATGAAGATCTGGTCCGGGTAGAACCGTCCGACCTTCTTCGGCTTCTCGTCGACCGGCGGGCCGGCCGCGCCGTTGTGGCGGAAGATGGCGAGGTGAGCGCCGACGAGCAAGAGGATGAGTATCGGCACGAGCCAGACGTGCAGGCCGTAGAACCTGTTGATCGTCAGCGTGCCCATCGTCGAGCCGTCCTGCAGGAAGTTCGCGATGGCGGTGCCGATGACGGGCACGGTGCCGGCGATGTTGATCGAGACTTGCGTCGCGAAGTACGCGTCGAGGTCCCACGGCAGGAGGTAGCCGGTGAGGCCCATCGCGAGCGTCACCAAAAAGAGCAGCACGCCGACGACCCACTGCATCTCGCGCGGCTTCTTGTAGGCTCCCCACACGAGCGTCTGGAGCAAGTGCATCGTCACGAGGACGATCATCGCCGACGCGCCCCAGTAGTGGAGGCTGATGACGAACTGGCCGAGCGTTACGTTCTCGTAGATGAACTTCGTCGAGACCCATGCGGTCGTCGCGGACGGCGAATAGTAGAACGTGAGGAAGATGCCGGTGACGATCTGGATGACGAGCGCGATGAGCGTCGCGCTCCCAAATGTGTACCAGTAGCTGACGCCTCCCGGCACGTCTTCCGTGAGGAAGTCTTTCGTCAGCGTGACGAAGCCCGTCCTCTGATCGAGCCAGGTCAGAACGTTCTGGATCATGTCCGTCCTCTCGGTCGCTGCACGTGGGCTACGAGTATGAGACGACGATGCGCGTCGGCTCGCCCTGCTTGTATCGGATCCAGGTGATCTCCGCGACGCCGCTCTTCTCCTCGATCGGGAGCGGGTCGAGGCCGCGCGGCGCCGGACCGGCGACGTGCTCGCCGTACTTCGTGAACTGCGATCCGTGGCACGGGCATGCGAACTTCTGGATGTTCGATTGCCACAGCGGTTTGCAGCCGAGGTGCGGGCAGATCGAGCTGAACATCATGAAGCCCATGACGACCGCCGGGTACGGCGAGATGCCCGCGGCGATGACCTTCAGGTCGGGAAGATCCGGGCGCGCAGCTTGCAGCTTCGCCAAATCGTCCGGAGGGAGCTTCATGCCCCATACGTACTCAGGCTCGTCGGTCTCGATGTACCCGTCCTTGACGTGGTGCGTGAAGTGGATCTGGACCGGCGAATCGGTGCTCGCCTCGAGCTGCTTCATATCGGACGCGTCGAGCGGCCACAGGCCTTTCGACCCGGCGATGATCGCTTCGGTCGGCACGAGAGAAGAGATGGCGGGTATGGCGACCCCGAGGCCGACGATGCCGCCGAGCACGACGGTCGCTCCCGCCATGAACGTGCGACGGCTGATCTCTTCTGGAGTGCCAGGGTCGTTTTGCGCGTTGGGCGTGCTCGTCACCGCCGGGTCCTCCGTCTTGTGGAGCGGGCGCCGGTCGTGCGCCTCGCGACGGCTGTTCTCTACGGTATGCGGGACGCCTCCCCTCACGATGCGCGGCGAACAACGAGGCTGCTTCCTTTAGCACACGGCTATCTCAACACGACGCGCGGCTCATATCCGATAAATCGGGACCTACAGGCAAAAGCGAATGGGTCCTTCGGTTGGGGGTCTCAAAGCTCGACCGCAGGAGTAAGCGCATGTCCTTGTTTTCTCCCATGGAAGGTGCGCAATGAGGCTTCGTTTAGCATTACTCCTCACGACTGCGGCGGGTGCCGCGGCGGCGTTCGTCATCGCCGGCTGCACCGCGCGCGACGCGGCGCCGAGCGTGCTGACGCAGCATCCGTCGACGGCGATCCGGCCGTTCGACACGCCCGCGCCGACGCCGACGCCCATCCAATTGGCGATCGCCGGGCTCATCGGCACGCCGACGTGGCCCGAGGGCGACACGGCGACAGGCGCGCAAGGCCAGCAAGTCGCCGGCCTCAACTGCCTGGCGCAGTTGGCCGAACCGTACCATCATCACGTGCAGCTGAGCATCTTCGTCAACGGCCAGCAGCTCGCGGTGCCGTTCGGCGTCGGCATGTATCAGCCGGGCGGTGGGAAGAGCGGCTACATCTACCACCAGACGTGCCTGTACTTCATCCACACGCACGACCGGACTGGCATCATCCACATCGAGTCGAAGACGAACACGCCGTACGTCCTCGGCACGTTCTTCAAGCTGTGGGGCGAGCCGCTCTCGAGCACGCAGATCGCGCAGTACACCGGGGCGGTCTCGGTCTACGTCAATGGCGCGCTCGACACGACCGACCCGGTCGCGAACGTGCCGCTCACTCCCGGCGAGGACATCTCGCTCGTCATCGGCACGCCGCCGGCGTGGATTCCGGCCTACATCCTGCCGCCGAGTCTCTCGCCGTAAACGTATCCCGCGCGCGTTCCGTCCGCGGCTCCCCCGCCGCGCACGGAACGCGTTTTTTTTATTTCTCGCCGTCGCTCGCGACCGGCGCCGTATGCGCCGGGAACGACTTGTAGTCGACGAGCCGGCGATAGATCTCTTCAGCGGCGAGGATCCGCTTCGTCCACGGCGTGTCGGCCGACACGTGGTCGAGCCAGCGCTCTAATGCCGGTTGCGCGATCGACGCGATGCGCTGCTCCAACGATGGCGCGCTTTCCGTGCGGATCGATCGACAGCATCTCTTGATAGTGGATCTCGCCTGAGTCGATCCGTCGCGTCACCGTGTGGATGGTGAAGCCGGTCGCGGTCTCGCCGTTGTCGAGACACCAGTGCGCCAGACTGCGGAAACGCCCGATCGACTCGACGGAGAAGATCTGGTCGAAGCCGGCGATGATACCGACATCGTCGGGCGCGATCGACGCGACGAACGAGCGATCGTTGACGTCGTCGACGGTGATCGTGGGAAGCGCACCCGCATCGGGATCGTGCGCCGAGCGCCATCGCCGCACGAGGTCGTGCAGCGGTCCCGCGCGCGCTCCGCGCAGACGCCGCTCCCGATCCCCGCGACCCGACCTGACGGCCATGATCGCAGCGCCCGTCCAGCGCGCGTAACCCGCGGCGCTCCTGACGAACGGACCCCCATAGCCACGGTTGCTGAAAAGAAAAATCATGCCGGGAGCGGTCAATAGGGTACGCCCCGTTAGATCACGCGGCCCTTTTTCGAAACCCAGTCGAAGCGGCCGACGTCGCCGGATAGCTGCTGCACGGTGCCGTCCGCCGCGACCGCGGCTCGGATCGGCTCGTTGCCGCGCAGCTCGACGAAGATGTTGCCGTTTTTGGCCTTGCCTATCACGACGAAGCCGAGCGATAGGAACTTCTTGACGACTTCCTGCTGCTTATCCGGCATGAAATTCCCGCTTCGGCATGACGGAAAGCGGACCTCCGGCGTCGAATATCGTAGGTCCTGAAAGGGAGTGAAACGTGGAAGCGGACCAATACATCAGGGAATTTTTCGATACCATCAAAGCGCAGCTCGCGGACACGCGCATCGACGTCGAGCGGCGCCGCGCGAGCTACAAGAACTCGGTCGTGACGGCGCGGTGGTCGGACTACTTCTGGGATGTCGAGATGAAATCCGCGGAATCGGAGCCGCTGCGCCGGCTCTACGATCCGTCCAACGCGCGTTCGTCCGAGACGGCCGCCGAATATTTCGTCGACGCGCTCCTCAAGGCCGCCGGCGACGATCCCCTGCCGCCCGAGATGCGGCCGCCGCGCCGCGGCCGGCGCCACTTCGGCAAGCGCGCGGCGACCTAGCCCGCGCGTCGCTCCGTTCAGACGGCGTCGCGCCGGTAGACGTCCTCGCGCGTGGCGGGCACGCGCACGCTGCCATCGGGCAGCCGTTTGACGAGCAGCGTCTGGCCGAGCCCCATCCGGCCGGCCGTGAACCCGTGCGCCGAACCCGCCATATAGAACCGCCAGACGTTGTACGTCTCATCGCCGACCGCGGCTTTCGCGCGCGCTTCGTTCGCCTCGAGGCGCCGCACCCAGTGCCGCAGCGTCCGCGCGTAGTGCTCGCGCAGATTCTCCACGTCGCGTACTTCGAACCCCGCGCCTTCCGCGGCTGACGCGATCTCGTCGATGCGCGGCAGATCGCCGTCGGGGAAGACGTAGCGCTCGATGAACGTCGAGCGCTTCGGCGCGACGCGCGCGACGAACCCCGCCAAACCGCGCGGCCGCGGGCGCTGCGACGTGATGCCGTGGTTGAGAAACATGCCGCCGGGCGCAAGCGCGTCGTGGATCGCGCGAAAATACCCGGGAAGCATGCCGATCCCGACGTGCTCGACCATCCCGACGCTCGCGGCCTTGTCGAACGCGCCGAGCGGCGCGAGTTCGCGATAGTCGCGCAGCTCGACGGAGCACCGATCCGCCAACCCTTCCGCGTCGATCCGCCTGCGCGCGTATTCGGCTTGGCGCCGGCTCAAGGTCACGCCGACCGCTGTGGCGCCGTATTCCTTCGCCGCGAAGCGCACGAGGCTGCCCCAGCCGCAGCCGACGTCGAGAAAGCGCTCGTCCGGGCGCAAGCGCAGCTTGCGGCAGATGAGATCGAGTTTGTCGAGTTGCGCCTGGTCGATTGAATCGTTGCCGTCGCGGAAGTACGCGCACGAATAGACGAGCGCGCGGTCGAGCCACAGCTCGTAGAACTCGTTCGACACATCGTAGTGGTAGGCGATTGCGGCGCGGTCGCGCGCCAGCGAGTGCTTGCGGCCGTGCGGGCGGTAGGCGTGCCGGCCTCTGTGCTCGCGGCTCGCGGCCGCCGAGCCGGGCAGCCGCAAGGCCATCGCTGCGGCTTTCGCCGCATCGCGCGCGTGCAGCCCATCGGACACGCGCTCGACCTGCGCGATCGCATGCTCGACGTCGCCGCGCACGTCGAGACCGCCCTCGATCACCGCGCGCGCTGCGGCGACGCTCGCCGGGCCGAGCACGAGCGCTCTCAGCGCACCGAGATCCCGTGCGACGATGACCGCGCGAGGCGCGCCGCCGTCGGCGTAGAGCGTCGTACCGTCGGCGAGGCAGACGGCCAGGCCTTCCGTACGGCCGCGCATGAGCACGTCGAGCAGCGCGCGGGCGACGTCAACGGCGCCGCCGCCGTGTTCGAGCAGTTGTTCGTGGGTGAGGTCGGGCCGCATCATCGTCAGTATACCGCAGGGCGGGTAGCCGATGCATCATGTCGCCGGGCAAAGCCTGCGGTCCGAAGGTCCCGCCCGGATGCTCCGGCCCTAAGGCCGCGGCCGATCCAGTGGGCGGTCAGCCGTGCGCGATGAGCGCTATGCCGGCAGCCGCGCAGCCGACGCCGACCCACTGCATCTTCGCCAGCCGCTCGGACAGCACGATGCGGGCGAGCACGACCGTGCTCGCCGGATAGAGCGACGTGAGGACCGCGGCGACGGAGATAAGCGTGTAGCGCAGCGCCACGAGATACAAGATGTTGCCCGTCATGTCGAGCAGGCCGGAACACGCCATCACCCGCAGTGAACCCGCCGACGGCTTCCTAAAGCGGCGCAGGGCGAGGGCGGCCGCGGCGACGACGGTGACCGAGACGACCCGCGCCGCGACGAGCGGCCACATGCCGCGCGACGTTTGCGAGAGCACGACGTAGAGCAGACCGAATCCGAAACCGGCGACGAACGCCTCGACGATGCCCGCGCGGCGCGGCTCCGGCTGGCCGGCGACGTCTTCGTGGGTCGACGACGAGATGAGCGCGACCGCGCCCATGGCGAGCACGATGCCCGCGACGACGACGGCCGACGGTCGCTCGCCGACGAAAAGGCCGAAGCCGACGGGAACGACCGCTGCGACGACGGCCGTGATCGGGGCGACGACGCTCATCCGGCCGACGGCAAGCCCGCGGTAGAGGCACGCGATCGCGAGCGCGCCGACCGCGCCGACGAGCGCGCCGAGCTCGAGGTCGCGCGCGGACGGCCATCCGGGGCTGAGCACGGGCACGGCTGCCAGCGCGGTCAGGAGCCCGAACACGCCGGACACCGGCACGACGGCGAGCACCGATTCGCGCTTCGCGGCGAGGCCGCCGAAGAAATCGCCGGCGCCGTACGCCGCGGCGGCGGCCAGCGCGATGATGATGCCCAACGCGTTGCGTCAGGCCTTGGTCTGGTGGAGCGCGAAGCGGTTGCCTTCCGGATCGCTGACGAAACAACTGCGGCATGACGGAGAGTCGGAGACATCCGTGACCTTGACGCCCTGCCTCGCGAGGCGATCGTGCTCTGCGGCGATGTCGTCGACTTCGAAGGCTGCGGTCGCGCACGACCCAGCCGCGATGCCGATCCGCTCTCCGTCGCCGACGCCGAACGTCACATCGCCGACATCGAACTCGACCCACACGTCGCCGAACGACGCGCCTTGCTTCCAGCCGACGACGTCGCGGTAGAATTTGACGGCGCGCGGCACGTCTTTGACGGAGTATGCGATGAACGCCAGATTCTTGTACATCGAGGTCGAGTTCTCGCGCGCTCGCGGCCTACCCTCGGCAGCCCGCCACCCTGCGATCGCCGCGAGAGGCATCGCCCGTGGGCCCGCCCAATCTTGAGCGGCCGCGGCGTCACTCGCCGCGCGCACGCGCATTGCGCTATGCCGCCGTGAAAGGATGGCCCGCGTGGCTGTGCAGACCGCCCAAGCGGACGCCCGTATCGAGCTGACCTGGCGCGCGATCGTCCTCGGCGCGGCGATCACGATCGTGTTCACCGCTGCGAACGTCTACCTCGGTCTGAAGATAGGCCTGACGTTCGCGACGTCGATCCCCGCGGCCGTCATCTCGATGGCGATACTGCGCGCATTCCGGTCGGCGACGATCTTCGAGAACAACATCGTGCAGACGGTCGCGTCGGCGGCCGGCACGCTCTCGTCGATCATCTTCGTGCTGCCAGGGCTCGTCATGGTGGGTTGGTGGACGGGCTTCCCGTACTGGCAGTCGTTCGCGATCTGCGCGACCGGCGGCATCCTCGGCGTCATGTACAGCGTGCCGCTCCGCCGCGCGCTCGTCGCGCAGTCGGACCTCCCGTATCCCGAGGGTGTGGCCGCAGCCGAAGTGCTCAAGGTCGGCGTCGGCTCGCGTGGCGCCACCGCGGCATCGATGGACGAGAACAAGAAGGGCTTGCTGACGCTCGTCGTCAGCTCGCTCGTGTCGGCCGGCTATTTCTTCGTCGTGCAGACGCGGATCTTCATCGATACGCTGCAAGGCTACGCCCGCGTCGGTGCGGGCGCGACCGGCTTCGGCATCGGCATGTCGCTCGCGCTGCTCGGCGC
>Ga0102924_1006732_pt1 | contig 10692 bp, 8 predicted proteins | sample PaiPotPPM11metaG_FD_80116 | JGI IMG/M metagenome (GOLD analysis project Ga0102924, IMG submission 80116) | Iron sulfur acid spring bacterial and archeal communities from Banff, Canada, to study Microbial Dark Matter (Phase II) - Paint Pots PPM... ...
GCTCTTCTCGGTCCACGAACAAATGCTGAGGTGGGCGCGTGAGCGGTACGGCGACGTGCGCCGCTCCCTTGCCAGCGAGTACGAATGTGTTGTGTCGGTGAGCCGTTTTCCTGCGTAGCGTGCCTGTTGCCTCATCCGAGGTGAATCCGTATACTTATGCGTACCGCTGAGCGGGTCTGTTCTCTTGAGGCAGGCACGTGAGGCGGCGCCTTGCCGACAGCGAGCAGGATCGAATCCGCAAGCCGAGATGGCGGAACCGGTAGACGCGCCGGTCTCAAAAACCGGTGGCCGCGAGGCCGTGAGGGTTCGAGTCCCTCTCTCGGCACCACAAATGAAGATGCATGCGGTCGTGGCGGAATCGGCAGACGCGCATGGTTCAGGACCATGTCCCCGTGAGGGGGTGGAGGTTCAAGTCCTCTCGACCGCACCAGGCCAATACCGGGAGCTGCCAGAGAAATGGCGAACAGCTCCCGGTATTTCGCATGTAGGGCAATGGTCTGGATGCGCGAACCGCTGACCTCGATCCGCGAGAACGCGAGCTCGCAGAACCGCCGATAGAGGGTCATCCCGTCCTCCCGACGCCGAACCGCAGGATGCGCCACGATCCTCCCCACGCTCCTGAAAAGCTCGACCGGCTCCCGGAAGGCCTCGATGGGAGACGGCGGACGGGGCGCGAGGCTGCTGAGCTGCGCCCGGATCGAGCGCACCTCCCGGCGAAACGTCTCGTCGTCGATCGCCTCGCAAAGATGCTGGTAGCGCAGCTTCTCCAGCATCCTTTCCAGCCTGGCCCGCTGCTCTGACGCTTCATCGCGCTGCGGCGCCTGAAGCAGGCGTTGAATCTGGGAGCGCCAGTTCCGCGGGATCTGCACCTGGGAGAGTGCCTCCGCCAGCTGGTCCTCCAGGAGCGCGCTGCGACAGAGGAACGGCCGCCCGCACCCCTTGTCCTGGCCGGCGTGCTTGGTGTACCGGTCTCGCTTCATGAACTGGCCATGGTACACGCTGGCGCAGTGAGCGCAGCGAAGGACCGGGTGGAGCGGATAGACGTGCCTGCCGGCGGCCGATCCGTAGCGACAGGTTCGGCTCTCCCGCGTCACCTGGGCCTGCTGCCAGAGCTCATGGATCTCCTCCGGGAAGATCTGGCGCTCTTTGGGCGTGGATCGCTCTCGCATGTCGTCGTAGCGGGCGTGGTAGCGCACGATCTCGTCCGGTCCGTAGAAGGGGTTGAGGATGATCGTTTTGATGCTGGCCGTGGTGAAGAGTCCGCCGGCGTGGGAGCGGTAGCCCTGGGTATTCAGCCAGTCGGCCGTCTTTCGGTAGGAGCCAAACTCGGCGTAGCGCCGCAGGAGCGCGCGCAGCGTGGGCAGCTCCGCCTCGTTCAGGACGCGAATTGCCCTCGTATGGCGCTCGGGGCCGTCGGCCAGAGTCCCGTCTCGCCTGAGGTAGACGTGCTTCGTGCCAAGGGGCGGGAGACCGTTGGCGCCATCTGCCTCGAACTTCGCCAGGAGGCCGGCAGCGACCAGGTCCGCCAGATTCTCCCGGTACTCCTCATCCAGTACGTGGAGCACCTTCTCGCCCACGCGGTTCGAGCGCTGGCCGCTGACAATGCCCTGGGCCGTGTAGACCAGATACCCGCCCGCCTCCGCGATCTCGCGCTTGAGGCGTGCAGCGTCCTCGGTGGAGCGGACGAAGCGATGCGTCCACCCGACCAGTAGCACCTGGTACTGGCCGGCCCGCATGTCCTCCAGAGCCTGGAGCATGGCGGTGCGCCGGCGCAGGCTGCCGCCAGAAACGTACTCTTCGTAGACCCGGCCGGTATCGACCAGCCCGTAGCGCTCGACGAAGTCCCGGTTGGCCCGGCGCTGGATCTCGGGCCCAAACCCTTCCGCCTGGTCAGGCGTGCTGTCCCGGATGTACTGAGCGCAGAGCATGCCGGCCAGGTCCTCCGGCCGAACCTCACGCCGCGTGGCCCGGCGCACGTCCCTCTTCCTCCAGAATGATCTTCAGCATGTCGGCCAGCACCACCACCAGCGGGTCCACCCCTGCACGCTCCTCGTGGACGGGCTCACGATCGCGGACCGTCGATGGCTCGATTGTAGGATTCGGGGCGCTCTCTGTCATGGCTCGCTCAGATCGCTCTCGGGAGCGGGAAGCCAGTAGCGGCGCTTCTCGAAGTCGGCGACGAGCTCTCGCCAGATGGGGCCGAGCAACCCCTGCGGATTACTGGGGTCGTTGATGCGCCACTCGGTGGTGAGAAGTATGGGAAGCAGCGTAACCTGACCGAACGCTGCGCGGCAGGCGGCGTGGTCAATGCGCGCCTCGGCGGTGTTGGTGGTGGTGACGAACAGCACGATCGGGAATCGATAGTAGAGGTGGCTGGACTTCTGACGGTTCCAGTAGGCGTAGTAGGCGGCGAACTTGTGCGCCAGACCCTTCGGTCCCATTGTGGACCGGTCGTATTCGATGTAGAAGGGGTACAGGTACCCGTCGCGCCGATAGCGGCCAAAGCCGTCCGGCCGGAAGTGCCGCCGAGTGCATGCGGTGGAATTCTGCCATTCCAGCACCGCGTCGTCGCCTCCGTCCTCGGCACAGGCCCTCGCCTGCTGGTAGAGGTCGACGAACAGCGCGTCGGTACCGAGTGTGTGCGCCAGGTTGGCGAGCATCTTGGGGCGCGGCCCAACCGACCGCTCGGGGCCGCCACCCGTAAGGCCGTGGTAGAGCACAGCCTGCGTGAAGCTGAGTCCCTGCTGTGCAGCGAGTATCTCCATACCCTCGATCGTCAGCTCCACCAGCTCCAGTCGAGCCTCTGCTCCGATCTCGTCCGCAGCCACCAACCGCATCAAGCCCTGCTCGGTCATTCGGTTGCGCCAGCGCCGCACCTTGTCCACCTGCCAACCAAGCACGACGGCGAGCCGCTGGAGCGTCAGGAAGGGATGCTTCCCCACCAGGGTGAGCAGCTCGCGGTCCGAGGGAGTGAGACCCATGGCGACGCGCCCGCGTCCGTGGGCGAGCGTGGGGCGCGTCAGAGGGATCAGTGCCGGGCCCACCGGCCGCGGAATGGGGCTTGAAGAGCGCCGGGGGCGGAGCCGCGGTACCTGTATCGGCCGCTGCATGCGCTCCGTGGACACCGGCCGGAATATGCGAAACAGGGCCGGATCGGTTGTGGGCAGCTCGTACCGTGGCGTCACGTAGGTCGGGAGGGGGTAGGTGTTCTGCGCTCGCTCCAATTCCTCCAGGAGCTCCGTCCACTCGGCCGCTCGCGCCCGTCCGGGTGTAGCCACCAGCAGCGTCGGAATGTCGCACCCGCGCGACTGCTCGACCCTCTGAAGGGCATAGAGGTAGCCAAGGGTGGGGCGATACGCCTGAATGGGGACGTCGCCGACGTCCGGGAGAAGGCAGTAATGGCGCGTCTCGCCGTCCAAGGAGAAGGCAGCGTACGCGGGCAGGCTGAGCGGGATAGGGGTCCTGGCCGTGAGGGGCTGGAGGCGGCATCGCCAGGGCCGCCGCCAACCCACCCAAGAGGGCCAGACGGAGCCGGAGTCGGCCAGCGCCGCGAGGAGATCGTAGGTGGCCATCAGATACGGCAGACCTGGCAGGAGAGACACCAGATCGGCGCCGCGTAGATGATACCGACGAGCCAGCTCGGCGACGTCAACTCGCCGATGGAGAGCAAGAGCGGCCAGCCCCAGGTCGGTCAGGTAGTAGAGCCGGGAAGACGAGCCGGCAGAGACCGGCGGGAGAATGGCGTCGATGAGGCCCGCCTCGGCAAGTCGAGTCGCCGATCGGTAGACGACCGTTCTGCCGCGCAGCCGAAAGATGGGCTCGAGCACCTTCGTCGGCACGAGCGGGAGTAAGGCCAGAGCCCAGAGAAAGTGATGGTCGCTGGGTCGCGTGGCGAGGCTTGCAGCTGCCTCCTCAGCGTCGGACCAGTGAAACCTGTGGCTCACGACGTCGGAATGCACAGCCTCGGGGCGCAGCTGGATAGGTTGCAGGAAGGACTGGTGGAGTTCTCGGAGGTTGACTGAAGGGGCGGGAGGCATCGGAGACCTCACATGGCAGTCTTTCCTCCATCTTCCAGATCGTCAGTGACTTTTCAGTGGCTTCTGAGTGACATCTCAGTGACTTTTGGGTGACTTTGCGGGAAGAGCGAATTCGAGCGCTCAGAGTGCTGGTACGACTGGAGCAAGGCGGTCATGCCGCCCGGGACCATCCCTGGCTCCGGCACCCGCTCCCCGTGCACTCCCCTGTGCGCAAGGCGCTGCCCGTGGTATACAGGGGAGCGAACAGCGTCCTTATCTGAGGAGTCCTCACCTGTGACCGACCAAGAGTTGATCGACAAGTACATCGAGCCGAATCCCAATCGACCCGGGAGGGCCGAGGCCCGAGTTGTCGGCTACGCGGTGCCAGTTTGGGCGCTCGTGGGACATCTGGAAGCTGTCCACGGTGACGTGGCGCAGGTGGCCTACGATTACCGGCTGCCGCAAGAGGTTGTGGAGGCGGCTCTTGCCTACTACCGCCGCTACAAGACGTTCATCGACGCGCGGCTCGAGGCCAATGCCAGTTAGCCACTCCTTTGGCCGACTTCTACCTGGACAATGATGTGGCCCTGGAGGCCGCCGAGCTACTGCGAGACGCGGGGCATACCGCCGTGACCGTGCGAGACCTTGGGCGGGAAGGGGACGCTGACGACGAGCACCTGCTCATCGCCTCCCAGCAGGGTCGCATCTTTGTGACACACAACGAAGGCGACTTCGTTCTCCTGCACGATGCCTGGCAGCGCTGGTCGGCAGCATGGGAAGCGGCGGCACACCACGCGGGCGTCCTGATCGTGCCCCAGGGCGCAAGGTACGGACTCGACTGGACGCCTGCGGCAGTGGCGCAGGCGATCCTCGACTGCCTCCAGCAGTGCTCGCCCGCCGCAAACCAGCTCTACAGACGCAAGGAGGCGGGATGGCAGCGCCGGGTAGGACGGGACTGGGTCCCTTGCGGATAGCCTCTCCGCGCTGATCGCTGTGGGCCGGCGAGCCGGCCCTTCCGACAGTGGCGCAGCCGACGTTGTGCACGTGCCGCACGTACGTGGGAGGCGGGTGGGGCTGATCGAAGTGGATGGTGGCAGACACAATGCGGAGAGGTAACCGAGATCAATGGAGCTCTTGTGTCTTCAGCATTCAGGGAGACAGGGGGCTGGATACGAGACCGTGGAAGGAGCGATCAAGCCAGGGAGTGGAGGACGACGCCTGTGGGGGGCGATGTTGCATGACTCCGAAGTCGGAAGAGGGCTGCTAGCGGTAGGTAGCGAGTAACGGCAGGTCCGGGTCACGTAACAACACGTGATGCGGGCCAGATAGTTGTAATACGTATATAGAGTCATCGCGGCTCCGCCGCGATTTCAGCGCCCTGTAGCGGAAACGAGGCTCGCTGGTGCGAACGCCCGGTGCGTGAGATCCAACAGGGTCCTCAGCCAGGATCGCTCGAACGGCTCTCAGGTCACTGAAAAGTCACTCAGAGCCCATGGCCCGCTGCGGGGAGCACAGTGCTCGCGTCCGGATCCTGCGGCACGCCGCAGCTGCCATGCGCTCCCGGGATAATGTTCCCGGCCGCCGAATGACGCCGATCGGCGGGCATTTGCTTCCCGGGTTGTGCCGCCCACGGGGAGTGCGAGACTCCGTTGCCGGCGGCTGGCGCGGAAGGAAAAGTCACTCAAAAGTCACTGAGAAGTCACTCATGGGCGCCGTCGGATCCTGTCCGCACATCTCTCGTCGGATGATCGCCCAGAGGACATAGCTGCGAGGACGACCGACGGGGACTTACGGAGGCGCCCAGCGGGGACCGAGCTCGAACCGCAGGTAGTCCTTGAAGTCGTGTAGGTTGTCCAGGATTTCCTGGAGGGTGAGAACCCCTCGATTGCCCCGTTGCCACACGGGGCGATCAACCGTCCCGACGACCAGGTAATCGTTGCCGATCATCCCGGGCTCGCGTTCATGAAAGATGCCAACCAGCTGCGCCTCCAGCTCGTCTTGGTGGGCGATGAGGAGATCGCAGTATGGACAGTACCGGCAGGTCTTGTTCAGGCTTAGGAGGAGCGGACCCTCGACGTGGATGACGAGCGGGAGCTTCCGCAGCTTGGTCTTTCCGCCGCACTTGGGGCACGATGTGAACCGCGCATCGTGGTATGGGTTCAGGAAGAAGTAGTGGCGAGGCGGCTGCTTGCCAAGCCGTGCTTTGTTCTGTCGTTTCCTTGGTCACACTCACGTCTCCCTGAGGCGTCGGTCAGACTTGAGGTGAACAACGTGGGTGCACGCTTGCCGGCCGCACCGAGAGTTGTATCGCCGCGATCGGGTGCTGTCCTCATCATGGTAATGACACCTATTGCGACGTCGCGCCGGAGGTGCTTAGATTGAAGCTAGGGAGAGGGAACACCGTTGAATCCGCGCTACGAGTTGGAGTTTGTGGAGGCAATCCACTCACGGGAGCCAGTCGGAGGGCTCACCCACAACTTCTACAGATATCCCGCCAGATTCTCGCCCCTTTTCGCTAGAGGCGCAATCAAGATGCTCACGGAGCCGGGCGAATTGGTGCTGGACCCATTCATGGGAGGCGGCACCGCGCTGGTGGAAGCAAGAGTGCTTGGACGGCAGGCAATCGGCTCCGACATAAATCCTTTGTCCATATTCATTACGCAGGTGAAGACCACTCCCCTCTCGGCGTCCGACATCGCGCAAATTGAAGCATGGGGCGCGACTCTCGGACCCGAGTTAAATCTACGAAACGAAGCAGTCCGAGACTGGGACTGGATTCGGGCTGGGTATCAGCGCAACATCGACGGGAAGTCCACCTGGGCTATCCGCAAGGCCCTGGAGCTCGGATTGACTGCGGTGGCCGGCTTGCCTGAAGAGACGCAGCGGCGTTTCGCCCGCTGCGCCCTACTTCGAACAGGACAGTGGGCGCTGGATTGCCGGTCGCATATCCCATCGGTCAGCGAGTTCCGGTTGCAGCTCAAGGTCAACCTCGAGAATATGATTGCATCGGCACAAGAATATGCTCACGCCGCTGCCACCGCCGAGACCTACGTCGCCGAAGGGGAATCAATACGGACGGTGACGCTGCTGCAGTCCGTGGTCGGAATCGATCGCAACGAAACGGTCAGGTGCGCTCCCGCTCCAGCTCTCATCCTTACGTCCCCTCCCTACCCCGGCGTTCACGTACTTTATCACCGCTGGCAGGTGCAGGGACGACGAGAAACTCCTGCCCCGTATTGGATCGCGAACTGCCTCGACGGCAACTTTGCGTCGTACTACACGTTCGGGGACCGTCAGCAGCAAAATCTCATGTCGTACTTCCAGCAACTTCAGGCTGGGTTTGAGTCGCTCGCCAGACTTGCTGACGCGCGGACAGTGCTTGTCCAGATGGTCGCTTTTTCCGACCCAGCCTCGCAGCTGCCGCGATATCTGGAGATGCTCAAACAGGCTGGATGGTTTGAAGTCTCATATCCAACGATTTCCAACGGGCGCGACGGAAGAGTTTGGCGCGAGACGCCAAACCGTAAGTGGTACGCGGACCAGCGGGGGATAATCCCTGCCAGCAAAGAGGTCGTGTTGTTCCACAGACTCCCGTAGCTGCCGTTGCCTCTGCCCGTCTAAGCTCGCGCAAGCCAAGGGACCTCGATCATCGACGGCACAGCCCGCTACGCCGTATGAACGGCGTCTGGGTAGAACTTGGGCGGCTGCCGCAGCGTTTCAACGAGTACTATGGCTGACACAGGGACTGCCCGTGATGCGTGGAGTAGCAGCTCCCACTCTCCGCATCTGCAGCTCTTATGTTTCTGATGAGGAGCTGCTTGCTTCCTGAAACAGGAGCTGCTATGATACTTGTTAGCAGCTCCCTGACACGGATGCAGGAGCTGTTCACCGATTAGGAGGCGTAAATGAAAGTTCAGTTTCCGGCTCTCAAGGGAACTATCGGCAAGCGCGATTATTATGCCACCACGATGGCCCTCTCTGAGGTTCCACGATTCTTCAAGTTCAATGACTGGGAACAGGCTGACCCTGCGTTGCGTGCCCAACGAGTGCTCAATGTTTCGCGCGTGCCGGACATCGCTAAGTACATCCTCGACAACGAGGACGGGTACATTTTCTCGTCCATCACCGCGTCATACAACGCGCCGGTGAACTTTGTCCCGTCGGATCCGGACAAGCGCGTCGGAATCCTTGAGATGGACCTGGAGGACATGGAGTTCATCATCAACGACGGTCAACACCGTGCCGCGGCAATTGCTGCGGCGCTCAAAGAGAACCCCGATTTGGGCAAAGAGCGGATCAGCGTGCTCCTGTTCCCTATGGAGGATCTGGGGCGTCTTCAGCAGATGTTCTCTGATCTGAACCGGTTTGCCCACAAGACCCCAAAGTCCCTTGACATTCTGTACGACCAGCGTGACAACCTATCCAAGCTCACTCTAGAAATGTCGGAACGTGTGCCAGCGCTCAAAGGGATGATCGACAAAGAGAAGCTGTCGATTCCACTACGCTCAGAAAAGTTGACTACCCTCTCCGCGCTGTACGACGCCAACGCCGAACTGCTCGGCTCTTCGGTCGAGAAGCCCGGCACTCCAGGTTTCAATGAGAAGGTGGACCGTGCGGTGGCCTATTGGACTGAGGTGGCGAAAGTCGTCCCCGATTGGGAGCGGGTCAAACGGGGCGAGCTCAGAGCTCCCGCCTTGCGACAGGAGAAGATCAATACACATGGTGTCGTGCTCCGCGCTCTGGGAGCGGTTGGCAGCGAGCTCCTTGAGAACCATCCTCAGGACTGGCGGCAGCGGCTGCAGGTTCTCCAAGATGTGGACTGGCGAAAGTCCGTCGGCACCCGCGTCAACCCGATGTGGGACAACGTATGCATCGTGGCCGGGTCGGTGGTATCCAACCGCCAGGCACGCAAGGCCACGCAGGCGGTGCTGAAGCATCGGCTCGGGCTGCAATTGGGCGTCCAGGAGAGACAAATTATTGGCAACCTGGAAAGAGTTGGCAGGGCCAGTGCCCAGGACGACGGGCATACGCAGAACCAGTTGGACGCACCTCAACTAGCCCTGGACAATCTTCAACTTGTAGGAAGGAGCGAAGCCACCAATGGATAACGCCACCCTGTTTTGGAAACTGCTACGCGCGGAATCGGAGGACGCGGTAGAGGCAATTCTGAACAACGCGGGCTACTTGGCTGACGAGTCGGTCTGGATGCCTCTCGGCCAGATTGTGAACAACTGGGGTGCGGTTGGCAACCAGCAGAGCGATGCTTCGGCGGCTCTGCTCGAGAAGATTATCAACGGTATCGACGCGGTGTTCATGGCATTGTGCTACGAGCGGGGCATCGATCCCGAGGGGCCTCTGGCCCCTAAGACCATAGCTGAGGCGGCTGAGGTCTTCCTCGCCATACCAGGAGGGCGGCTGAACGACCTGCCGACTCAGAAGCACAAAGAGCTGGCTGACAATATCCACCTAGTCGCCGTCGGGGGCAAGCAGAATCCCAACTACCTGATCATCGACCGCGGAGAGGGCCAGACACCAGCGCAATTCCCCAAGACGTTTCTGTCTCTGCTCCGATCGAACAAAATGTCGATCCCGTTTGTGCAGGGCCGGTTCAACTCAGGTGGGACAGGCATTCTTCCGTTCTGCGGAGAGAGGAACTTCCAGCTCATCGCGTCGAGGCGCCATCCTCATTGTCCGGTAGATCCGACGGACGACACGGCCGAGCTCTGGGGCTTTACGGTCGTCCGGCGGCTGTTGCCGGCGGCGGGCCGCCGGAACTCAATGTATGTGTACCTCGCACCGAGTGGGAGCGTGCCATCGTTTCGGGCAGATGCCATTGCAGTACTTCCAGGCAGGTCAACAAAGAACCGGCCTGCAGAGCCGTACGCTGTCGACCTGCCGTGGGGCACCTGCATCAAGCTGTACGACTACCGATGGAAGGCGAAGAGCTTGATCACCACGGAGGGTCGCTACGAGCTGGAACGTCTCCTCCTCGGGGCTGCGCTACCGTTCAGGGTGAGCGAAACTCGACCCTACAGCGCCAACTATTACAGCGCCACGGTCACTGGTGGATGGAACCGAGCTACAGCAGCAGACGAAGAGGCAGACGGCGCGGCCAAGCTAGAGCCAGGGTTCCCAGCCCCTGCTACGATGACGCTCGATGGTATCGGAGGGCTGCCCTACCAGATAGCGGTCTTCAAGGGAGGAACGAACACCCGTCACGTCCCGCACGGAATCTACTTCTTGCTGAACGGCCAGGTCCATGGGGGGCTGCGCTCGGATTTTGTCACGCGGCGGCTCAAGTTCGACTATTTGACCGACAAGTATGGCCCCCTCCTGGTCGCAGTGGACTGCACCGGAATGGACCAACAGGTGCGCGAGGACTTCATCATGGCGTCACGCGATCGGGTTAGACGCAACGAGACGTACGACCGCATTGCCGAGGTTCTCGAGAATGATCTGAAATCTCACCCAGGCTTACAGGAGCTGAACCAGCAACGACGGAAGAGGGTCATGGAGGCTCATCAGAACGCGGAGGGACCCCTTAATGCCTTTCAGAGCCTCCTTGATGCCGACCCGTCGCTCGCGAGCCTCTTCGGAGCGGGAGATCACCTAGTTACGTCCACTGGTCCAGCCGCCCACCCGCCCTTCACCGGGCGGGAATTTCCAACATTCTTCC
>Ga0102924_1006734_pt1 | contig 10691 bp, 8 predicted proteins | sample PaiPotPPM11metaG_FD_80116 | JGI IMG/M metagenome (GOLD analysis project Ga0102924, IMG submission 80116) | Iron sulfur acid spring bacterial and archeal communities from Banff, Canada, to study Microbial Dark Matter (Phase II) - Paint Pots PPM... ...
ATTGTCAAGACGCGCCGCCAGCTCAACCCCATCGTCACGCTGGTGACGCTGATCTCCGCGGCCATCGGAGGCGCGTGGTGGCCGCTCTCGCTGGAGCCACAGTGGATGCAGCAGATCGCCAAGATCGGCATCCCCGCCTGGGCCATGGAAGGCTTGAACGGCGTCATGCTCTACGGCAAGGGCTTCCTCGGCGTGCTGCCGGACATGTTGGGCCTGCTGGCCTACGGCCTGATCTGCTTCCTGATCGCGCTGCGCTTCTTCAGGTTCCAGGAGAAGGTAGCCTGAGATAAAAGACTGCTGATAAAATGCGCCGCAAATACCGTAGGGGCGTGGGCTTGCCCCGCCCGAAAACGGTGCGGTCTCATGTTGCTCGCCAGGGCGCGGGCGGGGCATATTACCTCTCTGGGAGAGAGGTAATATGCCCCTACGGTATTTCTCCACAAGAACGCAGACCCTTTTATCGTAATGTTGCTTCGATCAATTGCGCGTTGGATTTTGTCTTCTCGAAGAGGCGAATCAGTTGTTCCGCGCCGTCGCGGCGGGGAAGATCGGCCAGCTTGCGGCGCAGGATGGCCGTGGCACGCAGTTCATCGGGAGAGAGGAGGCGTTCTTCCTGGCGCGTGCTGGACTCGGAGAGGTCAATGGCCGGGAAGACGCGGCGGTCTGCGAGTTCGCGCGAAAGGCGGATTTCAAGGTTGCCTGTCCCTTTGAACTCTTCATAGACTACTTCGTCCAATCGACTGCCGGTTTCGACGAGACAACTGGCGATGATGGTCAGGCTGCCGCCCTCCTCGATGGTGCGGGCCGCGCCGAAGACGCGCCGTCCCACTTCCAGGGCGCGCGCGTCGATGCCACCGGAGAGCGTGCGGCTGCCATAGCTGCCGCCGCGCCGGTCGCGCGGACCTTCCCACATGTCGCTGTTGATATTATGCGCGCGCGCCAGCCTTGTCAGCGAGTCGAGCAAGATCACCACATCCTGGCCCTGCTCCACCAGCCGCCGCGCGTCGTTCAGCGCCTGTTCCACCACGCGCCCATGGCGGCCCGACGCCTCGTCAAAGCTCGAAGCGTAGAGCGTCACCGCCGGGCCGCGCACTTCCATGCGCCACTCCGTGACCTCTTCTGGCCGCTCGTCCACCAGGCAGAGAAATAGCTTCGCCTCCGGGTGATTCGCCAGGGTCGCCGCCGCGATCTGGCGCAATATTGTTGTCTTGCCGGCTTTGGGCGGCGACACCACCAGCCCGCGCTGCCCAAAGCCAATCGGCACGAGCAGATCGATCAGGCGCGTGGCGATGGGCGTCGTGCCGGTCTCCAGGGTAATGCGCCGGTTCGGATGAATAGGCGTCAGCTTGTCAAAAGGCTGGGACGCTGGTGTCATGATGGGTATCCTTGTCTCTTAAAATGTCGCGATTGAGGCTGGTTACACAGTATAGTGTAGCACACGCGGGGAAATATGGCTATGCTTTCAAGCGCAAAATGTTGATGGCAAAATCTGTGACTCGTTGATGGAACTCCTCTTCTGAGATTTCGGGGCCATTGTAGATAACATGAACCTTCTCCCGACGAATACCAAATTGTTCTCCCATTTGCGATGCGACCGATTCCAGATAGTCTCTATGGTCTCTCTCGTAATAGGTATCAAAAATAAACTCGGAAACATAGTTGTCATCCTCATTACGCTCTGCTACAGGTTTTGTCACACGCTTTTCAACGCGCTGCATACATGACTGAATTTTAGCATCAATGAAAAGAAAATAGGCATCTTCTAGCAGGTATGAAGAGAAAAAGCTTAAAGCATTACAATAGTCATTACGAGAAAACTCGATGATGAGCAATTCTTTGCTATCGTCAACAGGCTTTTCGCGCTCCTCAATCCTGCGATTGAGCTTTTCTAACGCTTCATCGAAGGCTGCAAGGTCAAGCACATCAAAGCCATCAAATTTGGTCGGTCTAAAACGTTTGGGTTCCACGTCGGCCAGGGACATGGTGTGAAGGATACCATAGTCTCTAAAACGCTTTACTTTCCACTTGTTTTCTCTTGCGAAATGTTCGGTGAGGCGGGAAGCCGCCGATTTCCCGCTGCCAGGGAGACCTAAAATGAACAATTTAACAGGCATAAAACACCCTCAGAAGATCAAATGAAACGTTTTGGGATAATTTGGTCTATATAGATATACCATGAAATAGTTGATTACACAAGAGCGATGGGGGCAAAGTAGGAAAGAATAGTCAGTTCAAATGTAGCTGTTCGATCAGAAATTCTACTGATCTACTATTAGCTCGATAAATTAGCGACGACACATGCCATCTCTATGTTGTGATGGCGCGTATCGTCGCTAAGGAATAATGCCGGTTATGGTTAGCTTGCAACAGGGACGAGGCTCTTCAAAATAGGAGTAACAAAAACCTCGGTCTGTGCTAAAAACTCTTGTCTGGAAACCCTGGCTGTATTGTTAATGAGCGTTATCATGCCTTCGCTAATATGGAAATCTTCCCTGAGACAGGAGATGGCTGAAATCAAGCTTTGTTGGCACTTTTTGTTATAGTAAGCCTTGAAAATGTAATCTGAGACGTAATGATCGTCAGGCGTTTCGGGGTTTGCAACGCGAGCTTTAACGCGCTGTCTGCATGCCTCAACTTCAGCATCGATGAAAAGAAAATATGCGTTTTGTAGGAGCGCCAAGGGAAACAGGCGCAATGCTTCGCAGTAATCATCGCGAGCAAACTCGATGATTATCACCTTATCGTCTTGAGAAGCACGCTCTATTTCTTGTACTCGGCACGCTAGCTCTACTAAAGCATCATTGCAAGCGCTAAGATCAAGAACATTGAAGCCATCGTATCCGTCATTCCAAGTAGAACTAAAACGTCCTTCTCTATCCTCTACAAACATTTCGTAGAGGATACGATAGTCCTGTATGACATCGGCTGGAGTGCCGATGTCATGTGCCAGCATTTCAATGTAACGAGCCGCACTAGATTTACCGCATCCAGGAAGACCTAGCACAAAAAACTTCTTAATCACGGAACATGCTACCTCTCCGCTTGTAATTCAAAGATAATTGCTAAATGTGTAACCGTCAAATGACGGCCACACATTTGAAAAATAGATAAACGCCATTACAGCGTCTTATCCTTTAATGTTAGTAGAAACGTATAATGTTGTGCATTGTAACAATTGTATCGACATCTCCAAAGAAGACTATCCTTATCGCTTAGTTTGAACCAGATCACCAAGGTATCCAACCCCACTCTTCATAATCCCAGCTTACGATATTATTTCCTCCCTTATCCTGACCAAGTTTCAGTATTCCATCAAGATTTCCAATGATTATTTCCGTAGTTGCTGAAAGCGCCACTTCCTGAGGATAGCGACTAAGAAGCTCTTGAAGTTTAACATATGTGTAGATGCTAATGCCGAGTCTCACGGTGATTTCAGGAGATGCCACCAGATTCTCCTTTGGGGTTGGTTGCTCTGGAGTAAAACGCACAAAGTCTACTGGATATGAACCATCAAGGGCTTGTTTCAAGAGATGAGCTTTTGTACGCGCCTCTTCGAGCGAAACGCCGTTCAGCATGATATAGTAGCGATCAGCATAAATGTGATACAGCTTCCAGTCCGGCACACTGGGGAACAGGGCAGGCATCTGTCTCAGGATACGTTCCCCGACAGCGCGGCTCAAATTGCGTGCCATTCGTCCACCGTACTTGTCAGCAATACTAGTCTGACGATCCATATCAATAGCGATGAAAGAAACTGCATCAGTTGTTGAATATTGTCTCTTATCATCCCTGGCGTAAGATTCCAAATCCTCCATGCCTTGAATACCCTGAAGAAGCATCTCGGCGTCATCAATGAAATCTGTTTCCGAGGAGAAAGCATTGAACGTTGGATCGACGTTTCGCGGATTTCTGAATATCAAAGAAAAATCCTGCGACAGGCGGGTGCGGGTGCGATAGCTAATAACCAGTTCCTGCACGATACGAGCTACCACGCGCAGCAATCGCTGGTCGCTTTCATTGAAGCCATCTGGTTCGGCGGCGGCAATATAGATAACGGCGGCAGGAGTCACGTTCTCTCCACCAACAGCGAGAGTTTCTCCTCCCACGGGAAGAGCAATCGCTGAGCCAGGGTTTTCCAGTTCGCGATACGCGATCACTTTATCTTGCTCAGTTACCCGGTGATGGTACATAACGCGGCCTGCCTGGTAGGCACGCATACTCATGCTGATTACAGGATCAGTAGGCGAGAGGAGCGTCGTACCTACCTTGTACAGCGATGGAGCATGCCGGCTTTTGGCTCGTATAACCAGGCTGCGCTGCTGGAATGGCAGATGGGGTTTATCGGGCGTCAGGATGACGCAAAATTTCCAGCGTGGCTGGCCTCTGGCATCTGTTCCTCCCAGGCTTATGATCGTGTTAGCAAGGTTTGTCTCAATAATATCCTGGCCGTTTGGGTTCGTGTTGATGTCCAGAAATGGATCAGCCACATCGCGCATACCATGACCCAGGTAGAAGTCCCAGTCGGGTACTTCAGTGTAAAGTGGCTCCAACAAACGACGAATAAGCTCTACCGCAGAAACGCTCAACTGTAAACGATGCTCGTCTACCTCTAAGCGGGGAAGTACCAGCAGCGTATTATCTTTGGGCTGATCCTCGCGCCAGTTTCCCTCTTCAATGGCCCGCAAAGGCAAGACATTGAAGACGTCAGGATATTGGACAGATGGAGCAGGCGCCAGGAATGTATAGAAGGAGTGGCTTTGTCCGAGCCAGCCCACCAGCGATTCTCCAACTCGCGGTAGATTATGCGCGTCGGTGGCTATCTTGTAAGCAGACGTGGTCTTGAGAGGTAGGACTAATCCCGCTCGCGTGAAGCGCGTTTCTTCGTAGATCATGGTCAGCGCGAGATAGAGAGCGTGTGAGGCATAGTAACGCCAGTAGAGTTCCCTATAGTAAATGTGGTCGCCCCGCCGATCTATAGGCATTGTATCAGCTTCGCGCACAAAGCGATCCTGCTCACTGGCGGCTCCCATGAGCTGATCACTCTGTGCCTCGTCAACTCTAGCGATCTCTTTCCAGATAACTGTGAGGTTCTCAGGAATATCACCGGAAGAGAATCGGCCCTGCTCGAGCAATTCTTTGATAACAGCGAGCTTTTCTAATTCGCTCTGAGAAAATTGCCTTTGTCCTGAGATATCCTTCGAGCGCCAGGGACTAAGTAGACCCTTCGTCTCAAGGTCGCGAATGCGGCTCTCCCTCATATCAAAGAGTTGCGCCATGCGTCCTATGGTGACAGTTGCCTCAGCCCGCGCGTGTTTGATGCTCTGCCGGATACGTTCCTGAGCGTCCTCGCGTTGCAGGTGTGTTTTGATGGACTCGATACTGCGCTCTTCCATATAGAACTGACTCCTTACCAGCGTCTCTGTAATCAAAGAATCCTTGCTCCTGAAGGATAAACGTGAGCAGCATCAAGAATTCTCAGTTACATTATAGCAGACTGTCCTAACATAACATATATCATGTCTGATTTTGTGGCGATTTGCAAGATTTTTAAGATCGCAAGTAGTAATAATATCCTACTCTCCATGAATCGACATCGCTATTATATTCCTTTTTAGAGAACCTGTCAATATAATGCCAAATTGTGTCAAAACGTTTCACATTGCTTTGTGAAATTTCAGTGAATATCACAGGTTAGTTACAAATTTTATCAAAAACCTCTTGACTTATGAGGTTTTCTAGTGTAATTTAATTAGTAGAGGTAAGGATACATCAAAACTTTGATAAAACGTATCCATTAGCTCAAGAAATTTGAAAATACCAGAGGGTTTGTACAACGTCTTTGTAAGGATTCGTGTCTTGTTCACAAGTTTTCCGAGATTTCGATCCGGAAAGAAAGGGAATCACTCATGAGTTCGGTGCCAAACCAATCTGATTTCAACAGAGCTGATCTGACTGGTAACGCCCTCTGGGAGAAATTGTATCAAAACTTACGGCCTTTTATTAGGAAATTTGTCTATAGCCACAAGTTTTCTTTGATAAAAGGACAGGAAAACGATGTTGTTGAAGATTTGCTGCAAGAGGCTGTGATCAATGTTTTCAAGTACCTGAAGCGGGCCGCAGAAGGGCTTGTCGCACCCATCGACTCGATTGAAAAGTTCAGCTACACCACTGCAATGAATGTTTGCCGAGATTGGTGGAGGAAAGAGCGGCACATGCAATGGCAGTCGTTGGATGACGGGATACCCGAACATGTGCTGAGTCGAGAGCAGGTACTTGATCCGGCAGAAATGGCGCTGAGTGTGGTGTACCAGGAGTGGGCCTTTCTGAAGGCGGCGCCAGAGGTTGCGCGGCTTCCGCATAAAACCAGGCGGGCCTTGCTGGTTAGCTTAGCCGATTTGATGTACTTTGGTGACAGGCCGACGCCATTGCAGAGAGCATTTCTGCAACAAGGCATCGAGATGGCCGATTACCGCGGCGGCAAACCCGCTGATCCGAAGTTGCGCGCTCGACACGCATCCTTACTCAGCCAGGCATACAAGCGGCTTGCTTCGAGTTCGTACTGCTGATTTTATTCTCGCTGGTTGTTTGCGTCCTAGTGAGTGCCGCTTTGTAGGCGTCATTAGTAGATCCTCTCTTGGCAGAGATAACCGACCAGTTCGCACGCACGCTTCTTGCCAGGAAGTGCGCGGAAAGGAGAACAGGATGTTGTACATAGACCCGCAAATGTTGATCATCATTATCCTGGTCGTCTTTATAGTGGGGCTGATCGCCGGCCTGAGGCTGGCTCGCCCGCGTCCTCGCTATCCGCGTTACCCGGATTAGGAATAGTTAAAAAGGGCGCGGTGGACATTGGCTGCAAAACCAATATCCACCGCATCTTCCGCTCCTCTCCCCAGGCTTAGCCGGTACAAAAGTACCGCCCCTTCAAGAATGGTTGCCTTCTTCCGTTTTGGAAAGATAGAGGTATAAAAAGAGACGCTGCCTGCTTCGCTAAATGGTTGCCTGATCCCGCCTGGGATTGAAATTGGGATTGAAACATCACCCATTTTTCCCTATCAGCGCGATAAAAATTGCAAGCGGTTGGTAGTCGTGCTACAATCATGCATTAAGAACCTGGAAAGAACTGGAGATCTGTTCTGCCGAACCAGCGGCGGGAGCAAGAGGAGTATATCTTGAAAGTGAACATAGACCGGCGATGGTTTAAGCGTATCCTGGATTTCATCAATCCGCTGCGCGATCCGAGCCTGACAGTAGCAGCCGTTCTTACCTTTATCGAAGAGGCGGGTCAACATGATGCCTGGTACTGGATCATCGTGGTCGGCCTCGTCAACTGGGTTGCTGTGCGCGGGATAGTCTGGTTGATTGTGAACTTTACTTTTGCCAGCACCTTTCTGTCGCGCCGCGTCTGGTGGGCGATCAAGCATCCGCGCCTGGCGTGGCGCATTCTGGACGCTGTGGGCCATGAAGAGATCATCATCGGGGGTCTGTCCAGCGAGACGCTGACGCTCGCGGATGGCACGACGATCACGCAGTCCATGCTGAGCGCGAGCGGCATTCAGATCATCGGAGAAATCCCCGCCGGGACAGAAGTGCCGATGCTGCAATTGCCGGATGGGCAAACTGCTCCCAATTTTTCCGCGCTGACAGGTTCGCTCTACCCAGGCAATATCACCGGGACACTGGGCATGTTTGGCAATGGTCAGACTGCTGGCGGTTTCCCGCAGATGCAGGGCGGAGACGGCATAACCCAACAGACGACCGGCGGCCTGCCGACGGCGTTCCCACGCCGCCCCAGCGAAGAAGAAGAGCGCCTGCGCCAGCAAGTTGCCGCGATGACGCGCCTGCTGGACGACTGGATTCAGTACACCGAAGAGAAATGGCGCACGGTCAGCGATAGCCAGTTGGGCTGGAAGCCGCTGCGCGGCAGGTGGGCCGATTGGGATGATATTTTCCAGGATGTTTACGCGGCCAAGACCTCTGATCCAATGGCTGAAGCGGCGCAGGTGGCCGGTGAGGCCACGGCGCGGCGTTTCGACAACGCCAGGGAAAAAGGATCGGCGGCATCAGCCGTGGCCTGTTTCTTGCGCGATATGATGACGCTGCGCAGAGGCATGGAGATGTCTCAGGTCTCCGCCGAGATGTCATCGGAGACTCCGGCGTTCCAGCCGGTCGTGCAGCCGCAGCCGAGCAGGAATTTTGGCCGGAATAGCGGCCAGCTGAAAAATGGGGCTGCGCACAGTTCGCTCATTCGGCGGCCCGCGCAGATTTTCGTCGATGCCGACGTGGATAAATAAGGCTGTTCATCGTGTATACATCATCTTCACGTATCGTGCATGTGCGCCCGGAACTTGACCGTATGGCGGAGTACGTTCCGGGCGAGTCTTTGGAAGCATTCAGCCAGCGCACCGGCATTCCCGTGGATTGCCTGATTAAGCTCAATAGCAACGAAAGCCCTTACGGCCCATCGCCTTCCGTGCTGAGCGCGTTGAGCGACCATCGCTGGTACAATAACTACCCTGATACGAACTCGACGGCGCTGCGCGGCGCGCTCGCGGCCTACACTGGCCTGGATGAGCGTTTCATTATGGTGGGTCACGGCAGCATGGAACTGATCACGCTGTTGTGGCAAATTTTCCTCTCCGTCGGTGACAACATCCTCTGCTGCCCGCCTACGTTCTCGCTGTATACCACTATCACGACGCTCTGTGGCGCGTATGTACTGGAAGTGCCGCGCGGCGACGACTACGAACTCGATGTAGACGCGATCCTGGACGCGCTCACACCCGAAACGAAGATGATCATTCTCTGCTCGCCCAACAATCCGACCGGGAATCCCGTCGCCGAGGCCGACATTCTGGCGCTGCTGGAGAGCGGGCGTATCGTCGTGGTTGACGAAGCTTACGTTGAATTCTCACGCAATCCCAAAGGAATAGCCCATCTTGTGCCGCACTATCGGAATCTGGTGGTATTGCGCACATTCAGCAAATGGGCCGGGCTGGCAGGATTGCGCGTTGGCTATGGCATCGTCCCTGAATGGATCGGCGGCTACATCCGGCGCGCGCAGTGTCCGTTCGAGGTCAACGTGGCCGGCCACATCGCCGCTATCGAGACGCTGCGGCATCTCGACGAGGCGCTGGCAAACGTCCAGAAGATTGTCGCGGAGCGTGATCATCTGTACGAGGTATTGGCAAGCCAGCCTTATTTGGAAGCTGTGCCGTCCGAAGGCAACTTCATCCTGGCCCGCGTGCGCGAGGAAGAAGCTTCACTCAAGCATGTGCGGCAGACCGTCGAGGCGCACGGCATCTTGCTGCGTTACTTCAGTCATCCCTACCTGCGCGACTTCTTGCGCGTCACTGTTGGCTTACCGGAACACACGGAGAAACTGGCGTCCGCGCTGGCCGCGGTGTGATATCAAATTCAATGGAATTGTGGAACCGTGTAGCCGCGGCATTTATGACGCCAGCCAGCCACAACAGAGTATTGATACAGGCGTCATAAATGCCGCGGCTACACGGTTCCATCGGATTTGGCGTGAAGACTTGCCCCAACCCTGTCCAAAGATGTACAATACCTCCGTGACTATGCTTATGGAGGTATTTTTTTATGCCAGCAAATATAAATGGAGCAGGCGCTATCGAGGATATCCACGCTCGCGAGATCCTCGATTCGCGCGGCAACCCGACCATTGAGGTCGAGGTGTTGTTGATGAGCGGGGAGAGCGGCGTCGCCGCCGTTCCCTCTGGAGCTTCGACGGGCGTACACGAGGCCGTCGAATTGCGCGACGGCGACAAAAGTCGCTACGGCGGGAAAGGCGTCCTCAAAGCCATACGCCACGTCAACGAGGCGATCAGCGAGGCTATCGTGGGCCTGGACGCCACCGATCAGATCGCGTTGGACGAGATTATGATCGAACTGGACGGCACACCGAACAAAAGCAGCCTGGGCGCGAATGCCATTCTCGGCGTTTCGCTGGCCGTGGCGAAGGCGGCGGCCAACGCGCAGCAGCAGCCGCTCTACCGCTACCTGGGCGGCGTCGCGGCGCGCACGCTGCCCATGCCGATGATGAATATTTTGAACGGCGGCAAGCACGCCGCCGACTCCACCGACATGCAGGAGTACATGGTTCTCCCCGTCGGCGCGCACAGCTTTCGCGAGGCGCTGCGCATGGGAGCCGAGGTGTATCAGAGCCTTAAAAAAGTGCTGCACGGCAAAAAATATAATACGAACGTCGGAGACGAAGGCGGTTTTGCCCCTTCGCTCGGTTCCAACCGGGAAGCTCTGGAAGTGATCATCGCGGCAATTGAGACGGCGGGCTACAAAGCGGGCGTCGATATCTGCCTGGGCATAGACCCGGCCGCATCGGAGTTCTATCAAGGCGGTAACTATGTTCTTGCCAAAGAGGGGCGCACGCTCACCTCGGCTGAGATGATAAACCTCTACGAGCAGTGGATCGGCGAATACCCGATCATCAGCATCGAAGATGGCCTGAGCGAAGACGACTGGGACGGCTGGAAGCTGCTGCGCCAGCGCCTCGGCGACCGCGTACAGCTCGTAGGCGATGATCTGTTCGTCACGAATACGGAGCGGCTCAAACGCGGCATCCTGGAACGTTCCGCCAACTCGATCTTGATCAAACTGAATCAGATCGGCACGCTGACGGAGACGCTGACCTGCATCGAAATGGCAAAACG
>Ga0102924_1006736_pt1 | contig 10691 bp, 8 predicted proteins | sample PaiPotPPM11metaG_FD_80116 | JGI IMG/M metagenome (GOLD analysis project Ga0102924, IMG submission 80116) | Iron sulfur acid spring bacterial and archeal communities from Banff, Canada, to study Microbial Dark Matter (Phase II) - Paint Pots PPM... ...
CCGCTTCCTCGTGCTCGGCGGTTATGAATGCGCGGTTGGTGTAGTCAGGCGGGCTGCTCGAGAATTGAAACTGCCGAACCGGCATATTCCGGGCACGATCCCGCCCGGGCCGGTTAACGGACACGGGCCGTTTCATGATCGTGGTTGATTCGGTGCGGCGAGTGCAACCAATCAACCACGATCATGAGGTCGAGGGTTTTCGGACTGTCCGGAATGGACACTCGGGCGGGCTTAAACCAGTTAAGCCAGGCGCTCGCTGACACTCCGTGCCCTCCGCCGATCGCCCGGACGCCGACCCGGCGGTCACGGCGCGGCGGCGAGGGGCACGCCGGATCCCTGCGGCGCCCGCCGGGCCGGGCCGTCGCCCGGGTCCGCGCCGTCGCTCAGCGCCGCGGTGGTCAGCTCGGAGCTGTGGTACGCGGCCCGGGTGGCCAGCTCACGGCTGTACCGGGCGATGATCTGCCGGACCCGGTGCGCGGCCAGCGGCCCGAGCAGGTCATAGGTCGCGATGAACAGCTCGCGGGCGGTAGCCCGGGGCCAGGCGTCGGGCAGCAGTTCGCCGGGCAGGTCGGGATCGAGCCCGGGGAACGCGCGCCACTCGTCCATCACCCGGGTCCGGGCCACGAGCGCCTCCACCGGGGATATCCGCCCGGCCAGCGCGCGCTCCCGCAGTTCCTGCGCGTAGCCGATGAAGTCGTCGTACCGGGCCTTCAGGTCCTCCAGGTCCCAGGCGCGCTGGGGGTACCCGTCGGGCTCGGTGCCGGGCACGGTCTTGGCCCGGAACGAGGTCGCCGTGCTGATGCCGAGCTCGGCGAGCTGCCGGACCACCTCGCTGGCCTGGTCACGGGGCGCGACCCAGAGCCCGTCGTAGAGCGGGGCGAAACCGAGCCAGCGCAGCTGCTTGCGCAGGGCGTCACGCGCCGCCCGGTTCTGCTCCGGGATGGAGAACGCCACCAGGCTCCACATCCCGTCCCACGGCTGGGTGTCCCGGCCGAACGAGAAGATGTGGCGTCCGCCCTCGTCCAGGATCTGCGCCGCGCGCTCGCTCAGCCGGACGAACGTCCGCCGCCCGACCTTGGCGGTGACCAGGAGCCGGTTGCGGGTCAGCCGGCTCAGCGCGGCCCGCGCGGCCGAGTCGCTCACGCCGAACTCGGCCAGCAGCGCGACCAGCGCCGCCGAGGGCAGCGACTCGGTCTGCTGCCACCAGTAGTCGCCGAGCAGGGTGAGCAGCAGCCGCGGGGGCCGCTGCGCGCCGGCCCACGGGCGCGTCTCGGCGCCGTCGCCGCCGGGCGCCGCGTCGTCAGCGGGCGGCTGGGAAGCGGGCACGATCATGAGGGTAGCGAACGACCTTCCGCCCCGGCCAGGAGCATCGGATGGGTCCCGTATGACGACAGCCGAAATAATACATTCCTATGAACGTGATGATCGTCACGTGGTTTGTCATGCATCACTGGCCTGGCGCATGCCCCGCGCCCGCGGCCACGTGCTGATCCGGCGGCCGAGTTAGCTTCGGTGATCTCGGGGGTAAGCACGATACCCGGGCGGGCAGGACGCCGGGCCGGCGGGGGATCCGGGCCGGACGTCTCGCCCACATCGGGGGGAAACGCATGTTCTACGGCCGGGACCTGCCGGGTGGCGGGGTATCGCGGGCACGCTCACGAATCGCGCTGGCCGTCGGCCTGGCGGCTGCGGCGGCGGGCCTGGCGGCCTGCAGCAGCGGGTCCAGCAGCCAGAATTCCAGCAGCGTGCCCGCGGGCCTGCAGAAGTTCTACGACGAGAAGCTGCGCTGGGGGGCGTGCCCGCCGCAGGCGGCCCTCGCGTCGGGCGCAGCCACCGACGAGGCCACCGCCGCGCAAGCCGTGGCCGGCTTTCAGTGCACCACGCTGACGGTGCCGCTGGACTACGCGCGCCCGGACGGCACGACGATCAAGCTGGTCATGAACCGGCTGCCGGCCACCGACCAGAAGCAGCGGATCGGGCCGCTGCTGACCAACCCGGGCGGACCTGGCGGGTCCGGGCTCGGCTTCGCCTTCGGGGCCAAGACCTTCTTCAGCCCCGGGCTGCGCGCCCGCTACGACATCGTCGGCCTGGATCCGCGCGGGGTCGGGCTGAGCAGCCCGGTCAACTGCAACGCCACGAGCCAGCAACAGCAGCAGAGCAACGCGCTCGCGGCCGCGACGGTGCTGGCCCAGGCGTGCCAGAAGACGTCCGGCAAGATCATCCCTTACGTGGGCACCGACAATGCCGCCCGCGACATGGACATCGCCCGGGCCGCGCTCGGCGAATCCAAGCTGGACTACTACGGCGTGTCCTACGGGACCCTGCTCGGGCAGGTCTACGCGCAGGAGTTCCCGAAGAACGTCGGCCGGATGGTGCTCGACTCCGTGGTCAATCCGACCGCCGCGGCTGACCCGACCGCTCAGGTGGTCAGCTTCGAGACCACCTTCCAGGTCCTGGTCCAGGGCTGCCTCGACCGGGGCAACTGCCCGCTGGGGTCATCCAGGAACGAGGTGCAGGCCAGGTTCGACAACCTGCTCAGCCGGCTCCAGTCATCGCCGCTGCCGAACGGCCCGGGCAATCCGCCGATCACCGACACCTCACTGATCAGCTACGTGCAGCAGAACCTGTACAACGAGAAACAGTGGCCGTCCATCGAGGCCACCCTGGCCGCCTTGTTCCGCAACAGCGCGACGACCACGCCGAACGGGGCGCAGGGCGGCAGCCGGGCCCTCCGGTCGGCGGCCGGCAGCGGCGAGTCCGAGGACAGCTTCACGGCCATCGACTGCCTGACCTTCCCGGCCGACCAGCGGACCGTGCCGGCCGCGATGCAAGCGGCCCAGCAGGCGAAGGCGGTCGCGCCGCACTTCTGGACGGTGGTCGAGCACGAGTGGCTCGACTGCGCGAAGTGGCCGGTGGCCTCCCCGTCGGGAGCCGGCCGGGCGATCAGCGCCCCCGGCACCCCGCCCATCCTGCTGGTCACCAACACCTACGATCCCGCCACCCCGGCCTCCTGGGCGCGGGCCGTGCACGGTCAGCTGGCGAACTCCATGCTGGTCACCAACACCGCGGGCGGGCACGGCTTCTACCCGATGGGCTCGTGTACCCACCAGGTCGTCGATAACTTCCTCATCTCCGGCCGCAAGCCCGCGTCGGGAACCGCGTGCCACGACGGGAACCCCATCTTGGCCCCGCCGAGCTCCGGCCCGTGAGCTGATCTGACCGGGGCGCGGTCAGGCCTGGGCGGGGGCGCAGGCCGCGGCGCGGCGCAGGAGCACGGCGCGCTCGCGCGCGTTACGGGTCAGCGCGGCGGCGCGCTCGTACTCGGCGCGGGCCTCCTCGCGCCGGCCGAGCTTGGCCAGGAAATCGGCCCGGACGCTGGGCAGCAGGTGGTAGCTGCGCAGCTGCGGCTGCGAGGTCAGCGCGTCGGCCACGTCCAGGCCCCGGGCCGGGCCGAACGCCATGCCCACCGCGACCGCCCGGTTGAGCTCGACCACGGGCGTCGGCGTGATCCTGGTCAGGATCTCGTAGAGCGCGGCGATGCTCGGCCAGTCGGTGTCCCCGGCCTCGCGGGCCCGGGCGTGGCACGCGGCGATGGCCGCCTGGACCACGTAGGAGCCGGCTGGGCGGCCGAGCCGCTCGGCCCGCAGCAGCGCGGCGAAGCCCCGGCGGATCAGGAGCTGATCCCACTGGCCGCGGTTCTGCTCCAGCAGCGGGACGGGCTCGCCGTCCGGCCCGAGCCGGGCCTTCAGCCGCGACGACTGGATCTCCATCAGCGCGACCAGGCCGTGCGCCTCCGGGTCGGCCGGGCTGAGCTCGGCCAGCATGCGGCCCAGGCGCAGCGCCTCGTAGCACAGCTCCGGGCGAGCCCAGTCCTCCCCGGCGGTCGCCGTGTAACCCTCGTTGAACACCAGGTAGATGACCTCGAGCACGGAGGCCAGCCGGGCCGCGCGCTCCCCGGCGGGCGGGATCTCGAACGGCAACTGCTTGCTGGCGAGCGTCCGCTTGGCCCGGACGATCCGCTGGGCGATGGTCGGTTCCGCGGCCAGGAAGGCCCGCGCGATCTCGTCCGTGGTCAGCCCGCCCAGCAGCCGGAGCGTGAGCGCCACCCGGGCCTCGGCGGACAGCACGGGGTGGCAGGCCACGAACATCAGCCGCAGCAGGTCGTCTTGCACCGCGTCCTCGTCGAGGGCGGCCTCGAACTCGGGCGGGCTGTCGAAGACGGCCGTCTCCTGGTCGGCCCGGAGGTCACGGGCGAGCTGGCCGATGTTGTGCTGCAGCCGTTCGTTGCGGCGCAGCCGGTCGATCGCCTGATGCTTGGCGGTGGCCATGAGCCAAGCTCCCGGGTTGGGCGGGATGCCTGACTCCGGCCACTGCCTGAGCGCCGCGACCATGGCGTCCTGCGCGAGGTCCTCGGCCAGGTCGATGTCGCGCACGATCCGGGCCAGGCCGGCGATGATCCGGGCCGATTCCAGCCGCCAGACGGCGTCGACCGCCCGGTGCGCCTCGGGCACTGTCACCAGCCGATCAGACCACCGTCATCGGCGGCCCGCAAACGCGCCCCGCCGCATACCGGCTATTCCGGGCCGTAGACCTGCTGGATCATGCCGGTCCCGTTCCTGGCGACCTGCCAGAACCGCTTGGCCAGCTCGACCGCCTCCTCCTTGGACCGCGCGTCGATCAGCGCGAAGCTGAGGATCGCCTCCTTCGCCTCGGTGAACGGCCCGTCGGTCAGGGCGACCTTCCCGTCGGTGGCGGTCACGCGCGTGCCCGCCTGGTCGAGCCCGCCCGTGGCCAGCAGGACGCCGGACCGGCTCAGCTCCTCCACGAGCCGGCCCATCTCGGTCATCATCGTCTCGTCCGGCGGGTCGCCCGCGGTGGTGGTCATGAGGAACCGCATCTGCCTGTCTCCTTTGCGTCACGGGGCCGGGTCGCCGGCCTCTTTGCCGATGCATCGAACGACGGCCGGCGAAATCGACACGCGCCAGGCCCTTTCCGGCCGCCCGTCCCCCGCGGGCCCGGTCTTCTACCCCATTTGCCCCGGTTCGGCCGGGCGTCTGCCCGGCCCCTTCCATGATCGTGGTGGATTCGTCGCGATAGGTAAGCGTCTCGGAGCAACTTGAGTGTGCGGCGTCGCGGTACCGCGCCAGTTTTGTGGCGTTACATACCGGTTTCCCGCGGCCCGCTCCGGCCGCGCCCCCGGGAGCGATCCTGAGTGGATGGCCCATCGACCGCAATAGATTCTGGTCGATGGCCCATCGACCACAAGGGCAACGCCGCACCCGGGGACGTAAATATCCGTAAACCGGATAAAATGCCACGGCAGCCGGGCCGCCTGGCCGTGACGACGCAGCGGAGCACATCTCCGAGCCGCGACGCGCCGGAAACTCACCCTCGAATGCTTACATAGTGCAACCAATCAACCACGATCATGGAACGTCGGCCCCGGTCCGGGTCGGACCGGCTGGCGCCGCGTGTTCGACAACGGACAGGGCGGCTGGATGACGAGAATAGCGGCTTATATTACGGTGCCCGTTGGTAGACTTGTCATACGTTGGCCCTGTCGGCCGACATGTGTGAATTGCCTGGTGCCGAGGTCGGTGATGCGGTCCATACTGGGACAGGCGCTGTGCTGGCCTCGGGGGACGTCACCCCGGACCCATCGCCCGCAGACGCCGGGCCCGGAGGTGTCCCCCCCGACCCCGGGCCCGGCTTTTTCTTCCCGGCCCGCCCGTCACCGCGGGCGGGCCGCCGTATATCCCGGAAGGAGAACGGCGTGCGGCTGCGGGTGCTGATCGAGCCGCGGCGCGGCGCGACCTACGAGCAGATCCTCGCGCTCGCACAGACCGCGGAGCAGGCCGGGTTCGACGGGTTCTTCCGCGGCGATCACTACCTCGGCATCGACGCCGGCGACCCCGCGTACCTGCCGACCGACTCCTGGACCACGCTCGCGGGCCTGGCTGTCCAGACCAGCCGGATCAGGCTCGGGACGCTGATGACCGCCGGCACCTTCCGTCAGCCCGGATCGCTGGCCATCATCGTGGCCACGGCCGACGCGATGAGCGGGGGAAGGGTCGAACTCGGCATCGGGACCGGGTGGTACGAGCGGGAGCACCAGTCGTTCGGCATCTCCTTTCCCCCGCTCAGGGAGCGGTTCGACCGGCTGGAGGAGCAGCTCAGCGTCATCACCGGGCTGTGGTCCACGCCGCGCGGGGAACGCTTCGGCTACGCCGGCCGGCACTACCGGCTCGACGAGTGCGCGAACTTCCCCGCGCCCGCGCACGACCTGGCGGCGGACGGCGCCGCGCGCCCGCGCCCGCGCATCATCATCGGCGGCGGGGGACCCCGCCGGACGCCGGAGCTCGCCGCCCGCTTCGCCGACGAGTTCAACACCGGGCTGGGCCTGGGCGACGACGTTCTCGCCGGGCGGTTCGCCACCGTCCGCCGGCTGGCCGCCGAGGCGGGCCGGGATCCGGACGCCATCCGCATGTCGACCACGCTGCCGGTGTGCTGTGGCACCACCCGCGCCGAAGCCGAGCGGCGGGCGGCGTCCCTGGGCGAGCCCGGGGCGCGGCTACTGCGGCTGGGCGTGCTCGGCACGCCCGCCGACGTCCTTGACCGCCTCGGCCAGTTCGCCGCGGCCGGCGCCGACACCGTGTACTTCCACCTCTACGACGTCGGCCAGCGCTTTGCCGTCGAGGGCCCCGACCACGTCCGCCTGCTGGGCCAGGAAGTCCTGAGCCGGGCTCGCTGAGGAGGCCGGGGGCGGGCGTCGGGCGGGCACGGCGCGACGCTCCGGGCTCTTCCAGCGCCCGGAAGACGCCGAGAACCACGCGAGCGGGATCGCCGTGAGGCCGATAACCGCGTCGACCAGGCGCATGACCAGGAACAGCGTGCCGATCGGCAGCATCCCCGGACGGCGGTCGAGCACCGCGACCGCGCAGGTGAGCGCGAAGTCGGGCACCAGCACGCCGAACAGCAGCCCGGACAGCTTCATGTGCGAGGCGACCATCAGGTGGAGCTGGGCGAACGGGGCCCAGGCCAGCACTCCACCGGTCAGGTCCGGCAGCACCAGCACCAGCAGTACCAGCGGCAGCAGCAGGAACAGCACGCTGGAAATGATCAGCTCCAGCAGCAGCAGGGTGAGCATGGCGGAGAACAGGTTGGCCTGGGGCGGGTGCCGCCGGACCGTCTGCCACATGCCCAGCGCCCAGCGCCGGGTCTGCCGGACGTAGTCGCGGAAGTTGCTGGGGTCCTGCGTGACGGCCACGGCCGAGAGCGAGAACCCGACCTTGCCCAGCCGCTTCTGGTAGATCTCGAACGTCATGTTGAAGTCCTCGATCACCAGGCCGGGCGGGTTCATGTCGATGTACGGCAGCACGTCGGTGCGGTACATGCTGGCGAACCCGGGCACGATGTGGGTCGCGTTGGTGCGCAGCCAGGTCTGGCCGAACTTCAGCACCCGCTGGCCGATCGCGTAGATCCGCTGCCGGTGAGCCACCAGGATCCGGCCGATTACCGATAGCTGACGGTCACCGGCGGTCCGGACGCACCCCGCTACCGCCACCACGTCCGGGCTGTCGAACATCGGCAGCCCGGCCGTGAAGTAGTTCGGCTCGACCCTCGTGTCGGCGTCCAGCAGCATCACCACCTGGAACCGGCGGATCAGCCCGAACCGCTCGATGGCCTGCTGCAGCGCCCCGGCCTTGCCCACGTTGGACGTGGTCTCGATCACCTTCGCGCCCGCGCGGCGGGCGATCTCCACCGTGTCGTCGCTGGACGCGTCCGACACCACGTGCACGTTCCCGGCGGGCACCAGGGGCATGATCGAGCGGAGCGTGTCCTCGATGACCACGGCCTCGTTGTGCGCCGGGATGAGCACGGCCACGTCCCGCACGGTCAGCGGGCCCGCCCGGCTGCGGCGCTCCCAGCCCGGCAGCCGGGCCGCCTTGCGCCGGGCCAGGGCGGTGTCGGCCAGTGCGGTGCCGGCCGGTGCGGGCCGGCCGCGGTGGCCGCGCACCGCCCGGACCAGCATCCCGGACAGGCGGCAGACCCCGATCGACCCCCAGAGCGCGAAGTTCGCGCCCAGGATCAAGACCGCGAGGCCCCACCACGGGATCACGAGCCGCTCCGCGGGCTGGCCGGGACGGGCAGCGTCCGAGCCAGTCCCGGCCAGGTGCCGGGCTCCTCGTAACCGAACATCCAGAGGTAGACGCCGCCGATCTGGGACCCGAGCGCGGCGTCGAACTTCGCCTGGGAACTGGCCTGGTTCTCGAACCACACCACGTGCCGGTGACCGGCCGCGTCGGTGTAGCTGAACCAGGGCGCCTGCGCGGCGGCGTCGTAGTGCGGGCTGACGTGGTGCGCCTTGGCCAGCCGGAGGGCGCTCAGCCAGGTCACGGCCTGGGCCTGCCCGCCCGACCAGTTGTACCCGTACAGCGGAATGCCGAGGATGATCTTCTGGGCCGGGATCTGGGACTTGGCGTAGTTCAGCACCGAGCGGACCCAGGGCAGCGGCGCGACCGCCCCGGGCGGCGACGTCGGCCAGTGGTAGTCGTAGGCCATGATGCGGACCTGGTCGGCGGCCCGGCCGATGGCGGCGTAGTCCTGGGCCACGTTGCGCGGGGCCACCCCGGCGTTGGTGGTCTTGGCGAACACCGCGACCGACAGCATCTTGCCGTGAGAATGCAGCGCGGCCCCCAGGTCGGTGATGAAGGCGGTGAACGCCTGCCGGTCGCCGGCCGCCAGGTTCTCGTAATCGATGTCGATCCCCGCGTAACGGTGCTGGAGGACGAGGTTGACGATGGCCGCGACGTGCTGTCTCATCCGGGCCGGGTCGTGCAGGATGCCGGCCACCGGCTGGTCCGAGAACTGGCCGTTGGTGACGTTGGCCAGGGTGGGGACGATCTTCAGCCCGGCCCCTCGCAGCCGGGTCAGCTCCGCGTTCACCGCGGCCGCGCTGCCCGGGTTGTACTGCGTGTTGATCTGGCCGGCCGGGGACAGGCCGTACATCCACGGCGACACCTCGGTGAAGTCGGCCCGGTGGGCCAGCACCGTGTCGGATCCCGGGCGGATGTTCCAGAACGGCAGCGAGGCCACCACCGCCCGGGCGGGCGGCGGCGACGAGCCCGGCAGCAGGGTGAACAGCGCCGCCAGCACGGCGCCGGTGAGCACCACGGCCAGCCAGGCGATCCCGGAGGCTCGCCGGCGCGGCCGTCCGCCGCGCGGCCGGGCGTCCCGGTCTTCCCGGGCGCGGCCGGCCCGGTCGCCGGTCAGGGCAGGCGGTCGGTGGCTCATCAGCCTCCGTTCCCGCTTGCCCCGGCGGCCACCGGGCTCAGGCGGGCCGTCTGGTCGGCGATGACCGCGGCGATGATGTCGCCCAGGGTCCGCCGCGGCGCGAACCCGGTCAGCTCGCGGGCCAGCGAGCAGTCCGGCACCCGGCGCTGCATGTCCTCGTAGCCCGAGCCGTAGACCTCCAGGTAGGAGCGGCGCGTGATCCCGCTGGCCGAGCCCGTGGCCGCGATCACGCGCCGGGCCAGCTGCTCGATCGAGACCTGCTCGCCGCTGCCCAGGTTCACCGCCCGGCCGCACGCGCGGTCCGAGGCGACCAGCGCGGTCAGGGCCGGGATGACGTCGAGCACGTGGCAGAAGCAGCGCACCTGGTCTCCGGTGCCGAACACGGTGAGCGGCTCACCGGCCAGCGCCTGCCGGACGAACCGGGGGATGACCATCCCGTACCGGCCGGTCTGCCGCGGGCCGACGGTGTTGAACAGGCGCACGATCACCGCCTGCAGGCCGAGTTCCCGGACGTACGCCTCGACCAGGCTCTCGTCGATCGCCTTGGCCTCCGCGTAACTCCAGCGGGACTTCAGCGGCGACCCGATCAGCCGGTCGTCGTCCTCGGTGAGGCCGACCTTGGTGTTCTTGCCGTAGATCTCGCTGGTGGACGCGACCAGCAGGCGCGCGCCGGCCCGCTGGGCCGCGTCGACCACGTTCTCGGTGCCGTGGATGTTGGTCCGCATGCTCTGCAGCGTGCGGTCGCGGATCACGAACGCCCCGACCGCGGCGGCCAGGTGGTAGACCTGGTCAGCGCCCAGGGTGAGTTCGTCGACGAGAACGCGGTCGGTGATCGAGCCCTGGATCAGGGTGAACCCGGGATGCTGCGCCGCGCCGGCCAGGTTTTCCGCCCGACCGGTGCTCAGATCGTCCAGGCCGACCACCTGGTGACCCTCGGCGAGCAGGGCCTCCACCAGGTGTGAGCCGATGAACCCGGCCGCGCCGGTGACGAATGACTTCACTGCGCGTCTCCTTCCGCCGGCGCCGGGCGGGCGGCCCGGCCACGGCGTCCCTGGCGGGCCCGCGCCAGCGCCAGGTCCTCGTAGAGGCGGTCGATGCGCGCGGTGACCGCCTCGACCCCGTACTCCTGCCGGACCGCATCGGCCGCTTCCCGGGGCCGCGGCCCGGCCTGCAGCTCGGCCGCCATGGCCGCGCGCATCCCCTCGACGGTGGACGGGACCTGACGGGCCTGCTCCACCTCCAGGCCGTCCAGCGCGGGGCAGGTGGTGTACAGCACCGGCGCGCCGTTGGCCAGCGCCTCCAGTACTGACAGCCCGAACGTCTCCTGCCGGGACGACGCGATGAACAGGTCGGTCGCGGACAGCATCGCGGCCACGTCGTGCCGTTCGCCGGCGAAC
>Ga0102924_1006737_pt1 | contig 10691 bp, 7 predicted proteins | sample PaiPotPPM11metaG_FD_80116 | JGI IMG/M metagenome (GOLD analysis project Ga0102924, IMG submission 80116) | Iron sulfur acid spring bacterial and archeal communities from Banff, Canada, to study Microbial Dark Matter (Phase II) - Paint Pots PPM... ...
GGCCTTCTCCGCCGCGCGCGTCGTCCCCCACGGCCGCCGCCGCCAGTGGCGCCCCGCCCCGAGCCTGAGCCAGCGCCTGCCCGGGCCCCCGGGCAGGCCGCCCCTCTAGCCCGGCAAGCTTGTGGCGCTGGCCTGGCCGGGGAACCAGACCGCTTCCTCCGCCTCCTCCGCCTCCTCCGCTTCCTCCGCGTCGGCGGCGGGCAGGCTGAGCAGGAACTCGGCGGCCCGGCCCGCGGTCGCTTCGTCGACGTCGAACTCGACGTCGCCCTGGAGCAGCTTCTCGCGGATATGCCCGGCCAGCCGGGCGTCGGGCGCCAGGCCGTACTGGCTGAGGTAGTACTCGACGGCGTCGGTCCAGATCCACTCGCCGTCGGTGCGGAAGCTGGCCGGCACCACCGCGCCGGCGGCGGGGTCGAGTATGTCGTCCATCGTCGCGGTGGTGGCCAGTACCAGGGCGCCGCGCAGCAGGTACGCGACCATCAGCTCGCGCTCCACCAGGTCGTCGACCACCGCGTGGTCCTGAGCGAAGCCAGGCCCGCTGGCCGGGTCGGCGAAATCGAAGACCGTGGCGAGATCGAACTCCGGATCTCCCCGGCGCGCCCACAGCAGCATCGACTCCGCCAGCGCCATGTCCTGGTAGGGCGGCGGCTCCGCGCTGAGCAGGATGACCTCCACGCCCGCCCGCCCCGTGTCGTCGACCGCCTGGAGCAGGTCGCGGCTCAGCGGCGGGATCGCGCTGGCCTGCTCGACCTGCACGATGTAGACCCGGTAGGCCTGGTCAGGGTCGTCCGGATCGCGCGTCACCGTCGCCCCGGGCGCGCCGGGACCGTCCAGCCGGTAGCGCCAGGACCGCCACAGCCCCGCGGCCCCGTGCCCCTCGGCCGCGGCGGCCACCGCGTCGTCCATCGCATCGCGCTCGACCTCGCCGAGCGGGTCGACCTCGTTGAAGGCGAATGGCAGCTCGGGAAGTTCCGGCGCCGGCTGGAGGTCAGGCAGCGCCCGGGGGTCGCCGGCGAGGACGCGGATCCCGGCCAGCTCAGCCGCCAGCAGCGGCACCGGCTCCGCGGCCAGCCAGGTCGTCAGGCTGGTCATGGCGCCGCGCACCTCGCCCTCGGCCTGCCGCCGCCGGGCGCCGGACAGCAGGTCGTCAGGTACCCGCCCGGCCAGGCGCAGCAGCAGTTCGTGGCCCGTCGGGCCCGGCCTGCCGGGCAATGGAGTGGTCATTGACGGTGAACCCTTCTCGGCGCGCCGATGTCGTGCCCCGTGTACTACTACGACCCGCAGCGCCCATCTGGTCAGCATCACCTGCCCCGGTGACCAGGGCAGTGCGGCAACCGTCGTGCGGGGTGAGCGTGAGGTCGAGGCCGACCTCCAGGACCTGACGATCACGCAGGCGCTGCCAGCGGTCGGCCGGCTGCGGCCAGCCGGTCGACGCCACGACGACGCGGCCGGGCTCGGTCAGGTAGTGCAGATCGAAGAAGCCCGGGCCACGCCGCTCGATGACCCGCGAGTCAGGACTGTGATCGGCGTAGGCGTACAGCGCGCCCGGTGTGAGGAGCAGGCAGTTCGCGCTCTCCCAGTGGTCGGCGAGGGCGCGGATGTCGGCGGCGGCAGCGGCGATCGCGGCCGCCGGGGCGGTACCCGTGTCGATGCGGTCGCGGACCGCCAGGTAGTAGCGCTCGCTGTCGGTGTCGCCCCCGGCGGCGGCCCCGCCTCCGGCCAGCGTCCCGTCCAGGGCACTTGCCGGGACGAACTGGCCGTTGTGCGCGAAGGCTCGGCGGACGTCGCCGAACGGGTGGGTGTTCGCCATGGTGGTGGCGGAGCCCGGGCTGCCCAGCCGCAGGTGCAGGATGGCCACCCTGGTGACCACTCGGTCAGCGAGTCGGCGGAACGCGGAGCTCTCCAGCGCCGCGACCGGCTCCTTCTCCGTGATGACCCGGCCCCGGGGATTCCGGCCGTGGGGATTGACGTAGCTGATGCCCCAGCCGTCCGCGTGCTCGCAGGCCAGTCCGGCGAACGGCTCGAGTTCGGCGGCCAGCAACTCAGACAATGCCGCGGGCTGCGCAGCGACTACTCCCAGGAGCCGGCACATGTCAGGTGCTTCCTTTCGTCAGGACGGCGAACCCGTCATTCGGAGTTCGAGCCGGCGGGCAACCGCCGCCAGGATGTTGTTCACGATCACGTAGCAGAACGCCGCCACCAGGAAGCACTGCAGCACGGCATGGTTGTACTGGCCCAGCACCCCGGCGGCATACAGCAGTTCCTGGTAACTGACGACGTACCCGAGGGTGCTGTCCTTCAGGAGCCTGATCACCTGGCTGACCAGCGACGGGATCACGCGACGGACCGCCTGCGGCATGACCACGTGCCACATAGTCGGCCAGTAGCGCAGGCCGATGGCCTGCGCTGCCTCGGTTTGGCCACGGTCGACGGACAGCACGCCCGCGCGGAAGATTTCCGCCAGGATCGCCGAGTTCGTGGCGACGATGGGCCAGATCAGCTGCCACATGAGCGGCAGCCGCAGTCCGATGACCGGCAGGCCGAGCAGGAATGCGTAGATGAGCAGCAGCAGCGGCACGGACCGCAGCACCTCGACATAGAGAGCCGCCGGCCAGCGCAGCAGCCGGGTCCGCGACAGCCGGCCCAGCGCCAGGAACAGGCCGGCCGCCAGCGCGATCCCGCCGCTGATCACCGTCACTTCCAGCGTGGCCACCAGGCCGTTCAGCAGGTAGTGAATGATCGGCCACTGGGTGAACGGCGCCCACTTGTCCGCGCTCAGCTGGCCGTAGTCGGCGAACCGCCGCGCCGCGGCCCAGACCAGCGCGCCCAGGACGACCAGGGCCAGGACGGTGGCGATCGCTATGCGGCGTCGCGCCCGCGGTCCGGGCTGATCGAACAGCGTGGCACCCGGCCCCGGATCGATCGCCCGCCGCAGCGCAGCCAGCATGACGGCGTTGTCGTGCTGGCTGCTCCCCCGGCGCGGCCCGCCACCTCCGGCCGCCGCCGGGGCGACGGCGGCCGGAGCCAGCATCCGTTCATCGCGGACCGCGGCCTTAAGACGCGCGCCCATCAGTGCAGCGCCACCTTTCGCTCAGCGAATCCGGCCGCCCGGCCGATGAGGAAGGTGAGCGCGACGTAGCAGACGGCGGCCGCCCCGAAGATGATCAGCGGCTGGGCGTACCGCTGGTCGAGCAGCTCGGTCTGCCCGGTGAGCTCCGCGGTTACGCCGACCGCGGCCGCGAGCGAGGAATTGAGCACGATCGCGATCAGCAGGTTGGCCAGCGGCTGGACCATGACCCGCACGGCCTGCGGCAGCACCACCAGCGCCAGTACCTGGCTGAACGTGAATCCAAGGGCCCGGGCGGCCTCGATCTGCCCGGCCGGCACCGAGCGGATGCCGGACCGCACCGCTTCGCAGAAGAACGCCGCCCAGTACAGGCTCATCGCCGTGACGGCGGTCCACAGCAGTGAGTAGGTCAGCCCCACGTACGGGAGCCCGAACACGAACAGTGTCAGCACCACCAGCAGCGGGATGCTGCGCAGCACGGCCACGTACAGTCCGGCCGCCGCGCGCAGCGGCAGGACCGGGCTGATCCGGCACGTGGCCAGCAGTAAGCCGAGCGCGAAGGCCAGCACGAACGTGGCGGCCGTGATCTCCGCGGAGACTGCGATGCCCCCGAGGAACACGCTGACGTTGGAGGTGACGGCGTCCATGGCCGGGTTACCCGACCTTCGGCGGCACCGGGGTCTGGCCGCTGATCGCGGTGCCGATCGTGGCCTTCCAGAGCTTCGCCCAGGTGCCGTCCGACTCGATCTTCTGCAGCCAGGTGTTCACGAACGCCTCGAACTGCGGCTCGTTGTGCGGGACGCCGATGCCGAGCGGCTGCTCGTCGAACGCGGCGGGCAGGACCTTGATCCCCGGGTTGGTGAGCGCGTCGCCCGCCAGCACCCCCTGGTCGAGCACGTAGGCGTCGGCCCGCCCCTGCTCCAGGGCCTGCACACATTCGGCGTCGGTGCCGAAGAGCTGGATTTTCGCGGTCGGGGCGACGGCCTTGACGGCCGTGGGGATGGTGGAGCCGGACTCGGTGACCACGGTCTTGCCCGCCAGGTCAGCGGCCGAGGTGATGCCGGTCGTGCCGGTGCGCACGGCGATGCCGAGGCCGTCCTCAAAGTACGGTCCGGCGAACCGCACCAGCTTCGCCCGTGCCGGGGTGATCGTGTACGTGGCCACCACCACGTCGACCGAATGGTTCTCCAGCAGCGCCTCACGGGTGTCGGCGGTAACGTTGACCAGCTTGGTGCTGTTCTTGCCGGTGATGTACTTGGCCAGCAACTGACTGATGCCGGCGTCGAAGCCGGAGACATGACCGGTCGCCGGGTCGAGCAGGGAGAACAGGGGCGCGGTCTCGACTCCGCCCACGACGAGCGTGCCGCTTGACCTGATCTTGGCGGCGACCGCGTCCGCGGCGATGGCCGACGCCGGCGCGGGTGCCTCGTTCGCGATCAGGGCGTTGACGGCCCCGACGTTGCCGGTGCCGGGATTCGCGGACGCGGGCGACCCGGACGAGGAATGGCCCGCCGAGGACGACCCGGTCTTGGCCACCGGCGCGGCGACCGGGGTGCTCTGGCTCGAGCACGCGGCGACAGCGCCCAGCGCTGCCAGTGACAGGGCCGCCGCCGCCCGGCGGATGCTGATACGACGTGAGTTTCGCATGCCTTTCTCCTGTTCCCGAGGTGTTAGTGATGGAGCACTTTGGAGAGGAAGTCCGCGGCCCGGCCGCTGCGCGGCCCGGCGAAGAACTCGGCGGGCGTGGAAGTCTCCACGATCTGTCCGGCGTCCATGAAGATGACCCGGTCTGCGGCATGCCGGGCGAAGCCCATCTCGTGGGTGACGACCGCCATGGTCATGCCGTCGGACGCCAGCCCGGTCATGACGTCGAGCACTTCCTGGATCATTTCCGGGTCAAGCGCGGACGTGGGCTCGTCGAAAAGCAGGATTTTCGGGTTCATGGCCAGTGCCCGGGCGATCGCGACACGCTGCTGCTGGCCGCCGGAGAGCTGAGCCGGGTAGGCGTTTGTCTTGCTGCCGAGGCCGACCCGTTCCAGTAGCCGCCGGCCCTCGGCCTCTGCCTCGGCGCGGGGAACGCGGCGGACCTTGACCGGTCCGAGCATGACGTTCTGCAGGGCCGTCTTGTGGGCGAACAGGTTGAAGGACTGGAACACCATGCCCACTTCGGCCCGCAGCCGGGCCAGGGCACGGCCTTCCTCGGGCAGCGGAGTGCCGTCAATCGTGATGCTGCCGGAGGTGACCGTCTCCATCCGGTTGACGCAGCGGCACAATGTTGACTTGCCGGACCCGGAAGGCCCGACGATGACGACGACTTCGCCGGAGGCAATCTCAAGATTAATGTCCCGCAGGACATGAAGATCGCCGAAGAACTTATTGACGTCGGCTAGCCGCACAAGCGGTACTGGCCGGCACTCCGCAGTGGCCATGCGCGGTCTCCTCGGTAGGCGTTGCGAATCCGGCAGAAACGGCCGGCTCGCTTCCCACAATTCGACCAGGCTGCGGCCCGGAAATCCAATAACAGCTTTGATGCGCGGTCATAAAATACGCTTATAATAAGTACCATGTACGAGCTGCGCGAGCTGCAGGCGCTCATCGCCATACACCGGACTGGCTCATATACTTCGGCGGCCGAATTACTTGGCTATAGCCAGCCCGCCGTGAGCTACCAGATGCGGCGGCTGCAGCAGGAGGTCGGCACCCGGCTCATCGTCCGGACCAGCCAGGGCGTCCGGCTCACCCAGGCCGGCAACCTGCTGGTTAAGCACGCCGAGTCAGTCTTCGCCGCGATGCGCGCCGCGGCCGAGGAACTTGCGGCCCTGGCCGCGCTGGGCGGTGCCGAGGTCAGGGTGGAGGCTTTCCAGAGCATCTGCGCCACGCTCATTCCGCTGGCCGCCGAGCACCTCCGCGGGCAGGGGTCCGGCCTGCGGATCGTCCTGCACCAGGCAGAGCCGGTCGAAGCGCGGGACCGGGTGCGGCACGGCGAAGCCGATCTCGCCCTGCTGGCCATGTGGGACAACGAGCCGCTGCCGGAAAACGAGGAATCCCTGAGCCGGGTCCCGCTCATGCGGGACCGCCGCTGCGTCGTGATGCCGGGCAGCCACCGGCTGGCCGACCTGCCGGAGGTCGACTTCGCGGACCTGGCAGGCGAATCCTGGGTCATGGAGACCTTCCGGGACCGGTTCACCGCGGCGTGCCGCGAGAACGGGTTCGTGCCGCGGATCGCGGCGACCACCGATGACAGCCTGACGCTCCAGACCCTCGTCGCGTCCGGGCTCGGGGTCACGCTGATGAACGAACTGGGGCTGCACGCGCACTTGCAGCCGGGACTGGTCGCGCGCCCGCTGAGGCAGTGGCCACGGCGGGTCATCTACGCGCTGCTGTGGCCGGACATGGCCAGCGTCCCCGCGGTGGCGGCGCTGGTGGCGGCGGTGCAGGCCGCCGCGTGCGCGCTCCGGGACACCATCCCTGGATCGGAACTGCCTTCCGGGCCCTGATAAGGCGAACGGCAGCTCCGGGAGTTCCGGGCGATCCCGGAGGGCAGCCAGCGCTGCGGGATCAGCGGCCAGCGTGCGCCGTCGCCCGGTCCGGCGTGTCCCCCGGCCAGATGACGCGCACGGCGCTGCGGCCCTCGGGGGCCTGGTGCGGGCCGGCGCCGGTGTAGTGGGCCACGTATTCCCGCTCGGTGCCCAGGTCGAGCGCCCGGATCAGCAGCGGCTCGGCCGCTGACCGGTCCGCGAACATGACGATGGTGACCGCCTCGCGGCTTGCTACCGGGAGCTGGTCCAGGTCGCGGCGCAGCTGCGCGAGCAGCTCCGCGGTCACCGGCAGGCCCGGCGCGCCCGCGAACACCGTTAGCCGCCCCTGCTCCGACGGCTCGCTCGCGACCTGGTCCCTGGTCGTGCCGTCCGGCTCGCCCTGGTAGTACCAGGTGGCCTGGCCCAGGTCCGCGCGGTGGATCGCCCCGGCCGCCCCGGCCGCCTGCGCGCTGGCCAGCTCCAGCACCGGCAGCGCCTGGCGGGTGTGCGGGCTGTAGGCCCGGCCCAGGCCCGGCAGGTCGGGCCACAGCGGCCGGTAGCGGCCCGCCGGCTGGTCCTGGTGCAGGTGGACGAGCGGATTCCCGGGTCGTCCGGCCGGCGCGTCGGCCCGCACCGTGCCGTCAGGCCCGGTGCGGAGGACCTGGATCCGCAGCCCGAGGCGGGCCGCCGCCGCGGCCACGACCTCGGGGGTGAGCGCGGGCTGATCGCCGGCCAGGCCGGGCACGTCACCGGCGAGTTCGTCACCGGTCAGGCCGCGGTGGGCCGGGAGCGTCCGGGCCAGCTGGACCAGGGAGGCGCGAAGCTGCTCACCGGGCTGGGGTCCGGCCGCGTGGCCGGGACGCAGCCCGGACGGGAGCTCGTCCGGGGCACCGTGCACCGTGACCGCGTACGACTGATCGGCCGCCCGGCGCCAGCGCGGCGCCTGCGCCAGCCAGCCCGGCGGCCTCGGGACGGCGGTCGCGGGCTCGTCTAGCCGCGCGCCAGCCGGCCGTGTGGGCAGGAAGTGCTCGTTGGTCAGCACGATCGTGTACGGCTCGCGCTTGCCCTCTGGATGCTGCACTACCTGGCGTGTGCCCCCCGCCTCCGGCAACTCGCGCCCGTCGGCGATCCAGCCCAGGCGCACCCCGTCCAGCCGCAGCAGGTTGTGGATCATCGGCGGGAAGAAGTTCCCCCCGGCGTGGACCGAGTAGTCACCCAGCTCGCGCAGCCCCGCCACCAGCGCAGGGAGCGTCAGAATGTCGTCGCTCTCGTCCGGCAGGGTCCCCAGGCCCATGGCCGTCTCAAGTTGCTGGTCACCGGAGGCCCGGACGTGCTCAAGCACGTCGGCCAGGAACAGCCGCAGGTCGCGGCCTGCGACCAGCCGGCCGGCCAGGTCTGGCACGGGCAGCCCGACACGCGCGCTGATGTTCCGCATCGCCTGCGCGATCCGGGTCGGCCCGACCGTCCGCACCGTCGCGGAGAAGGAGCAGTCGCCGTCGGCCGTCACCCAGCCCGCCTGCAGGCCTTCACGACTCAGCCACGCCTGCTCGGCGTCGGTCGGCACGTACGGCTCGCCAGGCAGGTTCCTGACTCCCTCGAACCACCACGCTGGCTTCGGGCCGCTGCCCGGGCCGAGCTTGCCCCTGGCGTCGCCGCCGAGGGGCTGGGTCAAGGTCGCGGCCGGCCGCAGGCTGTAGTCTCCGGGCCTGATCGGCTCGGCGCCCATGAAGTTCGTGCCATTGCGCAGCAGGTAGACCCACTGGTCCCCGTCCGGTTGTCCCGCGGGCACCTGCTGCAGGTTGCCTTGCTCGTCGATGACCACCATCGACACGCCCAGGTGCCTGGCGATCTGCCCCAGCTCGGCCGGGCCGAGCTGGGCATCCGGCTGGGCCAGCGCCGTCCCGCCTGGCTGCTCGGCGAGGAACGAGCGGATGATGCCGGCGTCCAGGCGGGGAGCGGGCCCGCTCAGCACCTGCCGGACGAGCGGTCCGCTGCCATGCGGCGTGTCCAGCATCGCGCCGCCGGCCGCCAGGATCCGGGCCGCAATGGTGCCGCCGCCCCGCATGATCAGCGTCTCGAGCAGGCTGTCGGGCCCCGGCGGCACGTGCACCTGCCCCAGCCACTGCCAGCTCAGCCGGCTGACCTGAGCCGGCGTCAGGCCGTGCGGTGCCGGGCCGATCCTCGGGTCAATCACGAGCAGCGGGTCGAACGGCGTGGAATCGGGGAAGGGCAGCCAGTCCACGGGCGACGGGCGGCCGGGTAGCGTGACGCTGGTCAGATGGGCCACCTGGTCGCGCAGCGCGTGCAGCCGGGTGACGACGTCGCGCAGCACCTGGGTGGCCTCGCTGGTGAACTCAGGCGTGATGCTGGCGGCGATGCCATCTCCAAGCTCGCCCGCGTCCCTGACCTCGCGAAGGATGTCCGCGGCGACGTCGGGGGCGAGCGCAGCCGTCATCTTCTGGACGTCGGCCTGGATCTCGCGGAAGTCACGCCTGGCCTGCCAGGCGTTTCTGACAACGTCCAGGCTGGCGCGGCCGGCCATCGTTCCCGCCTGGCCAGGGCTGAGTTCTACGGGGAAGACCGGCCGGAACGTGTTGGGCCGCCAGAACAGGCGGACGATCGGCGTTGGCGTCCCGTCCGCGCGGACCGCCGGGCCCTCCAGGTGCGACGCCTGGATCGTGACATAGCCGGGCCAGTCGTGGCGCGTTCGATCCTCGACGCGCTGGAATACCTGGGCCCGGAAGCCGACCCCCATGCTCCCGATGGGGAACATAGTGGTCAGCACCGGCAGGACACTCCACACGTCGATCGGCTCACCGGACGCCAGCTGGGCGCGTGCCTCGTTACCGAGGGGCAGGTGCTGGTCCAGCCAGGTAGCCAGGTGATCGGGGGTTATCACGGCGTGCTCGGCCTCCGGGACGAGATCGCGCAGTAGCTGGCTCAGCGAGTCCAGCAGGCAGCGCGCACCCGTCCCGTCGGCCTGGCCGATCCTCAGCTCGTCGGGCAGCTCGTCCGCCGCGACACCGGGGCTGTTCCACGCCCACCGGGTCCCGCCGTTCTCGTCGGTGGTCCGCACCCAGCCGGGACCCTGCGCCCGGTCAGTCACGGCACCGTGATCAGTCAGCCAGTTCAGCAGCTCGGCCGTGGTCAGCTGGCGCTGGCCGAGCATCCTGAGCACCTGCTGGTGAGCCGGGCCGAGCGTAGCGCGCGGACCGTACAGGCTCAGGCCGCTGCCGCGGTGCACAAGGTCGGAGCCGTGCCGGACCCAGCCATCGGTGAGCGTCTGAACGGTATGCGGCAGGCCGGGACCGGTGTCCGTGGTCACCGCGATCATCCCCGAGGGCCGGTGTACCGCGTAGTTCCGGCCGGCACCCGGCTCCGCGGCCGCCCATTCATCCCGCTGTGTCGCCACGCCATTCGATGACTGCGGATCGGACGGGTACGCCACGCCGCGGGCCCGGTCCAGCCACGCCCACCGGCGCGCCGGCCCCTCATTCGCGTTCTTCTGGTCAGTCTGCGCCTTCCTCCGGCCGATCTCCAGCACGGCCGCCGCCAGGTCATCCGCCTTCTTCGCCGCCGCGGCTTGCTCTGCCGCCGCCTTCTGCGCGGCCTTCTTCTTCTCTGCGGCGTTCTTCTCCGCGGTGTCTTGCGCGGTCGCCGCTTGCCGGGCCGCATCCTGATCGTCGGCCGCCTGTTTCGCGGCGACCCGCTCAGCTTTCTCCTGCTCGCGTGCCGCCTTTTCGGCCTCCGCCTGCTTGATCTTGGCCTGCGCGGCCGCTTCCTTGGCCTCCGCCGCCTTTTCTACCGCGTCGTCCCGGTCAGCCGGCGCACGCTCGGCCGCGGCCTTGGCCTCCTCCGCCTTGGCTACCGCGTCCTTCAGGTCAGCCGCCGCCTGCCTGGCCTCCTCCTTCCGGTCCGCAGCCGCCGTGTCGGCGGCTTCCCGCGCATCTTTCGCCTTCGCCGCCAGGACCGCGAGTTCCCCGGCCCTCTTCCCGGCCGCCGCCAGTCCCTCCGTGGCCGCCGCCACATCCAGTTCACCGGCGGCCCCCTCGGTTTCCGCTCCCTCAGCTTGCGCCCCCTCAGCTTGCGCCCCCTCAGCCTCCGCC
>Ga0102924_1006739_pt1 | contig 10688 bp, 12 predicted proteins | sample PaiPotPPM11metaG_FD_80116 | JGI IMG/M metagenome (GOLD analysis project Ga0102924, IMG submission 80116) | Iron sulfur acid spring bacterial and archeal communities from Banff, Canada, to study Microbial Dark Matter (Phase II) - Paint Pots PPM... ...
CGGGCCGGCATGCAGACCTCCAAGACCATCATCGCGATCAACAAGGACCCCGAGGCCCCCATCTTCGAGATCGCCGACTACGGCATCGTCGGCGACCTGTTCACCGTCGTCCCCCAGCTCCTCGAAGAAATCGACAAACACAAGGGGATGTAGGCGTTTACCCCTGGGCTTTACTCGCGCCAGCGGGGCGATAGGCGCGGCGGGAGTCGGCCGCGACGTTCGGGGCACGCCCTTTGTGCCACGACTGTCGCGGCGGACACCCGCAAGCCCAAGCGCCCCGCCAAGCGGTGTCAGGTCAGGCACATACCAAGATCAAAATCAAGGACTTGAGCGGGCGCGGCGCTCAGCTAGGCTTAACGGTGCGATGAGTACTAACCCGGTTATCTACCTTGACCATGCCGCGACAACGCCGATGTTGCCTGAGGCCATCGCCGCGATGACCGAAGAGATGGCGCAAGTCGGGAACCCCTCGTCGCTGCACAGCGCGGGGCGGCGTGCCCGCCGCGTCGTCGAGGAGTCGCGCGAGCAGCTCGCCGAGGTGTTCGGTGCCCGGGCCAGCGAGGTGGTCTTCACCAGCGGCGGCACCGAGGCAGACAACCTGGCGGTCAAGGGCCTGTTCTGGGCTCGTCGCTACTTGGACGAGCGCCGGCTGCGGGTGCTGACGACGGCAATCGAGCACCACGCCGTGTTCGACTCGGTGCGCTGGCTCAGCGAAGCGCACTGCGCGCGCCCGGACTGGCTCGCCGTGGACTCGCACGGTCTCGTTTCCCCTGACGTCCTATATGCCGCGCTCGCCGCCGACTCGACTTCTGCCGCCCTGGTCAGCGTAATGTGGGCGAACAACGAGGTGGGCGCCGTAGAGCCGGTCGCCGAGCTGGCCGCCGTGGCCCACGAGTTCGGCGTACCGTTCCACACCGACGCAGTGCAGGCGGCGGCCCAACTGCCCGTGAACTTCGCCGCCTCCGGCGCGGACGCGATGACCGTCACCGCGCACAAGCTCGGCGGCCCGATCGGGGTTGGCGCCCTGATCCTCGGCAAAGGCCTTTCCCCCGTCCCCGTGCTCCACGGCGGCGGCCAGGAGCGCGACATCAGATCGGGCACCCTGGACACGCCCGCGATCAGGGCATTCGCGGTGGCGGCGACGATCAGCGCGGAGCGGCGCTCGCTCGAAACCAAGCGCATCGCGGCCCTCCGCGACGACCTGATCCGCCAGGTGCTCCTCGCGGTGCCCGACGCCGCGCTCAACGGCCCGCCCCCCGGCAATGACCGCCTGCCAGGCAACGCCCACATCTCATTCCCCGGCTGCGAGGGCGACGCCCTACTCCTGCTGCTCGACGCCAAGGGCATCGCCTGCTCCACCGGCTCCGCCTGCACCGCCGGCGTCGCCGAGCCAAGCCACGTGCTGCTAGCAATGGGCGCCGACGACGCCAGGGCCCGCGGCTCGCTCCGCTTCTCCCTCGGCCACACCACCACCCAGCCCGACGTGGACGCCCTAGGCGCCGCAATCGGCGAGGCGGTAACCCGCGCCCGCCGCGCCGCTGCCCACTAATACCCCTCTCCTCGCTGCCGTTCCGCGTGCCGTTGAGCTGGGCAGTAGCCCAGTAGGGAACCGCTGTGACTGCTGATGCTCCCGTTCTCGTCGGCTGAGCGGCGAAGTCCGTACCCCGGTCATCGCCGGGGCGCCAACTGCGACTTAGGGCCATTTCTTGTCGAACAAATCACCGTAAACTAGGACGCGGACTCGCACGATGTGGCCCTAAGTTGCCGACCGTAGGGACGGGCGCTCGATATGTTGGCCAGGGCGGCTGCGCCGAGCCTCTTGAGCTCCTGGCGGTGGGCAGGAGCCGACCCAACGGCGTACGGGAGCGGCTACAGACCCGAGGGACTGTTCGGGGCCGGATACCCTTAGAGGGTTATGGGGCTTAGGGTTCTTGCTGCCATGTCGGGCGGGGTCGACTCCGCTACCGCGGCGGCGCGCGCGGTCGACGCCGGTCATGAGGTGACCGGCGTTCATCTGGCATTGTCGTCCAATCCGCAGTCCTACCGGACCGGCGCCCGCGGCTGCTGCACGATCGAGGACGCCCGCGACGCCCGCCGCGCCGCCGACGTGATCGGCATCCCGTTCTACGTGTGGGACATGGCCGAGCGGTTCGCCCGCGACGTGGTCGACGACTTCGTCGCTGAGTACGCGGCAGGCAGGACGCCGAACCCGTGCCTACGCTGCAACGAGAAGATCAAGTTCGAGGCGGTCCTCGACCGGGCGCTAGCCCTGGGCTTCGACGCCGTCTGCACCGGCCACTACGCGCAGATCTCGGACGGCGTGCTGCAGCGGGCCGTGGACCCGGGCAAGGACCAGTCCTACGTGCTAGCAGTCCTGAACAAGGACCAGATCGCCCACGCGATCTTCCCCCTCGGTGACACACCCAAGTCGGAGGTCCGCGAGGAGGCTCGCTCCCGTGGCCTGCTGGTTGCCGACAAGCCCGACAGCCACGACGTCTGCTTCATCGCCGACGGCGACACCCGCGGCTTCCTGTCCCGCAAGCTCGGCGCGGCGCCCGGCGAGATCGTGGACCAGGACGGCGCGGTGCTAGGAACACACGACGGCGCGCACGGCTTCACCATCGGCCAGCGCAAGGGCCTGCACCTGGACCGTCCCGCTCCCGACGGCAATCCCCGCTACGTGCTGTCGATCGAGCCGGTCTCCAACACCGTGACCGTCGGCCCGGCCGAAGCCCTGGGCGTCCGCGAGATCACCGCGATCCGCCCGGTCTGGACCGGCTGCGAGCCCCCGCTGACCCCGATCGAGTGCACGGTCCAGCTCCGCGCCCACGGCGAGGTCCACCTCTGCACCGCCCAGGTATCCGGCGACGAGCTGCACATCTACCTCAACGACCACGCCCGCGGCGTAGCCGCGGGCCAGGCGGCGGTCCTCTACAACGGCGACACGGTCCTCGGCAGCGCCACCATCGGGGTCACCGGCTGAATCAGCGAAATCGTTCCGCTCGGTCGTGGCCGTATAGGTGCTGGTTGAGCTCCGGTGGCCGGGTCGATTCCGGGCAGGACTCGGTGTAGTAGTTCATCACCGCGACCACTCGCACGTCCGCCTCTTGCGTCAAGGGCCGCACGTAGTGCGGATACTCGCGCGCGTCGAAGAAGATAAGGTGGCCGGCCGACGGCCTGACGACCGAGCAGTCCCGCTCCACGTCCTCGATCGAAGCCGCCGCCGCGTCGTGCGCGAAGACGAGTTCGCCGCCGTCCACATGGTCGGTGCAGAAAAGCAGGCCGGTAAGCGGATTCGAGTCGATATGGCACTCAAAGCGCATCCGGGTACCGCGCTGCACATTGAGAACCACGTCGTAGCGGTCGTCGCGGGCCGGACTCACTTTTTCATCGCAGGCATCGGCGGCTAGGTCCAGGAAGGCGCCACGATAAAACTCGTAGAGCCACGGCATACTTTGCCGCACTTGATGGGCGTATACCCGGCCGCGGGTGATGTACTGCACGTCGCGCGCCTCGCGAGAGAGTACCGGCGTGCGGGGAAAGTCGTGGAAGTCGGCGTTGACGGCAGTCATGCGCATTTCATGTTGCCAGCCGTCAGGCAAGAGGCCATTGAGGTCAAACGTGATCCACCGGAACCTTGACGGCATAGCCTCGACCCCCGTCGTTTCTGCCCAGGCTAGTCCATCACTCCGCGGGACCCGCGTCCGATCGCTCCCGTTCAAGGTTGGCAGATTGGGGCGACTTCACGGTCAGTCAATACGCCGTCGGCGCCGCCGAAAGGCGGCGCCGACGGCTATGGCGTTATCCGAAGAGGCGGGGGTCGTAGTGCTCGTATCGGTACTGAAGAGACGGGCGAGCGTGGAACTTGGCCATGTCACCTCCTCAAGCTCTTGGGGGTTGCCGGTCCTCGTGGTCCCCGGCATTCTCTCAGGTAACAGGGCGGGACGTCCTGTACCCCTACCCGGCTATCTGCTATCGGTAGCGGGGCAAGTCTTAGGTCCGCGCTGGTTGGCTGCGCGCTTGGGAACGTGAGCGGCTCGTCGTGAACCGGCGCATCGCGCTACTAGAAAAGGACCGGATCCTCCCAGCGCTCAGGCACGGTGCCCGCGTCGTAGACGATCTGGTTCCGGTCTGACGGGAAGACGGTGACGGTTACGCGGATCGGGGTCATGTCTTCGGCGAAGGACGTCCGGTAAACCTCGATAACCGTGTGGCCATGCGTCAGGTTGAAGAGCGCCTGCTCCTTCTCGTCGGGCAAGCGGGCGGAGATCAGGTCGCGGTAACCGACTTGCCTGAGGTGAATGGTCTTCGCCAGGTGCTCTACAGTTCCCTCGTTGATGTCTTCCGGCTCTAGCAGTCCTTCAGCACCCCTGTGCACCCACTCCAAAGGGTAGAACGACGTCTGAAGAGACCAGAGGGTGTTATCGATAAAGCGATGCTGATGTCGCTGCACGACCCGCGTGCCTTCCTCGATCTGCAGCCGGGCTGCGATCTTCGGGGGACACCGGAGAACGGTCACCTCCGGTGTCCCGGCCCCGGCTTCCCGGCCTTGTTCGCGTCCAAGGTTGGGGTAGGTCGCGCCTTCTTCGCCGCCGCCTCCGAGACCTGTTTTGGGGTCGGTTGACAGCCTGGTGACGAAGGGAACGTGCGACTTCGTAACAAAAGTTCCCTCACGTCCCCTAGTCTCCAGGAGACGCTGTAGCACCAGAAGCTTGACAGCATCCCTGATGGTGTTGCGCGAACAGCCGAACTTTTTCTGGAGCTCGACTTCCGTAGGAAGCTGGCTTTCTCGCGGGAGCGCGCCTGACTCAATCTGCTGCCGCAGCTCTTCTGCTATCGCCTGGTACCTCGGCTGCTGAGCCACGATCGCCTCCTCCTTCGCCCGGCACTCACCTTATACCAGGGTTGGTATCGATGGTATGGACGGCCGGGTAAGGCTTGATTCCAACGGTTGGCAAAGTTTCACCTTCGCATGTGGTTTGTTCCCCAGTGTCCATGGTACAACCAACGTAGGGTCCTTGGTTGGGATGATAAGAACAGTTGGATACGGGTCACAAAGATCTGGATGTGTCTTGATGATCCCACCTATCTGATCCAGTCAGACTAACCGAGACAGGATGGGACCTGCAGGAAGCTGCGGACTACCGCGGCACGAAGGGTTCGGAGGCCGCAATGGCCACTCCAGCAGTACTGGTGCTCATCGCGATCATCGTGGCCGTCGCCGGTGTCCTGTTCGGCGCCTACATCAAGATCTGCCTCGCGATTCGTCGGGAGGACCGGGTGAAGTGGTCGCTCCGGTCCGACGCGCCCACCTTCAGCACGCAAACCGCGCGCTCACTGGTCGGCCTCAGGGGCTCTAGATGGGACTAGTCATGGAGCCCGATCAGGACTGCCTGCCGTTCATCGGGGGCCGGCAGGCAGCGACCCTAGCCGTCAGCGGGGGCGGCTAGGGCCGTGAAGAAAGGGCCCCTACGCCCACCGGGCCGTTGGGCGTAGGGGCCGGTGGTCACCGTCACAGCAGTGACCACGGAAGTAACGGGGATACGGAGGCCCACATGGAAATCGTCGAGCAGCTCACGGCACTGTCGCTCTTGATCGTCTTCCTCTTCGGTGTCACCTGCGGGGTCGTCGGCGGCGCGGTCCACGGATCGAGACGCGGGGCCCTGCTCGCGCCGGCATCGGACGACCTCGTCAGCGCCGGTGCTCGGGTGATCTACGGGGTCTACACCCGTGATGACGGCGGGTATCTGCAGAGTCTCCTCTCACGCAACGACCGGGCGTCAGCCGAGGCACGAGAAGACGTCAGCGCCGAATCGCACGGACAGGAGGTGGACCGATGAGGGGCTTCGAGATCATAGCGATCGTCATCGGCGTCTTTTTCGCCATGGGAATCGCCGCGGGCATGTTGCTGGTTATCGCGCTTCCCCTGCTCCGGGGCGCGCTTCGAACTCGTCGCAACCGCCGCAGGTACAAGAACGGCGGTGACTGGTGGAAGCTGTCGACCGATGACGACCGGCGGCCTCCTCGGTGGCCCGGCGGTTAACCTGCTGGTCTTCCCATAACGGCCGAGCTCCCGGGCTGCCTCCCGGGAGCTCGGTCCTCTTGTGAAAAGACTCAGCGCGATACGACCCGATATGAAAAGACTCCGCCGCCGTCCGTGGCTCTCGGCGCGGAAGGCAACCTTGGTGGGCGGGCCGCTAAGCTCGATACCGTGGCCTAAAGGCGAGCGTTTCCTTGGAGTCCTGGCACCGGGGGTCGGGTCGATGCCCGGCGAGAACCCTATGGAGGCGGCGCGGATCATCGCGGGCGAGTTGCCCGATCTTCTCTTCCTAGCCGAGCTGCCCTACCGGGGACCGGGGCGGACATCACCGGGCGGGCCGCCGGGCTGCTGATTGACTTGCCGGTTGAGCTCGCCAGGCCGCGGGGCTGGCGGATCGCGGAGCGTCCCGGCCTTGACGTGCGCCGGGCGAGGGCGCTGCTGTCCTCCGACGCGGCAGGGGCCACAAAACCCTGAAGATCGCAGCCGCCTGGCCCTGGGCCAGCGCGATCATCACCGCCTGGGAGCGCGGCCACCCGCATGCCCAGCCACCGAAAAACCACTGCCGGAACCGCCAACCGAGCTATTCAGGCACACACCACAGTAGCGCGAAATATCGAAGCTAGGGGCAGGTTGCCGTCCTCTACGACGCAGACAAGGTGCTCGGAAACGCTACTGTTGCCGCAACCGGCAATCTCGCATTCCCGATGTAACTCCCATTCCATTGGGGCCAGAGTCATCGATCATCGCGTGTCGTCGTCGTCGCCGTCCTTGGTGGGATTTTCGGGCTTCCGGCCGGTTATTCCCCAAACTAGTCGCTCGATTTCCTTCGAGTCCATCTCACGGAGCTCGACCCAGTTGAATGACCTCAGAAAGGTCGGAAGGCTGGAAATTTGGGCACCGGGCAACAGTGCAGGGATTACTGGACAGTTCCGTTCGGTGAACTCTTCAAGGAGAGCCCTAATTTCTCGTAGTTGCCATTTTCCGAAGCCATTGGGGCCGATCAGAACGACAGCAGCTCCTATGTTCTCGATCTGTAGTTCGACCTCCTCCTGCCAAGATCGCCCCGGTGGCAAGTCATCTTCATCGATCCACAGTCGGAGTCTGTACTCTCGTAGGCGCTCCTTGATCAAACGTGCCCACACCCTGTCGGCATGGTTGTAGCAGAGGAGCGCGTCATACCTTCTCCCGGCTGGCATATGGCTACCTTCTTTCGGCCTGTTTTCTTATATCTGCGCCAGCTCCTAAGGTGCGGAACGGTTGCGCATTCTTCGCTGTTGCCCGTGTTCTAACCGGGATTGATTTCGTTTTCACTGTTTTCGGCATAGCTAAGGTAGTGGTGTGGATCTGTTGGTTATCTGCAGATTTCTCTGGCTTTACATCGATTGAGCCGATAGAAAGCGCTCGTTAAGTCGAATAAGCGCCTTCGGAATCTTTCGGCTACTTTACGAGAGTCCCAATGTTCTCCGGATAGTCAAATTGGAAGTCCTGCATCTTCGACATGCCTAGCCGGCTGCTTCGTCAGGTCCTTCTCCTTGCTCGTTCTGAAGGTCAGGTACACTGCCGAAATCGAATACAAGTTGGTTCCGGTCTGCTGGATACACGGTAACCGTCACTTGTATGGGCGTCCGGTCTTGGTCGAAGGAAGTACGAAAGACCTCGAAAACCGTAGCGTCGTGCGCGAGTCCGAAGAGTGACTGCTCGCCGTCGTCCGGTCCGCGGGCGGTGACCCAGTCCCTGTAGCCGACCTGCTGGCGTCCCAGAGTCTCAGCCAGGTACCTCGCCGTCCCGTAGTGGATGTCTTCCGCTATCAGTAGCCGGGTGGCACCGCGAGTGATGAGCTCCAACGGGTAGAAGGACGTCTGCAGCAACCACGGGATTTCGTCGATATAGCGCACCTGGCGTCTGCTGATGACCTGCTCGCCCGACCTCATGCGCAGCCGCAGCGTTATGTCCGGCGGACAGGGTAGGACCTCAACTCTCGGAGGGCTGGTGCTCGCCTTCCGGTGCTGCCCGTTGACCCGGGATAGATAGGTCGCGCTCTCCTCACCCGTGCTGCTGACCCCGGCTGCGGGGTCTGGTGACAGTAGGGTGACGAAGGGATCGATGGCCTGCGTGACGTAGGTCCCCTGGCCTTGCCTTGACTCGACTAGACCCTGGCCGATGAGCCGCTTGATGGCGTCCCTGATGGTGTTGCGGGAGGCGCCGTACTTCTCGCGCAGCTCAAGCTCGGTGGGCAGTTGGCTGCCTCGCTCAAGGTGGCCGGACTCGATCTGCTCACGAAGGTCATCGGCAATCAAGTGGTACATCGGCTGTCGTGCGGGCATTCTGCCCTCCTCTCGCAGCGAGTACCTTATACCAAACGTTGGGATGACAGGTATGAACTGCTAAGCGCGTTAATCATTCGGGCCAGATCGTAGCCTACGCTGTAAGGTTCCGGTATATCTGTCTGGTTTGAAGGTCGGCAACAAGCCAGGACCCTACTATAGATCCCAAAGGTTGGGATGACTCGGACTGTTTGGATAACACGGCCGGTACTCCGGGCTCGCCGCATCGAACCGCAGCAGGATCTGGAGGCCAACATGGCCACTTTCATTAGGCTGTCCATCGTCGGGACGCTGACGGTCGTCGTGCTCGGCGTCTACCTCAGGATCTGTCTCGCGATTCGCTGGGAAGACCGTTCAGTAGGCCTGGTGGACTAGACGGAAGCGCCGGTGCCGCCCACAGACGGCGGGAAACCGGCGTGACGGCCGGGCCGCTAAGCTCGATACCGTGGCCGAAAAGCGAGCGTTTCCTTGGGGTCCTGGCACCGCGACCGGGGTCGGATCGATGCCCGGCGAGAACCCGATGGAGGCGGCGCGGATCATCGCGGGCGAGCTGCCCGACCTCCCGCACCTAGCCGAGCTGCCAAACAGAGGTCCCGGAGCGGACATCACCGGACGGGCCGCCGCGCTGCTGGTCGACCTGCCCGTCGAGCTCGCCGGGCCGCGCGGCTGGCGGATCGCCGAGCGCCCGGGGCGCGACGTGCGCCGGGCCAGGTCGCTGCTCTCCTCCGACCTGGACGCGATGGAGGAGGTACTCGACAACTACGAAGGGCCGTTCAAGATCCAGCTTGCCGGCCCGTGGACGCTGGCCGCCACGATCGAGCAGCCACACTCGCTTAAGCCCGCCCTCGCCGACCCCGGCTTGGTCGCCGATATCACCTCCTCACTGGCCGAAGGCGCCGCCGGGCATGTCGCGGAGGTCGCCAAGCGCGTGCCGAAGGCGACGCTCATCGTCCAGTTCGACGAGCCGGCGCTGCCGGCTGTGCTACGGGGCTCCGTGCCGACGCCGAGCGGCCTGTCCATGGTTCGCGCGGTGGACGAGGAAATCGCCAGGGACAGGCTGCGCGAGGTGCTCGTCGCCACGCGGAAATACACAGTGGTCCATTGCTGCAGTCAGGACCTTCCGTTCGGGATAATCATGGGCGCTGGTGCCGATGGCGTCTCGTTCGACCCCAGCCAACTGCGGCGGGGGGACTTTGACTTGTTTGCCGAGACGGCCGAGGCCGGCGCGGGGCTGCTGATTGGCGCGCTGCCGACATCGGGCCCGAGGGAGGTTGGCACGGGAAGCCCGGACACCGGCCGGCGGAGCGGTCGCGATGAAACGGAGCGGCCGAAGCCGTCTGACACTGCGGGGGTCGTCAGGGACCTGTGGCACAAGATGGACCTGCCGGCCGCGCAGTGCGCGCCGCAGGTGGTGATCACCCCGGCCTGCGGGCTGCCCGGCGCGTCGCCGGCGCAGGCGCGGGACGCGCTGCGCTGGTGCCGCGAAGCGGCCAAGATCTTGCCGGAGATGATGGAGGAGCTGAGCTGATGGAGCTGGACGAGGCGCGGCACACACACGCGGAGCTGAGCGAGAGGCTGCTGGACGCCCAGTACCGCTATCACGTGCTCGACTCGCCGACGATCTCCGACGCCGAGTACGACCAGGGCATCAGGACGCTGAACGACATCGAGGACGAGTTCCCCGAGCTGCGCACGCCCGACTCGGCGACGCAGAAGGTGGGCGGCTCGATCTCCACGCTGTTCACCCCCGTGACCCACCTAGAGCGGCTGCTCAGCCTAGACAACGTGTTCTCCCAGGAGGAGTTCGGCGCCTGGGCCGACCGGGCCGCGAAGCTTGGCGGGACGGGGCCTTACCTGTGCGAGCTGAAGATCGACGGGCTCGCGATCGACCTCGTCTACGAGCGCGGCCGCCTCACCAGCGCCGCCACCCGGGGTGACGGGCGCACCGGCGAGGACGTCACGCTGAACGTCAAGACGATCAAGACGGTCCCTGATCGCCTCACCGGGGACGACGTGCCCGAACTACTCGAGGTACGCGGTGAAGTGTTCCTCTCCGAGGCGTCGTTCGACCGGTTGAACGAGTCGCTGCAGGAAGCGGGGAAGCCCGCCTTCGCCAATCCGCGCAACGCCGCCGCGGGCTCGCTGCGGCAGAAAGATCCCCGGATCACCGCGTCCCGGGCGCTCGGCGCGATCGTGCACGGCATCGGCCGCGTGGTGGGCTCCTCCGAAGCGAACGCCGACGGCGCCATCGCTGACGGCGCCATCGCCGGTTCCGCGGCCGGGCCGAGCGACGAAGGGCACCTCGAAGGGGCACCGGACACGCA
>Ga0102924_1006740_pt1 | contig 10686 bp, 6 predicted proteins | sample PaiPotPPM11metaG_FD_80116 | JGI IMG/M metagenome (GOLD analysis project Ga0102924, IMG submission 80116) | Iron sulfur acid spring bacterial and archeal communities from Banff, Canada, to study Microbial Dark Matter (Phase II) - Paint Pots PPM... ...
ATCTACGGGCGGCTCTACGACGGGGCGGGCGACCCGATCCCCGACGGGCTGATCGAGACCTGGCAGGCCGACCCTCACGGGCTGTTCGCCCACCCCGCCGACCCCCGCGGCCCGGTCCCGGACGGCGACCAGGCGTTCCGCGGCTTCGGCCGCTGCCCCACCGGCCACGACGGCACCTACAAGATCATCACGCTCAAGCCCGGCCCGCTGCCCGCCGGCGACGGCACCACCGAGGCCCCCCACCTCGACGTGTCGGTGTTCTCCCGCGGCATGCTCGACCGGTCCGTCACCCGGATCTACTTCCCCGACGAAACCGCCGCCAACGACGCCGACCCGGTCCTCGACGCCGTCCCGGCCGGCCGCCGCCACACCCTCATCGCCGCCCCCGACGGCCACGGCAGGCTCCGCTTCGACATCCGCATGCAAGGCGACGACGAAACCGTCTTCTTCGACCTCTAACCCCCGTACTGTTAACCCCCGTACTGTCTGGTTGGATAACAGCAAGGAGCGCTTCGCGCTCGGCTAATACGACCCTGGGGGTTCCGCAGTGCCCGCGCAGCAGCTGGTCTCGTCGATCGAGGGGCCGCAGGGCGCCCCCGTGCTCGTGCTCGGCAACCCCATCGGCACCACGCGCGATGTCTGGTCGCATCAGGTTCCGGTCCTTTCCCGGTTTTTCCGGGTGATCCGCTACGAGCCCCGGGGGCACGGCGCACCCGGCGCGCAGTCCCCGGCGCCGAAGGGCCCGTACACGATCGCCGAGCTCGGCGCCGACGTGCTGGCGACGCTGAACTACTACGGCATCGAGCGGTTCGGTTTCGCCGGCGTGTCCCTGGGCGGCATGACCGGCATCTGGGTCGCCGCCAACGCCCCGGAGCGGGTCACCTCGCTGGCCGTGTGCTGCGCGGCGCTCACGCCCATGCCGGACGCCCAGGCCTGGCACGACCGCGCCGCTCTCGTCCGCGGGGAAGGCATGGCCGCGCTCGCCGGCGTGGTGGTGCCGCGCTGGTTCACCCCCCGGTTCATGGCCAGTGAGCCCGAGCAGGTCGAGACCGTCACCGCCATGCTCAAGGGCACCGTCCCCGAGGGCTACGCGGGCTGCGGCGAGGCCATCGCCGCCCTCGACCTTCGCCCGCAGCTCGGCAACGTCAAGGCGCCAACCCTCGTCGTCTCCGGGGCCGAAGACGTCGCCGCGCCCCCCGCGGTCGGCGCCTACACGGCGCGCAACATCGAGGGTGCCCGGCTGAGGGTCATCCAGGCCGCTTCCCACTTCGCGCACTACGAGAAGCCCGGCCCGGTCACCGACGCCCTCCTCGCCCACTTCCAGGCGACCCTGGTCTAGCGGACGAGCCCGGCCAGCCCGATCAGGCGGTCGTTCTCGCCGGCCCTCCCGGGCCGACGGAGACGTCGCAGATGACCGGCGTGGTCGAGCTCGCCGCGGCGGACCGCACGCCGTGCGCGCGCAGGATGCCGGCGACCGTGCCCGCGATCCACGCGTCGCCGCCCGCCGTCGGGTGCAGCGCGCCGCGGCCTGCCCGGGGGAACATCCAGTGCCCGGCTAGGGGGTCCATGATGATGACGCCAGGGTCCGCCGCGGTACCCGCCGCCACGATGACGCGGTCGGTCTCGCGCAGCGAAGGTGACCCGCCGGGTGAGGTGCCGAAGGTAGTGAGCAGCCCGATCCTGGCTCCTGGCGCGGCCGCGCGGATCTCGTCGACGGCGGTGCGGACCCGCTGGCCCTCAAGCCCGGCCGGCACGCTGATGTCGTCGTGCCCCGCCTGCACGAGCACCAGCGCGGGACGGAGGCGGCGGAGTTCTTCCTGGCTCAGCATGCGGGACATCGGCCCGCGCCCGCCCTGGCCCGTCCCGACGTAGCCCGCGCCGGGGACCCCGTAGATGACGGCGTTCCAGTGCAGCAGCCGGGCGAGGTCCACCGCCCACGACTCCTGCGGGTTGTCCGGCCCGGTCCCCGCCGTGTAGGACGCGCCGACGATCGCGACGGTCGGCAGCCGGCTCGCCTGGTGTTCGATCCGCTGCTCGCAGGCGGCGAGCGGCGTGTCGACCGAGAGCATGGCGGGCCGGCCCGGCGGCCACCCCGGTGCCGCCGCCTGGTCGCCGCGCGGTTGGAGCAGCTCGGATGAGACGGCGCCGGACGACGCGGAGTCCCGGTCGCGCACGACGATCCAGGCCGAGAACGCGAGGCAGCACGCGACCAGGGCCGCCGCCACGGCCGCGATGCGGCGCCGGCGCCGAGTCGGCATACGTCCCCCAGGTGAATGCGTCGCCAGCCGTCAGGACACGGTGACGGGCCACGTGGAGCACGCCACCGTTCGGGATAACGCTCGACGCGCGCGCTTTGTCTCCGCGTGCCGACGGAAGCGGGGTGAGCCCCGCGCGCGGATCAGGAGTGCTCGCGCTTCCAGAGGTAGATAAGGGTCGTGATCATGGCGACGAAGAGGATGGCCGCGATCAGGTAGTCCGTCATGGCGCGTACCCCTTCGGTGCTAACGGTGCGCGTTTACGGGAATTGTACGGTACGCCGCCCGGCGGCCTGGACCCGGCGGCCGCCTGTCCTACGTTGACGCTTTGGACAACGGGGGTATCAGCTCAGTGTGACGACACCAGGAGAATCGTCAGCGACGCCGCGGACTGCGACAGGGCCGGCCGCGACACGGGCCGCCGGCGAGGCGGACGGCGGCGCGGCGCACGGCCAGCGGCTGCTGGTCATCTACGGCGCGCTCATGCTGGCGCTGCTGCTCTCCGCGCTCGACCAGACGATCGTCTCCACCGCGCTGCCGACCATCGTCAACGACCTTGGCGGCCTGTCTCACCTGTCCTGGGTGGTGACCGCGTACCTGCTCGCCTCGACCGCGACCACGCAAGTCTGGGGCAAGCTCGGCGACCAGTACGGCCGCAAGTACCTCTTCCTCGGCGCGATCGTGATCTTCCTGATCGGCTCGGCCCTGTGCGGCCAGTCGCGGAACATGGGCGAGCTCATCGCCTTCCGTGCGGTCCAGGGCATCGGCGGCGGCGGCCTGCTGGTGCTGACCCAGGCGATCGTCGGCGACATCGTGCCGGCCCGGCAGCGCGGCAAGTACCAGGGCGCATTCGGCGCGGTCTTCGGCGTCGCGTCGGTCATCGGCCCGCTGGTCGGCGGGTTCTTCGTGGACAACCTCAGCTGGCGCTGGGTGTTCTACATCAACCTGCCGGTCGGCGCGATCGCCCTCGTGGTGATCGCCGTCGTGCTCCCCGCCACGGGCACCAAGCAGCAGCACAAGATCGACTACCTCGGCGCGACCACCCTCGCGGCGTTCGCGACCGCCGTCGTGCTCGCGACCTCGTGGGGCGGCACCACGTACGCGTGGTCCTCGCCGGTGATCATCGGGCTGTTCGCCGGCTCGGTCCTGCTCCTCGTCGCCTGGTACTTCTCCGCCCGGCACGCCGCCGAGCCCGTTCTGCCGCTGCGGCTCTTCCGCAACTCCGTCTTCTCCGTCGCCGCGGCGATCGGCCTCGCGGCCGGGTTCGCGATGTTCGGCGCGCTGTCCTACCTGCCGCTGTTCCTGCAGGTGGTGCACGGCGTCTCGCCGACGATCTCCGGCGTCTACCTGCTGCCGATGGTGCTCGGGCTGCTCGTCACGTCGATCGGCAGCGGCCAGCTCATCGCGAGGACGGGCCGGTACAAGGTCTTCCCGATCGTCGGCACGGCGATCTTGGCGGTAGCGCTGTACCTGCTGTCCACGCTGGACGAGACCACCGCGACCGGCCTGATGAACGCGTACTTCTTCATCCTCGGGTTCAGCCTCGGCCTGATCATCCAGGTCCTCGTCATCGCGGTGCAGAACACGGCCAGCTACGAGGACCTCGGCGCCGCCACGTCCGGGGTGACGTTCTTCCGCACGATCGGCGGGTCGTTCGGCGTGTCGGTGTTCGGCGCCATCTTCTCGAACCAGCTCGCGCGGCAGCTGACCGCCGCGCTGGCCGGCAAGAAGCTGCCGCCCGGGTTCACCCCCGCCACCGTCCAGGCGAACTCGTCCGCGCTCAAGGCGCTGCCCGCCGACCTGCACGACGCGATCCTGCACGCCTACAGCCTTGCCCTGCACCCGGTGTTCCTCACCGCGGTCCCGGTCGCCGGCGTCGCGTTCATCCTGTCCTGGTTCCTGCGCGAGGTGCCGCTGCGCACCGCGGCGGGCCAGACCACCCCGGCGGCGGAGACGCTGCGCCGCTCGGCGAGCGCCGCCGACCTCGGCGAGGCCATCGGCGCCGCGCCGACCAGCAGGACCTCGGCGCAGGAGGTCGAGCGCGTGCTGTCCCGGCTGTCCGCCACCGACCTGCGCCGCTTCGGCTACGCCAAGCTTGCCCGCGCCGCCGGCCTCGACCTGCCGGGCGGCGCGTGCTGGATCCTCACCATGCTGGCCAAGCAGGGGGCGACGCCCGGCCCCGAGCTGGCCCGGCAAGCCGGCGTGACGATGGCGGAAGGCCACCCGAACGCGCAGCTCCTCGTCGACCGCGGCCTCGTCACGCGGACCGACGGCGTGCTCGCGCTCACCCCGGCCGGCTCGGAGACCGCTGGCCGGCTCTTCGCGGCCAAGCGCGAATGGCTGGAGCACCAGCTCGCCGGCTGGTCACCGCAGCAGCACGCGGAACTCGATCAGGTCCTGACGAAGCTGTCCCGCGCGATACTCGGCGACGAATCCGACCGCCACCTGGCGGACCGCTAGGCCCCTGGAGGAGTCGCGGCCCAGGGTTTAGCCTGGCGTTCATGCGCGCGCTGCGGGACGTCGTGGGATGAAGGTGCTGCGAACGGCGGAGGAGCGGTTCTCCGGCCTGCCGGGCTTTAGCTACGAGCCGCGTTACGCCGACGTCGGCGGCGTCCGGCTGGGTTACGTGGAGGCCGGCCCTCCGGCCGGGCAGCCGGTGCTGCTGCTGCACGGCGAGCCGAGCTGGTCGTTCCTGTACCGGAAGGTCATCCCGGTGCTGGCCGGCGCGGGGCTGCGCGCTATCGCGCCCGACCTCATCGGCTTCGGGCGCTCGGACAAGCCGGCCGAAACCGCCGACCATACCTATGCCGGCCACGTGGAGTGGATCCGGGCGTTCGCCTTCGACGCACTCGGACTTAACGGCGTGACGCTGGTCGGGCAGGACTGGGGCGGGCTGATCGGTCTGCGGCTGGTGGCGGAGCACCCGGGCCGGTTCGCCCGCGTCGTGGCCGCCAACACCGGCCTGCCGACCGGCGACCGGCCGATGCCCGACGTCTGGCTGCGGTTCCGCGAGGTCGTCCGCACCGCGCCGGCGCTGAGCGTGTCCAGGCTCGTCCAGTCGGGATGCCGGACGACGCTGCCGCCCGCGGTCCTCGCCGCCTACGACGCGCCTTTTCCCGGCCCCTCCTACGCTGCCGCGGTCCGGGCGATGCCTGACCTCGTGCCTGCCGCGCCGGACAATCCCGCGTCCGCCGCCAACCGGGCGGCCTGGCGGCAGCTCGCCGCGTGGGACAAGCCGTTCCTCGTCGCGTTCAGCGACCGCGACCCGATCACCGGGCCGATGGCGCCCGCACTTAAGCAAACCGTGCCGGGTGCGGCGGGCCGGGAGCACCCGGTGCTGCGGGGTGCGGGCCACTTCCTGCAGGAGGACGCGGGGGAGGAACTCGGCGCGATCATCGCCGCGTTCGTCAGCGAGACCTGACGGCGTCATCCGATCGCGGCGCCGGTCGCCTGAGCCGGGACGCCAAGTGACCGATGATGTTGCCGCTGCCCGTTCGTCTAACGAGGTGAGGCTCGCTCAAGGGCAACTTCGGGTCGGAAGGACCGGGATGAAAACAGGTCAAGTCCGGACCTCCGCCGAGGAGGGCGCTCTGCTGGAGCTGGCCCGCGAAGGTGACGGGGATGCTTTCAGCCAGCTCGTCGGCCCTTACCGGAGCGAGCTGCGAGCCCATTGCTTCCGGATGCTCGGCTCGGTGCATGACGCCGAGGATGCGCTCCAGGAGGCGCTGCTGCGCGCGTGGCGCGGTCTGCCCGGGTTTGAGGGCCGGGCCTCGCTGCGCTCCTGGCTCTATTCGATCGTCAGCAACGCGGCGCTGGACCTTGCCGGTCACCGGTCCCGGCGGGAGATCCCCGTGGACTTCGGTCCCTCTGCCGGGCCGGGAGCTGGCCTTGACCCGCCACTGACCGACGCGGCGTGGCTGGAGCCCTATCCAGACCGGTGGCTGGCCGATGACATCGGCGCCTCGCCCGAGGCCCGGTACGAACAGCGCGAAAGCGTTGAACTGGCCTTCATCGTCGCGCTCCAGCACCTGCCGCCGCTGCAGCGCGCCGTGCTGCTGCTGCGTGAGGTGGCGGGTCTGCCCACCGCGGAGATATCCCGCCATCTCGGCACGTCGGCGGCGTCGGTGAACAGCGCGCTGCAGCGTGCCCGGGCGGCTGTGCGTGACCTTCGGCCGGCCCGGAGCCAGCAGCAGGTCCTGCGGGCACTCGGCGACCGGCGGACCAGGGCAATCGTCGAGCGGTACGCCGAGGCAACCGAACGAGGCGACGCCGACATGCTGATCAGCTTGCTGACCGAGGATGCCACCTGGTCGATGCCGCCGGTTCCGACATGGTTCCGGGGCCATGAGGCGATCAGGGAGTTCCTCGTCCGTTACCCGCTCACCCAGCGCTGGAAGCATCAGCCCACCCGGGCCAGCGGGCAGCTTGCCGTCGGCTGCTACCTGTTCGATCAGCGGAAAGGCTGGTTCGCCCCCGCCGTCATCGACGTGCTGACCATGGAAGGCGAGAAGATCAGCGCGGTGACCGCCTTCCTGGCGGACGAGACCCTGCCGCCGCATTCCGGCGGCTGGGTCACTGGCGCGGAACTGTTTGCCCGGTTCGGGCTGCCTGCCCGCCTGCGGTGACCGCCGGTGGCTTGAACTTCCGCTAAGCGTCGAGGTCGGCCTCGGCGAGGAGCCTGGCGGCCTCCTCCGGGCTGATCAGCAGGGCGGCTAGGAGGTTGCGGGCGTGCCACTGGCCCGCCGCCCACGCGAGGCCGTGGGCCAGTCCCTCCACGGTGGCGGCGTGGAGCTCGCCGTCCGCGTAGCGCCACGGGAGGTCGGCGCCGTCGACCGTGAGGCCGTCATGTTCCCGGTAGGTCGCGGGCGCGCCTGGCAGCACGTCGGACACCTCGTCCGGCACGGGACGGCGCTCGCCGGCCGACTCGATGACCCCGGGAACTTCCTCGGCAGCCAGCGGCAGGTCGAGCAGGTCGGCCAGCCGCGCCGCGTGCGGGTATGGCGCGAGGAGGAGCGGCTGGTCCGCGACGAGCGGCCACAGGTCGGGGGCGTCGAGGATCAGGACGTCGGCGGCGTCGGCGACGATGATCTTGTCGCGGTGGACCGCGCGGACCCGGTCCGGCGGGGTGAGATCCTCCGGCGTCAGGCCGTCGGCCGTGGCGAGGGCCGTCCACAGCGCGTGCAGCTGTGCCCGGCTGACCGGGCGGGCCGGGTCGGCGAGCCTGGACAGCAGCTCCTCCGCGCCGCGCGGCTCGGCGAGCAGGGCGGCGAGCGAGGACTTGACACCGAGCGCGCGGGCGACGGCGGGGTCGGCGAGTACGCGCGCGAGCGCAGGACCGGCACCTTCTTGGCTAGCACTGCTCGCCTCAAGCGGGTTCGCCGGGTCGTACAGGCCGGCCAGCAGCGGGTCCGCGTCGGGAAGGCGCAGCTCGGACGGGGGCCGCCCGCCGAGGGTCACGTGACCGCGCAGCCACCAGGCGGTGTAGGACGGGACGTCGGCGCTCCGGCCGTCGGCCAGGCGGACCCGGGCGGGTTCCGTGAGCGCGGTGCGCAGCGGCGGCGCTGCCAGCAGGTCAAGCGCCTGCGGCCAGCGGTCAGCGTCGACGACGTCGAGGTCCCTGACGGCGGTGAACTCGACGGCTACCGGCGGCAGCGGCAGCGCGTCCCCGGACGGCCGCAGCAGGCTGCGCGCGGCGGTGACCCACTCCTCGACGGCGTCCAGTTCCAGGTCGATCTCGGCCTCGTCGAGCTCGACGTCCTGCGCCGTCAGGAGGGCGAAGGACCACAGCACGCCGGCCGCCCGCAGCGCGTCCGCACCGTGCCGCGCCACGAGGTCACCGCTGACCGTGCCGAACGGAGCGTCGGCGGCGAGCAGCCCGGCGAGCGGCGCGCCCGGCAGCAGCAGCTCGCCGGCGGGATACCAGTCGCCGTCCTCGGCGGGCAGCGCGAGGTCGGTCAGCCACGGGTACTCGCCTGGTGCCACGTCGAGCGGGCCGAGCAGGCCGAGCACGGCGTCCGCCAGCCGCAGCGGCGAGTCGTCGTCGTAGGCGGCCTCGACGGCGCCGTCGTAGGAGTTCCTGACGGCCGCGCGGGTCGCCGGGTCCTCGAGCACGCCGCGCGGCGTGGCCTCGACCGCGCCGAGCCGCGCGAGCAGCGGGTGCGCCGCCTCCGGGTCGACCACCCGCAGCCCGAGCACCGAGAGCCGTCCGGCGTGCTCGAGTCCCGGATCGGGAAGCAGCAGCCCGCGGGGGCCGCGCACCAGCCGCCCGTCGGCCAGCGGGACGGGCAGCGCGCCGAGTTCGGCGCGGTCCTCGGGGGGCACGTCGGCGAGCGCGCCGTACAGGCCGTGCCACCAGGCGGGCTGCCGGTCCAGCGAGGCGAGCAGGTCGGCCAGCTCGGCGAGCGGCATCTTGCGGACCCCGAGCACCGCCCACGCCGGGTGCCTGACGGGCCCGTCGACCAGGTTCGGCAGCACGGGGACGAGATACTCGCGCAGCCCGGTCACCCCCGTCGCTGGTAGCTCGGTCCCGAGCAGCACCGCGTCGCGCGGGCGCACCCGGTCAGCCGGGCCGTGCCCGCCGCCGGCGGCGGGAAGGAACGGGACCGCGGGAAGGCGCGCCACGATCGCGCGCGCCAGCTTCGCGTCGAGTTCACCCCGGCCGACCGGCCCGGGGACCAGGTCGAGCAGTCCCGGCCCGGCACCGAGGCCCGGCAGCACGCCGGCGTACGCGTCCGCTGCCCGCTCCACCAGGAAGTCGCTCAGCGGCCCGGGAGCGACGTGCCGCCGGTCCGGGCTCAGCGGGAACGAGGCGAGCAGCAGGGCGGGCAGGCCGAACGGCTCGTCGGTGGGCGTCGGCGCGTGCACGACGGCCGTGACCCCCACGGGCAGCCGTCCCGTCGGTGCGCCGTCGTCGCCGACGGGGACGGCCCAGCGGACCGACCACGCGGTGCGGATCCGTTCCTCGGCGGGCCGGCCGGCGAGCAGCGCCTGGTCGAGTTCGCCCGCCGCGGCGGCGACCCGCCAGGCGCTCGGCACGCCGTTGACCGTGATGGTCGACCGGTCGCCCTCGTGGACCGCCGTGAGCAGCCGGGTCGTCCCGCCGACGGTGACCTCGACGTGGGTGAGCGCCGGGAGCGCGAGGAGCAGCGCTGGCCCGGTCTCCGTAAGCAGCCGGGTCACGAGCTCGACCGCCGCGTCATCCCGCAGCGGCAGCTCGACCGCCGTCGCGAACCCGTCGGGCAGCGCGCCGGGTGACGGCGGGTCCGCGAACGGCAGCCGCAGCACGGGCACGTGGCCGGACCGCGCTTCGATCTCGCCGGCCAGCGCGGGAATGGCGCCGACGAGGTCCCTGGTCCGCTCCCGCGACCACGAGACGGCCCCGGTCGCCGACCGGATGCGCGGGGCGTCGCTGACCGCGACGACCGCCGCGAACCCGACGCCGAAGCGGCCGACCGTCCCGCCGTCGCCGGCGGCCCCATCACCGGCGGGCCGGCCGCGCTTGGCGGACGCGCGCAGCGTCGACAGGGCCTCGACCCCGGCGGCGTCGAGCGGCGCCCCGTCGTTCAGCGCGACCAGCACCCCGTCCTTCAGCGTGAGCCGCAGCCTTCCGGGACCGCCGCCGCGCACCGCGGCGTCCGCCGCGTTCTGCGCGAGCTCCACGATGACCCGGTCACGGTACCCGCCGAGCGCGTAGTCCTCCTCCGCGTTGGCGTCCTCGCGGAACCGGCTCGGCGACGCCGCCCAGGCGTCAAGCACCCGCGCCCGCAGCCCGGCCGTGTTGAAGGGATCGGGGTCAAAAGGGTCAGGGTCAAGGGGAGCGAAAGGCCCGTCAGTCACAACTGCGAACCTAGCCGATGTGCCGGACGCGGCAGCCGGGGATGGTGGGTCGGCAGGGTGACCTCTACACTCATGGAATGGCCAGGTACTTCGACATCCATCCGGCCAACCCGCAGCGTCGCGCGATCACTCAGGTCGCCGACATCGTGCGGGCGGGCGGCTTGATCGCCTACCCGACGGATTCCTGCTACGCCCTCGGCTGCCAGCTCGGCAACAAAGACGGCGTCGAGCGGATCAGGTCGCTCCGCCAGCTCGACAACCGGCACCACCTCACGCTGGTATGCCAGGACTTCTCGCAGCTCGGCCAGTTCGTCCACGTGCCCAACCGCGTGTTCCGCGCGATCAAGGCGGCGACCCCCGGCAGCTATACGTTCATCCTGGCCGCGACGAAGGAGGTACCGCGCCACCTGCAGCACCCGGGCAAGAAGACGATCGGCGTGCGGATACCCGACCACGTGGTGGCCCAGGCGCTGCTCGCCGAGCTCGGCGAGCCGCTCGTCTCGAGCACGCTGCTGCTGCCGGGCGCGGACGACCCGATGACCCAGGGCTGGGAGATCAACGAGCAGCTCGGCGACGCCTTGGACGCGGTGCTCGA
>Ga0102924_1006741_pt1 | contig 10685 bp, 8 predicted proteins | sample PaiPotPPM11metaG_FD_80116 | JGI IMG/M metagenome (GOLD analysis project Ga0102924, IMG submission 80116) | Iron sulfur acid spring bacterial and archeal communities from Banff, Canada, to study Microbial Dark Matter (Phase II) - Paint Pots PPM... ...
CTCGATCTGGCCGCAGCCATCGCGCTGGTCAATCGCCTTCAGCGCACGAACTACGCAGCCTACCGATCGCATCATGAGCGTCGCCGACGGAGACGGCGGTGAACCGAAAGTCTCGTTGTAGTACTAACAGAAGTTACGCAGCAGCCAACGATTTAGCCTTGTTGGCGGTCTTGAATCGTGGGACGCTCCTGCACCTGAAGGCCGCCAATTTGGGCGTCGACGCCAACGCGCGGACGAACTCGACAGATCTGGAGCGGGAAATGGGATTCGAAAAAGTTGTTTCGACCTGTACGTCTAGTCGTGTCTATTGCTGCCGGCCTTTGTTTACAGGCGTTGGCGCGCTTTCATCGATCGGCTGTTCCCCCGTCTGAATCTGGCTCTTGCCGTCTGTTTTGTGGGCAATATGTGGGCAGCCGGCGGGCCACAGCAGATCGTCCCACCATTCCATCGGCGTGATCTTGATCGTGTCAAACAAATGACCATAGCGCTTCATCGTGAAGCCGGGATCCGCGTGGCCCGCTTGACTTGAAATATACTTCGGGTGCTTCCCAGCCGCGATTAACAGGCTGACAAACTGATGCCTGCAGTCGTGCCATCGGATCGGTCTTTTGATCCCTGCCGCGCGCTGCGCTTTGAGCCAGTGCCGCTTGATCCAGGGTCCCTGCAGCAGCGGCTTCTGGCCGTCGACAGAAAACGCCAGCCCACTCTGTCGGAGTCTTTCCTTGAAAATGCGGCGGACGGTGGGACACATGTCGATCTCGCGTATGCTCTCCCGCGTCTTGGGCGTCTGGGGAACGCGCTTGTAGAGCGCCCTAGAAATGCTGAGCTTATTTCGCCGGAAATCCACGTCCTCGTGCACATCGATGCCGATGAGCTCGCCCCACCGCACGCCGGCGAGACTGCTCACGAGCACCATGTCGAGCACCGGCGGCTCTAGATAGCAGATGGCCCGCTTGAAGTCCTCCGGTTCCAGAACGCGGGCCTCGTCCTTCTTCGCCCACGGACGGAGATCCGGCGGAAAATTCCGACGGCGCAGGATGGCGGCGAGCGGGTTGATGCTTCCCGGGAGGAGTTCGTAGTCCATGGCCGCCGATTCCATGATGGCGCGTAGACACGCGACGATGTTCCGAATACTCTTGTAGGAAAGGGTGGGCCGGTTCGGGTTCGGATTCTTGACTGAGCGTGATTGTTTCTGCTGTCGCGCTTTTTTCGCGATGAACGTCTTGACCGCGGCTCTGGTGATGGTGGTGAGTGGCCAATTTCCGAACGCCGGCAACAGATGTTTGAGGCACCAGTCGTAGCCGTCCTTTGTCGACGGTTTGAGACCGATGATTACCTCCTGCCGCCAGGGACCTTCCACGAATTCGCGGAACGTCAGCGCTTTTCGACTGCGGCGCAGCCCGAATCGCCCTGTTTCGACGTCGGCCAGGCGCATGGCCCGGGCCCGGAGGGCACGGTGATAGCTGGGGCCGACCTTTTCCTCGCGGAGATGTCCGCGCAGATCGTAGTACCGGATGTACCAATTGACGCCTCGGCGCCGGACGCCGGGATTACGCCGCGTCATTGCTTGCGCTCGGCCATCGTGGGTTATGTCGTCGTGCCTCGGTCGAGAAACTCTTCAACATCGCGCCGCGAGAACCGGAGGAGCCGTCCTACCCTTCTCGCCCGAAGGCGCCTGTCCCGCACCGCCTCGTAGACGCGCGCGATCTTCACGTTGAGGAACGCCGCCACTTCCTCGACAGTCAGCAATCGTTCGGGGACGTCTACAACCATGGCGATGCGGGAATCCGCTAATCCTCCCTTTCAGCCCTGTGCAGCGCGAGCGGCTACAAGATAGCACGTGATACTGCTATCTGTCAACATACGTATGTATACAGTGAAGGTGAACGATTGACCGATCCTGAATTAACCGAACCATGGTGCGTAGGCTATCACTTCGGGTCTCACCGGCCGTACGCACGGCCATCCGCCAGATCGCGCGTGAACGAGGCATCACTATGCGCGAGGTGGTCGAGGACTGGCTACGGGATTATGTTGTCCGGCGTGCCCTGCCGTCGCAGCCGGGGGACGCGGGTACAGCTATCCAACTTTCCGTCACCTTGAACCAGGACCTCGTTGCGGCGGCCCGCGGTGTAGACGCTGCAGTGACGCTTACCGACGTCATCCGTGCTTATGCTGCATTCAAGGGCTCCCCGCAGAATCTAACAGGAGGCGAGGCTGCCTTCGCTTCCTCCCTATCATCCGTGGGCCTTCCCGAAATCGCTGCCGATCCGGATGCCATGGCCTTCACAATCGCACACTTGCATGATCTTGACCTAGCGGATAGTCCCGCTGATCGAGCGGCCTTACGAAGTGTCTTCTTCTATCATGACCAGAAACACGTCGCTGGCGCGCTTTTGATCGCTTGGCTAAGACTTTGGGAACCGACCCGTCCACCCGTCCCGGTTTGGCTGTTGAGCCGCCTGCGGGCCGCGCTGCCCGAAAATCCCCGGAAGATTTATGCTCATCAAGACGCGTTGACATCGGCGATAGTCCGAGTTCGCCCGCAAATATCTGAGCTGGCCGCTTTACTCCTCCTAGCCACCGCGCCGTCCGAATTCGAGATCCCCGCGGGGGAGGCACTCGTGCGGGTTGTCGACGTCGCGGAACGGTGTGCTGACGCTCTCCTCCGGCTTGCGGCCGTGACACGTGAATCGATTGAAGGGACAACGATTGAGAGAGCTTGGGAGCGAGAATGGGTGTCACGCGTTGGCGACTTTGTTGCGAGACTGCCTCGCGAACGTTGACACGCTCAGGCGTGAATCACCACATCACCGCGCTGGGAGATGATACTCGGCACGACCCACCAGGACGAACCCCTGATCTGCGCAACAGCACCGGCGATCATACCGGCAACAAGGCCGGGCGCCCGCTGCGTTCCGATCGCCACACTATGGCACGTCGCGCGTTGAACTATTTTCGCGATCCGGCCGGGATTGTTTCTCTCCTCCAGCACGCGGACACATTGTCACTGTTTCAGGCGAGCCGGGCAACCAATAGTTTCTTGATGGTGTTGAGTGGGACGCGCCCGTTTGGGCGCTGCTTCGGGGGAACGAGATATTGTATCTGTCGCGGACCTGCGAACCCCAGCAGCGTGGCCACTTCGTGGACCTGCAGCGCACCACGCATTTCCGTGTCCTCAAACAAATACTGAATCCATTCCACCGACCCCAGGTAATATCCATAGGTGATCGTCGGCGCCAAATGCCCCATGAGGCTTGCAACGACCCAGGATGCGCTGACCTCGGGGTTGCGTGCCACGGTCAACTCGCCGAAGACCCTTCGAATTCGATTTAGCCCCTCCGGCGACATGGACTCCTTGCACAGTTTCGATCGTTCATGAACGGGCCTGCACAATCCGAAGGCTGCCATCGCCTGCACGAGGAGCCAGCACGCAAACGAGCGCCGCAGCGTGTGGAGCCCGTACGACTCCCCAAGCGCATGCATTGCAACTTGCTGAAATGCCCGGCCCAATTCATCGGGCGTCCATGCCTCGTTGTCGTCGGTCACCAGCCACGGAGCTGAGGGTCCCGCAGCTTGCAGCTGACGCGCATGGTACGCCGTCACGCAGTGCATGGCGGATGGCGGCATGAGGAGAGCGAGCGGCGGCACCCGTATGCCCGCAGCGGATTTCGACACGGCGATGCGCGTGAGTCCGAGCGGCCCGCGCAAGACGTCGCCGGTCATCAGGCTGCACAGTTCGGTGCGCCGCAGTCCTCCAAACCTAGCCAGGAGAATGGCCACCTTAAGCGCTTCCATCTCAGCTCGGGCGAGCAATCGCTCGACCTGACCGAACAGAAGCACCGGCTGGGGATTCGTCTCCTGACTGGCCACGAGTTCCGGATCCCGCCACCGCGGTTCTTCCACGATATAGTTGTGGCGACGGAGGAATCCGCACCACGCGCGCAGGCGGTTCCGCATCGTCACTCTGGCCCCGGGTGACACGCAGCCCTGGAGAAGATCCACTAACCTGTCGTGGCGCTCCGCGGCGCTCAACGTCACAAACGGGATCTCACCGGTCGCCCCGTCGATCAACCACAATCCATTGAGCGTATTCCGGACCGTGGCACTCGAATTGGCGTGACGCAGGAGGTCAATCGCAAACTCGCAGACGAGGTGGGCATTGCTGGGCACTTCCGAGACCGGATAGCGATTAAGCAGGCCATCGAGCTGGGCGGCCAGGGCCTCGCGCTCCTCCCTGTGGGTCAGCGCCGTGTGCGCTCGCAGTTGGCGCAGAAGGTGGCTCGCCTCATCCGTCAGCGGTGTCGCTACGGCCTCCACTCCGGCCACCGGGACTGGCTCGCCAACGCCTTGCTCGGGGGCGTTCTCCCCCCGCAAAGGAATGCCAAGCGCGCGTAGGTCGGCGTCGGCCTGAGCGACCACGAGCCGATCCGCCCGGTACGAGACGAGCAGCGGCGGTTGCGAGCGTGCGGTCACACAACGACACGCCTCCAGAACGTAGGCCACACGCCAGGGCAGTTCCCGCGCCTCGGGACACACCTGCTGTACGAACGTGCGGAGAGCGTCGGAGAGTGTTCCCGCTCGATGCCAGCGTGGCGGGAGCCAGCCGGACGCTCCTGGCGTTCGTAACTGAGCCCCCGTGGTTCGATAGAACCGCTCGAGCCGGCCCATGTGGAGCATCGCTAATCCAGCAAGCCGATACCGGCGGTTCCGGCGGCGCTTCCGTGATCGGCGGAGCACGATTGATTCGGAGCTCCAGTCGATATCTGACGGCAGCACTGTCGCTACGCTTGGGAGTAGATATGCTGGCGTAATGCCGGACACGGCGAGCGCGGCAACGGCGTGAGCCACGAGCGTCGTTTCCTGGGCCTCAAGGGTGGCCTGTGTGCAACACAGCGCATCCGCCGAGTAGAGGTAGCCGCGGAGCCGTTCAACGCACGGAACGAATTCCCAGCCCGGCCGTGTCACATCGGCTACCGACGGACGCACCGGCGTTTCGATGCTCCCGAGCGTCCCGGTAACCACGCCGGCCTCGCGCCACAGGGCCCACAACCGCTGTCCGGTGCGCCGGACGGTGGGGGAGCCGCCCTGCTCGCTGGCTCCCAGCGCCCGGGAGATCTGACGTTGCAACGTCGGCGGGCACCGCCAGGGAAGCGAAATCGTCTCCACCGGTGTCACGCCTTGTGTGATTGCTGTTTCAATCACGCTCAGGGCCGCTTCGTATAGGCTTCGATCGCTCTCGGTGTGGCGGGCGATTTCCGTTTTTGCGATCTGACTGAGGCGGAGCTTCAAGAGATCCACGGACAGCGTGTCTTTCATAGCGTTACTTTCAGTTCCGGATACCGGATAGGGTCAACGCCGACCTGCCGGAGTATCTCGCCGGCCATGCGCTGGTACGTGGCCATGCTGCGTGTGAGAGGCTGGAGGGAATACCAAGCACGATCCTCATTGCCGAGGTGCAAGTGGCCCATTGCCGGCTCGAGGCCGTCGAGCGCGGTCCCGTGCGAGACCGCGTGGCTGAGCCAGTGGTGCCGCGGCACGTTGAGCGGGAAGGGGTAGTGCGGTAACAGTCCCTCCCGTCGAAGCGCCTCGCGGAACGTCGCCGGGATGACCGGGACCAGCCGGTGGCCGGCGATGTAGAAAAACGGCTCTCCCCCTACGTGGCCGACGTCCACGCCGAGGTGGGTGTGAAGCAGGGGCAAAATCAACGCGCCGCCTCGCTCGATCTCGGTCAGCAAGTGTGCCACGGTCGGGTGCGCGGTATTCAGCCGGGCCTCGCGGAACACGATGTTGCTCTTATCCGCGACGCGGATCAACGTCCCGCGTGCATCGCGCCAGATGTCCCCCCGGGCCGGCAGGCCGTCGCGGTGGGGCCGTACCGCGGTGCCCCAGAGGTAGCCGTGGTAGGTGTAGCTCGTAATCAGATTATGGACCCGGATGCACTCATCGATTGTGCGAGCGGCGCGGAGGTTCGCGATCCGCTCTCGCAACGTGCGAGAGAACGCCGCCACGTGCTCCACTCGGACGTCGAGTCGGGTCCCTACGGCGGCGGGCCCCCGCGATCTGACGGACGACGTGAAGGGCTGCGGTACTTCAAGCCCGCTGAGCTTCGCCAGACTGGAAAAAGCCGTCTCACGCACCTGGACGAGCTGGTCGATCTCCATACGCACATAGAACCCTGTCGACCGCGTCCCGAACGCAGGCGCCCCCATGAACATCGCGTGGACCCGTTCCATGCCCGCCGCACCAAGCCACAGGAGGGCCGAGGCCCGAACCTCGCCTGCCGTTACCTCGCGCCCGAGACGCCGCGAGATTTCCCGATCGACATCCTCCTTGCGCAGGTCGGGAAACACCAAAACGCTGTGTGGTGCGCGCACGCGGAACAACGCCTGCGCCAGACGGGCATGCGCCACCGGCAGCGGCATGTGCACCTCGGACGACGACGGGAGGTACAGCTCCGAGCCGCCGGGCAGCGGCCTGCCATAATACCCCACACTGTCTGGCGGCAGGCGATAAATGAGTACGCCCTCGGGATCCAGTGCGAACTGCTCATCCGCCTCCCCCGCATTCCATCGCATCGCGAACAGACGCGCGAGAGACATGGAAGGCGTAAGCAGAAACGCAATCGCGAGATCCACCGAGGTGGCGCCCGCAGAGACCGGATCGGCGATACTGCGTGCTAACGTCACCAACTCGTCGGGCAGGACGCTGCACGTCGCCGTGGAGCCGACGAATGCTCTCGCTTGTGCCGCCCGGGCCTGTTCTAGCCGAACGATCCCGCAGAACGGATCCACCGGGTCATCCTGAACCAGGCGCGCCACAGCGTAGTCACCGGGAGCCTCGCCGTCCTCAAGCGCATCGTGGGGCATGCGGGTAACCGTCACGCGCCGAACGCCGGTAGAGCCTGCATCATCCTCGTCACCGTCGTCATCACCGAGGAGGCGCGGAACGAGCGCGGGCTGCCGAGGGCCGATCACCGTTGGCCGTAGCGGTGACAGTCCGACGTGAGGTCCTCCATGGGGAGGACGACTTGGACCCTCGGTAATCACACGGTGGGTGACGAGTAAATTTTTCAGCATACGAGTATGCGCCAGAATGGTGGCGTTGTGGTACTGTTGCTGTCGCCCCGGCCCCCGTTGCGCCCGGTACCATCGCGCAAGACGCGCAACCGCGCTTCGAACGACATCTTCGGGCAGATCGGGACGGGGATCACTGCCGGACACTGGGGAGAGGAACGAAATCAGTCGACGTAACGGGACTCCATAATCATACAAGTTCCGCAGCAATTTTGCCCGTGTGAGGTGCTGGTGATTGCGTTCGAACCGCCGCAACTCAGAATGCATCACCAGCGCGTACTTGCCGTAACGGTCGATGGCCTCCGCAGTGGGCACGGGCCGCGCTCGGGGTGAGAACGCGCCGTGGAGAGCCGCGATGGGAACGGTATGCGGGTCAGGCAGCAGGGGTTTCGATTTGGCGAGCGCGGATCCCAACGTTGCTTCTAACGCGTCAATTTCTTGCACGATGACCTCTGGCGTTCCAAGGTACCGTGCGGCGAGCACGATCAAACGGCTTAAGGGCGCATGAAGGGTCGCGTGGCAACGTTCGAGCCAGACATCCTCTTGAAGGCCTGGTTGTCCTTCACGGTCAACTGGAGGTTGCGCCGGCAGGTCGACTGCGACAGCGTGTGCCCACAGGACGATTTGGACCGTATTCGACGGATACCCAATCTGAAGGCGCGTCACCAGTCGTACGAGCGCGGTGTCCGTCACCGCAAGGGTGTCAGGGTGGGCAACCTCACGGGCCAACAGGGCGGCGGCGCCCCGAAGGGTGTCTAGGATATCGTTCGTCACCGACTGCGTCGCTCCGATCTTAGCGATCTTGTAATTGAGCTCACTGTCCCGTTGCTGCCGCTCGCCAGGTTAGGGAAAAGTGGAATCGCCTGAGGCGCTGGCTTGGGCCTGGGCCGTCGACAATATTTTCGCTTGGAAGAGCCAAGGCGCCTCAGGCAGCGATAGAGTGCGCCGTTCGATAGCAACAGCACGGTTTGACCAAGGGTCTTGCGGTTCAGCTTTAGGGCTCTACCGATCGTGGTGGTGCCAAGCTTCCACTCCAGTCGGTGGAGGAGTAATTCTTCAATGGTGAACTTATGGTCTCGGGGCCGCATCCTGTGTCACGCTTTTCGTCTTGAGGGATTGTAGGAGGGACCACGTTAGGAGTAAGCGCGCCCAGGTTTCCCAGAGTCGAAAAGATGTAGCGTCGTGGACGGGCTGCGCGAGAATCAGTGCGCGAATTGTCACCTCATGCTGTTGGCCAACGGCCAGGAGCAGCTGATATTCAGAAACTCCTCCTACGAGCTCATACTGAGTACCCGTTCCGCCCTTCGGGGCCAGGACGACCGTGCTCCATGACAACGCCTCGCGCAGGAGGGGTAATTTGCAAAACAATTCGCTGACGCCTCGTGCAGGGGGCTGTGAGATATCGTTCAATGCGGTGGTGACTGTGACGAGGCATGGCGTTCCGTCCAGCGTTACCGAGGCACGGTTCACAGTCAACCATGCCCATTTTTGCAACTGCGGTTGAGACCTTGCCGCCATTTCCCATCCTCCAGTCGAAGCGCAATGGATATGGCAAAGCGATTGTACCAAAGGATTTCCAGTCTGTCTACATGCGAATGTAGACATACCACATATTACACGGCCAGCCGTGGCACCGGGCAATCCGGCCGGGAACCTATCGTGGCAAGAACGGCCAATCCCGCTCCGTTCAGATAGGCGATATCTTCGCAATCTTGGCTCCGGGCGGAATACTTTACTTTTGCTGTAAGTTTGCTATCGGGTTGCTCGTAAGTTGCTCCCGTGCTATGCTTTCACCATGGGTGTGCTTCTGGAAGGCACGGTTGCGGATATTCTTGCGTGGTCTGACCAGCGTCCTGTCGCCCGCGTATCCTGCCGACGGTTGCTGGCCGGCGCGAGCACCCGCATCGCGCACAACTACACAGAGATGGCCCTCGACATTGTGCACCGAGCGCTCCGGGAAGTGTGTGCGGAACTCCCGGCAGAAGCGGTGACGCCGTATTTCCTCATCACACTCCATCAAGCGATCGTGACGGCGCCAGCTTCAGGATGGGCGCTTGTTGATGATGATGCCCGTCACGCCGTAGCCCTCGAGGTCGGGCAACAGCTTCGGGTCGCTACAGCTACGCACTTCGGCAGACATGTGCGGCTCCTTCCTGCACCGGCGCATGCCCGGCGGAGTCGAGAACCCATCTCCGCCACGGGTGCATTACGTGCGTTGACGTTTGTGTCTCACCTCGTGGATGCCGATCTTGCACAAGAACAGGGAGGCCCCGAGCTCGTCGGGAAACTCGATCGCCTCCAACGTGGCTTTGGGTTAAACCAAGTGGAACTCGCGAAGCTACTCCGCGTAAGGCCTCAGGCCATTCGGAAGTGGCAGGCTGGCGGAGGAGCAACCCCTGAGAACCGAGCAGCGATCGATGTCCAACTCGAGCACTTGCGTCGGTTGGAATCACATTTTAGGCCCGGCCTGCTGCCTTCCATCCTCAGACGCCCTGCCGGTGACCTACACGGACGACGTCCGATTGATCTCGTCATCGCGGGAAAAGCAGACCAGTTCGCCGACTACGTGGAGCGTATCATTGCCGACGACCGAACAGCCTAAGTGGGCTCCCCAACAGCGGCCGCGCCATAACGGCCGTGTCTTCCGCTACGTGCCGCACCACGCTACCCAGCGGGATCCTGACCAAGCGGCTGTGGACGGCACGCACGCTCAGCGGGAGGGCGGACGATGGAACCCACCAGGGTCGTTCCCTGTCCTGTACACGTCGTGCACGGAAGCCGTGGCGATCGCCAATCTTCGGCGCAGGTACCGCGGTTCACCGTTCCAACCCTGGGAACTTGACGAGAGCGACCAACCGGACCTGTACGACCTCGACGTGGACCAGGACAGACTTGTAGATGCTCTCTCAGATATAGGGCTCGACGGTATTGGCCTTCCGCCGACGTACCCCGATCATGTCGGGCACGGCGTTACACAGCCCATCGGTGCACGGCTCCACGGGGAGACATACGCAGGCGTCTGGTGCCGTTCAGCGGCGGACCGAACGGGCGAAGAGATCGCCCTTTTCGTGAACGAGGGCCACGCGGCCACTCCCACCGTTGCTGGCTCGGCGCGGCGGCTCTGGGAATGGTTCCCGGTGCCGGATGAGTGGAAACCATCGTGACCAGTGACAGTGTCAACAGCGAGTAGTTGAGATGGTGCTTGACAAATAATCCCGTACGGCGGAACCTGTCGGGGCCGATCACAGCTTGACGTTGGTGTTCAGCAGCAAGGCTGCGCCGCTGGTGCGATAGAATCGGACGAGATGACGATCCATCCGCGCACCCTGTTCGGTCAGCAGCGCGTAGCGGTAGGGCCGGATCTCTCAGATCGGAGCGGCTGAATCTCTCAAACCGGAGAAACCGAGTTATCGAAAGCGGAGAATGGAGTACGAAGCCGCTGGCGCCGCTGCATCAGGAAAATACCGGTTTTGTGGGTGTGGATTATTGAACTCTGGAGCCGCACCGGCGGCGGCTGGAATTGATAACGCTGCTCCGGCGATCGCCGCTATTCTGAGGAACTCTCGACGCGAACGCACGCTACTCACAATCTCGGCCCCCTTTTTGAAA
>Ga0102924_1006742_pt1 | contig 10684 bp, 4 predicted proteins | sample PaiPotPPM11metaG_FD_80116 | JGI IMG/M metagenome (GOLD analysis project Ga0102924, IMG submission 80116) | Iron sulfur acid spring bacterial and archeal communities from Banff, Canada, to study Microbial Dark Matter (Phase II) - Paint Pots PPM... ...
CCAATGCTCGATTGGGGGGCGTAGGCCTGGCGTTCGAAATCGCCGACGTAGATGTAGCGGACGTTGTAGTGGTGCAGGAGTTCCAGGGCCAGCCCGGAGTCGGGCGTGGTGTAGATGATGCTGATGTCGGTCATGCGATCGACTGGCTGATCCTGGTAACGCTGTTCACTCTCGTGGCCAAGCCAGCCCATGACAGTGGGCAGACCAGTATAGACGGAGACACGGCCACCCCAGGTGAAGTCGTAGGGCGTCGCGGCTTCCAGGATAATTGGAGAGCCGGAGATGTGCGCGTTCAGCCAGGTAATGGCCGCGGCGTCGCCCGGATACCAGGCGCGCGCAAAGGCGAAACCATCCAGAGTTGGCGTATAGTTCGCGCTCTGTAGCGGCTTCTGGTAGTTGATCCAGCCCTGGTGATCCTGGACGCGCGCATAGGTGCCGCTGACCAGGAAAATCGAGCCACCGAGCAGCAGGCACAGCAGAAGCAACGACCAGGCTCCATTGATGAAGCCGCGCAAACCGCGCCAGAGATGCTGGATCGCCAACGCGCCACCGATGGCCAGGCAGAGCCAGACCTGCATGGAGAATTTGAAGAAGGTGTTCATGCGTGCATAATCGCCGCCATCGAGGAAGTCGCGAATGTAGACCAGCTCGATGCCCAGGCTGATCGCCAGACCGAGCAGGATGAGCAGGTACGTGTAGCGGGAGCCCGCGCTCCAGGACTGCTCGTCTCGCGAACGCGGGGAATAGACGCCGTGCAGGAAAAAGAGCAGCAGGCCGAACAGGAGCAGACCACCGAGCAGCACCCTGATTCCCAGCAGCGCCATGCTGGTCAGCACGCCCGCACTGACAAAGAGATAGAGGCTCACGCGCAACCAGGTCGGTCCCCGCCAGAGTTGAGCCAGGAGAGAGCGTGGACGCGCCTCGGCCAACTGGTGCCAGCAGCGATAGAGTTCAAACAGCAGGAAACTCGCGACCAGAAAAAGCCAGATGCCAAAGACATGCAGATAGTCGCCGATATTCGTACTCTGCTTCACGAGGCCGAGGCCATTGACGTAGAGTTGCTGGTACGCAGCGTAGAAGGGCCAGTAATAGATATAGCTCAGAGCGCAGAGTAGCAAATAAACACAGAGCATCTTACCAAATGCGATCCAACGCTGGAGAGGCGCTGCGCCACGCTGTGTGTAGAACGTCTCGATCAGCATAGCCGCGCCCAACAGCAGCGCGCAGACGGGAGTATCCCAGGGGTTTACACAGGCGATGGTGCCAAAAATAAAGGCCGCCAGCAAATAGAAAAGCGGGCGGCTGAGCTGTTCCTCGCGTCGCGTGACTGGCTTGACTCTGGCTGCCAGGAAGAACGAGGCGATCAGCCCTAACAACAGCACCGAAAGCGGCATAGCGATGACGTGGGGATGCATATCTGCGAAGAGAAAGCTCCAGAAAGGGAATTCGTTGATGGTAAAAGGAATGACGCGACTGCTCTGCCAGTAGCTAAACGCGGGCACCGGCAGATGGCGCAGAGCAAGCGTGATTTGTTGGAAGAGCTGTATCGCGCCGTCAGGATTGCCGAGCATGGCCGTCAGATAGCCGCCCAGCAGAGCAACAGGCAGGCGGCGGCTGAAACTATAGACGATGGAGAAGGCTCCAGTGAAGGTCAGGGCGAAGAGAGTTGGAATGGCCAGGTTGAACGCAGTGGTGGGGATAATGCCAGTCAGCTTGATCAGCGCGGCTACGATCACATAGCCGTAATAGTAGTAGTTGATGATTCCACTGGAGAACCAGGGGTCGAGCGGGGGCATAGAAGAACTGCGCAAGATACCATTGAGAAAAGCTAGCTCCATCGGCTTTTCACCGCCCAGCGCGGGATTCCAGAGGTCGGGGTTATAGGAGCGGATAACGACAAAGAGGAGAAAGGCCAGGGTAAACAGACATTCTTCAAGCAACAGCAGACGCCAACGTTCGCGCAAAAATGCCCAGAGGGTTCGGCGCAGCCAGAGAACTAGCAACAGGGCCATACTGGCCAGCAGAGCGCCCACCAGCAACAGGGAGAGCTGGCTGAACGCCATAAAGCGCCAGTTGGAGAGCAACCAGCCGCCATAAGCCAGCAGGAGCAGACCCAGCGTTTTGGCAAAGAGATAGCCGCGATCGGCCAGGCCGCGCAGCACGAGAAAGGTCAGGGGGAAGGTAAATAAACCCAGTAGAACCAGGGCCAGCCACCAGAAGAGCACGGGGAACTGGTTGGATGGACTGGTCGCGGGAAACTGCTGGGCAAAGGTCGGCAAATTCTGGTCGTCGCTGATCTGCTGAGGGCTGAGCAACAGCGATTTCTGCACGCCGGCCTGTTGCGGATTGGGCGGGGGAAGTTGCACACCCTGTAAAAGCTTCGCGACAAGCTGATCAGTCGTCTGGAAAGGGAACGGATTATCGCGCACAAAAATGCGAGCCTCAGGGTGATCGAAGACTGAATAGCTTTCGTCAGCATTGCTATCGTCGAGGGTGATGCCCAGGAAGCTGGGGCGTACCTCAAATTGCGCGGCCAGGTGGAAGCCGAGTTGCCCGCTGAAAAGCAGGTGATAGTAGTTGATCGCCAGGGGATAGCGCGCGGGCAGGCGCGGGATTGACTTATCCAGGCGATCGGTGGGCATGGTAATCGCGCCAGTCTGCATCAGCATCTTGGCGATCGTCTGCGCCTTGGCCACTGTATCGTCGCCATAGAGGTCCAGGCCCGCGTTGACCTGGCCCTGGGCATTGGTGTACGTTGCCTGCGGATAGAGCGAGGGATCGTGCCCTGGTAGCGCAACGGGCAGGGCGTCATCCCACTGCTCATAGGTCAGGACGGTGCCGGACTTAAGATGGCTATAGATCCACTCAGAAGCCTGGATGCGCGTATTGGGCTGGCTATAGACATTATCCAGGGCCAGGCATTGAAAGAGCGTGCCCGCCAGCACCAGGCCGATCAGCGCGTAAGAGCCAACCTTCACCAGGCGCGCGCTCCATAAACCCCAGTTCGTCGTATTGAGGGTGGCCAGTGAGATCAGCATACAGGCAGCCATCAGCACGAGAAAGGGGTAGAGCGGCAAGAGATAGCGCATATACTTAGTGAAGAACGTGCAATTGATGCCACCATAGAGCAACACCCAGGAGAGCGGTACCAGCCAGCTTGCCATCTCGTGCCGCCAGAGACGCCAGCAGATCCAGAGCATACCCGCCAGCGCGGCCACGCCCAGCGTCAGGCCCAGACCCCAGAGCACCAGGTTCTGTAGCTCGTAAACCACCGGGACCGTGCCAGCGAACTGGCGCACATAGGGCAGGTCGATCATCCCGCGCGCCAGGTTGCCCTGGTAAGAAACCTGCTGCATAAACTCGCTGAAGTCGAGCAATGCATAGGGCATGGCGACTAGAAAAGCCAGGATTGTGATGCAGCCAGCGTAGATCAAGGGAACAATAAACTCCCAGAAATCGCGTCTATAGTACAGGCGCAAGCCCAGGGCAAGCAAGAGTGGCACCGCCAGGGGAGCCGCGCTAGTCTTCGTAGCCAGCCCAAGACCATAGCCCAGGCCAGCGACCATAGCCCAGAGTATCGGCTTCTCTGTTCTAATGAGCTTTACGCAGGCCAGCATGGTCAGCATCACGAAGAAAAGCAGGATCGTATCAACTGTAAAGAAATGTACCTGCTGCACCTCGAATGGTGTGAAGGCCACGAGGGCGGCGGCTAATAGCGCTACGGACCAGGCGCGACGGCGGTCAGGGGTGCGATCAGGTGTGAGCAACAAGGCCAGCCAGGCGGTCAGCAGGATCGTGCCGGTATCGAAGAGGATATTCAGCACGCGCCCGGTCAGGGTCAGGTGGGCGAAATCGGCCAGGGTGGGCGAAATATGCGAGAGGAGATTCCCTACGCTGGCGAGAAGGTAGAGCGGGAAGGTGCCGTAGGCAAAGAAATGTGGATTGAGCGGCGAATGCGCCTGGTCCATAAACTGCGCCCAACTTGAAGGCCAGCTCAGCTTGATAACCTGATACATAATCTGGCGCTCGTCGGGATGAAAATTCGTGCCCTGAGCTCCACCCACACCATAGAGCTTCGTGAGCCACGCATAACGGGGCAGCATCCCATCCCAATCCAGACCATAGAAACGCACCGCCAGGCCCAGCATGGCCGTGACACACAGAGCCAGCGGACGCCACCAGCGAGCTAACACCTTTGATTTCAACACTCGTTTCCTCGCTCCCGGCCAGAGAGGATCAATTTGCCTCACCAATAGCCGTCTAAACTCGGCTCTAGTATAGACTGCTCCGCTGGTGGTCGCAAGTATTTGGGAAATTTAGAGGGCTGCTAGCCTGGGGGACAGCGCAGGCAGGCACAAAGCCTGGTGTTCTCCCGTCTCCCGCAAACGGGGTAGGTGAGCAGGCGGCGCAGCTTCACGCCCACGCGTGCCTCGATCATATGGCATACGGCGAACCAGAGGCGGGCGAGAGGTGCGCGTGACCTCGACAAAATCGCGCGCGAAATCCAGGACGCTGGGATAGCGCCGCGTGGGATCAGGGTGCAGGGCGATCCGCAGGATTTCATCAACGGCGGCGGGCAGCTCAGGACGCAAGATGCGCACCGGAAGCGGTTCAAGGTGTTCGCGCCTGCTCATCCGCTGTCCTGTTTCGCCGGAGAAAGGTCGATGGCCGGTCAGCCATTCGTAGACGCTGGTTGCCAACCCATACTGATCGCTGGCAGGACACGGATAACCGCGCTGCTGTTCAGGCGCCATATACGCTGGTGTGCCGCCCTGATGTGGGCGCTGCTGGGCCGTGAGCACAGAAGCGTAGAGTGCCAGGCCGAAATCGGCAAGCAAAGCATGACGGGGGCTGAGCAAGAGAATGTTGCTCGGTTTCACGTCACGGTGGAGCAGGCCTCGCCCATGCAAGACGGTGAGCGCGTGCCCAATCTGCCAGATGTACAGGCGGATCAGCGCAAGTGGCAATTTGCGTCCAGAACCGTGATAACGCGGCATAGATCCATAGGGCGCGTATTCCAGCACAAGCGCATGGAAGTTTCGCCCCCGCAGGTAGTCACGGAGCGTGACAATATGCTGGTGATGCAAGTCGGCAAGCACCAGGGCCTCATTCTGCAAACGCCGCTCGACATGCTGATACTCTTCCTCCTCTTGTCCATCTCGCGGCAGTACCTTCAAAGCTACCTGTATAGGCGCACTGATGTGTTGGCCCTGCCACACCTCAACCGGGCGTCTGTGGTCGAGCATGCGCACCAACTGATAGTGTCCCAGAGCCTGACCAGCGCGCAAACGCAAATCTGAACTCATCTTCATAGCTATTCTCTCCTCTCCAAAGGCTCCATAGCCACACGAATTATGCTCCCCATACCAGAGCAGCGCTGCCACAGATCCGCAAAAGGACCATGATCCACGCCAGGCATCTGGTAAATTACCCTCTCACCTTTTTAGACGCGCCATAGAGGGGAATGATAAAAGAATATGTAGCCTATTTTCCACAAAATATGATGATGTTTTTCATTTAAAATCCTCCTCCTCGATTTCTCGGCAGATTAAATTTACTGCAGTTACGGCAAACGTATAGGGTTTGCCGTAACTGCAGTAAATTGTTGCACCAATCTTGAATCTGCCTCAAGCGGCTTCCATCCTCAATCGAAGCGAATTAACGCGGCCATAGTGAGTGATTTTCTTGCTGAAGCACGGCACGCATCATCGGCAATTCGCCTGCCTGAGCCGTCACGTGGCGTAGCGAGGCATACTCATCACACGCCCAACATTGCCCGACGCCCTTTCGCGCTCCCACCACTGTAGACAGGTATCTGAGTGCGAACCACCAGTTGATTATCTGCGACATCCACCACGGCCTGTTCGCCGGACGCGAGATCGCCATGCAGGATCGCCTCAGCCAGCAGATCATCGAGCAGGCGCTGCACTGCGCGGCGCAGAGGACGTGCGCCATAGACTGGCTCGTAGCCACGCGAGACCAGCAGCTCGCGAGCGGCCCCGCTAACTTGCAATTCGATCGAGAATCGGGCCAGGCGCTGGGCGGTGTCTGCAATCAACAGCGCCACAATTTGCTGGAGATGATCTGTCTCCAAAGGATGGAAGAAGATTAGTTCATCGATGCGATAGAGTAATTCAGGTCGGAAAAACGCCTTGACCGCGTCCAGGGCCTGTTCGCGCATGAAAGCCAGCGCCGATTGTTTGGCGTGTGCAGAGGAGCCAAAGGCCATCTGACGCGGCTGAAAATGCTCTGTCCCCAGGTTTGAGGTCAGGATAACCAGGGTGTTCTTAAAGTCCACGGCATGTCCACGCGCATCGCTCAAACGCCCATCCTCAAGGATTTGCAGCAGCAGATCAAAGACATCGTGATGGGCCTTCTCGATCTCATCAAACAGCAGAATACTATAGGGGCGGCGGCGCACAAACTCGGTTAATTGGCCACCATTATCATAGCCGATATAGCCTGGAGGGGAACCGAGCAGACGCGAAATCTGGTGCCGTTCCATAAACTCGGACATATCCAAGGTCATGAGAGCGCCTTCATCTGTGAAAAGAGTTTTGGCCAACGTGCGTGCCAATTCGCTTTTGCCGACGCCGGTCGGGCCAACGAAGAGGAATGAGCCAATCGGGCGGCGACAATCGCGAATATCGGCATACGCGCGGCGCACGGCTCGCGCCACGCACTGAACAGCTTCGTGCTGCCCTATAACGCGCTGGTGCAGTTCCTCTTCCAGGTGCAGGAGATGCTCAGCCTGCGTGGTGGTGATTTGCCCAAGCGGGATACCTGTCCAGAGCGCCACAATTTCAGAGATCTGCTGCGCGGTCACCACTGGCTGCTCTTGAATACGCAGGGCATACCATTGCTGCTCGCGCTGGTAGAGTTCCTGGCTCAAATGCTGTTCCTGGTGGCGGCGATGCAAGGCCATGGAATAGTCGTGCCGCCGAATAGCTCCATCTTTTCGCAAGTGCGTATGCAGAAGCACCTCGCGCAAACGATGCACCGGCTGAGGAACAACAGACAGGTGCACACAAGCACGAGCCGCGGCCTCGTCAATCAGGTCGAGCGCTTTATCGGGCTGGAAGCGCTGCTGCAGGTAGCGGTTTGAGAGATGGACCGCAGCCTGTAATGCTTCGTCGGTAATCGTCACCTGGTGAAAGCTGGCATAGCGCGGACAGAGGCCACGCAGGATCGCCAGCGTCTCTTCAGGCGTCGTCTCAGCAACAATGACCGGCTGAAAACGCCGCTCAAGGGCGGGATCGTGTTCAATGGTCCGGCGGTAATCGTCGAAGGTCGCGGCACCGATGCAGCGAAATTCTCCACGCGCCAGCATCGGTTTGAACATATTCGCCATATCGACCGAGCCATCGGCCACGCCTGTCCCCAACAAGGTTTGCAGCTCATCGACCACCACGATCAGATTGCCCACCCGCGTCACTTCTTGCATCAACAATTGCATGCGCTCCTCAAAATCGCCCCGGAAACGCGCACCCACGGTGAGCAAGCTGACATCCAACGACACAACCCGCTTTTGCTGCAAATTGTCAGGTACCTGGCCCTCAATAATACGCTGTGCCAACCCTTCGGCCAGGGCCGTTTTGCCCACGCCAGCCGGGCCAATCAGGACCAGGTTATTTTTTGTGCGCCGCGAGAGAATCTGCATTGTACGCTCTAACTCGGTCGCGCGCCCAATTAAAGGATCAAGTTCGCCCATCAGAGCCTCAGCAGTTAAATCGCGGCTGACCTGATTAAGCAAAGGAGTTTCCGCGTAACGCATCTGGTATTGAGCCAGGAAAAGCGCTTGATCGCGACCATAGCGAAAGAGAAACTGAAGGTGCTGGCGCACAGCGAAGAGCGTCACATCAAAGCTCTCCAGCACGCTGACAGCCACACTCTCATCATCATCCAACAGGCCCAGCAGGAGATGTTCGATGCCTATACAGAGTTCTCCCGCTGTGGCAGCTTCACTTTCCGCGCGCGCAAGCGCTGCCTCGGTCAGGGCATTCAACACTGGCTCACCATTGATACTCCGGTTATTCCCTCGACCAATCACAAAGCCAATGGCCTGACAGAGCCGCATGGTATCTACCTGCAGGCGTGCGAAAAGAGATTCTATGACGAGATCGCGCGTCCTGATGATTCCCAGTAAGAGATGTTCAGGGCCGATCATGCGGTGCTGAAACTGCTGAGCAATTTCGCGTGCATAGGTCATAGCCAGCTGTGCCTGTGGCGTATAGTTCTCAAATTGGCGCATAGTTTTCTCCTGTTCATAAGGGAAGTGGCACGCCTCCCTTACGATATAGTTATCGTGCGTGCGCCCGGTTACGGTAGGGTAAAATGGACTTGCGATAGTGGCTACTGGGGAAAGAAGTCCCGAAGATGGTTGAGGTTTTGTGTGCAAGAGCGTGTGGCACACGCTCTTGCACACAAAACCTCAACCATCTTCGGGATAGGTATAACTCTTCTTTTAATGCAAGATTGTGCTCTCAGGCACAGCCAGCAAAGAGGCCGCACCTACCAGTGGAGCATGAGCGCCCAGTTCGGCTGGTAGCAGTTGCAGGGATGAGCCCTTCAGCAGCGCATCTATTTTTTCTTGCACCAGCGCGATCAGGAAAGCATTCTGTAAAGCGATTGCTCCACTGACGGCCACAGCATCAAGGCGCGTCAACTGGGCGAGGTTGAGCAAGCCGAGAGCAAGTTTAGAGGCGAAAACCTGCCAGAAAGCAGCGTCAGCAACCTCGGCAATGGGACGACCATAGCGTAGCTCCAGTTGCCGGCCGCCGGTGAAGGTTTCCAGGCAGCCCACCTGGCCACAGAGGCAGAGCAGTTCGTTACCATCCAGTATTTGATGGCCAATCTCAATCGAAGAGGTCAGCGCCGTCCCATCTTTGCCCAGTTGGATGGCCGCGCCAGTCCCCGTCGAAAGCGTGAGATAGGCGCAACGCTCAACCGCTTGCAGCACGCCAAAACGTTTCTCACCCAGCAGCCCACAAACGGTATCATGCCCCAAACGCACTGGACAGCCCAGACTAGCTTCCAGATCGGCGGCCAGGGGCTGATGGAGATAGTTCGGCAAATTCGGACCAAAAACGATGCTCTGTCCGTCACGTGCCACGCGCGCCGCCACCGAAACGCCCGCGCCCGCCAGATGAGCAACCCCCTGTTCTCGCAAAACCGCCAAGATACTTTCGAGTTGCGCTTTGTAAGATGAACGTGTCGGAAACCCATCCAGAGCGGTAAACGCGGGGGTACCCAGCGACGAAAAGAGGCCCAGGCGAGTATTGCTGCCGCCGAGATCAATGGCGAGATAGGGATGAGTGCTGATCATAGAGTGTGCTCCTGGGTAAAGATGTATGAGAAATAACCTATTTTACACACATTGCCCCTCGATAATCGGATACAATAAGATCACTATTATAACCTCACTATACAATGAAGGAGCATGCTATGACCACTGGCACCATCGCCCTCGTTGGCTCAGGTGAATTTCTGCCCCCCATTCAGCCACTCGATAAACGGTTACTCGAACTTGTGCAGGACACGCCGCGGGTGGTCGTGCTACCAACGGCCTCAGCACCGGACGGAGGGGGAGTGCCAGAGCGCTGGGCGACGATGGGCGCGGCGCATTTCGGTGCGTTGGGCGCTCAGGTTGACCCCGTGATGCTACTGACACGCGAGAATGCGGAGAATCCGGCGCTCGTGGAGAGAATTGCGCGGGCCAATTTTGTCTATTTTTCGGGTGGCAAACCACGCTATTTGCTGGAAACATTGCAGGGCACAGCGGCGTGGGCAGCCATCGAGACCATCTACAATAGCGGCGGAGTCGTGGCGGGCTGCTCGGCTGGCGCGATGGTAATGGGCGCAGCGCTCTTTGATTTCCCCAAATTCTGGCAAACCATACCCGCTCTGAGTCTGGCGCCGGGGCTGGTGGTCATCCCCCACTTTGATGAAATCCCGAAGGTCATGCTCGCTACACTCAATCATACCAGCCGCGACACCACCGTTGTCGGCGTGGATGGCTCAACGGCGCTGGTGGGCAGCGAGGGAAGCTGGACGGTCTATGGTCGAGGCAGTGTGACGGTGTTTGAGGGTAAGGAGAAGATACGCTATAGCGAGGGGCAGCAGGTCAGGCTAGCGCTGCCACCGCTCACCTGAGTCAGCAAGCAACCTTGTACAAGCCTCGCTCCCTGTGCTACGATTCTCTCGCACATTTTGTACAACCTATCTACCGCCTGTCATCCGGGCAACTTTTGCGAGGAGAATAACACCTATCATGGAACATCAGGAGAACGAGAGCCGCCAGCGCACACCAGGACGCTATGGAATAGAGGAGATCGAGGCGAACGTGTTGGAAGCGTGGCCCAACGCGAATCCAGAACGCGACTATGTCACGCACTTTGAGATACCCGAATTTACCTGTCTCTGCCCGCATTCAGGCTTCCCCGATTTCGCGACGATCGTGGTCGATTACGTGCCAGATCAATCTGTCGTCGAGCTGAAAAGCCTGAAGCTCTACATCAATGGCTATCGCAACCGCCAGATCAGCCACGAGGCATCGACTAATCTGATCCTCGATGAACTGGTAACACTGCTCAAGCCGCGCTGGATGCGCGTGGTCGGCGATTTCACGGTGCGTGGCAATATTAAAACGATTATCTTTGCTGAACATAGCACACCTGAGTATCAG
>Ga0102924_1006743_pt1 | contig 10684 bp, 10 predicted proteins | sample PaiPotPPM11metaG_FD_80116 | JGI IMG/M metagenome (GOLD analysis project Ga0102924, IMG submission 80116) | Iron sulfur acid spring bacterial and archeal communities from Banff, Canada, to study Microbial Dark Matter (Phase II) - Paint Pots PPM... ...
ATTGGCCGATTGGTGAACTTGCTTCACTTCCCATGGTTGAGGGATCTGGTGAAACATGAGCTTTCCTGAGTGGGGCACCCGGGATCTCTGCCATGCCATCTGCCTTAAGTTAATGCCTATGGGGTGAAGGGATGGATGAGGCTCTTGTCGAGCAAGGCACTGAGGCGAGGACGCGAGATGAGCCTCCCCGGTGCAACGGGGATATAGAATTTAGTGGCCAGCAGTTGGCTCTGGATGACCATTGACCTAGTCATGATCGTTTACCTTGCTCATGCTGCAAATATTCCTTTTTCTCTCCCAATAAACTGATCCTTTCTCTACAAAGATCTACTTCTTAGCTATTCTACCATGGCAAACAAGCTTTGCAAAGCATATAAAAGGCGTTGGGAGAGTGCTTGCTTCAAAAGAAGGATGCTCTAGAGGGAGTCGGTACTGTTGAGGTTTGCATAGCTGAGATCGACAAATCTAAGATTTGCATGGCTGTTGAACCGATGGGAGTACAAAACAGTCAAGTGGATCTGACGCATGCCTTAGAATACCAAGGGAGGGTGCCATCTAACAACTGACAGAGGTAGACAACTATGAGAAAACTTGGTAAACAATTTTCTACTGCCGCATTGATATCATAGGTGCTAGCGCGTTGATATCATAGGCACAGGTCAAAGCAGCCTAACTGATGTTAGGGGCCCAGTTTATCATGCACCTTTAGGTATCGCGGGCGCGATACCTAATATTAGCCCCAAAAGAGCGCATATACCATTCTTAGTGGTATATGCGCTCTTCCTTATGCCAAAATACTGCTTAGACGAGAGATGCTTCTAGGGCCTTATCGAGGTTCTTGAAAAAGCTGTTCAGTGAACTTTTCACAACTGGCTGGCCAATTGGGTTATCTGCGATAGCGATCACACCTTCGAGGTCGGCGTTTGCTTCGTAGGTGAGTAATGCGCCGTCGGCCTCATCAGCTATGCTGATCTTGTTAACCGCGTTAACTGAATTACCCTTTCCCTTAAGGTGAACCTGCAACTCAAGGGAGTTCGGAGCTTGTTTGTTGACAATATCAACACTCACTCGGAATGGTCCATGCAGACCGGGCAGAGGAGTCGTAACATCAACCGCGAGCTGGTCGGGAGATGCATATTCAACCCCTTCGCAGCCAGGAATGGCAGATTTCAAGATCTCTGGATTGAGAATAGCGTTAAATACTTGTGCGCTAGATGCTTTAAATTTACGTGTACCGTTGAGCTTCATCTAGATATATCCTTCCTAAATGCGCTTTTTGAAATGCGAAATTGTTCTACAGACAACATACCACCTGCTGGCACATATTCGCGCCTGAGGGAGTACCCTTGCCTGCATGGACAGATGCTACCAGACAAGCCCATGTATGTCAAGTTGAGAAGAGCACAATTTACCGATAACTGTGTTGACACAGAGTACGTGTGGTCTTTCAGCTCTTCTTCTGCTGATGAGAAGAGTTCTTTTTACTCTTCTTGAAAAATTGCTTAGATATGATTCTGATGCTAATTCAACTGACAATAAGGTCCCGGTAAGCATGAAACTATGATGGCTCAACTGTGATAATACTTAGATGCACTGCGTAGAACTAAGAGGGATTAGTTGTAGAAGGGTATTGGGGTATGGTGAGAGTATACTTTTATCCCAATTATGGTATAATACAAATATGGACAAGGAACGTCGGCCTATCCATTGGGTTGGTAGCAGTGAAAAAGACCTGAGTAGCCTTCCTAGGCCAGTCAAGCGTCGGATAGGACACGCGCTGCACCTAGCGCAAATTGGCGATAAGAGTGAGAACGCCAAGCCATTAAAAGGACTTGGTCCCGGTGTCTTTGAAGAAGTTGCCGATTATGACGGTGACACCTTTAGAGCTGTCTATACAGTGCGCCTAAGCAGCGGTGTCTATGTGCTACATTGTTTCCAGAAGAAAAGCAAGCATGGCATCGAGACACCGAAGAAGGAGATAAACCTGATCAAGCAACGTCTAGCCGAGGCAATTGAGCAGGATAAAAGAGCAAAGGAGAAGAGACCATGAGTGAAGGTATAACTCCCAGCAGTGGCAATGTATTTGCGGATATAGGGCTTCCATACCCTGAAGAAGCGTTAGCAAAGTCACAATTAGCGTACCGCATAGCAACTATTATAAAAGCCCGAGGGTTGAGCCAAAAAGAGGCGGCAGATCTACTTGGTACGTCACAATCAAAGATCTCCCTAATTAGGACTGGTCAGCTTGGTGGGTTTACCATCGACCGCCTTATGCGCTTTCTGACTGCGCTTGATGAAGAAGTCGAGATAATCGTACGCCACAGGCAAGGCCCATCTGCCTTGCATGTAGCACTGGGCTAAAGCAGAGACTAGTATGATACAGCGCGTTCCTGGCTGTAGTCATCATGAATACTGTCATGGGCAAAAATGACGGTAGCTAGGACCCAATCCCGTGTGAGTCAAGGAAGGGACTCCTAATGCAGAAATCGTCGCCGTTGATCACCAAATACGACCTGTTAGGAATTGGGCTACTCATTCACATAGCGTTTTTCATTTCCGCGAGTTGGACCAAATGGTTTAACTATTTTTTCTCCGGCAGCTCCTTACACCTCTGCTGCCGAGGACTGGACTTCTACTCAGTTCCCAATGGAGCTTATTCCTTCTGGTATGGCGGTCCCTTAAGCGTCACCGATCAAACAACTACGCACTTGTACGGTGTTGGCTTTCCGGCTGTTAATCCCAATATTAATCATCCAGTGCTGACCTTAACTGTGGGTTCATTCCTCATTTTGTTTTCTCCAGCAGCGTCTTTCTATGTTTGGATGTTTGTCAAATTATTTGTCAATCTTGCAGTATTGACCTATTTCTTTATCAGTTTCAGGCACAGCAAATATGTCTATATGGCAACCTTCCTTTCCCTGATTAACTCAACACAATACCTCGAAATCGAGATCTCGCAGTTTCAATTTGTCCTCAATACCATGCTTTTCCTGATGTTGATTGTTTTAGCCAAAAACGAAAAGTCGCCTTTGGGCAGCCTCTTCTACTTCTTGACCTTGATTGGTAAACCCATCGGCTTGTTATGGATCCCAGTCTTCTTCTTTAAACGGCAGTGGAAAATGCTCCTGATTGGCCTTGGCTTGTTTGGGATCGCGACCGGCATCTTTCTCTTCAACCATTCAGGTGATTACTACATCAACAACCTGCGGGACAATTTTTTCACCCCGAATAGGGCCGGCCCGATCCAGATTTTTACCCTGGATGCTCTGCTCAGATACAGTACGCCTTTGCCAGAGAGCGTGCTGACAGCGATCAAATACTGCAGCCTCGCGCTAGTCATCATCTTGAGTGCATTCAAGAGAATCAGCCTTCAGACAGGTATTTTTCTAGCCATTGCCTATTACCTGCTCTTCTACGACATGACCTTCGAATATCACTACACCACACTCATCCCTATTCTGGCCGTCTGTCTGGTCACGCGCCCAGAATTCCAGCAACTCTCGTCACGCATTTGTATCATACTCATTAGCCTGCCCAATGTTATGTTCCTCCTGCACCTGCTCTATTCCTGGCACTTCAAACTCGGACCGTTCGACGCCACCACGACCATGAAGATGGACCCCTTCCTGGGTCCTGATCCGACGGTGTTAGGTTGGCAACTCTGTGTTCTCAGTCGCATCGTTCCAGTCATTTTGCTAGCTATCTGCGTTGTCAAACCCTTTATCATCCCAACTATCAAAGATACTCTTGCTTTTATGAAAACCGTCAGGAAACTCAATCAAGAACACCAGATACCTGATTAATGTATCTCGGGTAAAATCCAAAGCCCTGTATTTTTGTACCAGCCTCTTGCGTATGAGCTTGCCATGTAGTATTATATAGCCGGTTCGCACTCTCGCGATTAGAGTGCTAATTTGAGAGATTGAAAAAGGAGGAATTTAGGATATGTCAGCAGTGATTACCTCGCTTCGACCACTAGGCGACCGTGTAGTAGTAAAGCCTCTGGGCCGCGAGACAGTTACCAAAAGCGGTATTGTCCTGCCGGATACTGCAAAAGAGAAGCCCCAGGAAGGTGAGATAGTGGCAGTAGGCCCCGGTAAGGTTCTGGACAATGGCATACGTACAATACTGGAAGTAAAGATTGGCCAGCGTGTACTCTTTGCCAAATACTCTGGTACTGAAGTCAAAGTCGAGGACGAAGAGTACTTGATTCTTCGCGAAAGCGACATTTTAGGAATTGTAGAATAGTTTACCTGATCAATTGTTTCAATTAGAGGAGTATGTTTCGTGGCAAAGCGATTACAGTTTGACGAGCAGGCGCGTCACTCCCTCAAGAGGGGATTGGATACGCTCGCCAGTGCGGTTCGTATAACGATTGGACCCAGGGGACGCAATGTTGTACTGGATAAGAAATTCGGCGCTCCCACTATCACGAACGATGGTGTTACTATCGCTCGCGAGATTGAATTGTCTGATGCATTTGAGAATATGGGTGCGCAGTTGCTCAAAGAAGCTGCCACCAAGACAAACGATGTTGCTGGTGATGGTACCACAACGGCGACTGTCTTAGCCCATGCCATCGTCAATGAAGGCTTAAAGAATCTCGCAGCTGGTGCAAACCCCATGATCCTGCGCCGTGGTTTGGAGAAAGCGGCTGAGGTCATTATTGCAGAGATTCGCGCACAGAGCAAACCCGTTGGAGGCCGAGAGGAGATCGCCCAGGTTGCCGCCATCTCCGCTGGTTCAGAGGAGATCGGTGAATTGATCGCCGAGGTGATGGAGAAAGTCGGCAAAGATGGTGTAATCACCGTCGAAGAGGGCCGTGGCATCGTGATGGAAAAAGAGTATACCGAGGGTATGCAGTTCGATCGCGGGTTTATTTCTCCTTACATGACAACCAACCAGGAGCACACAGAGGCCGAATTAAATGATCCCTACATCCTTGTTACCGATAAGAAGATCAGCGCAATCGCTGACATTCTGCCCATCCTGGAAAAGGTATTGCAGAGCGGTCGCAAGGAGTTTGTGATCATCTCAGAAGACATCGACGGTGAAGCACTAGCTACTCTGGTAGTCAACCAGATGCGCGGCGCTTTCAAGGTACTAGGTGTCAAAGCCCCTGGTTTTGGTGATCGCCGCGATGCTATGCTAGAAGACATTGCCATTTTGACTGGTGCAGCCGTGATCACAGAGAAGCAGGGTCGGAAGCTAGAAAATGCCACCCTCAAGGACCTTGGTCGTGCCCGCACAGTCACTGCTACCAAAGACTTCACTACAATTGTTGAAGGTGCTGGTTCCACGCAGCAAATCAAAGCCCGCATTGCTCAGATCCGTGTTTTGATTGATGACACCACGAGTGAGTATGATCGTGAGAAGTTGCAAGAGCGTCTGGCCAAACTTGCTGGTGGCGTTGGCGTGATCAAGGTTGGTGCGGCGACCGAGGTAGAACTGAAAGAGAAGAAGCATCGTGTTGAGGATGCACTCTCTGCTACCCGTGCTGCTATTGAGGAAGGTATCGTTCCTGGTGGTGGATCTGTTCTGGTAGCAGCTATCCCGGCGCTTAGCAAGCTGCAACTTTCAGGTGACGAGGCTACCGGTGCCAATATCCTGCGCCGTGCCCTGGAGGAGCCGCTACGTCAGATTGCGCAGAATGCTGGCAATGACGGAGCTGTTGTTGCCGCCGGAGTTGCCAATAGTCCCCATGGCTATGGCTTCAACGCGCTTACCGGTGAATATGTTGATATGATCAAAGCCGGTATCATCGATCCTGTGAAGGTCACTCGCAGCGCTCTACAGAACGCCGTGAGCGTCGCGACTATGGTCCTGTCGACAGATACACTGATCACAGATAGCCCTGAAGAGGCCCAGGCTATGCCTGCTGGTGGTGGTATGCCCGGTATGGGTGGTATGCCCGGCATGGGAATGTAGTTGTACCTCGCATTTTCGCCTTCCTTTTGGGAGACGCAAAGGAGTCCATTATCTTATAAAAAGAGATAATGGGCTCTTTTTTAGAGTTTAATATGGTCATTCCCACTTGCTGGTATGAACTGATCTCCATTGTTAACAAACACGGCAATCTGCTCCTGGGTGGTAAGATGAATATGCATAATCATGTCTAGTTTCCCATCACCAGTTACATCGCGAAATTCCAGGGTAACGGGGGCTTCACTATCGCCGTTGTAGACCGGGGTTGTGTACGTAATAGATTTTGCCGGGTCGTCAGCTCTTAATTCGATTACGACTGCCTCATGATTCTCGTTGATGGCAATAAAGTGGCTGGGGTGGACTGGACTGTCTCCTCCTTGACCGACTACCTGATCTACCTGATAAGTGCGAGGAGTACCATAACGAATGTCATAGTAACGCTGCATTCCCCATGCCAACACTGCAGAGCCAACAATCCATAAAATCAGAGCCACCATTATACCCAGGCCAACAAGGAAAAGCCAGTGCATCCTCATCAGCTTATGCACTATGCTTGGCCGTGGCTCTCGCTCGATTTTTTGTGTTGGACGAGCCCGTAATTGTCTGGTCATTATTTTTTGACGTCGTAGGGGAATAGGTGTCATCGTGGGCTGTGTGGTATTGCGGGTCGGAAAGGCTGGGGAGTGGCGCACAACTGATGTATTCGTGCGTGGAGGATCTCCTAGTCCCTCGTCAAAAAGGAAATCGTCTGTCTGGCGTGGCGAGGCTGATTTTCCTTCGGCCGAGGAGGGGTAAATTAATGGTATTGGATCTTGTTTGCTAATGTTGATAGTTTCTGTACGCTTCTTTGGTGGAGTCTGCTCATCCTTTGCGGCCATGACACTCCCTTTCTTTGGCTTAATGGTTAATAGCTCTCCTACCTAGAACATCACACAGTTTCGCGCTCAGAACGGTATCAAAAGCTATCATACTATCAGATGGGCATCACTGTCAAATAAAATGAAACATTTTATTTCACTTGGAGAGCGTTTCTAATGTGGGGTTGTGATGTATCAGTCAGTGTTTTGACTGCTCTATTGACACCTTATCGAAGAAAGTGGCCAGACTCCTGAGAAGATGTCATGCCTGAAGGTTTAATATTTTTGGAGAAGCTCTTAATCTGCTCACTCAAAAGAGGCTCTCCATCGACTTTGGTGATAAGGTCTACAATAACAAGACTGGGAAAGGATCCCTGTAGCATCAGGAGCGGAAGGCGAAAAAGTGAAGACTTCTGATAAGCTCATCCTTCACCAAAGTCGCGGAAGAGCCTCAAAAGAGAGCCACTAGTTTGCCTGCTCTTCGGTGCTGATCGTTTGAATCAGGGGCATGCCGACCTTGGGAAAAGAGAAGAGCAATTGCTGTCATCCCGTGGGATCTCAAAAGCCAGAAGAACCGCTCCTGTTTGCCTCCAACCTGGACCAGAGAAGAACTGGGCAAACGAAGTAGCATCGAACGCTTCTTTAGTGGCATTTTTCTCTTTTTCCATCTACAACGTCCACCGCTCGTGAGCTGGTCTGAAGTGGCTTCAGAGGTGGCTTTGGCCTATGCCGCTTCCGTCATTGTTGGCCTCGTCGCTCAGCAGGCTGGCCGTCCTGATCTCATCCGTTCTCCTAAACGGGTGCTCGCTCATCAATGGTTCCAGGGGAGTCCTCCGGGGCTGCTTTTTGCATATTCCTGCAGCCGCTTCAGGTGCTGTTCACGAGCAGCGACTGATCGCGGATGTTCGGGAAAATTAGGGAAAAAAGCGTTGTTTGTTTTTTTGTTATGAGCATCTTTCTTAAATTGGCTCCTATATGGCTCTACTTGTTGATTTTTATAACCCTCCAATTGTTGATTTTTATAACCCTTCAAAACTTCTGCATACATTCTTTGCGTCTCCTCTGCCCACTTCCTCCTCTTTCCGTATTCCTCCTCTGCCCACTTCCTCACCTCTGAGAAGTCCTTATTTGCCCACCCACTCTCTCTTAGGAAGCTCATCACCACCTCCGATGCTTTGCCCTCGCTTAGAGCTTTTGCGTTGCTTAGGGCTTCGCTTAGGGCTTCGTTATATTTCTTCCAGGTTTTCAGGTCTTTTATCATATACGAGAGCGTTTCGTAACTCGGATAACCAGAGCCTTTATGAGCTGAAGAGGTTTCTTTTATTGGCGAAGTTGTCCCTCTTTTCCTCTGGGAAATCCCTCTTGCACCGGGTATCCTTAGCAGAGAGCGCGACTTGGTTAGTGAAGAACTAACAGAACTGAATGTTCGACGGAAGGTGAAATCCCTTCTCCTCTAGTACTACAGTTGTAATTAAGCTTGATGGTCTGTCTGTACCTTCACGACGCCTTGGCCTTAGAAGCGGGTTGTCTGTGTCTCCAGGTCCTACTTACAACTGTAGTACTAGGTAGAAGAGAAAATGCAATCACCCTGCGGTAGCGACTGGACAGTGCGGCTCGTTCACTTGAAACCATGATCAAACATGGGGAAAGTGACGAAGAAATACAACTTCGATAACTGAGAAGGTGTGATTTGCCAACGGTTCTGTCCTCATTGGACATTAAATGCTTCGCAAGAATGGCTGGATACTTTATGGTACAAAAGTGAAAGTTGGTCCATCCAGGCAGGAACTGCCTTCGTATAGCAGAGCTAAAAAGCACTGGATTGTCTATCTACTGGAAAGCATACTTACCATTTTGACTACATCATCCCCAAAGACGCTTTTTAACCATAAGATGTCCAGTTTGACGCATATCTGAGAACGTGAGTCCGAAAAACAAGAGCATTTCGCGCTCTTACAGAGACGGATTACCCGCTATGGACCAAAGGACACTTTATGGTTCCTAAATTGGACCAATGTTGCGCATATGCGTCAAAAGCTCAACATTTCCTGCTCAAGCACTTTCTCTCAAGCCGCTTCTCAGGCAGGTCGTAGGACAATATATGGGTCGATGATGAGGACGAAACCTGTGTCAAATCACAGAAGGTGAAGGAAGGCGAAATTCCTTCCCCATCAAGGAGGGACGGATATCCACGAATAGTGCGCTACAGGTGGTTATTATAACGACCATGGAGAGTACTCGTCTGATGAGCACTACAAATGTGAAAATTGCCTCCAAAAATGAGCGAACCGTGAGTAAGAGGATAAAAATATAATGGAAAGAATGCACGAAACAAGCTCGTCATTGGAAAAATTTAGAAAATCAGGAAAACAGAGAGATACTCAGATAGCATCGGACGAAGAATTTAAAGATGCTATACAGACAGGAATTCTGAATGCTAAAACAGGAGGGCTCACTGTGAGAGAGATCAAAGATAGGGCTAATGTAGTGAGTAGTTGGATTGAAAGCAATAAAGACAGTCTAAATTTGAGTCAAAAAGAAGAAGAAACTTTTAGGACATATAAAAAAAATATTCATGACAATTTTTTTGATGCTAGATATTTCATAATAAATAAAATAAAACATACACAATCATTGATGGATAATTGCTATAAATACTTTGAATTTGGACAGATATTACAAGATCCTGTAGAGCGGCTTTACTTTGCTAAAGATATTCACTCTTTAAGAAAAGAAGAAATTCAGCAAAAGAATGAATATTTTGATAAGAACTATAATATTAAAGTAGCAATAGGTTGTGATCGCCACGAGTGGGAATTTAATACAAATCTCTATAAATTACGCATAGTGATAATGGTCTATAATAAAGAAGGAAACAAAAATCCACCCTACAGAAATGCTGTCAATCTAGATAACTACAGTATTGAAGGATGGAATAACATGCGTTTTTTGGATACACTACCAGATCCAAAAAGAATGCATCTATCTGACATAAAATACCAGATTTTACGAGAAGCCTTGAAATGGCTAAAAAAAACTGATAACCCAGATTTCCAACAATATAAAAATTTATCCATCGACAATTTTCAGCCCCATAGCCTAAGCGGAAATTATATTACGCACCTAGAAACAAAGAGAACCGTTTTTCAAGTCATTGAGGGGTACAAAAGAAGAAAGCAGAATGATGACCAACCTCTTACTCAAGAGGAAAACGATGGAATATTCTTCTTCCCATCAGGCAGCAACGAGTTTAAGCAAATCACATTCGAGACTATTCTGGGAAAAGAAAAACTCTTTTTTCTAAGAAACTATTTTCCTGATCTGCGCTGTACTGGTGTTAGAATCAGAGCTAAAAAAGGCAGAACTACACCACAATTACGCGGTAGTGGCTCAATAGAGGATGATATTGCAAGTGAGAACACAAATCCTAGCGAGGACTCTGACGGAAGCCATCCTCCCCAAGTGAACCACTACCAATTACGCATAATGGAGTACGTCCTCGAAGAGAAGAAATAAGGCACCTGCCCTCCCCCTTACGAACTAAGCGTCCTAGAACGCTTGGCAGATAGGCTATATATTGATAACCATCATTTCGGGTGGTCTACCTCTTGACTGTGGGTGGTAAAATTGAGGAAAAGCTCGTGGAACAAAGGAGAGTTTTTGCCATGGAAGAGATGCAAATAGCAGAAATTGGATCATTTTGTTGGAATGAGGCATGTGAAGATTATCAGAAAGTTCATCATGGAAATATGATTAAAAATGGCAAAACAGATAAGGGTGTCCAGCGTTATCTTTGTAAAACGTGCAAAAACAGCTTTACAGAGACCAAGGGAACGATGTTTTACCGATGTCGGCACACGGAAGAGGAAATAGTAGAGTGTATGGCTATGCTAGGAGATCGC
>Ga0102924_1006745_pt1 | contig 10681 bp, 13 predicted proteins | sample PaiPotPPM11metaG_FD_80116 | JGI IMG/M metagenome (GOLD analysis project Ga0102924, IMG submission 80116) | Iron sulfur acid spring bacterial and archeal communities from Banff, Canada, to study Microbial Dark Matter (Phase II) - Paint Pots PPM... ...
AAATCGTCCCGAAGGCCAATCGCTGCGCTCATCTCCAATCTCCCGAATCATTTGTCCGGGCAGAAATGAATCACATCGCAGCGCCAATAACCAAGAGTCAGACATTCCGAAGGCTGGTATTACCCCCGGACCGCGGGCAGGCGCGGTGGTTCGGCGAAACACCGCAGCTTCCGCTCTCTGCCGCCGGCTTGCGGAATTACCGCGGGTCACGCACCATGGTCCGGACCGGGTGTCGGACCGGGACGACGCGCCGAGATGAACGAGATGATAATGCCGCGAATAATGGGTGCGGCTGTTGTTGCGTTCGACCTTGCGCCGAACGCAGTCGTCGCCGCAGCTCCGACGCCGCCGCTTTTCACGCTGTCGTCACCCGCCTTCAATGACGATGGCGTATTGCCGCTCAAATACGCCGGCGGCCTGCAATGCGGCAAAGACAGCCGCGGCGGCAATGTCTCGCCGCCTTTGGCGTGGTCGAGCCCGCCCGCAGGAACAAAAGGTTTGCCGTCGTGATGATCGATCCCGATGGACGGCGCGGCCTCGGCTCGGTTCACTGGGTTGCCTACGGCATTCCCTCCGCGCGAACCGGCTGCAGGAAGGCGACGGCGGCGCGCCGGCGTCACCGGATATTGTCAACGGCAAGAACTCGCGCGGAACCGCGGGCCATGCCGGCCCGTGCGGGCCGCCGGTCGACGCGCCGCGCCATTATGTGATCGACGTGATTGCGCTCGACCTGCCGCCGGGCGCCTTGCAGCCGGGGCTCGACCGCGACCATCTCCTCTACGCGGTCGTCGGCCACATCCTCGGCCCCGCCAGTCTGGTGGTGCGTTATCGCCGAGAGCCGTGAATCGACGCGGCCGGTGCTCATTGTCGGTGCCGTCGGCAAAATCGCGTCAGGAACTCGCAATCGCGAACAATCCGGGCAAAGAATCAAGCAGGCGTCACGGGTCCTTGAGAGAGACTCAAAAGCGCTTCGCCGCGCCGCCCGGTCAGTGCGGCAAATTGTGCAAGAAGGTCCGCTGCCGCCTTGCCGAATTTGCGTGGTGCACGTTCGAGTGCTTCTGGTCCAGGAGCTCGGCGCATCGGAGCCAGCGCTGGGCCAAACCGTTCCAGACTGCCTTGTTCTCCGCACTGCGGGTAAATTTGGCCATGACTTCGCATTCGGCGGCAAATCTCAGGAACCGGTCTGTTGTGTGCATTTGGAACCTCCGGCGCTATGTCCGATACCCGACACCGGCCCAAATGCTCATCTTTCAAAAAGTTCCCGGCCTCGACAATTAAATTTGTGAGGTTCGAAAGCCGCTAGGCCGTTGCACTAGCCGAGCGCCGCGGCTCCCGGCGCGGGCGCCAGCACCGGCTTGAGTGCCGGAACGAGACGGCGCCGCTCGCGCCGCGCCGGAATTGCGCGATAGACTTGTTTGGTCGCTTCGACGATGTGGACGCCGGCGAACGGCGCGGATAGCGTCGCGCCGGTGCGCTCCCAGGCGACCGACGAGCGCAGGAACCAGCCGCGCCCGATCGGCGGCACGTACAGCGCCTCGCCCCAGCCGGTTGGCGTGAACCAGGTCTCGCGCAGGAGCTGCGTGATCTGCGAGCGCGAATAGGGCCGCCCCTGGCCGAACGGCGTCGTGTCCATGCGCGCCCAGAGCCCGCGCCGGTTGGGCACCACGGCGAGCAGCCGCCCGCCGGGGGCGAGCACGCGCCACACTTCGCGCAACAGCTCGGCGGGATCGGGCGACATTTCCAGTGAGTGCACCAGCAGGACGCGGTCGACCGCCGAGTCGGTCAGCGGCAGATCGTCCTCCTCGACGAGCGCCGCCAGCGCCGGCCGCGTCGAGGGCCAGCGCACCACGCCCTGCGGGGCCGGCATCAACGCCAGACAGCGTTCGGCCTCTTCGCGAAACAGCCCGAGATAGGGCGTCGCATAGCCGATGCCCAGCACGCGCAGCGCGCTTGTGTCTTTCCAGCGCCTGCGAATGCCGCGGCCGATGAAGCGCCGCGCCACGGTGCCGAGCCGCTGGGCGTAAAAGTTGCGCAGGTCGACGACGTCCATGGCGGCAAAATAGCACGTCATTCCGGGGCGCGCTGTCGTCATTGTGAGGAGCGGAGCGACGACGAGCAATCCAGAATCGGCGCCGCCGACTGGATTGGGTCGCTTCCCTCGCAATGACGACAAGCAATTAGCTAGCCGCCGCTCGTGAGCAACACTTTCAACTTGTCGATACTCTGAGTCCAGCCCTTCTCCATGCCCTGCAGATAGGCGACGGCCTTCTCGATCACGGCGCTGCCGCGCGTGTGCAAGGTCAGCCTGGTTTTGCCGCCCTCGTCCACGAAGCCCACGGTGGTCAATCCTTCGATGACGTGATTGCCCGCCTCGTCGACGGCGATATTGGTAAAGACCAGCCGCTCAGGGGCGACAAGTTCACGGATCTCGCCTTTCATCGGATAGATGCTGCCTTCGGGGGCGCGCATATGGATGCGCAACGCGCCGCCGACGCGCGCGTCGATCTCGCAGACCGGATTGGTGAAGCCCTTGGGGTCAAACCACTGCGCCAACTGCTTCGCATCGGTCCAGGCCCGGAATACCAGCGCGCGCGGCGCATCGAACACGCGCGTGATCGTGACTTCACGTTCGGCCAATGGCTTCGTTTGAACGGCGGCGACCATGACGAGTTCCCTCTTACTGCCCCGGCTTTTCGCAATTGACCATCCACGGCGTGCCGAACTGATCGGTCAGCATGCCGAAGCGCTGCGCCCAAAACGTCTCCTGGATCGGCATCCGCACGGTGCCGTTTTCGGAAAGCGCCTTGAAGATGCGCTCGGCTTCGGCCGGCGAATCGACGCCGAGCGTGACCACCATGCCCTTCATCGGCTCGTAAAATTGCGGCGGCGCGTCCGCGCCCATCAGCAGCATGTCGCCGACCGCGAGCCGCACATGCATGATCTTGTCCTTGGAGTCCGGCGAAGTTTGCGCCGCCATCGGGCTCTCGCCGTATGTCATCCGCATGAGGATTTTGCCGCCGAGTACCTTCTCGTAGAATTTGAAAGCCGCGTCGCATTGACCGTTGAAGCTCAGATGGGGGTTAAGCTGCATCGTACACTCCGTTTATTCGACCGATTTCACGCCTGCTCGGCATAGGCTTGCTCAAGGTTTTTCAGTTCGAATTTCCTCATCTTCATGACGGCGTCTATCACCCGATCGAGCCTTGCGCCTTGCGCGTTCGTCATCATCTGCGGCAATGCCGACGGCACGATCTGCCAGGACAATCCGTATTTGTCTTTCAGCCAGCCGCATTGACCTTCCTGCCCGCCTTGCGACAGCTTGCTCCAGAAGCGATCGATCTCGTCCTGCGTGTCGCACATGACCTGGAACGAGACCGCCTCGTTGAACTTGAAATGCGGGCCGCCGTTGAGCGCGGTGAAGGTCTGCCCTTCGATCTCGAACTCGACCACCATGACCGAGCCCGGCTCCTTGCCGTGCACCTCGCGGCCGGCATTGCCGTAGCGGCTGATCTGCTTGATGCGGGAGTTCTCGAACACGGACGTATAGAATTTTGCCGCTTCCTCGGCTTGCGTGTCGAACCACAGGCACGGAGCGATTTTTTGCTTGATGCACGGCATGGGTTGGCCTCCGGAGCTATTTCGCGCTCGCAAGATAGGCGGCGAGCTGATCGAGCGTTCCGCCCCAACCCTGCTGCATGCTGGCGTGCCCGGCATCGAAGGTTTTTTGTTCCTCCGCCGTCGCATTGATCGGCGACCAGCGAATGGTGACTTTGGTCTTGCTGCTTCGCCGCTCCGCGAACGTCACCGTCGTCAGCATTTCCAGCGGCCAGGTCGGGCTCAGCGGATGGCGCGTGATGCCGCCGCCTTCGTCGGAAAACGAATTCACCCACACGAGCCGCTCCGGCGCTGCGATTTCGCAATAGACGAACTTGCCCCACGTGACGCGGCCGTCGGGCGTCCGCATGCCGCAATGATAAGTGCCGCCCGGGCGCAAATCCAGCTTTGCGCCGACGATGGTGACGCCCTTGGGGCCCCACCATTGCTGCATGCGTTGCGGTTCGGTGAAGCACTTCCAGACGAGATGGCGCGGCGCATCGAAGACGCGCCAGATGACGAAGTCGGCGCCTTTCGTTTCAGCGATCATGGTTCCCTCCGCCGTTAGGGCTTGGCCGGTAGACGCTCATTGCGCCACGAGGATCATCCAGCCGATGCCGAATTTGTCGGCGACCATGCCGAAGCGCGGCGAGAAGAACGTCTTGCCCAACGGCATGCGCACCTCGCCGCCCTCGGCGAGCGCGGCGAACATTTTGTCGGCTTCCGCTTCGCTGTTGGCGCTGATCGCGAGCGCAAAGCCCTGAAAATTCGGTTGGCCGGTATTGCGGCCGTCGGAGACCAACACCATCGTGTCGCCGATTTGCATTGTCGAGTGCATCACCTTGTCGGCGTTGGCGGGTGTGCACATGCTCCGATCGGGGCTATCCTTCCAGCGCATCAGCATCCCGACCTTGGCGCCGACCGCCTTCTTGTAGAACTCCAACGCCTCATCGCAGCGGCCGTCGAAGAACAGATAGGGTTGAACGAGCATCGGTCTCTCCTTGCCGTTGTTGTCGACGTCCCTTGGCAGATACGTTGATACCCTTCCTGTCAACGCGCGCGACCGCGAAAAGTTTGCACGATGCAGCGCGTGATCACAGTCGAGCATGATCCCAATCGAATGCGGTCACAGCGCAGCGTGAGCATGGTGAAGGAACCGCTCGTGGAATTGCGCTTCAGCGCAGCCGTTCGAGAATGCTGACGTAATTGGCGACCGCCGTGCCGCCCATGTTGAAGATGCCGCCAAGCCGCGCGTCCTTGACCTGCATGTCGCCGGCGGTGCCGGTGAGCTGCATGGCGGCGAGCGCGTGCATCGACACGCCGGTGGCGCCGATCGGGTGGCCCTTGGCTTTGAGCCCGCCGGACGGATTGATCGGCAGCGCGCCGTCCTTGGCGACAAGGCCGTCGGCGATGACTCGCGCCCCCTGGCCTTCCGGCGCCAATCCCATGGCCTCGTATTCGATCAGTTCGGCGATGGTGAAGCAGTCGTGCACCTCGGCGAACGAGAGATTTTTCAGCCCGATCCCGGCCTGCGCCAGCGCGCGCTGCCACGCCAAGGCGCAGCCTTCGAACTTGAGCACGTCGCGCCGCGACATCGGCAAGAAGTCCTGCACGTGCGCGGCGGCGCGGAACACGATTGCTTTACCGAGCTTGAGCGCGGTCTCGACGTCGGCCAGCACGAGTGCCGCGGCGCCGTCGGATACCAGCGAGCAATCCGTGCGCTTGAGCGGACCGGCGACGCGCGGATTTTTCTCGCTCTCGCTGCGGCAGAACTCGAAGCCGAGATCTTTGCGGATCTGCGCGTAAGGATTGCCGACGCCGTTTTTGTGGTTCTTCGCCGCGATGCGCGCCAGCGCGTCCGACTGGTCGCCCCAGCGCTGGAAATAGAGCGAGGCGATCTTGCCAAAGATTCCGGCAAAGCCGCCTTCGATGTCGGCTTCCTCGCGCACGTAGGAGGCCTTGAGCAAGTTGCGCCCGGTCTCCGGCCCGGGAGTCGTCGTCATCTGCTCGACGCCGACGACGAGCACGATTCTTGCCGATCGCGATGCGATCGAGCGGAGAGCCCCATGCACGGCGGCGGAACCGGTGGCGCAGGCGTTCTCCACGCGCGTTGCGGGCTTAAAGCGCAGATCGGGAGCAGCCTGCAGCACGAGCGAAGCGGAAAAGTCCTGGGCCGAGAAGCCGGCGTTGAAATGGCCGAGCACGATCTCGTCCACGTCTTTGGCCGCGATGGCGGCATCGGCGAGCGCCGCGTTGGTCACCCGCACGACGAGGCTCTCGACGGTTTCATCGGCAAGCTTGCCGAAGGGCGTATGCGCCCATCCCACGATGCAGGCGGTCATGATCGCTCCATTGCAAAATCGGGCAAATCGTTGCGTTGCCGAACTTTAGTCGCTTTTCCTTGCCTATGGGCTAGCCGAAATCCACACGCGCGCAAGGTTAATTCCAATCGGCTTTGCGTTCGCGGCTTCCTTGCTGGTACATAGGTCCGGGCGCAAGTTCGGGGCAAGCCTCGTGAACCCTTGGAACCTTTCGCTCTGGGCCCGGCGAACGAATGGACCGCGACAGGTGACTCGTATGCAATCCTTCCGGCCATCGGCGTTCGCGACCGCGCTCGGTTCCATGATTCTTGGCGTGCTCGCCGCCGCGACACTGGCGGCTTCGTTCCCGGCAACGCCGGCACGGGCGGAAGCCACGCTCCTTGTCGACGCCAATAGCGGCAAGGTTTTGCAGGCCGATAACGCGACCTACCCGTGGTATCCGGCCTCGCTGTCGAAACTCATGACGCTGTACGTTACGCTGAGCGCGATCAGGGATCGCCGCATCACCTTCGACACGCTGTTCACGGTCTCGCGCAACGCGGCCGCGCAGGCGCCCACCAAAATGGGCTTCCCGATCGGCACCCGGGTGACGGTCGACAATGCCATCAAGATGATGATGGTGAAGTCGGCCAACGACATGGCCGTTCTGCTCGCCGAAGGCGTCGACGGCACCATCGACAATTTCGCCCAGGAAATGACCGAGACGGCGCATCGGCTCGGCATGACGGAAACCGACTACGTCAATCCCAACGGCCTGCCGGCCGACGGCCAGATCACCTCGGCGCGCGATCTCGCCATTCTGGCGCGCGCGCTCATTCGCGAATTTCCGCAATACGGTTTTTACTGGCGCATTCCGGCGATCCAATACGGCCGGCGCGTCGTCCGCAATTACAACCCGCTGATCGGCCGCTATCCCGGCGCCGACGGCATGAAGACGGGCTTCATCTGCGCGGCGGGGTTCAATCTCGTCGCCACTGCCACGCGCGACAACAAGCAACTGATCGCCGTCGTGCTCGGCGCCCCGTCGGGCGCCGCCCGCGCCGTGAAGGCCGCGGAAATGCTGGAAAGCGGATTCAAGCGCAATCCGCTGTCCTGGCTCCTGCCCTCGCTGGGAACGGTCGATGAGCTGAAGCCGATCGACGCCGATCCGCCGAATCTGAAAGACGAAATGTGCGGACCGCATCGCAAGCGCTTGCAGGCGGCGGAGGACGAGGACGAAGAGGCGGGCGCCGCCGGCGCCGGCAATGACACTGGCAACGGCACCGTCAGCACCGGCGATGCCAGTCCGCGATTCTCGGTCCTGCTTTCGGCATTGCGCGCACCCACGGCGAAGAATGCGAACCTGCTTTCCGACGCCGGCCCGGTTGTCCCCATCGTCGTCTATACCGGGCCGACGCGCCCTCCCGGCTGGAAGCCGGCTCCCAAGCCTGAGCGCAAGACTGCGCGCAAGACGGTGCGCAAGAGGGTCGTTGCCGCCGCCGCCGGCAAGACGCGAGAGCCCAAATCGAAGCCGCAATTGCGCGCGCGGGCGGCAGTGAAGCCGAAACCCGCACAGTGAGCCGCAGGCGCTGGTGAACTGCCCGCACGCCGTTGAGCATCAACTCAATTCAGTGTCATCATCCGCGCAAGCGGATGATCCAGTAACTGCCGAAATTTTAGTGGGGCACTGCGGTTCATAATCCGCGTGCATGGGGATGCCAGCCTTCGCGCATAGGCGCTAACATAAGCCGGGTTTCCCGGATGTGGTGCAGCGCCGTCCGGGAAACGCCGCTATTTTAGCGCCTATGCGCCTTCGCGGGGGCATGGCAAATAGGGGCAAGCATGGACGCCAAGATGACCATCCCCATGCTTCAGCAAATGAAGCGCGAGGGCAGGAAGAGCGTCGGCGTCGTCGCCTGGGATTATCAGATCGCGCGCATCGCCGACCGTGCCGGCGTCGATTTTGTCTCGGTCGGCGATTCGGTCGGCGTCAACCTGTGGGGACGTTCCGAAGTGTCCGAGGTGACGCTGGACGAGATGCTCATCTGCTGTAAGGCGGTGCGCGCCGGCGTCGAGCGGGCGCTGGTGAGCTGCGACATGCCATACGGCCCGGTGCAGAACGGCATCGATAGCGCGCTTTCCGCCGCCAGGCGGCTCATCGACGAAGGCGGCGCTGACATGGTCAAGGTCGATGCCGCCGCCGAATTCCCCGACGTGGTGCGCGCCTTGGTGCGCGCCGGCATTGCGGTGTTTGCCCAGTTCGGACTCACGCCGCAGACCGCGATCAAGTACGGCATTCCCTACAGCGCGCAGAATTCGCCTGCCGCGCAGGCGAGCGCGCAAGCGGCGGAAAAACTCGTCGCCGAGGCGAAGCTCCTGGAAGCGGCCGGCGCTTCGCTCCTCGACTTCACCAATTCCGGTCCGGCTGCCGGCTTGGCCGTCGTGAAAGCCGTGAAAATTCCGGTGATCGGCGGCTTCGGCGGCGGGCCGTGGCTCGACGGCCGCGTGCGGCTCGCGCACACCGCCATCGGTTACGCGGAAAAGTGGATCGATTCGAACACCGAGACCTACGTCAACACCGCCAAGGCTGCGCTCGACGCTTTCACCGCGCTGATCGCCGACGCCCGCGCCGGCCGGCAGATCAAGGGCTGAAAAAATGCCGAGCGCGATCGTCGACGGCATCGCCACGCGTTACGAGGTGTTCGGCTCGGGACCGCCGCTCCTGATGTACGCGCCCGGCGGCTTCAACGCGGTGGTCGAGACCTGGTCGACGCAAGGCGTCTACGCCAAGATCATGCTCCTCGATCATCTGCCGAAGGCATTTGCCTGCATCGTGTTCGACCGCCGCGAATGCGGACAATCCGGTGGCCGCGTCGAGCGCATCACCTGGGCGCATTACGTTAAGCAGGGCAGGGGACTACTCAATCATCTGGGCATCGCGCGGGCCTACCTCATGGGCGGCTGCATGGGCTGCTCGCCGGTCGCGGCCTTTGCGGTCGCGCATCCGCAGATGGTTATGGGCCTTGTGCTGTATTGGCCGGTCGGCGGCGCCAAGTACCGCATGTCGAGCCAGCAGCGCTTTGCCGACCATCTCGGCTTCGTGCAGAGCCACGGGCTCGACGGCGTGGTCGCGCTCGTCGCCAAGGAGGGCAAGCATTTCGGCGCCGACCCGCGTGGCGGCCCATGGGCCTCGGCGATCAAGCGCGATGCGGGATTCGCCGACGCTTACGCCGGGCAAAATCCCGACCGATACAAACTCATTTGCGCCGGCATGTGCCGCGCACTGTTCGACCGCGACACCGCGCCCGGCGCCGAGCCCGAGGATCTCATGCGCCTCGACATCCCCGCGCTCGTCGTTCCCGGCCACGACGCCGCGCACGCCACGTCGGCCGCGCGCTATCTGGAAGAATGTCTGCCGCGCGCGGAGTACTGGGACGTGCCGGTAGAACGGCAGACGGAAGACAACGTGCCGGCGCGGATCATGGAGTTTTTGCGCAAGCACGCGTAATCATCCGCCCCCGCGACCCGCCTTCGCTCGCTCCGCGAGCTACGGCGGGTTTGAGTCCGCCGACCTTGCTTCGCCCGCCGAAGCGGGCTTCGCGAAGGCGGGAGCGCGGAGCGCGTAGGTGGAAGCGGGGGAGGGGGACCATCCGAAGCTCGCATAGCGAGCGCAGGATGGTGGAGGGGGCCTCTGAGCCGTAGGTTGGGTTAGGGCGAAGCCTCGCATCCGGCGCGTGGGCACGCTTCGCTTTGCCCACCCTACCGCGCTGTCGCAACAGCCGTGACATTTTCCCTTGACATCGGTCCTCATTCCAGATACATGATTCGCGTCTCGCTCATCGAAGGGACGTCACCGGTGACAGCCGAATGATGGAGCGGGAGCGGTTCCTGCGGGCGGGGGCTCGTAACCCCGCTCCCGGGCGGTCCGGGCATCGTCCCCGCCGGCATGACGACCGGCGCGCAAGGTGCTTCGCTTAAGCGCGATTGACGGCGCGGGTAACGCCCGTTCCCGCTCGCTCGCGTGAAGCACGGCCTGGGCTGAGTCCAAGCATTCGGTCGCTAGACAAGAGCCGCGGTGGAGCGCCGAGAGGCGAGCGGCCCCCGCTGGGGTCGCTTCCGCGCCCGCAGCACGTTCGGGCGGCAACGCTCGGATGTGTGGCGCGGACAATGGTTGGTTGCGCCTGTCGGCGCTCCGCCTCCCCTCGGTTTGGGGAGAACGAATCAAACAAAGCTCGGGCGCGGATGCGTCGCGAGAACGGATTTCTTTTCACCTCTCCCCGCCGTGCGGGGAGAGCGTAGGCGTCCTGCGGACGCCGTTCTTGTTGCCAAAAACGCCGATGCGAAGCATCGGCTATGCGAAGCGAGGGTGAGGGGGCCGCTCCGCGATTCTGAGCGCCGCGAGTCCGCGCCCAGCGGAGAGGCCCCCTCACCCCAACCCTCTCCCCGCACGCGGGGCGAGGGAGCGCGGATGCGTCGCGAGAACGAAATCGTTTTACCTCTCCCCGCCGTGCGGGGAGAGGTCGAGCGAGCGAAGCGAAGCGAGGGTGAGGGGGCCTCTCCGCGAGTTTGAGCGTTGCAAGTCGAGCGTGGCGGTTGCAGACAGTCGCGCGAATCTCAGCCCAGCGGAGAGGCCCCCTCATCCCGACCTTCTCCCCGCACGCGGGGAGAAGGAGCGCGCGCACGCGCCTTGCGAGAACGCGGAGACGTATGGACCGAGCAAACGACAGCTCAATACGCGTTGCGATAGGCGGTGGGCGACAGCACCGTGCGGGCGATGATTTTCAGAT
>Ga0102924_1006746_pt1 | contig 10681 bp, 8 predicted proteins | sample PaiPotPPM11metaG_FD_80116 | JGI IMG/M metagenome (GOLD analysis project Ga0102924, IMG submission 80116) | Iron sulfur acid spring bacterial and archeal communities from Banff, Canada, to study Microbial Dark Matter (Phase II) - Paint Pots PPM... ...
GCGGGCGACGCAACCGCCGCGGGCGACGCAACCGCCGCGGGCGACGCCGCGGCCGCGAGCGAGGGGGGCGACGCGACCGACGAAGGCCCCGGCCCTGTCGTGCTTTACGGTGCGCCCCCGCTTCCGCCGGACGCGGCAGGGCAAGGGAAAGTCGACCCCGGCGCAGGACAGGGTTAGTTCGGTCGCTCCGCCAGCCGGTCAGTGAACCGGGCGCACCTCGCCGGGTCGTTCGCTTCGCGCCGCCGCGACCGCCGGCTCTACCGTGCCCGGCGCTTCTTCGCACGGCGCAGCGCCTGCGCGCGGCAGGTCGAACCAGAAGATGGCCCCCCCTGCTTTCGCCCGACGAAGGCCCACGGCGCCGCCATACGCGCCGACCAGCCGCTTCACCGTCGCGAGGCCGAGCCCGAGCCCGGGCTGCGTGGTCCCGGGGCCCCGGGTGTACGGTTCGAAGATCGCCTGCTCGGAGCCGACCGGAACACCGGGGCCCGTGTCCTCGATTTCGAGGCGCACGCGCCGGTCGCCGGTGATCGCACGGACCGAGATGCGACGCTCCGGCGAGTCCCTCGTGAACTTGGCCGCGTTCGAGAGGAGATTTGCGAGGACGACGCCCAGCGCGGCGCGATCGCACGCGACCTCGACGTCCTCGAAGGGCTGCACGTCGAACTCCGGTGCCTGCGCCGCTTCGGCGGCGACCAGATCGTCCACCGCGTCGATCACGGCCGTTCGCAGGGGCGCCCTCGCCCCCGGCACCGGTTGCCCGCCGGACGTGGCGAACTGGTAGATGGCCCTCACCAGCTGGCGCGAGCGCTCCAGCGAACGGCTCGCCCGCTGCACAAGCCGCGTCCTGTCGTCGTCCGAGTGGCAGCGCTGGATGCCCGCGAGGGACAGCGATACCGCGGCCAGAGGGCTCATCAGGTCGTGCGAGACCCGCTGCGCGATCCCATCGAGCTCGTTGGCGCGCCGCGCCTCGAGCTCCGAGTTCCGGAAGGCGACACGCGCGAAGCGCTGCGCCGCGGTGACGGCGATCGCCGCAGCGGCGAGCGCCGCGAGGGACGAGACGAGCTGCATCGTAAAGGTGATCTGCGCCAAGTGCGATCGCGCGGAAGCGATCTGCAGGGCGCCGGCGAAGCCACCGGCGTGATTCACTTGCTCCCAGGCCTGGAGACTCCGGTCGAAGTCGCGTGCGGCCGCGTTGACCTCGGCGGCGGCCGGGACAAGGATTCGCGCTGCGTCCGGCGCCTTGCGGGGGCTTGCGGCGACGGCTCTCTCGAGATCGCCGATGGCGCGATCGAGCGTGTCGAGCTTGGGGATGATCTCCGCCTCGTACAACTCGAGCTCGCCCGGATACCACGGCGTCGCCGCCTCGGCCACGACGTTTTCGTGGAGGTCTCGCTGAGCGCGCCGTACGTCGGTCGCGATCTGCGACGCGTCCGTCCCCCCCCCGTCGAGCTCGTCGGCGCCGATCAGGATCCGTCGCAGCGAGGTGCGGGCCTTCATGACCGCCGTGACGCTGGGGATCGCGTTCGCGAGCATGTGCTCGGTCGACCGCTCGATTTCGCTCGACGCGGAATGCGTGACCATCGCCTCGACGGCGAACGAGAGCGCAATCATGACGAACGCGCCGACGAAGACGTAGAGAAGGCGGGCCTCCCTGAACTTCGCGACCATCGCTGCCATTTCCTGTCCGGCGGAGAGCGACGGGGGGACAAGCAATGCCGGCGCCACGCCTCCCGCCGCGGCGCGAAAGGTCGTCGCGGCGGACGTCAGCCGCGCCCGGCGGGCACTCGCGGCCCTTCGTCGAGCGACGGACCCCAGTGGGGCGCCGGTGGTTTCCCTTCGACGAGAGCTCGTGCCATGAGCCGGAACAGATCCTCCGCCGGGAACGGCTTCGCGAGAAAGTACGGGGTACCGATCACCGACGCCACGTGAGCAAGGTCCGGCGTGGCCGACAGAAGCACGACGAAAATCTTCTCGCGGCCGACGTCCATGAGAAACACCTGATAGGCCATCTCGGGCCCGCTCAGCCGCGGCATGTCGACGTCGAGCAGGATGAGATCGACCGCTTTGGCCCGAAGGCAGTCGAGCCCCTCCACCCCGTCGTATGCGATCCATACGCGGTGCCCTTCGCCGACCAGAAGCTCGGCAAGGGCTTCGACGATGTCCCGCTCGTCGTCAACGATGAGGACTTCGGCCATTCGCGTCGCGAGGACCTTGCTGCAAGCCGGGTTCCGGGTCGAACCGTACGGCTCGGGGAAGCAGGGGCGCGTCTATCTCCCCTTGCGGTCGATCACGCGCTGGTACACCTCTCGCTTCGGTCGACCACTCCACGCGGCCAGTCGCTCCGCGATCGTCCGCGCGTGCTCTCCGCGCGCGAGGGCCTCGTCGATGCGCGCGTCGAGCGCTGCGTGGTCCACGGCGGCCTCGCGAGCCTCCGGCGAGTGCGCGCCGAGGACGATCGCGATCTCGCCCATCCACTCGCGCGCGTCGGCGGCGAGCGAGGCGCACGTTCCGCGCAGGAACTCTTCGTGCACTTTGGTGAGCTCGCGGGCCACGCAAGCGCGGCGCTCCGGGGTGGCGTCGGCGAGGTCGCGCAGCGTGGCGCCGGTGCGGTTGGCGGACTCGAAGAGGACGACCGGTTCGGGCGTGGCGCAGACGGTCGCGATGGCGTCGCGGCGCGCAGCGCCGTCGCGAGGCAAAAAGCCGGCGAAGCGGAAGCGGCCGTCCGACGCGAGCCCGCTGCCGACGAGGGCCGCCAGCACCGCGCTCGCCCCCGGAACAGGCACGACGCGCGCCCCCGCTTCGATCGCAGCCTCGACGAGCTGCCCGCCCGGGTCGCTGACCGACGGCGTGCCCGCGTCGGTGGCCAGCGCGACTCGCTCGCCGGCCGCGAGCGCCTCGACGGCGCGCGCCACGTCGCGTGCGGTCGCGTGGGCGTCGAAGCGCTCCACCGGCTTGCCTCCGATTCCGAAGTGCGCCAAGAGCTGCCGCGTGCGGCGAGTGTCCTCGGCGAGCACGCGGTCGCACTCTCGTAGCGTCTCGATCGCTCGAGTACCGATGTCCCCCAGGTTGCCGATGGGCGTCGCGACGACGAAGAGCGTTCCCGATGCGCCCATGTGCCCGATCTCTGCCCTTCTCTCTCGGAGTGCGGCGGGGCCGCGCGTGGCTCAGGCGACTTCGACGGCGTCGCCCATGTGATCGCGGAGGTATTCGCGCAGGCGGCCGGTGAGGCGCTGCTCGAGCTGGCGGACGCGCTCGCGCGAGATGCCGAAGCGATCGCCGAGCTCCTGCAGCGTGAGCGGATCGTCGGCGACGAGGCGCTCGTCGAAGATGGCGAGCTCCTTGTCCTTGCCCGCCAGCGTTCCGCGGAACTCCGCGAGCTTCTCCTTGAGGAGCGCCTGGAGCTCGCCGTCGGCCAGCAGGGCCTCGGGCCCCTCGACCGCGCTGGGCATCATGTCGATCTTCGCGATCGCGCGCCCCTCGCTGTCGCCCACCGGCGCGTCGAGCGACTTTTCGCTCGACTGCAGGCGCGCGTCCATCTCCTCGACCTCGCTCTCGGGGACATCGAGCTGCTTGGCGATCTCGGCGTTCGTCGGGTCGATGCCGAGCGCCTGCAGCTCCGCGCGCTTCTTGCGGAGATTGAAGAAGAGCTTGCGCTGCGCCTGCGTCGTGCCGAGCTTCACGAGCCGCCAGTTGTTCAGAATGAACCGCAAGATGTACGCGCGGATCCACCAGGCGGCGTACGAGGAGAGCTTCACGCCACGATACGGGTCGTATCGCTTCACGGCCTGCATCAGGCCGATGTTCCCCTCCTGGATCAGGTCCATGATGTTCTTGTACGCGCGCCGGTACTCGTACGCGATCTTCACGACCAGCCGCAGGTTCGACGTCACCAGGCGCGCCGCGATCGCGGGATCTTGCGTGCCGACGAACTTCACCGCGAGGTCGTGCGTCTCCTCGGACGTGAGCAGCGGATGGCGCTGCACCTCTCTCAGGTACGTTTGAAGCGCGTCGAACCGCTCGATCGACGAGCTCTCGGGAGCGTCGTGCGACGAGGCCTCCGCCGCCTCGTCCCCTTCGGCCGCCTCAGGCGCGTCTCCATCGAGAGGCTCCTCCCCGCCTGCCTCGACAGGTTCGGTCGACTCCGCCTCGTCCGCGGCGTGTCCGTCGGCCTCGGTCTCCGGCGTGGGCGGCGGCGCTTGCGGCGCGGCCGTCCGAGCGGATTTCTTCGTGGTGTCGCGGGGCTTCGATGTGCGCGGCAAGGCGTTCCTGGTCGGATGCAGGGAATTTCGATGCGTAGCACGGGATACGTTCCGTCGGTACCCCGTGACTCTGCCTCCCCTATTCGATGATCGCCGGCATGCCGACCTCGCGCTCGGCGTCCGTGTCCGCTGCGTCGAGGGGCAGCTCGCGCCCGGCCTCGGCCTCGCCCTCGGCCTTGCTCTGCGGCTGCAGACGTCGCGTCCGGAGAAGGTCGCGTCGAGCGTGCCAGCAGCGCGAGCAAAATACCTCTCGCCCGGCCTTCGGTTCGAAGGGCACGCTCGCCGGCGCGCCGCACCCGGTGCACGTCGCTTCCCACGAAGGGCGATCGCCGCTCGACGGCACCCCGCTCGCGGGCACGTCGGTGCGGTCGGTACGGTCCGCGCTCTTTCCCGCGGCCCGCGCGGCTCGCGCGGCGCGGCACGATTTGCACCGCTTGGGAGGGACGAGGCCCTTCGAGTCGTAGAAGGCGCGCTCTGCGCTGCTGAAAACGAAGAGCTCACCGCACTGGGCGCACGGGATCGACTCGCCGGTGATGCCTGCCATGAGATCCTGGTAGTTTCATGACACGGAGCCCGCGATTGACAAGCCGCGAGCGCTCGCGCAAACGTGTGGGTGTGCGGCCTGTCCGATAGCGCCGCATGGCCCCGATGTCTCGAGCGCCGACACCCTCGTCCGCTGCACCGTCCGGTTTGGCTTCGTGCCTCGCGCCCTCGACTCCTCGCGTACCCCGGTCGCGACCGGGGGCGGAGATGTCCCGCCACGTCGCCGCGTGGGCACGGAGTGTCCGGGCCCGCTTCCGCGAGATGGGCCTTCGCGTCCAGGCGCGGGTGACCGACGACCGGGTGCTCTTCGCGCGCGCCGGGGTCGACATCGATCAGGCAAACGAGGCCGGTGTGCCGGGTGTACGCCTCGCGCTCACGCTCGACGCGCGCGGAATCGAGGTCGCGCTCGAGGTGCCGGTCGGCGAGCTCCGGTCGGTGCGCGGGCGCCTCGCCGATCCCGAAAGGGCCCTGGAGCTCACCGCGGCGCTCGAGGCGCTCCCCGAACAATTCGTCATGTCGGTGTCCGGCGAGGGCGGTCCGCTCGCCGCGTCGCGCGCGAGCGTGGACGACGCCCGCGCCCTCCTCGACCGTGCCGAGGCCACCCGGCGTCCGCTCTGCGTGGCCTGGAGCGTCGCCCGGGACGTAGCGCTCGAGCATGCCGCGGTGCTCGACGAGCAGCTCGAAGACGCGATCGTGGCGCTCGGCTTGACTTTCGCGCTCCTGGCCGACGGCGGACCGGCGGGTTCCTCCGGGGGCGCGCGTCCCGGTAGAGGCGGCGACGCCGCGCGTCGCAGCGCCGAGGACGACCGCGCGGGAGGCAAGCGCCGCGCGCGTGCGCTGCATCGCGAGCGGGAACGCGACCGCGATCGCGACACCGACGCGGAGGTCGAGCCGGCCGGCGAACGGGAGCCCGCCGCCAGGCCCCCGCGCGTCCTCGGCCAAAAGCTGCTGCGCGCGGGGCTCCGGCGGCGCCCGGGAGGGGAAGCCCGGCAGGCCGACGACAAGATAGACAAGGGCTCCCGCGTCCGCGTCCTCGAAGGACCGTTCGCGGGCAAGGTCGGCGTCGTTCAGGACCTCGACGGGAAGGGCGGGGCCCGGGTGATGCTCGGGCTCCTGGCGGTTCGCCTGGCGGTCGCCGACCTCGCCGTGTCGGTCGAGCGACGGAACCGCCCGCTCCTCTCCTCGTCCCACCGCAAGCCCGTCCCGGTCCGTTCGTGACAACGCAAGCCCGAGGTGCGGCATCGATCATCGACGACAATGAGCGCGCGGTGAGCTCTGCCCCCAACGGTCCCTCGTTCCCGACCACGCTGCGCGGCCAGTTCCGCCGGCACATGCCGCAGTACGTCCTCGGTACGCTCACGCTCGCCGCGTTCCAGCTCGCGATGAACCGGATCGACTGGAAGTCGAAGGCGGCGATCGACATCCTCTTCGGCCCGAGCCCGGCCCAGGTCTGGCGACCGGCGACGACCATCCTCCTCCTGGCGGTGGTGGCGTTCTTCGCGCGCGTCGCCAGTCGCTGGTTCGTCTTCAACGCGGGCCGCGACGCCGAGTACGAGCTCCGCTTCGAGCTCCTTCGCAAGCTGCACCAGCTCGGCGCGGCGTTCTACCGCAAGATGCCCGCCGGCGAGATCATGAGCCGATCGACGAGCGACCTGCAGCAGGTCCGCATGCTGCTGGGTTTCGGCATCCTCAACGTCGTCAACGTCGTCTTCGCGTTCGCGAGCGCGCTGCAGATCATGCTCGGGGTCAGCACGAAGCTCACGCTCGCGTGCCTGGTCAATCTCCCTCTCATCACGCTCTTCTCGCGCGCCGTCTCGCGGGGCCTGTTCCACCGGATGCGCGACAACCAGGCGGCGCTCGGGCGCATGAGCGACGTCCTGCAGGCGAACCTCGCCGGCGTGCGCGTCGTGCGGAGCTTCGCGCTCGAGGAGCGAGAGCGCGAGCGGTTCGAGGCGTGCAACCGCGACTACCTTCAGGCGAGCCTCGCCCTCGCGCGCCTCCGCGGCTCGATGCAGCCGACGATCGGGTCGGTCGCGTCGATCGGCATCCTCGTCTTCTTCTGGTACGGGTCGTCGCTCCTCCTGCGCGGGCCGGCCGCCGGGGGAGTCACCGCCGGAGCGTTCTTCGCCTTCTGGAGCGCGTTCGCGCGCATGACCTGGCCGATGATCGCGGTCGGCTTCGCGTTGAGCGTCGTTCAGCGCGGGCGCGCTGGGTTTGCGCGCCTGCGCGACGTCTTCGGCGCCGAGCCGGAGGTCGTCGACGGCCCGCGCCGCGCGCCCAGGCACGTCGGCGGGTCGCTGCGAGTCGAGCGCCTCACGTTCGCGTACGGGCCGCGCAAGGTGCTCGACAACGTCTCGCTGGCGGTCGCGCCCGGAGAGTCGCTGGCCATCGTCGGTCGGACCGGCTCGGGGAAGACGACGCTCGCGATGCTCCTGGCGCGGCTGCTCCCCACGCCCGACCAGGCCGTGCGCATCGACGGGGTCGACGTCTGCGAGCTGCCTCTCGCGGCCGTGCGCTCGGCGATCGGGTACGCGCAGCAGGACGCGTTCCTCTTCTCGACGACCGTGTCGCGCAACATCGGCTTCGCGCTGGATCAGCCCGACTCCCCCGGGGCGCAGGAGAAGATCCGAGACGCCGCGCGCGAGGCCCAGGTCCTCGAAGAGGCCCTCGGCCTGCCCGACGGCTTCGACACCGTCGTCGGCGAGCGGGGCGTGCAGCTTTCGGGCGGGCAGAAGCAACGCATCGCGCTGGCGCGCGCGCTGGTCTGGGAGCCCAAGATCCTCATCCTGGACGACCCGCTGTCTGCCGTCGACGCGAAGACGGAGAAGGCCATCCTCGAGGCCATCGAGCGCCAGGCCGCCAAGCGCACGGTCGTCCTCGTGACCCATCGCATCGCGGCGGCGTCGCGCTGCGACCGCGTGGTCGTGCTCGACGACGGCCGAATCGTCGAGGAGGGAACGCACGACAAGCTCGTCAAATCCGGGGGCATCTACGCGGCGTTCGCCGTGGAGCAGCAGATGGCGCGGGAGCTCGAGGAGATCGACGCGCCGTCCCTACCTCCGCCCCCGGCGAGCGCCTCGGGGGGAGCGGCCGAATGACCGCGGCGGCCGGGCAGCCCACGCAAGGCAAGTCCGCCCCGCCGCGCCGGCGCGGCGAGCAGACGCTGAAGTCGTTCCACGAAGAGGGCGCGATCGGAAAGGCGTACGACACGCGCCTCCTCCGTCGTCTGTGGCCGTTCGTGCGCCCGCATTCGCTCTTCATCGCGGTGTCGCTGGCGACGCTCGTCGTCATGGCCTGCATCAACCTGGCGCGGCCCGTCATCATGGGCGACGTCGTGCACCAGGCCGAGGTCAAGAACGCCGGCTACTTGCTTCGCGACGGCATCTTGCTCGCGCTGCTGCTCGTCGTCTTGCAGTCGCTGACGTTCGTCCAGATGTACACGATGCAGGTCGCCGGCGCGCGCGCGATGGCCGATCTGCGCAGCGCCGTCTTCCACTTCTTCCAGCAGCTCCGCCTCAACTACTACGATCGGACGCCGGTCGGACGCCTCGTCACGCGCGCGACCAACGACGTGGACGCGCTGAGCGAGCTCTTCGCGTCGGGCGCGCTCAACGCCATGGGGGACCTCATCTCCCTGGTGGGCGTGGTCGTGATGATGATCGCGCTCGACTGGCAGCTCTCGATCGTCTCGTTCCTCGCGCTGCCGGTCGTAGGCGGTATCGTCAGCTACGTGCGGAAGCGGTCGCGCGCGGCGTATCGCGACGTGCGCGCGCGGACGGCCCGCCTCAACGCGTTCCTGAACGAGCAGGTCAACGGGATTGCCGTCGTGCAAGCGTTCGTGCGCGAGCGCGAGAACCAGGCGGAGTTCGACGCAATCAACGTCGGCTACCGCGACGCCAACAAGCGGGCGATCTACTACGAGGCGCTGCTCGACGCGTCCATCGAGATGGTGAGCACGCTCTGCATCGCGAGCATCCTCTGGTTCGCCGGGCTCCGTCGCGTCGGCAGCCACGCCATCGCGTTTCCGCTCCTCGTGACGTTCACGCAGTACATCCGGCAGTTCTTCGAGCCCGTGAGCATGCTCTCGCAGCGCTACACGCTGCTCCAGAGCGCGATGGCCGGCGCCGAGCGCGTGTTCGAGCTGCTCGACGAGAAGGACGTCGTCCCGCCGGCGCGGCGCGCCGAGGACTGCTGTCCCCCGGGGCCGCCGGGCGAGGCCATCGGCCTGGAGCACGTCGATTTCGAGTACAAGCCCGGTGTCCCCGTCCTGCGCGACGTCACGTTCCACGCGAGCGCCGGCGAGCGCATCGCCCTCGTCGGGGCGACGGGCGCGGGAAAGAGCACGGTCGCCAGCCTGCTCCTCCGGCTCTACGAACCTCAGCGGGGCAGCGTGCGCGTCCTCGGTCGCGACGTGCGCGGCTACGAACCGCACGATCTGCGGCGGCGCTTCTCGGTGGTCCCGCAGGACGTCTTTCTCTTCCCGGGCACGGTCCTGTCGAACGTCGCGATCTCCGACAGCACGCCGGATCGCGCCCGGGCGGAGGAGGCGTTGCGGCGGATCGGCGCGTTCGAGCTCTTCACGCGGCGCGCGGCGTCCGACGGCTCGTCCACCGCGCTCGACGCGCGTGTCGACGAGCGCGGGCAGAACTTCAGCGCGGGGGAGCGCCAGCTCATCGCGTTCGCGCGGGCGCTCTACCGCGCCGCGCCGCTCCTCGTACTCGACGAGGCGACGGCCAGCGTCGACTCCGACACCGAGGCCCGCCTGCAACGCGCGCTCGAGGAGGTCATCCGCGGCCGCACGGCGCTGGTCATCGCGCACCGTCTGTCCACGATCCGGGCCGCCGACCGCATCGTTGTCTTCCACAAGGGCCGCGTCGTCGAGCAGGGGACGCACGACGAGCTCGTCGCCAAGGGCGAGGTGTACGCGCGCCTCTATCGCATGCAGTTCGCCCACGAGCAGGCGATCGCGGCGGAAAGGCGCGCGCACGAGGCGCACGCGTAGTGTCCCGAGTCGCGGTCCTATTGGGCCCGATACCCGGGACGGTTCCGTGGGGCTTCGTCCCCTCGGCGCTTTCGCGCCCAGCGAGACCGCGCTTCGTGAGATCTATGCCTGTCGGTCCTTTCACAAGTGGGACATCTTCCGCCGGTCCGGCGACTTCCGCACGACGAACCTGTAGGTAAAGACCGGACGGTTCATCCCCTCGATTTTACCGTCGACCGCTTGGGTTTCCGGCCTATCCGTCCGCGCGACCTTCAGCGGACGATGTTGGTCCGTACCCGTATCTACCCGGTCCGTACCTGCGAAACGGCCTTGGTCTTTTGCGAAATGTCATTGCGTTTTCCAGATCCAACCGGCTTTTGTTGCGAAACGCCCGTTTTTCATTCCGAAACACCGGTTGTTCATTCCAAGGCGAACATCCTTCTTTTCGAAAGGCCCCATCGTCTTTCCTGGGTGACCTTCGTTCTTTGCCGAAGGTCCTTTGGTTTTGACGAGCGGACCGTCGATGCCTCGCGGCAGACCGACGACCACGGCGGGGCGACCGTTCGTCTTCACTACAGGTCCTTCGAGACAGTCGGGACGTCGTGCGATAGCGATCGAAGATCCTTCGTTGGATATGAAAAGTCGTCTCGTTCTTCAAGGAGGTCCTCCGAGAACGACGAGAGACCCTCCAGCAACGGAAAACGGTCGGGTTGAATCAACGAGAGACCCTTCGACCGTGGAAAGCGAACCTTTCGCAAAAGCGAGCGGCCCTCTCATCTAAATCACCGAGCGTGATTCTCGATCGCGCGTAGCGGTCGATGGAAATAGGCGGGGCAGCCCCTCGGTTTGGGAATCGCCAGACACCCGAGCCAGGAGGAGCCCCGCCGCATGAAGATAC
>Ga0102924_1006748_pt1 | contig 10677 bp, 11 predicted proteins | sample PaiPotPPM11metaG_FD_80116 | JGI IMG/M metagenome (GOLD analysis project Ga0102924, IMG submission 80116) | Iron sulfur acid spring bacterial and archeal communities from Banff, Canada, to study Microbial Dark Matter (Phase II) - Paint Pots PPM... ...
CGCGGCCGCGGCGGCCGAGGCTGTCGCTAAAGCGGGTGCGCGCGCCGATGCGGTGCACGAGCACCGTGTGCTCGGCGACGAAGGTCCCGCTGCCCCGGCGGGAGACGACCAGGTGCTCCGCCGCCAGCGCGGCCACGGCCTGTCGCACGGTGTTGCGGTGCACGCCGAAACGCTCGGCGAGCTCACCCTCTGAGGGCAGCTTCGTCCCCGGCGCCTGCGAGCCGCCGATGATCTCGCGACGCAACTCCTCGGCGATGAGCCGCCAGGCGGAGTACCCGCTGCGGGACCTGCCCTGCGTCGTCGTCATTACCTCGAAACTCTACACAACTGGCCGGGGCGTTTCCCGGATGTTCACCTCGTGCTGAGCGGATCGCCGCTTATGCGGCCTCGTACGGCCGCTGGCCTTAGTGTAGCGTGAAGTTGTCTAGATCATTGGACAACTTCACGGAGGATGCGGTGACGTCACAGACGCTCCCGACCGACCCGCCCGGCGTCGAGATCGCCGCCAGGCAGAGGTGGATGCGCACGCTCGCGCTGGCCGACCCGGACGCGCTGGACGCGGCCTGGCGGGACTGGGCGCCCAAGCCGACCGTGCAGGCGATCCGCGGCCCAGAGGCGGGACTCGTCATGGTGCGGGCCCGCATCGACGGCGGCGGCGCGCGCTTCAACCTCGGCGAGGCCACCGTCGCCCGCGCCACGGTGCGCTTGCAGGGCGAGCCGCTCGCCGAAGCGGCCGTGGGAACGTCTTACCTGCTCGGCACCAACCTCGAGCACGCCAGGCTCGCCGCCATCTTCGACGGCCTGCTGTCCGCCGCCGGACCGCGGGAGCGGGTGTTCACCGAAGTCATCGGGCCGCTGGAGCGGATGCGGGCGGAGCGTGACGACGGGCGGAGCGCCGAGGCGCGCAGCACGCTCGTCGACTTCTTCTCCGTCGCCAGGGAGCACGAGTGACCACCGCCGCGGTCCCCGCTCCGGGATTCGCCGATCCCACCCGCGACGCGCAGCGCGCGTTCCGCGCCGTGCTCGACGCGCTCGCCCACCCCGCGCGCCCCTTCCCGCTTGCGGGGCCGGCCGGGCCGCCCGCCGCGCTCGGCCGCGGACTCGCCGCCGTCGCGCTGACCCTGCTCGACGAGGACTGCGCGGTCTGGCTGGGCGGCGCGCTCGCGTGCGACGCCGAGGTCACCGCCTGGCTCGCGTTCCACACCGGCGCGCGCCGCGTGGCCGCCGCGGCCGAGGCTGGCTTCGTCATCGCGGTGCCTGAGGCGCTGCCGCCCCTCGAGTCGCTGGCGCTCGGCACCGACGAGGCGCCGCACCGGTCCGCCACGGTCGTGCTCGACGTCCGCGGCTGCGTCGCCTCGCCAAACACGGGTCCCGCCCGCTTCACCGCGCGAGGACCCGGCATCGACGGCACCGCCCAGCTCGGCGCCCCGTGGGCAACCGACAACTTCGCCGACGCGTGGCAGCGCAACACGGAGCTCTTCCCGCGCGGCGTCGACCTGCTGCTCGTGGACGACGACACGGTCACCGCGCTGCCGCGCACCACCCGTCTCAACGCCGCCGACCCGGAACTGGAGGACTAAGCCGGTGTACGTCGCAGTCAAGGGCGGAGAGCGCGCGATCGCCAACGCGCACGCATTGCTCGCGAAGGAAGGGCGCGGCGACCCGCGCCTGCCGCGCATCGGGCCCGACGCCGTCGCCGGCCAGCTCGGCGTCCTGGTGGCACGCGTCATGACCGAGGGGTCGCTGTACGACCCGGACCTCGCCGCGCGCGCGATCCTGCAGGCCCAGGGCGACGTGCTCGAGGCCATCACGCTCGTGCGCTCTTACCGCACCACGCTGCCGCGCTTCGGCTACACGCTGCCCGTCGACACGTCGGGGCTGCCACCACAGCGCCGGATCTCGGCGACGTTCAAGGACCTGCCGGGCGGCCAGCAGCTGGGCGCCACCTTCGACTACACGCACCGGCTGTTCGCCGAACGCGACACGGCCGGCCCGCGGGCCGATTCACCCGCGGGGCCGCCGCCGGCGATGCCGCGGGTTACCGACCTGCTCGGTACCGCCTCGCTCCTCGAGCCGGACAACGCACCAGGCGCGGGAGACCCGGAGCCCGCGGACCTCACCAGGGAGCCCACGGTGTTCCCGATGACGCGCGCCGAGCGGTTGCAGGCACTCGCCCGCGGCGACGAGGGGTTCCTGCTCGGCCTTGGCTACTCGACGCAGCGCGGCTTCGGAAGCACCCACCCCTTCGCCGGGGAGATCCGCGTCGGCGAGGTCGAGGTCGAGGTCGCGGCGCCAGAGCTGGGATTCGCGGTGCCGCTCGGCCGCATCGAGATCACCGAGTGCCAGATGATCAACCAGTTCAAGGGCAACGCCGATACCCCCGCGCAGTTCACCAGGGGCTACGGCCTGGCGTTCGGCCGCGCCGAGCGCAAGGCCATGTCGATGTCGCTGGTCGACCGGGCGCTGCGCGCCGAGGACTTCGGCGAGCGCATCGTCGCGCCGGCCCAGGACGAGGAGTTCGTCATCAGCCACAGCGACAGCGTGCCCGCCGCCGGCTTCGTCGAGCACTTGAAGCTGCCGCACCACGTCGACTTCCAGGCGGAGCTCGGGCTGGTGCGCCGCCTGCGCGGCGAGTTCGACGAGCGCGCGGCGGCAGGAGGCGCAGTGTCAGACAACACGGGGCCCGACAACACAGGGCCCGACAACACAGGGCCCGACAACACAGGGCCAGCCGGCGAGGGCTCCGCCGGCGAACTCATGCTCGCGGAGGCGGGCGCATGAACGGCGCGCTCACCGACTACAACATCGGCTACCTCGACGAGCAGACGAAGCGGATGATCCGCCGCGCCCTGCTGAAGGCCGTCGCCATCCCCGGCTTCCAGGTGCCGTTCGCCTCGCGCGAGGTGCCCATGCCGCGCGGCTGGGGCACGGGCGGAGTGCAGGTGACCGCCTCGATCATCGGCGAGGACGACGTGCTCAAGGTCATCGACCAGGGTGCGGACGACACCACCAACGCCGTATCGATCCGGTCGTTCTTCGCCGCCGTCACCGGGGTGCGGACCACGACCCGCACCGATGAGGCGACCATCATCCAGACGCGGCACCGCATCCCGGAGACGCCGCTTGCCGCGGGGCAGACGATCGTCTACCAGGTGCCCGGCCCCGAGCCGCTGCGGTTCCTCGAGCCGCGCGAGACGGAGACCCGCCGCCTGCACGCGCTCGCCGACTACGGGCTCATGTACGTCAAGCTCTACGAGGACATCGCCCGGTACGGCCACATCGCCACCACCTACGACTACCCCGTGATGGTCGCGGGCCGTTACCTCATGGCGCCGTCGCCGATCCCGAGCTTCGACAACCCGAAGATGCACCGCAGCCCGGCGTTGCAGTTGTTCGGCGCGGGGCGCGAGAAGCGGATCTACGCCGTCCCGCCCTACACCGACGTCGAGAGCCTCGGCTTCGAGGATTACCCGTTCGAACCGCAGCGCTTCTCGCGGCCCTGCGCGATCTGCGGTTCCGTCGGCGTCTACCTCGACGAGGTCATCATCGACGACGCGGGCGGCGCGATGTTCGTCTGCTCCGACACCGACCACTGCGAGCGCGCGGTCGCGCGCGCCGCAGAAACGAAGACTGGCGAGACCAAGGCCGGCGAGACCAAGGAAGTGCCCGCATGAGGAACGAGCAGCCTCTGCTTGAGGTGCGCGGCGTCGGACACAGCTACGGCGAGCGCTACGGGTGCCGCGACGTGGACCTCGACCTGTGGCCGGGCGAGGTGCTCGCCGTGGTGGGGGAGTCCGGCTCGGGCAAGACGACCCTGCTCGGCGCGCTCTCCCAGCGGCTCCGCCTGACCGCGGGCAGCGTCCGTTACCGCCTGGCCGACGGCACGGTCGCGGACCTGTCCGAGCTCAGCGAGAGCGCGGTCCGGCGGCTGTGGCGCACCGAGTGGGGCTTCGTCCACCAGAATCCGGCCGACGGGCTGCGCATGCACGTGAGCGCGGGCGGCAACGTGGGCGAGCCGCTGATGGCGACGGGCTGGCGGCACTACGGCCGCATCAGGGCGGCCTCCGCGCAGTGGCTGGAGCGGGTGGAGATACCCGTCGACCGCATCGACGACCCGCCGACCACCTTCTCCGGCGGCATGCGGCAGCGGCTGCAGATCGCGCGCAACCTCGTGGTCTCCCCCCGCCTGGTGTTCATGGACGAGCCGACGAGCGGGCTTGACGTGTCGGTCCAGGCGCGCCTGCTCGACCTGATCCGCTCGCTGGTGTCCGACCTCGGCCTCGCCGTCATCATCGTCACCCACGACCTGGCGGTGGCGCGGCTCATCTCGCACCGCACCCTCGTGATGAAGGACGGCTGCGTCATCGAGTCCGGACTCACCGACCGGGTTCTCGACGACCCGCAGGCGGCCTACACCCAGCTCCTCGTCTCCTCGATCCTGCAAGGATGATCACGGCCGTGACTGATGCTTTCGAAACACGGGCGATCCTCGCCGTCTCCGGCGTCGACAAGACCTTCACCATGCACCTGCAGGACGGCCAGCGCCTGCCGGTGCTGCAAGAGCTGGCTTTCGAAGTCAACGCAGGCGAGTGCGTCGCGCTGGGCGGCGTCTCCGGCGTCGGCAAGAGCTCCATACTCAAGATGGTCTACGGCAACTACGCCGTCAGCTGCGGCAGCATCCTGCTGCGCGCCCACGGCCGCGCCGTCGACATCGCCGCCGCTGGCCCGCGCCAGGTGCTCGCCGCCCGCCACGACACGATGGGCTACGTCAGCCAGTTCCTGCACTGCGTGCCGCGGGTGGCCGCCCTGCAGATCGTCGCGGAGCCGTTGCTCGAGCGCGGCGTCACCGCCGGGGAGGCGCGCGACCGGGCGGCGGAGCTGCTCACCAGGCTCGCCATCCCCGAGCGGCTGTGGGCGCTGCCGCCCGCCACCTTCTCCGGCGGCGAGCAGCAGCGGGTGAACATCGCACGCGGATTCGTCACCGAGCTGCCGCTGCTGCTGCTTGACGAGCCGACCGCCTCGCTCGACGTGCGCAACCGCGAGGTCGTCACCGGGCTGATCCACGACAAGCGGGCCCGTGGCACCGCTATCCTCGGCATCTTCCACGACGCGGAGGTGCGCGACGCCGTCGCCGACCGCGTCGTGCAGGTCGAGACGTTCGCCGCGACCGCCGAGGCGGCCGTGTGAGCAGGCGATTCGCGATCTTCGCGGCCCCCGGGACCGGGTCGGCGGACAGCGCGGGCGTGCGGCTGCGCGAGAAGGCGGAACAGTGGCTCGGCCGCAGCGTCGCCGGCGGCCAGGTAAGGCGGGCAATCCCGGACGGCCTGACCCGCGCGGCGGTCGACGCGATGACCGTCGACGCGCGCCGTTACGGTTTCCACGGCACGCTGAAGCCGCCGTTCCGGCTCGCCGAGGGACGAACCGCCGAGGAACTCGACGCCGCGGTGGCCCGGTTCGCGGCAGGCACCGCGGGCGCGGTCATCCCGCGGCTGTCGCTCGCACGCCTCGGCGGCTTCTTCGCCCTGGTGCCCGGCGCGGAAGCGCCGGGGCTGCACGCACTCGCCGACGACGTCGTGAGGCACTTCGACGAGTTCCGCGCGCCGCCGACCGCGGCCGAGATCACCCGCCGCAACCCGGCGGAGCTCACGCCGCGGCGGCGCGAGTTGCTCGCGGCGTGGGGCTACCCGTACGTGTTCGATGAGTTCCGCTTCCACCTGACCCTCACCGACCGCATACCCCCCGAGCGCCGGCCGCGGGTGGAGCGCGTCCTGGGCGACTGGTTCGCGCCGCTGCTCGGTGCCGCCGTGCCCGTCGACGCGCTCGCCCTGTTCACGGAGGCCGAGCCCGGCGCACCCTTCGCGCTGCACTCGGTGCACCCGCTGCGGCCGATTCCCCCACACTCGCCCGCCGCCGCGGCGGCAGACCGCGAAGGAGCCCGATGACCAGCGAGACCGTCCTCAGCAACGCCCGCGTCGTCCTCGGCGAGGAGGTCCTACCCGGCTCGGTCCTCATCCGCGACGGGCTGATCGCCGACATCGGCGGCCCCGGCGCGGGCGACGAGGACCTCGACGGCGACCACCTGCTGCCCGGCCTGGTCGAGCTGCACACCGACCACCTTGAGTACCACTTCAACCCTCGCCCGGGCGTGCAGTGGGACCCGCTGCCGGCGGTGCTCGCCAGCGACGCGCAGCTGGCGGCCGCCGGCGCGACCACCGTGCTCGACGCCGTGCGCGCCGGCTCCGACGACGACGCCTCGGAGGCCGGACGGCACCTCGCCGACTCCGTCGAACTCGCAGCCGACGCCGGCCTGCTGCGCGCGGAACACGCGATCCACGTGCGGTGCGAGGTTTCCTGCGCGGACTGCCTCGACGCGTTCGGCAAGTTCGCCGAGGACCCGCATGTTCGACTGGTCTCGCTGATGGATCACACTCCCGGTCAGCGCCAGTTCGCGGACATGGAGATGTTCAAGCGCTACTACATAGGCAAGGGACGCGTCACCGAGTCCGAGTTCGACGCGTACGTGACCCCGCTGATCGAGCGGTCCGCCCGCTACGCCGACGGCCACCGGCGCGCGATCGCCGGGCTCGCGACCGAGCGCGGCATCCCGCTGGCCGCCCACGACGACGCGACGGCCGAGCACGTCGCCCAGTCGGTCGCGCTCGGCGCCCGCATCGCCGAGTTCCCCACCACCGTCGCCGCCGCGCGGGTCGCCGCGGAGCACGGCCAGCAGATCGTCATGGGCGCGCCGAACATCGTCCGCGGCGGCAGCCAGTCGGGCAACGTGGCCGCCGCGGAACTGCTCGGGCTCGGGCTGCTGCACATCCTCTCCTCGGACTACGTACCGTCGAGCCCGCTCCAGGCCGTGTTCCAGCTCGCCGCCGACGGCAGGCTCGGACTCGCCGAAGGCGCGCGGCTGATCAGCACCAACCCGGCGCGGGCGATCGGACTCGACGACCGCGGCGAGATCGCGGTCGGCAAGCGCGCGGACCTGGTGCGGGTGCGGCCGCACGACCTCCCGGCCACCGAGCGCTACCCGCGCGGCCGGCGGGTGCCGGTCGTCCGCGGGGTGTACCGGCAGGGAACGCGGGTCTCGTGACCGAACCGATCGGGCCCCGGTGCCGGTTGCCCTTCTCATCGCGGCCTAGAGGCGATACCTCTTTCCCGGTCGGCTGGGAGAGAATAGGTAGGTGGCAGAGACGGGAACGCTGCGCACATACCTGGGCACCGCGCCAGGCGTCGGCAAAACCTTCCGCATGCTGGCCGAGGGCCGCGAACGCGCCGCGAACGGCGAGCACGTGGTCCTCGGCTGGCTCGAAAACCACGGCCGCGCCCAGACCCGCAGGCTGGCCGAAGGCCTTGAGGTCATCGAACCGCAGATGGTGAGCTACCGGGGTTCGGTGTTCCCTGAATTCGACCCGGCCGCGGCTATCGCGTCGGGCGCGGACGTGGTCCTGGTGGACGAGCTCGCGCACATGTCGCCGGACCGGACGAGGGAGCGGTGGGAAGACGTGTGCGATGTCCTTGCGGCCGGGCCGGACGTCGTCACCACCGCCAACATCGCGCACGTGCGATCGGTGCGGGACTACGCGGCGCAGATCACCGGGGTGGGCACGGTCGCGTCCGTGCCCGACGAGTTCCTGCGTTCCGGTGAGATCGAACTGGTGGACATGCCCGCCGAAGCGCTGCGCAGGCGGATCGCCTCGGGCGCCGTGTACTCGGCGGAGCAGGTCGGCGGGGCGCTTGGCGACTATTTCCGCGCCGCTAACCTCCAGGCGCTCAGCGAGCTGGCCACGGGCTGGATGGCGGGAGACGCCGACACGCTCGGCGAGGAACTGCTCGTCCGCTTCGGGCTGACCGATCCGGTCCTGCCGCCGGTCGTCCTCGCCGCCGATTCCGGATCCGCGGCGGGCGAGGCGGTGATCCGCGGCGCGGCCGCGACCGCCAGGGACAAAGACGCGCAGCTCGTGGTCGTGCACGTGCGGGTCACCGACGGGCTCACCCGCGCCCGGTCGGCCGACCAGCTGAACCGGCACCGCAAGCTGACCGCCGAACTCGGCGGCAGCTACCTCCAGGTTCAGGGGTCGAGCCTGGAGGACGCGCTCGCCAAGGCCGCCAGGCAGCAAGAGGCGGCCATCGTCGTGGTCGGCCACCATCCGTCCCATCTCCTGGGATTTCTGCTCGGTTCGGTGTCCGCGCGCCTGCACCGGCTACTCCCGGATGCCGACATCCGGGAAATACCCGCGCCCTAAACGATCTGTCTTAGCGATCACTGACGGACATAACCTGGCGACATGGAGATTCGCCATCTGCGCTATTTCATCGCGGTCGCTGAGTTGCGCAACTTCACGAAGGCCGCCGAAGCGAGCTTCGTGGCGCAGTCCGCGCTCAGCCAGCAGATCGTCCGGCTCGAGCACGAGCTCGGCGCGCCGCTGTTCGTGCGGGGCAAGCGCGGCGCCGAGCTCACCCCCGCCGGCGAACTGCTGCTGCCCCACGCCAGGCGGCTGGTCGCCGACGAGGCGTGGGCGCGGGCCGAGATGCGCTCCTACCTCGGCCTTGAGAAGGGGCGGCTGACGATCGGCCTGATCCAGACCAGCGCGAGCGGCGTCGACGTGGCGGGCGCGGTCGCGGAGTTCTCCGGGCGCCGCCCGGGGATCGAGCTGCACATCGTCAACCAGACGACGGCCGAGATGGTCGAGGGCGTCCGGCGGGGCCCGCTTGACCTGGCCGTCGTCGGCATCGGGCCCGACGAGCTGCCCGACGGCCTTGAAAGCCGCCGGCTGGCCGTCGACCCCCTAGTGGGCGTCGCGTCGGAGAAGCTGGCGGACGGGCTCGTCGGCCCCGTCTCCGTCGCCGACCTCCTCGGCCGGGGGCGGCTGATCCAGTTCGCCGAGGGTACGGGCATCCGCAGGCACGTCGACGCCGCCGTGCGCCGCGCGGGCCTGGAGGTGTCGTCGGCGTTCGAGCTGACCCAGGCCTCGGACCTCCTGGTGTTCGCCGCGCTCGGGCTCGGCGTCACGATCGTGCCGCGCACGCTCACCCAGACGTCGCCCGCACAACTGGCCGGGGCAGGCCAGCGCTACGTGGTGCTCGGCCTCACCGACCCGCTGGCCGTGCACCCGGTCACGGTCGTTTTCGCGCCGTCACGCCTGTCGGTGTCGGCGCAGGAGTTCGTCGACCTGCTGACCGCCGCTTCGGATAATAAGAAGAAGCGATCGTAATCAGCTGTTACTTCTGTTGGACAGATCGGTAAGCGCGGACCAGACTTGAGGTAACGGCAAGGGCCGCCGTCGAGACGGTGCCGCCGTCTCTTGACTGGAGGAACCGATGAACACCGCACTGTTGCCGAGGCAGGAAGCCACACCGCCGGACATCGCATCGCCGCTCACCCGGCTGCTGCCCCGACGGCTCTGGCGCACGCCTACGGGCGACGCCTGGGGGCCGCTTCCTGAACTGCTGCTTGTCCTCACGGCCGTCACCGGCATCGTGGACGCGGTGTCGATCCTGGCCCTCGGCCGGGTCTTCGTCGCGAACATGACGGGGAACGTGGTCTTCGCCGGCTTCGCGATCACCGGCGCCCCCGGGTTCTCCCTCGGCGCGTCCCTGTTCGCGCTGGCCGGCTTCCTGATCGGCGCGTCGCTCGGCGGGCGGATGACGGCCAGGGTCGGCCACGACCACGCGCTGCACCTGCGCAGCGCCACCGTCAGCGAGCTCGTCCTGCTCGCGGTCGCCCTGATCGTCGCCGGGGCATTCGGCGGCCCGGCCGCCGTCCACGGAACGCTGCACCTGGGGACCGGCACGGCCACGTTCGGCACCGGCGTCATCGACGCGCTCGCCGCCCTCCTCGCCGTCGCCATGGGCATCCAGAACGCGGTCGCCCGCAAGCTCGCCGTCCCCGACCTCACCACCACGGTCCTGACCATGACGCTGACCGGCATCGGCCACGACTCACGGACCGGCCACCGCGGCCACGTCACGCTGACCCGCCGGGTGCTCGTGGTCGCCACCATGCTGGCGGGCGGCGTCGCCGGCGCGGAACTGGTGCTCAACGTCGAGACGATCGCGCCGCTGGCCGTGGCCACCGCCCTGCTCGCCGTCGTCGCGGGCGGCGCCGCCATAGCCGCCCGCCGCCAGGGCGAATGGCGCAAGGCCTAACGGGCGGCCGACGGCGAGGCGTCGGCCTCGTCCGCGTAGGTAGTGGCGGGCTCGGTCGCGTAACGCTGCATCACGTCCGCGATCTGGCCCGCGGTCGGCTGCGACCCCGACGCGACCATCGCGCGCAGGTCACGGAAGTACTGAACGTAGAGGTCGGGCGTGAACGTATTGAGCAGCACCACCGGCCCGTCGCTGTCGTTGGCGAAGGTGTGCGGCGCTCCCGGCGGGATCATCACCAGGGTGCCGGCCGGCGCCTCGTAGGAATCCTCGCCGACCGTGAAGCGAGCGGTCCCGGATACGACGTAGAAGCCTTCGTCGTGGCGACCGTGCCGGTGCTGCGGCGGTCCCGCGGTGTGCGGCGCGATGGTGATCTCGGCGACGCCGAGCCGGTGCGCGGTGGTGCTGCCGTCCTCGAGGACGCGCAGCCGCGTCGGGCCGTCAAGGGCAATCTCGCCGCCGTCGGGCCCCACGATCGAGACTTTGGTCATGACCTGGGCCGCCCGTTCTGCGCGGGGCCGGCCCCGC
>Ga0102924_1006749_pt1 | contig 10676 bp, 7 predicted proteins | sample PaiPotPPM11metaG_FD_80116 | JGI IMG/M metagenome (GOLD analysis project Ga0102924, IMG submission 80116) | Iron sulfur acid spring bacterial and archeal communities from Banff, Canada, to study Microbial Dark Matter (Phase II) - Paint Pots PPM... ...
GCGCGTGCCGCTGCCGCAGATCGGCGTTGGCGGCGGTGCCGTAGGCGATGACGCCGTGGCCCCGCGCCCGGCACAGCCGCGCCAGCCGGGCGAATTCGGGGCTGTCGGCGTTAAGCACGGCGCGCCCGCGCGGCGCCAGCAGCGCGGTGAACAGGCGGTCCTTCGCCGCCCGGTACGACGCCATCGTGCCGTGGTAGTCGAGGTGGTCGCGGGTCAAATTGGTGAATGCGGCGGCGGCGACGCTGACCCCGTCGAGGCGGTACTGGTCGAGGCCGTGGCTGGAGGCTTCGATGACCGCATGCTCGATGCCGCCGCGGGCGAGGTCCGACAGGTCGCGGTGCAGCGCGACCGGGTCCGGCGTGGTCAGCGACCCGGTCCGCCGCCCGGCCGGGGTCACCATCCCGAGGGTGCCGAGGCTCGCCGCCGGGTGGCCCAGCGCGGTCCAGATTTCGCGGGTGAAATGCGCGACCGAGGTCTTGCCGTTGGTGCCGGTGACGGCGGCGACCGTTGTCGGCTGCCGCCCGAAAAAACGCGCCGCGAACAATGCCAGGCGGCGCTGCGGGTTGGCGTCGGTGACGATCGGCACCGGACGGGCATCGGTATCGAGCGCCAGGGCGCGCGCGTCGTCGGTCAGGATCGCGGCGGCGCCGCGCGCCACCGCCTCGCCGGCAAAGAGCCGACCGTCGCGCTGTGTGCCGCGCAGCGCCGCGAACAGGTAGCCCGGCTGGATTTGCCGGGAATCGGCGGTGATGCCGGTGATATCGGGGTCGGGATTGCCAGCGGCGGCGAGCAGGATCGGATGGTCCGGGGCGTGGGTCCCGGGCGGTCCCGGGAGGGGGACGGCAGGGCTCATCAGCTCAGTAATTTTCAATCTTCCTACCCTGCAGGCTCTCGACCGACAGCGCCTTGACGATTTCGGGCGACTGCTCGTCGACCGGCGTCACTCCGAGCAGCGGCGCGATCCGCTGCACGATGCGGCTGGTCGCCGGCACCACCGTCCACCCGGCCGTCGCAAAGCCGTGACTTTGCTTTGTGCCGTGCGGCTCGTCCACCATCGTCAACACCAGATATCGGGGATCCTGCATCGGGAATACGCCGACAAAGTCGGAAACCAGCTTTTTTTCCTGGTAATGGCCGCCGGAATTCTTTTCCGCGGTGCCGGTCTTGCCGCCGACGACATAGCCGGGCGCCTCGGCCAGCTTCGCGGTGCCGTATTGCACGACGAGCCGCATCAATTTGCGCATCTGCTCCGAGGTTTTCTGCGAGATCACCCGCTCGCCCGGCGGCTCCGCTCCGGGCGGCAGCTTGAGGACGGTCGGGCGGTGCAGAATGCCGCCGTTGACGATCGCCGACACGGCGGTGGCGACATGCAGCGGGCTGACCGCGATGCCGTGGCCGTAGGCGATGGTGATCACGTTGACCTCGCGCCACTGGCTCGGGAAGTGCGGCTTCGAGACCTCGTCGAACTCGATCGGCACCGGCTTCAGCAGTCCAAGCCGGCCGAGGAAGGTGCGCTGCCGCTCGGCGCCGGCCTCCATCGCCATGCGGGCCGAGCCGAGGTTCGAGGAATACATGAAGACCTCGGGGACGGTCAGCATCCGGTGCTTGCCGTGGTAGTCGGAGATCGTGAACCGGCCGATGCGAATGTCGTGGATTGCGTCGTACTGCTTGGCCAGCGTCGCAGTGCCGCCGTCGAGCGCCATCGCGGTGTTAAAGATCTTGAAGGCCGAGCCCATCTCGTAATCGCCGAGGGTGACCTTGTTGAAGGTCCGGTCCTTGGCCTCGGCGGCCGGCATCGCGGGATCGACCGCGCCCGGATGGTTCGGGTCGAAATCCGGCAGCGACACCATCGCGATGATCTCGCCGGTGCGCACGTCCATGATGATGCCGGCGGCGCCCTTGGCGGTGAAATCTTCGACGACCTTGGCGAGCTCTTCGCGCAAAATGAACTGCACGCGCGAGTCGAGCGACAGTTGCAGCGCCTCGTGCCGCGTCTTCATCGTGCCGTCGAGCGCCCGCTCGATGCCCGCCAGCCCGTTGTTGTCGATGCCGCAATAGCCGACGACATGCGCGGCGACATCGCCGAACGGATAGACCCGGCGCTCCTCGTGCTCGAACTGAAAGCCGGGAATGCCGAGCCGGTTGACGGCATAGGTCTGGCGCGGCGTCAGGCGCCGCTTCAGCCAGACAAAGCTCTTGCCCGAGGCCAGCTTGGCATAGACCTCTTTCGGGTCGAGGCCGGGCAGGACCGCGCTGAGGGAGCGGGCCGCCTCGGCAGGATCGATGACCTGGCGCGGGTCGGCATAGAGCGACGGCGTATCGAGGGTCGTCGCCAGCAGCGTGCCGTTGCGGTCGACGATGTCGCCGCGCGCCATCGACGGGGGCGCCGGCGGGCGGATGCGCCCGGCATGCGATTCGGCGCTCGCGCCGGCAAATGCCACGATCTCGACCAGGCGCAGCGCGACCACGACGAACACGACCGCGAACAGCGCCGCCGCCGTCAGCAGCCGGGTGCGGCAAGTCTCGATGGCCTCGCTCGCCTGCGGGTCGGGGACGACCGGGGCGCAAGGCGGCGGCGGGCGGAAATGGCGGGGCCGGCACGGGTTGTCGTCGGCAAATTGGGGAACGGCCATCAGCGGTCTCCACCGACCTGCGCGAACAAATCGTCAAGCGTGTGCGGTCTTCCGGTGGCGCTCGCCTTCACCAGCCGCAGCCCGGTTTCCGGCTTCAGCGTCGCAACTCTTGCCGGCACTGGCCGCGCCGACCCGGGCGCGACGGTGTCGCCCGCCGCGGGCTCGTCGGTTTCCGCTCCCGACTGGAGCGCGGCAGCGACGAGTTCGGCCATCGAGGTCGCCCGCGAGGCCGCCGGTTCGGGCGTGGCCGGGCCGGTTGCCGCAGCAACCGTGTCGGGCGCCGGCGCGGCGGACGGCGCCGCCGCGGCAATGGCGGGTTCTTCGGCGGGCAAGGCCGGCGGCGCCGGCGGCCGCAGCGGAATTCCGTCGATGCTCTGCTGCAGCTGTTTGGTCGGGATCGGCGCCAGCGACAGGAATTTGCGGTTCAGCTCGGCCAGCCGCTCGGGCTGGGTCAGATACGACCATTCGGCGTTGAGGACGCGGATTTCCTGCTGCTCGGCAACGGTCTGCTTGCGCACCCGGCCGAGTTCGTCGTCGAGGTCCTGCACCGCGTATTTGACCTTGAACATGGCAAAGCCGCTGATCAGCACCAGCGCCAGCCAGAACAGCGACGAGAGCCGGATCATGCCGCTGCCTCCAACGCCGGCCAGGGCGGCGCCGCGGTGCGTTCGGCGGCGCGCAGCCGGGCCGAGCGGGCGCGCGGGTTGCGCGCGATTTCGTCGGCGCCGGGCCGCACCGGGCGGCGCGACAGCAGGGCGAAGCTCGGCGGCCGCGCCGCCGCGGGCGGCAGATGGCGCGACGCGGCCGGCGCCCCGGCGCAGCGCCGCCGCAGGAAATTTTTGACGCGCGCGTCTTCGAGCGAATGGAACGAGACGACGGCCAGCCGGCCGCCCGGCATCAGCAGGCGCTCGGCGGCGGCCAGCCCGCGGTCGATCTCGCCGAGCTCGTCATTGACCGCGATGCGCAGCGCCTGGAAGGTGCGGGTCGCCGCGTCGAGCCCGGGCTCGCGTGTCGGCACCGCGGCGCGGACGATCTCGGCCAGTTCGCCGGTGCGCCGGATCGGCTGCTGCCGGCGGCGGGTGGCGATCGCGCGGGCGATCCGGCGGGCATAGCGCTCCTCGCCGAACTCTTGGATCAATGCCGCCAGTTTCGGCTCCGGCAATTCGGCGACCAGGTCGGCGGCGCTGGCGCCGTCCTGTCCCATGCGCATGTCGAGCGGGCCGTCGAGGCGGAACGAAAAGCCGCGCTCGGCCTGGTCGAGCTGCATCGAGGAGACGCCGAGGTCGAGCGCGATGCCGGCGATCGGGCCGGGCGCGACGTCGCCGACCAGCCGGTCCATGTCGCCGAACCGGCCCTCGATTAGCGACAGCTGCCCTTTGTATTTGGCTGCTAGCACCGCGCCGCGCCGCAGCGCCTCGGGGTCGCGGTCGATACCGAGCACCTTGCAGCGCGCCGCCGTCAGCAGCGCCTCGCTGTAGCCGCCGCCGCCGAAGGTGCCGTCGACGTAGATGGCGCCGTCGCGTGCCGCCAGCGTGTCGAGCACGGCGTCGAGCAGCACCGGAATGTGCCCCGGCGCATTCCGCGCGGCCGCTGTCTCGTCGCTGCCGGGTTTCATTGCGGCCGCCGCGATCCGCCGCGCGGCGGCAAGGTCGTGCCCTGGCGGCGCGAGCGCTCGCGCACCGTCGCGCTGTATTCTTCGTACGCGGCCGGATTCCATAGCTGAAAACTCGCGCCGAGGCCGACAAACGCGACCTCCTCGTCGATCTCCGAATGATGTTTGAGCTTTTCCGGCAGGATGACCCGCCCTTCGCCGTCCATCGTCAGCGGCATGGCGTCGGCAAAGAGTTGCGACAAGTTCTCGTGTTCTTCCGAGAACTGTTCGAGCGACTCGATGCGCTCCTGCATTTCTTCCATCCGGTCGCTGCCGGTGCATTCGATGGCCGGCAGCCGGATCGAGCGGAACGCGATGACCAGACTTGGATGACGGTTGGTTGCGAGAGTGGAGCGAAAGGTCGCCGGCACTGAAACTCGCCCCTTGCGGTCGACCTTATTCACGTAAGTGGATAGAAACAATTCCACTTTGCTTCCCCCAACGCTCGCCCCATCGACGCCCGGCAAGGGGCTAGGCCCGGTTGCACCGCCGAGTTCCCCCCAACGGCGGTGCTCGCCTATGGGTAGGATTGGGATATCATGGGATGCACTGGGACGCAAGGGAATTTCCGAATAAAATTCGCCGATTTGCAAATCTTTGCGGCGAATCCAATTCAACCTACAGCATGTAGTCCCTTGGAGTATTTGCGACTACTAGGCGTGATTATTTGTTCTTGTTGTGTTCCGAAAAGGAAACGCCAGACGGCCTGTAAGCCGGGTTCTGTCCCGCCCCGAAACGGACGGGGATGGCCATTCATCTGGGACGTCCGTTACCGGACGCCTCGCGCGACCGACCCGAGCGGCGGCGCGAAGGCCCGCCCGGCAGGCCGGAAAACCGGCGCTGCCTGCCGCTCCTACTTGGTCTTGCTCCAGGTGGGGTTTGCCCTGCCACCGCCGTTGCCGGCGGTGCGGTGCGCTCTTACCGCACCATTTCACCCTTGCCTCCGGTCTGCCCGAAGGCAGCCCGGATCGGCGGTGTGTTTCTGTGGCACTTTCCCTAGGGTCGCCCCCGCCGGGCGTTACCCGGCACCATGCCTCCGTGGAGCCCGGACTTTCCTCCCTCCTCCATCAAGAGGAGAGCGGCCATCCGGCCGTCTGGCATGGGATCATGTGGGCGGCCGTGGTCGCGCTGCCAACCGCAGGGCGGAAAACTTACCGCGCCCCCCGGCCGGCCCTGCCGATGTGCTCCATCAGGGCGTCGAACGGCTCGATGAATTTCTGCACGCCTTCGTTTTCGAGCTGCGTTGCGACGCAAGGGAAATCCACCCCGAGCCGGCCGAGATCGGCGATGATCCGCCGGGCCTCGTCGACCCCCTCATCGACCGAGCCCCGTACCGTGCCGTGGTCGATGAAGGCGGCGATCGTCTTCTCCGGCATCGTGTTGACGGTGTCCCGGCCGATCAGCGGCTCGACATACATCAGCTCGGAATAATGCGGGTTCTTGGTGCCGGTGCTGGCCCACAGCAGCCGCTGCACCTGCGCGCCGGCGCCGGCGAGGCTGCGCCACCGGTCGCCGGCCGTGATCCGCTGGAAGCTGTGATAGGCCAGCTTCGCGTTGGCGACCGCGGTCTTGCCCAGCAGGCCCGCCGGCTTCGGCTCGGCCGCCGCCGGCCGGTTCGGCACGATCCGGTGCTGCAACAGCTGATCGACCAGCACGTCGATGCGGCTTAGGAAAAAGCTGGCGACCGAGGCGATCCGGTCGATCGGCCGCCCGGCGGTGCGCCGCCGTTCCAGCGCGCGCAGATAGGCGTCAGCCACCGCTTCGTAGCGCTCGACCGAAAACAATAGAGTGACGTTGACGTTGATGCCCTGGACCAGCAGCTCCTCGATGGCCGGGAGACCGGCCCGGGTGCCCGGGATCTTGATGAACAGGTTGGGCCGATCGACCGCCGCCCAAAGCCGCTGCCCCTCCTCGATCGAGCTCTGCGTGTCGTGCGCCAGATGGGGCGAGACTTCGAGGCTGACGAACCCGTCGACGCCGCTGGTCGCGTCGTAGACCGGCCGCAGGATGTCGCAGGCATCGCGGATGTCGGCGACCGCCAGCCGCTCGTAGATCGCGTCCGGGCCGAATCCTTGCCCGGCAAAATCGGCGATGTCGCGGGCATATTCGCTGCCTTCGCTGATCGCCTTGCCGAAGGTCGCCGGGTTGGCGGTGACGCCGCTGATGCCGCTCTCGACGAGCTGCTGCAAGTGACCGTCGACCACCATCCGCCGGCTCAGATCGTCGAGCCAGCAGCTTTGGCCGTGTGCCGCCAATTCGGCCAGACGCTTGGCGCGGCGGTCGAGTTTCGGTTGGGCGCTGTCGGGCATTCTGTGCCTCCGGACGATTGCCGGTGTCGGGACGATTTACGATGGTGCGGCTGCCTGGGCAACACGCCGTTGTCGGTCGTGTTCCCGATTACCGCGCCGCGATCCGCTGCGCCAGTGCGATGAAGCGTTGCGCCGCCGGTCCGGTCTCGGCGCGGCGATGGGCGAGGTTGAGCGGCGCGACCAGCGCGGCGCTGTCGTCGAGCGGACGATAGGCGACTCCGTCCACCCGCAATTGCTGCATCGACGCCGGCACAACCGTGACGCCGAGCCCGGCGGCGACAAGGCTCAGTGTCGCCAGCATGCGGGGCGCTTCCTGGCCGATCCGCGGGCTGAACCCGGCGCGCTGGCAGGCGGCGATGATCGCGTCGTACAGCCCCGGCCCGAGCGGCCGGCGATAGAGGATCAGGGTCTCCGCGGCCAATTCGGCCAGGCCGAGCGGCGATGTATTGCCGTCGCCGGCCAGCGCGTTGCCGGCCGGCAAGGCCGCGACCATCGCTTCGCTCAACAGCGGGTGGACGATGAGGTCGGCGCCGGCCGACAGCGGCGAGCGCACGAAACCGGCGTCGATGCGCCCGGCCCGGATCGCCTCGGCCAACTCGCCGGTGCCGCTTTCTTCGAGGCTCAGGGCGACCAGCGGAGCCTCGTCGCGGAAGGCGCGGATCGTCCGCGGCACCAGCGGGTGGAACGAGGCCGAACTGGTGAAGCCGATGCCGATCCGCCCGGTCTCTCCGCGCGCCGCCTGCCGTGCCGCCTGCCGCGCCTGCTCGACCCGGCCGAGGATGTCGCGCGCCTCGGCGAGCAACGCCTCGCCCGCTGCCGTCAGCTCGACCCCCCGCGGCAGCCGCCGCAATAGCTGCGCATCGAGTTCGCGCTCGAGGGCGCGGATCTGCTGGCTCAGCGGCGGCTGCTGAATGCCGAGCCGCGCGGCGGCGCGGGTGATGTGCCCTTCCTCGGCGACCGCGACGAAATAGCGAAGGTGGCGCAGCTCCATTCCATACTTATGACATATGAAGAATCGGATTGCGATATATTGGACACGCATCGCTCGGAAAAGTAGGTTCTTTGTATCTAACGAGTGTCGTCCCGGCGAAGGCCGGGACGCGCCATTGGGCAAGGCCGCGACCTCGCTGGGGAGTCTCGACGCAAGTGCGGCTCAAGCACCGGACAGTTGACAGGTGGATCCCGGCTTTCGCCGGGACGACAAATCGTGGAGGACTCGATGGCCAGCGAAGCGACCTTCCTGATGCGGCAGTTCCTCGGCTGGATCGATGTCAGGCCGCGCCGCCCGGCCGAGGTGCGCGAAGCGTGGAGCAGCACTTGCCCGCTCAATTGCGCCTGGGAAGACGCGCTCGCCGACGATCTCGTCGGCTACGACCGCGACGGCCGGCTGGTATTGACCGGGCGCGGCCGCGCTCGGCTTGTAGGGCGGGTGGAACCCGGCGACGCCGGGAGTAACCCGCCGAAATCCGGGTCTGCCGCGGCGGGTTTCGCTCCGCTCCGGCCGCCCTGCCCTTGATCCGCGGCAGGCTCCGAGTATCGTAGCCCGCACGCTGGCGCGCCGCCGCGCCCTCCCGCATCCCGAAGGAGAAGTACCGTGAGCGTCACCGGTCACGACAGCCTCAAAACCCGCCGAACTCTCAACGTCGGCGGCAAGACCTACGATTATTTCAGCCTCGACGCCGCGGCGCAGGCCGCCGGGCTCGGCGACATCTCGCGCCTGCCGTTCTCGCTGAAGGTCTTGCTGGAAAACCTGGTGCGCCTCGAGAACGGCCGCACCGTGTCGGTCGATGACATCAAGGCGCTCGCGCAGTGGCTGCAGACCAAGAGCTCGGAGCGCGAGATCGCGTTCCGGCCGGCGCGCGTCTTGATGCAGGATCTGACCGGGGTGCCGGCGGTCGTCGATCTGGCGGCGATGCGGGCGGCGATGGTCGATCTCGGCGGCGACCCGAACAAGATCAACCCGCTGTCGCCGGTCGATCTGGTCATCGACCATTCGGTGCAGATCGACAATTTCGGCACCCCGCTGGCCTTCGCCGCCAATGTGAAGAAGGAGTTCGAACGCAACGGCGAGCGCTACCGCTTCCTGCGCTGGGGCCAGGACGCGTTCGAGAATTTCCGGCTGGTGCCGCCGGGCACCGGCATCTGTCACCAGGTCAATCTCGAATATCTGTCGCAGGTGGTGTGGACCACCGACGAGGCCGGCAAGACGATCGCCTATCCCGACACGCTGGTCGGCACCGACAGCCACACGACGATGGTCAACGGCCTCAGCGTCCTCGGCTGGGGCGTCGGCGGCATCGAGGCCGAGGCGGCGATGCTGGGGCAGCCGATTTCGATGCTGATCCCCGAGGTGATCGGCGTCCGCCTGACCGGCAAATTGGCGGAAGGCGCGACCGCCACCGATCTGGTGCTGACGATCACCCAGATGCTGCGCAAGCGCGGCGTCGTCGGCCGCTTCGTCGAATATTGCGGGCCGGGCGTCGGCGAACTGGCGCTCGCCGACCGTGCCACGATCGGCAACATGGCGCCGGAATACGGCGCCACCTGCGGCTTCTTCCCGATCGACGCCGAGACGATCCGCTACCTGACGCTGAGCGGCCGCGAACCGGCGCAGGTCAAGCTGGTCGAGACCTATGCCAAGGCGCAGGGCCTGTGGCGCGACGCCACCACCCCCGATCCCGCCTTCACCGATCTGCTGGAGCTTGATCTCGGCAGCGTCGAGCCGTCGCTGGCCGGGCCGCGCCGGCCGCAAGACCGGGTGTCGCTGTCCGGCGCCGGCAAGGGCTTCGACGCCGAACTGCCGCGCCTCGCCAACGTCTCGGCGCCGCGCTCGCAGAAGGTCCAGGGCAGCAATTACGACATCCACGACGGCGACGTCGTGATCGCCGCGATCACCAGCTGCACCAACACCTCGAACCCGAGCGTGATGCTGGCCGCCGGTCTCCTCGCCAAGAAGGCGGTCGAGAAGGGGCTCAAGGTCAAGCCGTGGGTCAAGACCAGCCTCGCGCCCGGCAGCCAGGTCGTCAGCGACTATTACGCCGCTGCCGGCCTCCAGGAATATCTCGACAAGGTCGGCTTCAATCTTGTCGGCTATGGCTGCACCACCTGTATCGGCAATTCCGGGCCGCTGCCCGAGCCGATCGCCGAGGCGATCGAGGATGGCGATCTCGCCGTCGCTGCCGTGCTGTCCGGCAACCGCAATTTCGAGGGCCGCATCCACGCGCTGGTGCGCGCCAATTACCTGGCGTCGCCGCCGCTGGTCGTCGCCTATGCCCTGGCCGGCACGATCCGCACCGATTTGACCAAGGACCCGCTCGGCGAGGGCAGTGACGGCAAGCCGGTCTACCTACGCGACATCTGGCCGAGCAACCGCGAGGTCGCCGACACGGTGCAGCATGCGGTGTCGCGCGACGCCTTCCGGCACCGCTACGGCAATGTCTTCGAGGGCCCGCCGGAATGGCGACAGGTCACCGCTCCGGCCGGCCGCACCTACGAATTCGAGGACCGCTCGACCTATCTCGCCTTGCCGCCCTATTTCGAGAACATGCCGAAGGAGCCGGGGCCGCTGCACGACGTAATCGGCGCCCGCGAATTGGCGATCTTCGGCGACAGCATCACCACCGACCACATCAGCCCCGCCGGCAGCATCAAGACGGAGAGCCCGGCCGGCGAGTACCTGATCAGCTATCAGGTGCGGCCGAGCGAGTTCAATACCTACGGCGCCCGGCGCGGCAACCATCACGTCATGGCACGCGGCACCTTCGCCAACATCCGCATCCGCAACGAGATGGTGCCCGGCGTCGAAGGCGGCATGACCAAGTTGCAGCCCGACGGCACGGTGATGCCGATCTATGACGCCGCGATGGAATACAAAAAGCGCGGCGTGCCGCTGGTGATCTTCGGCGGCAAGGAATACGGCACCGGCTCGTCGCGCGACTGGGCTGCCAAGGGCACGCTGCTACTGGGCGTCAAGGCGGTGATCGTCGAGAGCTTCGAGCGCATTCACCGCTCGAACCTGATCGGCATGGGCGTGTTGGCGCTGCAGTTCAAGGAGGGCACGACGCGGCAGACCCTCGGCCTCAA
>Ga0102924_1006752_pt1 | contig 10675 bp, 10 predicted proteins | sample PaiPotPPM11metaG_FD_80116 | JGI IMG/M metagenome (GOLD analysis project Ga0102924, IMG submission 80116) | Iron sulfur acid spring bacterial and archeal communities from Banff, Canada, to study Microbial Dark Matter (Phase II) - Paint Pots PPM... ...
AACCGCCATCGGCGACATCTTGGCCGGCAAGTTTGCGCTGCTCTGCAATTACATCGCATCGGAGTTTACCAACACGGTCGGTGGCCATGCCGGCACGTTCCCCACGGAGCCGCAGCAAATGGAGCAATTGCCGGTCCTGACTCACCCGCATACACGATGAGCGGCTATACCCCCCCGCGCGGCGGGGAGAGGTACGGCAGCGCGAGAGGCGGGGAGAGGTACAGCGGCGCGAGAGTGTGCCGGCGCGGCCGCCGCGCTTTGCCGGCAGCGATTGGTTTCTTCTTTACCTTAACGCAATGTCGCCACGGCATTAGCGATGCGCCCTTAGCTATTCTCCAGTATCACGCTCCACGGGTCTCCATCCTTATCAGTGCATGTTGTGACACGCGCGACGACATTGACGGCGTTTCGGGATGCGGCTCCGGCCGCGGACGTGGTGCTGCCGGCAGCGGCGGGGCGCCGCGAGGCCGGGCGCGAGGCGCCGCACGATCTCAACCTCCGCATTCACGGCGATCTGGCAAATGTCGAGGCCGAGTGGCGGCGCTTCGAGGCGGTCGCCGATTGCACGGTGTTCCAGACCTTCGACTGGCTCGCGGCCTGGCATCGGCATATCGGGCTTCGCGCCCGGGTCCAGCCGGCGGTCGCCGTCGGCCGCTTCGCGGACGGCGACACCGCCTTCATCGTGCCGCTGTGCGTCGCGCCGCACGGGCCGGCGCGGCGGCTGTGCTGGCTCGGCCAGGAGCTCTGCGACTATAACGCGCCGCTCCTCGCGCGCGACTTCTTCGAGCGGGTGACCGCCGAGCGCTTCCTCGATATCTGGCGCGAGCTGCGGCTGCGGCTGCAGCAGGATCCGCTCTTCCGTCACGACTGGATCGACCTGGAAAAGATGCCGCAGACGCTCGGCGCCCAGCACAATCCGTTCACCTATCTCGACGTTTCGCCCAACGCCAGCGGCGCGCATCTCACGCAGCTCGGCGGCGGCTGGGAAGAATTCTATACCGCGAAGCGCTCGTCGGCGACGCGCCGGCGCGACCGCGCCAAGCGCCGGCACATGTCCGAATACGGCGACGTCCAATTCGCGACGGCCGCGGAAGCGGCCGACGCCCGGCGCACGCTCGAGATTCTGATGGAGCAGAAAAGCCGGGCGCTCGTGCGCAAGGGTCGCCGACATGTTCGCGCGTCCCGGCTGGCGCGAGTTCTTTCTCGATCTGGCGACCAATCCGCAGACGCGGCAGCTCGTTCATGTCGCGCGCCTCCAGGTCGGCGCCGATGCGGTGGCGGCCAATTTCGGCGTCGTGTTCGGCGGCTGCTACTATCACGTGCTGGCGAGCTATTGCGAAGACAGCCGCGCCGCCCACTTCGGGCCGGGCGCGCTGCATCTGCGCGAGCTTCTCAAATACGCGATCGAGCGCGGCCTGCAGCGCTTCGACTTCACCATCGGCGACGAGCGCTACAAGCTCGAATGGTGCGACAGCAGCCTGAAACTGTACGACCATGCCGCCGCCGCGACCTGGCGGGGCTGGCCGGCCGCGCGCGCTGCGGCCGCGCGGCGCCGGCTCAAGCGCCTGATCAAGCAGACGCCCTGGGTGTGGAACGCGGTCTCCGCCGCCCGCACTGCGCTTGGCGCATTCTCGCGCCCGGCGCGGCCGTGAACCGGGCGGCATCCGGCCGCCGTCGCGAACACCCGCCGGGCGCTCGCCAGTGGAGCGGATTTGACATTCGCTGCCCGCCGCGCCGCTAACCCGTGAAGGGAACGTCAAATCCAAAGCACCACGAGACTGATATTTGCCAGTGGTCCGTGCTCCCGTGACCGGCAGGGCCGGATGAATACCGCGCGCTGACCGGTGTATGCTCGACCCGATTGTCGAACACGAGGGTCCGATGACCGGGAATTCCCGTTGGCCGGAACTGCCGCTTTCGGCGTGGAGCGAGACCTGCGAGACGCTCCACCGCTTTACGCAGATCGCGGGCAAGACGCGCCTCGCCACGACGCCGCTCGTCAATCACTGGTGGAACGTCACCTTCCGGGTGAATTCGCGCGGGCTCGCTGCCCCGGCGAATATTTGCGCCGCGGGCACGTTCGATATCGTTTTCGATTTCGTCGATCACCGGCTTGGCATCGCCACCAGCGACGGCCGCACGGAGAGCTTCCCGCTGCGGCCGATGGCGGTCGCCGATTTCTACGCCGAATTCATGGACCGGCTGCGCCGCCTCGGCATCGACGTGCACATCTGGACGATGCCGAGCGAGATCGCGAATGCGGTCCCGTTCGAGCAGGATCGCACGCACGCGCAGTACGATCGGGAATATGCCGCGCGCTTCCAGCAGGTGCTGGTGCAGGCGGCGCGGGTGCTGAATGAATTTCGCGCCCGCTTCATCGGCAAGGTCAGTCCGGTGCACTTTTTCTGGGGCAGCTTCGATCTCGCGGTCACGCGCTTTTCCGGCCGCACGGCGCCGCCGCCCACGGGCGTCACGCCCAACGTCGCCAGCTGGGTGATGGCGGAGGCCTATTCGCACGAGGTCTCGAGCTGCGGCTTCTGGCCGGGGAACGGCGGCTACGGCCGCGCCGCGTTCTACGTCTACGCCTATCCGGAGCCGGCGGGCTACGGCGACGCGCCGCTGCGCACGCCGGGGGCCTTCTACGACAAGAACGTCGGCCAGTTCATCCTGCCGTACGACGCGGTGCGCGCGGCGCGCGACCCCAATGCGCTGCTGCTCGGCTTCCTGCAGGAAACCTACGCCGCCGCCGCCGACCTGGCGAAATGGGACCGCAAGGCGTTCGAACGCGGCGGCTGAAAAATCGGCGTGAACGAGCGGCGCCGCCGGCGGCCGCTTCCGCGGTGGCGGACGCGCCGCTATGCTTCGCACCGCGGAGGAGGCTCAACCGGACATGCGCATCAGGATTCGCCTGGCGATCTCCGGTCTCGTTCTCGCATCGATCATCGTCAGCGCTGTCGGTGTCCACGTACTGTGGTGGCGGACCGCCGAAACCAACAGCCAAACGCTTGCGGCGACGATCAACGAGCAGATTGTCGCCGCGGTGGGGAAGGAACTCGAGACCATCACCACCCAGGCGCGCGCGGCGCATACCGCAATACGCACCCTGTTCGTGCAAAATGTCCTTGGCACGCGCGAGGCCGACAAGCGCGAATTCGTCTTTCTCTCGCAGCTGCAGTCGCAACCGGGCATCTCCTGGGTGGCGTTCGGCTGGCCGAACGGCGACTTCTTCGCCGCGCACAAGCTCGGCGATCTGGGCCTGGAGATGATGGAGATCGCACCGGTCGACGGCGTGGTGAAGCGGCGCGTCGACACCTACCAGGTGGTCGTCGGCGACATTCAGTTCGAGAAGCGCGGCTTCGAAAGCACGGATTTCGTCGTCACCGACCAGGAATGGTACAAGAAAGGCATCGCGAGCGACGAGCCGAGCTGGTTCGAGGTCACCGCGCATCCCGTCGGCCTGCGGCCTTCGATCGCCTTTGTCGGCCCGATCGACGTCTACCAGAAACGCCAGGGCGTACTGGCCGTCATCATCGAAAACACGCGGCTCGCGCAATTTTTGTCGCAGCTTTCGGTCGGCAAGACCGGCGCCGCGTTCATCCTCGGCCGCGGCGGAAGCACAATCGCCGCGCCCGATCCGGACGCCGACGAGACCAACATGCAGCGCTCGGATCAGCCGCTGCTGCCGGTCGCGCAGGGCGCCTTCAAGGCTGCCGGCGGCTCCGACGAAAGCGACAAGAAGACCGCTCGCCAGGTGAGGTTCGTCGCCGGCGCCGAGGCCTATGCGGTCACCCTGACCCCGCTGGCCTTTCCCGGCTGGACGCTCGCCACCGTCATTCCGGAGGCGGAGTTTCTCGGCCCGATCGAAACGACGATACGGCGTCTGCTGGTTGGGCTCGCGCTTCTTATCCTCGCGGCTGGCGCGCTTTCCGCGTGGCTGGCGCGACGGCTTATTGCCGCACCGCTGATCGCAGTGACCGACGAGCTCAAGCACGTCGAGCGCTTCGAGCTTGACCAGGTGCGCCGCCGCCCCTCGCGCATCGCCGAGCTGGAAAACCTGTCGAGCGCCATCGCCGATATGGCGGGCGGGCTGGCGGCGTTTCGCAAATACATCCCCGCGGACCTGGTGAAGACGCTGCTGAGCGAGGGCGTCGAGCCGCGCCCCGGCGGCACAATCCGCACCGTAACGATCCTGTTCGCGGATATTGCCGGCTTCACCGGGCTCTCCGAACGGCTCGGCGACCAGATCGTGCCGCTGCTCTCCGGCTATCTCGACCTGATGTCGCGCGAGGTGAGCGGCCACGGCGGCACCATCGACAAGTTCATCGGCGACGCGGTGATGGCGTTCTGGGGCGCGCCGGCGGCAAACGCCGATCACGCGGTCGATGCCTGCCGCGCCGCGCTCGCCTCTCAGCAGGCGCTGCGCCAATCGGGACTGTCCGACGACGCCGGCCGGCCGCTCAAGGTGCGCATCGGCATCAATTCCGGCGCGGTGCTGGTCGGCAATATCGGCTCGGAGTTCCGCCTCAACTATACCGTGATCGGCGACGCCGTGAACGTGGCGAGCCGCCTCGAAGGCGCCAACAAGGAATACGGCACCGACATCATCATCGGCGAGGAAACGCGCCGCCTTGCCGGCGACCGCATCGAGGTGCGCGAGCTCGACCGGCTCACGGTCTATGGCCGTGAAGGCGGGCTGGCGATCTACGAACTGCTCGGTATCGCCGAAGGCGCAGCCAAGCCGCCGGGCTGGGCTGCGCTCTACGAGCGCGGCCTCGCCGCCTACCGCGCGCGCGACTTCGCCGGGGCGGCGAATTTGTTCCAGCAGGTCCTGGCCGCGCGGGCGGATGAGCCCGCGCGCATCCTGCTCGCCCGCTGCCGCGAGTTTCTCCACTCGCCTCCCGGAAAAGACTGGGAAGCGGCGAACGCGATGAAGGTGAAGTAGTCACGGCTGTTGATCGGGGTCAGTCGTCCGTCACAAGCAGGTGATTCAGCTCAGCTGTGCTTTCAACCCGATTTGCCGAGAAAGGCTTTAACCAATTGTGCTATGCAGGCCGCCTGCAGCCGGATGTTCCGGCCCGCCGCGGCCGCTTCGGCGCTTGGGCGCCCTGCCCGCTCAGGGTTTGGAAAGGATCGCGTCATGAACCCGAAAAGCAACGTTGCCAATGCCACTATCGCCGGCTCCTTCGTCGCCGCCCTTGCCATGATCGCGGCGCCGGCATTCGCCGCCCCCAAACCACCGCAGGCCACGATGGACAAGTGCTTCGGCATTGCCATGAAAGGTGAGAACGACTGCGCCGCGGGCGCGGGCACCACCTGCGCCGGCACTTCGAGCGTCGATTATCAGGGCAATGCCTGGAAGTACGTCCCGAAAGGAACGTGCGCGAACATAAAGACCCCGAACGGCGCGGGCTCGCTCGAGCCGATCAAGTCCTGACCGGCCAGCGCGGCGCACGCGCCGTACGCCGCGCTTGCCGTTCACTCCCTGGCGAATAGGGGAGCCGCATGTCGATCACGTCCCGTCTCCCGGCGCGCGCCGGCGTCGGCTTCAAGCCCGCACATTTTCGCGACATCCTCGCATCGCCGCAGCCGGTCGGCTTCTTCGAGGTGCACGCTGAAAATTATATGGGCGCCGGCGGACCGCCGCATGCGCAGCTTAGCGCGCTCCGCGAACGCTATGCGTTATCTATTCACGGCGTCGGCCTGTCGATCGGATCGACCGCGCCGCTCGATCTTGAGCATCTCGCGCGGCTCAAGATCCTCTGCGCGCGCTACGAGCCGGAGAGCTTCTCCGAGCATCTCGCCTGGTCGTCGCACGGCGGCGTCTATTTCAACGATCTGCTGCCGCTACCGTATACGCCCGAGACTTTGGCGCGCGTCGCCGAGCATATCGATGCGGTGCAAACGGCGCTCGGCCGCGTGATGCTGCTGGAAAATCCATCCACCTATGTGCGGCTCGCCGAGAGCGCGATCCCCGAGGTCGACTTTCTCGCCGAGCTCGCGCGGCGGACCGGCTGCGGATTGTTGCTCGACGTCAACAACGTGTTCGTCTCGGCCAAGAACAACGGCACCGATCCTCGGTCCTATCTGAACGCGTTCCCTCTCGACCGGGTGAAGGAAATCCATCTCGGCGGCCATGACCGCGAAACCGACGATGCCGACGTCGCGCTTCTCATCGACGCGCACGGATCGCCGGTCGCTGACGAGGTCTGGGCGCTCTACGCCGATGTCATCGCCCGTACCGGGCCGATCGCGACCCTCCTCGAATGGGACAACGACATTCCCGACTGGCCGACACTCGCGGCGCAGGCGGTCGCGGCGGACGATATTCTTGCCGGCGCCGCGCGCGCGTCGGCGGCGGCGTAGGACCGGCCGTGGCGGCGGCGTTCGAAGCCTCGTTCGCCCGCGCGCTGCTCGACGCCGCGGCGCCCATTCCCGATGCCGTCGCCGCGGCGGATGCGCAAACGGCAACGCGGCGCTTTGCCGTCCACCGCAACAACGTCGTGGCCGGCCTGGCGAACACGCTCAGGAGCCGCTTTCCCGCGACCGAGAAGATCGTCGGCGAAGAGTTTTTCGCGGCGATGGCACGCGCCTTCGTTACAGAGAAGCCGCCGCGCACGCTGCTGCTGGCGGGTTACGGCGACGAATTTCCTTCCTTCATTGCCGGTTTCGCGCCGGCCCGCGAGCTTCCCTATCTTGCCGATGTCGCAGACCTCGAGGCGGCGCGCACGCGTGCCTATCACGCCGAAGACGCCGTGCCGGTCGACGCGGGCGCCTTCGCGGCGCTCGACCCTGGCGCCGCCGGCGGGCTCCGCATCGCGCTGCACCCTTCCACCGCAATCATCCGCTCGCCCCATCCCATCGTCACCATCTGGGCAATGAATGCGGGCGAACAGCCGCTCGCCGCGATCGAGGACTGGCGCGGCGAGGATGCGCTGGTCATTCGCCCGCATCTCGATGTCGAGGTGCGCTTGCTGCCGCCCGGCGGCGCCGCGTTCCTGCTGGCGCTCGCCACCGGGCGGACGCTCGCCGACGCGGCCGAGACCGCACGCGCCGATCATTCGGCGTTCGACCTCGCCGGCAATTTGGCCGGACTTATCGGCTGGGGCGTCGCCGGCAAGGTGATCCTGCCGGCGCCGCCGGAAACGGACTAGCCGCGCCGTTGTTCGCCCAGAGCGTGACTGTGACAAGCCCACACCTGCCGTTACAATCCCTGCATGCGCCTGGCCTTACGGCTACACCCGAACTCGCTTTCCTTCGCGGCGACCCAGCTGGAAGTGGAAGTCGCGCGCCCGCGCAGCAGCACCCTGCTGTTGTCCTACGCCGTGACCGGCAGGATGCGTGACCTGCAACGGCCGCCGGTCGTGGCGGCGACGCGGGCCGACGAGCTGTGGCGGCACACCTGCTTCGAGGCCTTCCTGCGCACGCTGCCGGGCGCCGCGTACTACGAATTCAACTTTGCGCCGTCGACGCAATGGGCGGCCTATCGCTTCAGCAGCTACCGCAGCCGGATACGCGCGGCGAGCGCGCTGCGCACGCCTCTGATCGAGGTGCAATCGAGCCCCGACCGCTTCGCATTGCAGGCCGCGCTGGAGCTCGACGAGCTGTCGAACCTGCCGCCCAATGCCATCTTGCGCCTCGGCCTCGCGGCGGTGATCGAGGAGACGAGCGGGCACAAGTCGTACTGGGCGCTGGCGCATCCGCCGGGCAAGCCGGACTTCCATCATTCCGATGGCTTCGCCTATCAACTTCCCCCGGTCTAGCACGATGCCTGCTCGGCCTGATGCACAAGAGCGGGACACGCGTCCCCTCCCCCTTGCGGGGAGGGGTGGGGGTCGGGAGGATATGCGCGAGCGTCCGCGGCAGCGCGTCACCTCACGACCCCCTCTCCACCCTCCCCCACAAGGGCAGAGGGAGCACAGGAAGCTTGGTCCGCTGAATTCGTGTCGCTGAACTCTGGCTTGGCTCGATGATGAAATTCGGCATCGATCGGTTGATCGGCGAACCGACCCTGCGCACGCTCGCTGGCCGGCGCGTTGCGCTGCTGGCGCATCCCGCTTCGGTTACAGAAGACCTGACGCATTCGCTCGATGCCCTTGCCGCCTGCGGCGACATCAAGCTTGCCGCCGCCTTCGGTCCGCAGCACGGGCTACGCGGCGACAAGCAGGACAACATGATCGAGTCGCCCGACTTTCACGATCCGGTGCACGCCATCCCGGTCTTCAGCTTGTACGGCGAAGTGCGCAAGCCGACTGATGCAATGATGGACGCCTTCGACGTCATCCTTGTCGATCTGCAGGATCTCGGTTGCCGCATCTATACGTTCGTCACGACGCTGCGTTACGTGCTCGAAGCGGCGGCACAACGTCGGAAAGCGGTGTGGGTGTTGGACCGGCCCAACCCGGTCGGCCGGCCGGTCGAAGGGCTGGCACTGCGCGACGGCTGGGAGAGCTTTGTCGGCGCCGGGCCGCTGCCGATGCGCCATGGGCTCACCCTCGGCGAGCTGGGTTCGTGGTTCGTCAAAAAACTCAAGCTCGATGTGGAGTACCGCGTCATCGAGATGCTGGGCTGGCAGCCCGACGCCGCGCCGGGCTTCGGCTGGCCGCTCGGCGAGCGCGCCTGGGTCAATCCCAGTCCCAATGCGCCCAATCTGTTCATGGCGCGCGCCTATGCCGGCACGGTGATGGTCGAGGGCACGACGCTCTCGGAAGGGCGCGGCACCACGCGGCCGCTCGAACTGTTCGGCGCGCCCGACATCGACGCATGCGCGGTGATCAAGGAAATGCACGCGCTCGCGCCGCACTGGCTCCGCGGCTGCCGCCTGCGCGACTGCTGGTTCGAGCCGACGTTCCACAAGCACGCCGGCAAGCTCAACAGCGGCGTGCAGATCCACACCGAGGGTCCCGACTACGGCCACGCGGCGTTCAAGCCCTGGCGCGTCCAGGCGTTAGCCTTCAAGGCGATCCGCCGCCTCTATCCCGACTATCCGCTGTGGCGCGATTTTGCTTACGAGTACGAACACGGCAAGCGCGCAATCGACGTCATCAATGGCGGCCCACTGCTGCGCGAATGGGTCGACGATGCGCGCGCGACGCCGGCGAATTTGGATGCGCTGGCCGTGCCGGATGAGGAGGCGTGGGTGCGGGAGCGGGAGGGGTTGCTGCGGTACTGAACAAACGTAGCCCGGATGAGCGAAGCGAAATCCGGGATATGCTCAGCGCATGGTCCGGTATCGACGCAACCGCCTTGAAGGTGGCAAGTCCTTCTTCACGCTAACGCTCGCGGATCGCCGATCGACAGTTCTGGTCGATCAAATAGGCGCGCTTCGTGCGGCGTTTCGCGCCACCCGGCAGGAACGGCCCTTCGGCCTCAACGCGGTCGTGATTCTGCCCGATCATTTGCATGCGATATTGACGCTCCCTGACGGGGACGCGGATTTCCCCGGACGCTGGCGTCGCATCAAGGGGCATTTCAGCACCAACCTGCTAGACGCAGGTATCGAAATCAGACGCCATCCCAACGGCGAACTTGCCTTGTGGCAACCGCGCTACTGGGAACACACTATTCGTGATGACAACGACTTCGCCCGGCACGTGGAATACATTCATTTCAATCCCGTGAAGCACGGCATAGTGAAGCGAGCCCGCGATTGGCCATTCTCATCGTTTCATCTCTACGTCCGCCGGGGCACGTTGCCGGAAGACTGGGCGGGCGAGATCGAGGAAGGGACTTTTGCCTACGGCGAGCTTCGGAGTTGAGTCAGCAAAGCCGTTCGCGGAACAACGCGCGGGAATCGGCCCCGGACATTGCATGGGCTGAGACGGGCGGAAAGGCTGTCCCGGATATCGCTTCGCTCATCCGGGCTACACAACGGCGATTCTTATCAACCCGCGATCTCCCGCCGCACCAGCGCGGCGCCGTCGGCCATCGCCTGCATCTTGGCGAAGGCTACCGGCCGCGGCAGGTATTTCATGCCGCAATCGGGCGCGATGACGAGGCGCTCCGCCGGCACAAAGTCGAGCGCGCGGCGGATACGGCCGGCGACGGTCGCCGGCGTCTCCACCTTCATGTCGGCGAGGTCGATCACGCCGAGGATGATGGTCTTCGACGGCAGCGCCTGCAGAATCCGGCAGTCGAGGCCGGGCTGCGCCGCCTCGATGGATACCTGCTGCGCTTTCGAGTTTTCCAGCTCGGGCAGGAACGAATAGCCCGACGGCTTGTCGTGCACCAGCGCCGCGTAGCCGAAGCACAGATGCACGGCGACCGTGCCGGTCACGCCGGCGAGCGCCCGGTCGAGCGCCTTGAGGCCGTAGCGCCGCGCGTCCGCTGGATGCTGCTGCATCCACGGTTCGTCGATCTGCACGATGTCGGCGCCGGCAGCGAACAAATCCTTGATCTCGGCATTGAGGGCGGCGGCATAGTCGAGCGCCATCGCCTCGGCGTCGCCGTAAAAATCGTCCTGCGCCTGTTTGCTCAGGGTGAACGGGCCCGGCACCGTAGCCTTGACCGCGCCGCCGGTGTTGGCGCGCAGCACCGCAAGATCGCGCACGCCGACCGGCCGCAACCGGCGGATCGGGCCGACCACGCGCGGCACCGCAATGGGCTTGCCGGTCCGGCTCAGCGTCGTACCCGGCCGTTCCACGTCGACGCCGTCGAGCGCCGTGGCGAAACGGTTGGA
>Ga0102924_1006753_pt1 | contig 10671 bp, 10 predicted proteins | sample PaiPotPPM11metaG_FD_80116 | JGI IMG/M metagenome (GOLD analysis project Ga0102924, IMG submission 80116) | Iron sulfur acid spring bacterial and archeal communities from Banff, Canada, to study Microbial Dark Matter (Phase II) - Paint Pots PPM... ...
CGGCTGGAAGCTCGCCGCCAAGCTCAAAGGCTTCGGCAGCGATGACCTGCTGGCGACTTACACCGATGAGCGCCGGCCGATCTTCAAGGAAACCGCCGAGGACTTCATCGAGGCCGGCATCGAGCGCGACAAAGACTTCATGGCGCGCTTTAGCCCCGAGCGCGATCTCGCCGCCTTCGAGAAAGCCTGGCAGGAACACGCCAATGCGGCGGCGCCGCGGGTCATGACCTATGAGCCGAACTACGAAGGCTCGCCGATCGTGTTCGGGCCGCCGGGCGGCGTCTCGAGCGCGCACGGTTCGCACACCTTCAAGGCTCGCGCCGGCCATCATTTGCCACCGCAGCTTCTTTCCTCCGGCCGCAATGTGTTCGAGGAGCTCGGACCGGATTTCACGCTGTTCGCCTTCGACGGCAAACACGAAACCGCCGCGGCGTTCGACAAGGCCGCGCACACGCTCGGCGTGCCGCTGACGATCGTGTGCGACACTTATGCCGACGGCCGCACGAAATATGAGTCAAAGCTCATCCTCGTGCGGCCGGACCGCTACGTCGCCTGGTCTGCCGACAGCGCACCGGCGGATGCCGGCGCGGTGATCGGCAAGGCCGTCGGTCGTATTTAGCCCGCGGGCTTTTGCGCCTACAGCGGCTTGATTTCCACCTTGCGGAATTTGACGACGCCTTTGTCGTCGTCATTGAGACCCAGACCGTGCTGCAGCGCGATCCGGCCCTCGGCGAACTTGTCAGACTTGGCGCCGTCCACTGTCTTTTGCCCGTTCAGCACCACGGTGAACGTGTCGCCTTTGGCAGTAATGTCATAAAGATTCCACTTGCCGCCGGCATGCGGCATCGGATCGACGGCGGCGACATCGACAATGGCTCCGGTGCCATATTTCTGCACCGGCCGCGTATCCCAGATATTCACTTCGTAGGCGGTCTTGCCGGTGACGCTGTTGGGATCGGTGCAGCGGATGAAGACGCCGCTGTTGGTCCGCGGTTCGAGCCAGAACTCGACGCGGAGCTCGAAGTCCTTGTAGGAATTCTTCGACACCAGAAAGCCGTTGCCGCTGTCCGCGGCGACGATGCCGTCCTCGTCGAGTTTCCAATTCGCGGTGCCGATCTTGTTCCAGTCATCGAGATTGTTGCCGTCGAATAACATGACCCAGCCCGCGTGATTTGCCGCCGCCGCATATTGCGACGTTTGCGACAGCAGAAGTCCGACACCGCACACGGTCAGCAGCGCCGAAAGCAGACTTGCTCCAAGCTTTGCCCAGCGTTTCATGGACATTTCCTCCGATTGCAGATTTTTTCTTTTAGCTTGCTGATTGTAGCTCAGGTTACGGGCAGGTAAATCCACCTCCAATGCCGATTTCGCCTAGATCAGCCTCAGCCCCTTCAGGCTCGCATGTCCGTCCTTGCCGACAATGAGGTGGTCGTGCACAGCAATGCCGAGCGGACTCGCCACCGCGACGATCTGCTTGGTCATCTGAATATCGGCATGTGACGGCGTCGGATCGCCGGACGGATGATTGTGCAGGACGCGTTGTAAGCGGCGTATATTGCGGAGAAGCTTACAGAAAATTGGTTCACGACTGGTCACAGGGAGCGGTGACTGGGGGCGGTAGTTGTTAGCTGTTTCCAGGAATTGCGTTGCGTCACTTTCAATCACACGGCGTCCCGTTGGATCACGATCAGTCATTAGGAAGCATGTCTGCTTCTAACGATCTAACGGAAGTCGCCTCGCTATCGAACGATGTCTCCTTGTGACCCCATAGCAGACATGAGCGACGGAAATTTGTTGCGTTGCAAACTGGTATGGACGCCGAACTAGCTGCCAAGGTCATACAAGCACGCGCCGAACTTGCCGACTACAGGAGGCAGGTCGCGGCACGTCATGGGAAGTGAACCACGGTAATATCGATGTCCAGCGCGGTGAAAATTTGAGTGAGAAGGTTTGCTGCGTCCTCGCTAGCTACTCGCCATACTATCGGAAAGCCTTGGGCTGCGTCGAGCTGGCGCGCTACTTCGTTTAGCAGTGGCTGAACTCGTTCATCCACCCAGATCTCTCCGAGAGAGCTGGATATATCGGCGAGATACGCATTCGCGCCTTTTACAAATAAACCATTTTCGGTGTAGTACTTTGCGTCGATGAGAAACTCAAAATCTCCGGCGGCGGGATCGGGACCATCGAATTGCACCCAGCTTCCGTTTGGGCGCTGCAGGTAATACCCTTTGCCAGCGGGCAGTCCGCCAGCGCGCGTTTGGTATTCGGCTGCCGCTTCCGACATGCTCGAGCCAAAGTCGTCGAGCACCTGGCCGGATTTTGCCGGGTGAACTGAGGCGTTCGTTTCTTCTGAGGGGGCAGTCTCCATCTCATCGCCAAGCTCCATTGCATCCACATCAATAAAACCCGCCTCTTCGCCGCCGCCACCGAGAACTTCACCGCCAGTTTCTGCGACTATAGCATTGACGTTGGCAGCTTCATCGATCCCACCAATCTCACCGATCGCACCGATTTCGGAAATCTCAGCCAATTCACCAAGGCCAGCCCCCACCCCGATGTTGAAAGCGCCGCCCCAAAGTAGTTCTAAGACTTCTTCGGCCCCTCTTCTGCCAAATAGACCCGGTCCTTCCTCATAAGTGTAGTCAGCTCTCAGCGCCGATTTGATTCCGTTAAAGAAATCGAGGAGCTCGGGCGGCTGGGCTTCCGGAGGACTCCCGTAGGTTTGCGGAGCAATGATCAGCCTGACTAAATCAACTGCAGCTCCGGTTATGCCATTCCAAACCGATATTGACATGGATCCCACTGCTGGAGCGCCGCGATCCCATGTGGATGGATCATTGATCCAGGAGTGGTATTCGTTACCAGGCTCGACCAGTCCCGTCGGATCCGGTGTACGCAAAACGGATGAGAGCCAGGATTGAAGGTCGCCTTCAGTCGGAATACTAAGACCCGCTCCGGAGAAAACCCCTGGCGCTCCGCTAAACGCCTCGGCGAGTGAATTCGATGTGTCGATCGGCGGGGTCGCGGCGGGTTGCGCTGAAAGCGTAACCGGAGCGGAATAGGGGTTCACCGGGATCGGATCTGTCGGCGTCGACACGGGCCCAGGGCTTGCTGAAGGGATCGCGGTATTGCCGCTTGGTGGCGCACTTTGAGCTGCGGGTGCCGCACCTTGGTCGGGTGGCGGAGCCCTAACGACGTTGCCATTCGCGTCCACCGTAAGACCGGGAACGTAAGGCCCTGAAAGGAACGTATCGGAATTGTAAGTGCTAACAGTGCCTGTTGACACCGTGGGAGGCGTGCCGAACAGCGTCGCGCTGTTCGACACCACGATGTAACCCTGTGGAGTCACTGTCGTCTGTAATGTGCCCTGCGCCGATGAATCGACGTAAGCATCGGCATTGCTGGCGCCGGTGAAAGGCTCGACACTCCCACCGCCGACAAAGGCGTTTGTGCTTATTCCCGCAGCGCTTAACGAGTTGACCAGTCCGGAATAAGGATCGACATTTCCCACGCCGGAAATCGGGCCGGCCGCCAGTGTCTGCAAATTCTCGCCGGCGTAAGGATCGACAGCCTGTGCGGCAACGATCCAACTGTTCTCAGCGGTTTCATACGTGCTGGCGTTGATAGCGTCTTGGGCTGCGGTGGCGTCCTGGGCTGCGGCGATCCCTTGTTCCGCGTTCGCGGCGGCTTGGGCAAGGCCGGCCTCGGCTTCCTGTTCGCTTTGCTCCAGTTCTTGTTCAACTTCCTGCTCCAGCTCTTGTTCTTCTTGCTCCAATTCCTGTTGTATTCCTTCCTCATATGCCTTGTACCAGTCCGGGGAGACATCGCCCATTTGTATCGCGCCCGCTCGCGTTCAGTTGATCGAAATGGTGGTGTACTCGCGATCGAAGTTGTAACCCGGGGGAAAGAGCGGTTTTCCCGCGACATCGAGCGGATTGTTGCAAACGGCTCGCACATCCCACATGTCATCTCTGGCGCGATGCCCACGAACCGCAACGACCTGGGCCGGGAACGGTTGAGTATTCGCCGCGTTAAATTGCGACGTTTGAATGCTCAGCATCGAGCTTGTCGGGATCGGCCCGCGATACATCAGCGTGCCGGAGAGCACAATCGAGCTATTGTCTTCGACCCGCATAACCGGCTCGCCGGCTTTGACCCAATCTCCGGGGCCCTTGTAAAGGCCGGTGACAACTCCGCCGATCGGGCACATCAGAAGAGTGTTGAGATAGGCGACCTGCAGACGCATCACGTCGTAGTCAATGTTTTGCTTTTCATTGTTGAACACCCGACCCAGATGGTTCAGATTTTGTCCCGACATGTATTGAGAGAACTGTTGATCGATCAAGCTGATCTGCGACCGGAGATTCTGTGCATACGCCTCGTTGCTTGGGTTTCTGTAGGTGTAATCGGTATTGGTGATCGTCTGTTCGCCGACGGCGGTTGTTTCAAGGACGCTTGTCGTATTCTGCACGACCCCCGACCGCTGGGTCGCGGCATAAGCCCCCGCGAGCGTATCGGTTTGATTCTGGGATAGATTGCTTAGTGTAGCAAGCATATCAGGCTTGGAACCTGTGCTCGGCTGCTGTGGCTCCGCCGACGCCTGGTATAACTCCTTCATCACGGAGATGATTTTATTTTGGTTCGCGAATTTTGCGTAGAAAGCATTCTCCCGGGCATTGACGGCCTTATTCAACATGGCCTTTGTGGATTCGGCCCGCAGCGTCATCAGGAGCGACGCGCCAATGGCCTGGTCGCTCAAAATGCCAGGCGCGTTGTAGACGAGGAGGGCAGGATTTGTAGAGCTCTGCGTGCTGAGCTTTCCATAAAATTGCGAAAAAGCAAACGGTGTCACCGGGTCGCCGAGCTGAATGGGACGCCACCCCAGTCTGCGAAACGGAATCTGCGCCAAGCTGTCTACTATTCCGTCCACGGCGAAGCACAGGCTAGCGATTTGCGACGATCTCACTCGCAGAGCGACGACTGCAGGTCCATTCGCCATAGTAAACCCCTCTAATTTACGGTGAGCCCTTTATCGAACAATGTACGATCGACTCTGTTGGGCACGTTGCATAAACGCCGGTAACGCTCTGCACGGAAATCGACACGCGCTCGCCGGGTTGAAGCGTTCCATAGCTCGTTCGACTTGCGGCCGTACCAGAGCCGACTTGAACGCCGAAGGTCAGGGGGTCGCCGAACTGATCGTTGTGAATGTGCAAAACTAACGGCGGCGCAAAGGGAACATTTTGGGTAATGCCATCCGATCCCCACAGAAACATTGGTGGAAGAGGCGCCGCCGTGGGACGTACCCTGACGACATAGACCGGATCAGACCGCTCAAATTCCGGAGAAATCATCATTCAAACTCCTCCTTGCAGAATGCCTTGGTTTTTTAGCGACATGTATTTGTCGAGCCAAAGCTCATTGATATCATTCGACTGCTTCTTCACGCGCGGAGGCGGTACTTTGACCGCACCGGTGTCGGGAATCCCAAGCCACTTCAAAACGTCGAGAATGGTTGCGCGGTAGTTCGTCGCTAAATCTTCGTAGAACACCGTCAGGACCGCTATATTGTTGGTCGTGAAAAATAACCGCCACTGCGAGTCATTCTCGATCAACATTCTCTCCAATTGAGCGATCACCCGCGGGTCGAATTCGGGTTGGCTTGCGTGACCGCTGCGTTCGGGCACGCCGCCTTCGACGATCCACCATCGTCCGGTTTTCTGCGCCAAGAAATATGAGATCGCCTGCCGCGCTTTGTCGCGACGTGTGAGCCAAAGATACCGGATATTCGGGAAAGCCCTCGCCATCAAAGCAGGCGTCGACAGCCGGCCAAAACCTTCGATGTGCCTCAGCGATTTTTGCAGTTCGACGAATTGATGGAATTGCAACTTGATGCCGGAAACGCCGTTTGGCGTCATGCTTCTGGCAAGCACCTGATCGAGATAGGCCTTGTCCCCGGAACTTCCGACCCCGGCGATCCCCCACTCCGCTCGACGTCTCTGTGCTGCATCAACATTGTACCACTCGCGCGGTCTGCCTGCCAATTTCGTCGATAACAATCCGCTGCTCAGCAGCCAACTGCCTGATCGAGGATTCGTACAAATGACATAAGTCGTACTTGGAAGAATCGCGCGTTTCGGTCGCCTTGCCGAGATCGTTCGGTTGCGCGCTCTCTGCGCTCGCAAATGCGCTGCCGCAAGCAACCTCGGAATGGAAAACCTGCGCGCACACATTTGGACCTCAGGTATCGAAGGGATGTCAGCGACTTCGGGGGTTGTACTACGTGCGTTTGTATTATGCCGAGAGAGCAACCGTCTGTGACTGCCATCACTCATTCGCGGAATTCAGATCGGGGCGGGTCAGCCAGCGTAAAGTCGCCGCGCGTCAACACCGCCTCGCTGCCATCTTGGTTCATTGCAAGACAGCCCGATCGTGCCAGTTGGATGAAAAATGATTTTTGCCGCTCGTCGTGAGAAGTGAGGTCAAGGATTGGAGTCCAATCCAGTCAAGTCATCCGCTCCGTCTACGGCAGCTGCTTGAGTCGGGGCACACTCACCTAGTGAAAGGTTCAAACGATGATTGTCGAGCGGGACGACCGAGGGAAATGGATATCCCTTGGGTGCCAAGAACACACGGACGATTCGCTCACACGCTTTATGCAAGTGCAAAGTCGCCCGGCAGGGATAAAGAGAGCAACCGGCTACCAGCACCAAACAGCACGTTCTCGCCGCTCCTACTTCAACAGCGGACGGTAAGTGGAGTCGGCAGCGGGGGACGGTATGCGCTTCGATCGGCCGCGGCCTAGATCAGTTTCAGGCCCTTCAAGCTCGCATGCCCGTCCCGACCGACGATGATGTGGTCGTGAACCTCGATGCCGAGGCCTCGCGCGACTTCAATAATCCGTTTCGTCACCTCGATGTCCGCGCGCGACGGTGTCGGGTCGCCTCCGGGATGATTGTGCACCAGGATGATCGCGGTTGCCGAAAGCTCGAGCGCGCGCTTGACGACTTCGCGTGGATAGACCGGGGTGTGATCGACGGTGCCGGTCTGCTGCACCTCGTCGGCGATCAGCTGATTGCGCTTGTCGAGGAACAGGATGCGGAATTCTTCGCGCTCGGCGAAAGCCTGCGCGCTGCGACAATAATCGAGCACGCTCGCTGACGACGACAGCGCCGCCCGTTTCTTTACCGCCCCGCGCAGAAAGCGGCTCGCCGCGGCCTGAACGATCTTGAGCTCGGCGATGCCGGCCTGGCCGAGCCCTTTGACTTCGGCGAGCCGCCTTTCCGGCGCCGAGATGACTTCGGCAAACGAGCCGAATCTTTCCAGCAGCGTTTTGGCGAGCGGCTTGACGTCGCGCCGCGGCTGGGCGCGAAACAGCAGCAGTTCGAGCAGTTCGTAGTCGGACAAAGCCTCGGGACCGGCCTCGCGGAAGCGGCCGCGCAGGCGCTCGCGGTGGCCGTGATAATGCGGCGCGGGAGAGGGTACGCCGCCGTCGCTCGCGTTACTTTTTACCGATCGTTTCAAAGCTGAAAGCCGCCACACCACAACGCGCGATTGCGGCCAAGCATGCCCGGATTGGTGGAATTTGCAATTGGGGGCGCCGCTAAAGGGCGCCCGCGCATCACACCCGATAGGGCGGCTTCTCGAGGCCGGCCGGCGACAGCGTGAAGATCTCGACGCCGGTCTCGGTCACGCCGACCGAATGCTCGAACTGCGCCGACAGCGAGCGGTCGCGCGTTACCGCGGTCCAGCCGTCGGACAGGACTTTCACATGCGGGCGGCCGAGATTGATCATCGGCTCGACGGTGAAGAACATGCCGGGCTTGAGCACGATGCCTTCGCCGGCGCGGCCGACGTGAACGATATTGGGCTCGTCGTGGAACAGCTGGCCGAGCCCATGGCCGCAGAAATCGCGCACCACGCTCATGTGCTGGGCCTCGACGAAGGTCTGGATCGCTTGGCCGATATCGCCGGTGGTGGCGCCGGGCTTGATCGCGGCGATGCCCCGCATCATGCCTTCATAGGTGACCTCGATCAGCCGTTCGGCGCGGCGCGGAATCTCGCCGATCGGATACATGCGGCTACTATCGCCGTGCCAATTGTTGAGGATCAGCGTCACGTCGACATTGACGATATCGCCCTCGCGCAGCGGCTTGTCGCCGGGAATGCCGTGACAGACGACGTGATTGACCGAGGTGCAGGTCGACTTGCGGTAGCCGCGATACATCAGCGTCGCCGGCGTGGCGCCGTGGTCCATGCCGAACTCGAAGACCAGCCGGTCGACATGGTCGGTGGTGACGCCGGGCCTGATCTCGCCGACCAGCATATCGAGGCATTGGGCGGCGAGCTGGCCGGCCTTGCGCATGCCCGCGAAGGCGCTGGCGCCGTGAATCTTGATCTGGCCGGTCTTACGCAACGGCGCGCAGGCCGCGTCAACATAGGTCATGGTAGGTGTGGGATAAATCGAAAGCCGCTGACCGCAATGTAAGCATAAGGGCGGTTAACGCAAGCAAAGCGGGATGCGGGAAAATCCCCATGCAGCCGCGGTCGGGCGGTGGAACCGCGCTTTAATGCACCCAATCCGCCGGAATCGGCCCGATCAGGCGGCGATCTTGCCGCCCAGCTCATCCTCGATATGGGCGCGGATAATGTCGTCGAAGGAGGCCTCGGCCCGGAAGCCGAGCGCCAAGGCGCGCACCGGATCGAAGCGGCTCGGCCAGCCGGCGACGATGCCGGCGACCAGCGGGTCGGGCGCGCGTCGGATACGGGCCACGACCTTGTCGCCGGCGATGCGCCGCAAGGCCGCCACCTGCTCACCGACAGTGCAGCAGACGCCCGGCATGGTCAGACTGATGCGCGGGCCAAGCTTCTTCGCATCGAGGCCCGCGGCATGGATCAGGAAGCCCACCGCCGCGCGCGGGCTGGCGTGCCAATGCAAGACGCTGTCCTCGACCGGCAGCACCGCCTCCTCGCCAGCGAGCGGCTCGCGGATGATCGAAGAGAAGAACCCGGATGCCGCCTTGTTCGGACGCCCCGGCCGCACCACGATGCTCGGCAGCCTGATGCCGACCCCGTCGAGAAAGCCGCGCCGCGTATAGTCGGCGAGGAACAATTCGACCATGGCCTTTTGCGTGCCATACGACGTCAGCGGCGTCAGATGGAACTCGTCCGGAATAGCTTCCGGAAACGGCGCGCCGAACACCGCAATCGACGACGAAAAAACCAGCCGCGGACGATAGCCGTCGCCAATGGCGCGGACCGCTTCGAGCAGCGCGCGCGAGCCGTCGAGATTGACGCGCACGCCTTTCTCGAAATCAAGCTCGGCCTCGCCGGAGACGACGCCGGCAAGATGAAAGATCACATCGGGGCGGCCCGCGACCGTGCCGCGCGCCGTTTTTTCATCGGCAATATCGGTGGCCGACGCCTCGACCTTGCCGCTGAACCCGACCGGCTTCTGCGGTGCGACGACGTCGATGAGGGTGAGCCGCTCGATTGGCTTGCCGTTGAGGGCGCCATCGCCGACCAGGCGCGCGGTCAGCTTGCGCCCGATCATGCCGGCGGCGCCGGTAATGAGAATGTGCATTTTCGCTTTTCGCCCCCGCCTCTATGACGCTCTGCTACAGGGCCATCCCGCCGTCGACGAGATGCGCCTGCCCGGTAATGTAGCTTGCCTCGTCGCTGGCGAGAAAGAGGGCGAGCGCCGCGACTTCCTGCGCCTTGCCGAGGCGGCCCATCGGCTGGCGATCGATGAAGGCCTGCCGCACCACGTCGGACGATTGCCCGCTCGCCTTCGACTGCGCGGCTATCCGGTCATCCAGCGACGGCGATTCGATGGTGCCGGGACACACCGCGTTGCAGCGGACGCCTTGCTTGATGAAATCGGCGGCAACGGCCTTGGTAAGCCCGATCACCGCCGCTTTAGTAGCGCCATAGGCGTAGCGGTTCGGCACGCCGCGGATCGACGACACCGCCGACGAGATATTGACGATGGAGCCGGATTTCTTGGCCAGCATCGCCGGCAGGAATGTCTTGATCATGCGGTGCATGGATTTCACGTTGAGGTCGAAGGAGAAGTCCCAATCCTTGTCGGTGCAGTCGAGTACCGAGCCATTGGCGACATAGCCCGCGCAATTGACCAGAATGTCGAGCGCATTGAAGTCGTTCGCGACCATCTTCGCCAAAGCCTCGACATTCTGCGGCGACAGCACGTCGAGCTTCTGCAGCTTCTTGGCCTTGAGGCCGGCGAGCTTGTCGTCGGCAAGATCGGTGGCGATCACGATGCCGCCTTCGGCGATCAGCGCCTCGGCGATGGCGCGGCCGATGCCCTGCCCGGCTGCGGTGACCAGGGCGACCTTGTTCTGGACTCTGCCACTCATGTGATGCTCCGGCTCTGTTCAAGGCCCCAGCCTGTTTAACGCCTCAAGCCTCTTAACGCCCAACTCCGTTTAATGCTCCAAGGCTGATCTTCTGCCGGCCCTCGCTGTCGAAATTCTCCGGCGCCAGCCAGCGCTCGAAACTGCGCTTGCGCTCCGGCCATTCGCTATCGAGCATAGAAAACCAAGTGTCATCGCGGTTGCGGCCCTTGGCAATGATGTGCTGGCGAAAGGTGCCTTCATAGACGAAGCCGTAGCGGAGCGCCGCGCGTCGCGACGGCGCGTTCAGCGAATTGCA
>Ga0102924_1006754_pt1 | contig 10671 bp, 9 predicted proteins | sample PaiPotPPM11metaG_FD_80116 | JGI IMG/M metagenome (GOLD analysis project Ga0102924, IMG submission 80116) | Iron sulfur acid spring bacterial and archeal communities from Banff, Canada, to study Microbial Dark Matter (Phase II) - Paint Pots PPM... ...
AACGTGAACAATTCGTGACGTGCGAGCACGACGTGCAGGTCGTGAGATCCTTCACGCGGATCGCCCGCACGTCGTTCATCTGATCTGAGTAACGCCAGATGTCAATAAATTTTTGCTTCCGCACATTTCCGGTCGGAAGCGGAAATTGCACGCAGGGGAACACGTCGCCATAAGGAGAAACGTAACACGTCGTGTGACCGGCGCTACACGGCAGCGCCTCGAGAGTACTCTCGTCCAGTGGAGCCGGGACCGCGCAATGTTCGTCCACATCTCCAACGAATTCTTTGTGCCGGAAAACTTCTCGCAGCATTTCCTGGCTGGCACCCAGGCTAAGCACGGACCGGTTTCCGTCCATCATTGGTGTGATGGTCGGATCGAGCGTGCACGCCACTCCCAATTCTCCAGCCAGGGCGCGAACCCCCTGAATGTCCTGGGCATTATGCACCATCAAAACATTCGCGAGAATGACGTGCAGTCCTTGCGTTTTCAAAAAGCGAACCGCGTTCAGAGAGCGCTCGAGCGAGCCCGGAACCAGAGTGACCGCATCGTGAACCTCCGGTCGATGTGAATAAATGCTGATCTGGATCGACTCGACACCGATATCACGGATTCTTGCTGCTTCATGCTCGCGAATCATAATCGCGTTCGTCTTCAGCTTGACGCAGAACTGCCGCTGAAAGCGCGCATATTCCAAAATCTCGAAGAAGTCTTTGCGAAGAAAAATCTCACCGCCGCTCAGCGTCAAAATAAACACACCTGCCTCAGCCATCTCGTCGAGCAGATGTTTGATCTCTGAAGTCGTCATCTCACCATGGTCGTCGTGATCGAGATAGCAATGAACGCACCGTTCGTTGCATCGATAGGTCAGATCAAGGTGTACGCTCAGCGGGATATTGCGGGCACGAGCCTTATCAGTCATTTCCGCGAGCAGTCCACTCATCGCTTGTCTCCAGGCAGCGGGCTCTGTTGCGGAATAGGCGTCTCGGAGATCTGCAGAATCTGATGTCCGGCCAGTTCCCTTGCTAGATGCTCCGCATCTGCGAGGGCCGACGACGGCTCGACTTCAAATTCGGTACAGATTTTCTTCTCTACGATCTCTTCCAGCGGAGTGGCGCCGTCTGCGGATTGCCACAGAATCGTGGCCGTCCGGTTGAGAGTAAACAACGTTGAGTCTTGGCCGGACATGATCATCATTTCGCCATCGATACTTCGCGCAGCGACTCGCGGATTTCGCGCAACAAAGAGCTTGCTCATCCGATTAACTCCCAGACCCGATCATCGGGAACGAATGTAAGTCGCGAGACCGGGACACGACTCACAAACTCGAAAGCAGAATGGAAAACGGCCCGAACCAGTTCCTCATCTTTCGCAAAAAATAACACGTTCGCAAGCAGCGCCCGCGTCGCTTCGGCGGGTGCGAGTCGATCGATCCGATTCTCCGATCCTTTAGCGAGCAGATATAGTTCCGCGATCGGCGCCGAGACATTTTCTCCGACTTTTGCAAGTTCTCCCGTGAACGGAGTGCCAAACGCGACAAAGCCATCTCCCCGCCCGCGGACGTACGAAATCTCGTCAGTCAACAGTCTGGCGTCGGGGGGCGCGAGCCTCGAAATCGTTGTCTTGCCTGCCTCGGATACTCCCGCGAACAGGAAAGCCTTGCCATTTCGGATGGCACTGGCGGAGTGCAAAAGAAATCCTCCCTGGCGCGCCAACACCAGGCTGTGAATGATGCGCAGCACCGCATCGATGGAATACGGATTGGACGTTTGCTGAATCCAGCCACGGCGCTCGACTGGTTCCCACTCAGCTCGAAAATCCCAACGGCACAGCGACCAGCGCCCGGAGTCATATCGAACCCGAACTTCGTCCTGGGGATCGTCGACATCGGGGGTTGCAATCTCAACATCAAGTTCGATGTCGGCATGCTCAGAGGTATTCACATACCCGTTGTAGCGATCCTGTAGCAGTTTAAGGAAATCGAGGTCGGTCGTATTCACGCGCACGGGCATGTCCCCGATTTCAATGATGACCCCAAGGCGCTCGATTTCGCTCATCAATTGCGGCAAGGGACGCCTCAATCCTAATTCGTTCCGACTCGTGGAGAACGACGGGCTCCGTGTAAACGAACAATGGCGCGGGCAGTGATTTCGGACCGCTGAAATACAGATGCGGCAAGGCGTTCGGCAAAACTCAATTCGGTCTTTGGCGGAACCCGTTTTCCGTTCCGCAAGACCATGAATACCCTTCCTTGCAGTTCCTCATTCGAGACGGGGGCATCGGATTTCCACAGCGCGTCGCCCCGGGTCTGCAGTGTCATCTCTTCAGCGGTGCCTGTCCTCAAGACACGGTGGGCAACAAACCTGCCGCCCCGAGTAAACAGGACAATGTCACCCTCTCGCACCTCGGAGCGACTGGCACTCTCGACTACCAGCACGTCTCCTGGCCAGATCGTGGGCAGCATGCTCCAGCCGGTGACGCGCAGGAATAGTTTTCCCGAGGCGCGCAACACCTCAGACGCCAGTTCACACTTGAGCCCGCTTACATCGGAGGCCGCCGATGGGGAAACTCTTACGAGCTGCCGTGCAAGCCGCATTGACTTTGTCCGCCGATCTTGCCGCAGTTCAGGGCTGTGGTCACAAAAACCTGCTCGTAACGAAAGGATGGTTTTTCGTACGGCTTCTTCTTTGTTGCGAGCTCGAGCGGCTCGTCGGGAGTCATTTCATTCGTAGGCATATAGGACCTGAATTTCTTTATTGTAGTGCTGGTTGCGATGCCTGCACGGCACAACCACCCGTGCCACCGGACGTCGCACAAGTCTGATCGCTCAGAGTGCTGAAGTATACCTGAGAAGCGCCTGCCAACGTTCCGGAGCCAACGACATTGTCCCAGACGACGCCACTTGCTCCTCCGGCGGAAGGCAAAGCGGAACTTGGAACGGGACCAAGGTTTATCCAAACGACACCACGATCCAGCGTCGTCAAACCCGGAGTCGGATTCCAAGATGGCATGCCCGTGCCTGAGGTTCCGGTCGTTTGGGGCGCTTCAAGATTGTTATTCGTATCGACGATACGGATAGTTGTCGACGAATAAAGGTGCGACGCGGTCCAGCCAGGGAAGGTGCTGGCCTGAACTGTACCCTGATCGATCCATGTCACGCCGCCATCCGTAATCTTGCCACCCGCAGCATTGCTCCAGGAGGGCTCGGTCGAACCTGAGGTTCCTGCCGTGATCACAGTTTCTGTGTGCAGCTTGGTGCTGAGGAGTTGCTGGCCAATGGCGTAGGCAGTGGATGCCTTCCAAGGGGCTGAAACAAAATTGAAAATACATCCGCCCGAGCTGCAAGCCGACGCTCGGCCGTTACTTGCCACGCTGACAAAGAGCCGTTCCGAGAAACCGCCAGTAGTGTTCGGGTTCGGCACGTCGGTGACCGGTGAGCACGGCGCATTCCCGGATGTTGCCAAGGCAGTAACGGCCAACCCGGAAGCCGGTATTGCACCCGCGGCGATGGGAACCTGGTACAAAGTCGCAAACGCGCCGGTATTGCCACACACGTACAAATTCCCGGTTGCATTGGTAGATTTTGTGTAGGCGCTATCAAATCCGCCGATGTACAGCGGATTCGGATTCGGCGGAGCTGACGGCACGCTTGCCCCTACCATAGCTTCCGACCCTCCCGCTCCCGCGCCGAATGTAGTTGTTAGCTGATAAACGGCCGCGCAATTTGCCGATCCACCGTTGCAGAGGAAGGTGTTGTCGCTGGACGCGAACACGTAAACCAAGCCGTGCGTCGAGTCCACCACCGGGCCTTCCACGATTCCCGTGCCGAAATCCAATTGCGCGGATTGGGTTACTGCTGCACTCGTGGCATCCACGCGATACAGGTACCCTCCCGCATCCCCCACAAAAACGCTATTTGAGGCCTGATCGAAGACCGGGCTGGAGAGGGTATTGCCACTATTGACCTGCACCGGGAATCCGCCTGACACATTGACCTCCGTCGGCGTCCCGTTGAACATGCCCGTAATTTTGTGTAGCCATCCCACGGCACCGCCTACCCACGCTGTATCGCTGTCGTAATCGTAGTAGACCGATGAGGTCGTGTCGTCTGTCGGCGTTCCCGAATGGTCCTGCAACTGTATGGTCGTCATGCATCCCGTAGAGCCGGGGGTACATGCGCGATATGCGCCGGGTAGAACCAATGTAGGGGCGGTCACACTCGCCCCGGACGGTGCCCACTTCAATATCACGAGCGTCCCTTGATGGCCAGCATTCGTCTGAACGAAAGCGACCTGCGTCCCGTCCAATGCGAGCACCGGGGAAGTAAGTATTTGCCCGCTGGTGTTGTAGGCCCAGTAAACCGAGGGCACGGTTCCACCACATCCGGAGTACAGGTTGAAGTATGCCACCACGCTGGCCTGCCCGGACGTTCCGCTCAAGCCCGTGCTATATACAACGTAATCCGGTGTGGGAGCGCTTCCGCAGTTCGTCGTTTTTATGTCGAATGAAAATTTGGCCGGGTAGTTTCCCGCGCCTACGCTGCCCCCGGAGCCCAAATCTTCTGCCCAATCCCGGTGTAACTTCTTACTCGTACTTGGGTGGAATTCCAAAGATCCAGCCGCGGGCGCTAACGTCAACCGCTGTTCGAGCCGGTATTCCTGCTGCGCATACCGCAAGTTGTGGCTAACACGCCGCATTTGCTCTGGAGAACCTGGACGAGAAAAGATCAGATGCCTGTGACTCCAATCGGTCGGCAGTGAGATTTTATGATCAGCCGACCGGGCCGCCTGTCCTGTCAACATACATCCCATTACGACCAGCCCGAGTAGTCCTGCACCAAACCTTGCGAATCGTCCGGTTTTACCGTTCATTATTTTCGACTCCATGGCTCGCGGGTTCACAAGCTTCGTGAAAAGCAGGTTGGCGGGGCAGAATTCCCCTCGCTATATTCGTTCGTGTTGTTTTCGTACGGGCCTGACGTTGGAACGCTGACACGTGAAATTCTTTGTGGCCGGTCAACGATTCCCCACGCATAGCTCGGACGTGCCGCGGAAGATTGACGTCCTCTTCCTCGGTTGGCTGGAATGCGCCGAATTTTACTATTTCCGAAGGACGCAGGCAAACAGCTTTTTCGGGGTTACTGGGCGTCTTTCCCTCAAGATCGCGGTTTTGACGCAAGCAAAGGAAAATGGGGATGCCCTGCCGCTCCTACTCCTCGATTTTTCCCCCAAGCCCGTACAATAGTCGGAACCTCTACAAGTGTGCCATCATCAAAGGACGACCGACCGGTCGGACCATCGCACCGGAGGCATTGCAAAAATCGATTGGAAGGAACGGGATAGCAGGGCTATGGATCAAGGTGTACGTACGACTGCAGTCAATAATGTTCTGACGCTAGAAGAAATGGAACATTTGACCGTTGAAGGGGGGCAGTCAGCGGAAACGTTGATGAATGTGGTCGCCCTCATTGCGAAAAGATTCCGAACCGATGTCTGCTCCGCGTATCTGCTCGAACCCGACCGCGCCAACCTGGTGTTAGCCGCCACCGTCGGCCTGCGTCGGGAATGCATCGGCAGTCTGCGAATGGCCGTACACGAAGGCCTGACCGGGCTTGTAGCGGAGCAGGTCCAGCCGGTTTCTGTCAGTCAGGTCAAGAATCATCCCCGCTTTAAATACTTTCGCAATGCCGGTGAAGATGCATATCAGTCGTTCCTGGGTGTCCCATTGATCGATCGCGGCATTCTGCAGGGCGTACTCGTCGTCCAAACGATTGAAGCGCGAGTATTCAGCGAAGACGAAATTAATATGCTGACCGAAGCGGCTACGCAGGTTGCGCCCATTGTCAGCGAAGCCCGGACGTTGGACCGGTTTATCGCTCCACTGCAGGAGCGCCTATGGACTCTGGCGCGAAATCTATGGTGGAGTTGGGACCACAATTCCGCAAGCCTTTTTCTGGATCTGCATCCCGCTCGCTGGAATGAGGTGAACCACAATCCGATCGCCCTGCTGAACGGCCTCCCCCTGGCCAGGCTGGAAACCCGTGCGACCGAACTCATGCTGCACAGCCGCGTCAATTACGCATACCGGCGCATGCTGGAATATCTCGAGGCTGATCGCACATGGGGAACGCGTCATGCAGGTGTCCTTCGCCCGCATCCTGTCGCATACTTCTCCGCGGAATTCGGAATTCATGAGTCTCTGCCCGTCTATTCAGGTGGACTCGGAGTTCTGGCCGGCGATCACATCAAGAGTGCGTCCGATCTCGACATCCCGCTTGTAGGCGTTGGGTTGTTCTACGGACAAGGATACTTCCGCCAGCGCCTCGATCTTGACGGATGGCAGCGGGAAGAATACCTCGAGACTGATGTGAATCAATTACCGATGGAGGTCGCCATCGGGAAGGATGGACGGCCCGTTGTGGTTGAGATCGAGACGCGGAGCGGCCGTCTCCAAGCCAAAGTCTGGCGAGTGAAAGTAGGCCGCCGCGATCTGCTCTTGCTCGATTCCGATGTCGAGGGCAACGCGCCCGAAGACCGCGAACTCACTTCCCGTTTGTATGGCGGTGACCTCCGCATACGCATTCGACAGGAGTTGCTATTGGGCGTCGGGGGATTGCGAGCCTTAAAGGCACTCGGAATTACGCCGGGCGTGTTTCACTTGAATGAAGGCCATAGTGCTTTCGCAGTGCTCGAAGCCATTCGCATGCGCATGGAGGACGAAGGCATCGCTTTCGACGCCGCCGTCCCACGAGTCTCCCGCGAAGTTGTTTTCACCACACACACGCCTGTACCGGCGGGGCATGACCGTTTCGACGCCAGACTGGTTGAAGAACACATTGGACCTCTTCGCGAATCGCTCGGTCTGTCACAGGACAGCTTGCTCGGTCTCGGACGCGAGAATCCCACAAACGCTGATGAACCGTTCTGCATGACGGTCTTGGCACTTCGCCTCTCACGGCGCGCCAATGCCGTTTCGGCGCTCCACGGCGAGGTGTCACGTGCGATGTGGACAGGCCTCTACCGCGGCAAACCCGAAGACGAGATTCCAATCGGGCACATCACAAACGGCGTTCATGTTCCCTCGTGGCTGGCCCCGCAGATGTTCCGCCTCTACGACCGCCATCTCGGCACGGATTGGCATCATCGCGGCAGCGAAGCCAAAATCTGGCTTGGAATCGAAAGCGTCGACGACGGTGAGCTTTGGGAGACGCACCTCAACCTTAAGTCGCAACTCATCGAATTCGTTCGAAAGCGCGCCGTAGCCCAAGCCGAGCGTCGCGGAGAATCCCCAGACGTATTGCAGCGTCTCGAACGCGTTCTCAGCCCGGATGCACTCACAATCGGTTTCGCCCGCCGCTTCGCTACGTACAAGCGCGCAAATTTGATTTTGACCGACATCGAGCGCCTGGCTTCAATGGTCAACGATCCGAACCGGCCCGTGCAGTTCGTATTTGCCGGCAAGGCGCATCCGCTCGATGAGCCTGGCAAGCGCATCCTGCAGCAGATCGCAGAGTTAATGCGGGATCCCAAATTTCGCGATAAGTTCGTCTTTGTCGAAGACTACGACATCAACGTGGGTCGCCATTTCGTGCAGGGCGTCGACGTGTGGCTCAATAATCCGCGACGCCCTCTTGAAGCGTCGGGGACCAGCGGCCAAAAAGTTGTCCTGAACGGCGGCCTTAATCTTTCCATATTGGATGGGTGGTGGGCTGAAGCTTACGATGGCGTTAACGGTTTTGCTATCGGGACTGGCAAAACTCACTCGAACATGAATGTCCACGACACGCGCGATGGCGGAGACCTTATGCGCGCTCTGCGGGACGAAGTGATTCCGCTCTACTACCAGCGCGATCGCGATGGCCTGCCGCGCGGTTGGATCAAGCGCATGAAGCGCACGATTCGAACCCTGGGCTGGCGCTTCAACGCGGACCGCATGGTCATGGACTACACCTTGAAGTGCTACGTCCCGGCCGCCGGGGGAACATCCAGCGACATGCGATCCAGTTCGTAATTAGAAGACAAAGGTCTTTTATAGGGTGTTTCCCTGCAAACGGTCTCACTTCGAGGAGCTCCCAGCTCTCGACACTTGCGATCGGCAAGAATTGCTCGATGATATTGCCACTGCGTTTCTCCCATTAGTGTGAGTCGCAGCTTTGTACTGATCCGCTCGAATAGCGCGCGGAGATGCGCATCACTGCGCGGTGATTCCGCGAAGCATCCCTACGCGTCAACGAATCATTCGATTCAATTCATGAGTGCCATGCAGCATTGGAAAAAGAGGGAGAGCTTCTGTAAAGAAATGTCCGCGCTCGCGAGGGCGTTCCAAAATCAGCCAACGTTTCTCGGAACCATCCGCCGCAGCGCAAAAGTGCATCCAACATTTCCGTTGCGCGTGGCAGAAACGTAAGTTTTTGTAAACACTGACGGTTAAGGCATTCAGAAGGAAATCCAATGGATTCGAATAAGCCTCCGGGCTACATTCCACCGGATCATCAACTGCCCGAAGATTCCGAGCGGGCCTCCTCGAAAAGAAAGTGGTGGATCTGGGCAGTGGTCGCAGCCTTAGGGTGCCTGATTCTCTACTTCGTCTTGCGGCGTCACCCACAGTCGGAACAATCTGCGGCCTCCGCAGGCGGAGGGCGACGCGCGTTCACTGGACCCGTCACCCTAACGACAGCAACCGCGACGAAGGGCGATATGGGCGTTTACCTAGACGCGATCGGTACGGCTACTGCGCTCTACACGGACAACATCACGGCGCAGGTCACTGGCGTAATCACTGCGGTGCACTACAAAGAGGGGCAGTTTGTTCACAAAGGTGATCCGCTCATTGATATCGATCCGCGGCCTTATGAGGCAACGGTGATGCAGGCGGAAGGCCTGCTGGAGCGGGACAAGAACGTCCTCGCGCAGGCGCAAATGGATCTGCAGCGCTACAAGGATGCGTGGGCGCGGAATGCGATCCAGAGACAGACGCTTGAGGATCAAGAGAAAGTCGTATTGCAGGATGAAGGCATCGTGAAAAACGATGAGGGTACCGTGAAATACGATCAGGTGCAGTTGAGCTATTGCCATATCACGGCGCCGATTAGCGGCCGGGTAGGATTACGGCTGGTCGATCCGGGAAACCTGGTCACGGCGAACGCCACGACTTCGTTGGCCGTCATCACTCAAACTCAGCCGATTACGGTCGTCGCTACTATTTCGGAAGACAATTTGTCGGATGTGATGTCGCAACCGCATCACGGACTGAACCTCGCGCTCGATGCATGGGACCGGGCGAACGAGAAAAAGCTGGCTTCGGGCAAAGTCACTTCTTACGACAACCAGATCGATACCACGACCGGAACGATCAAAGTTCGTGCCGTGTTCGACAACAAGAAAGAGCTGCTGTATCCCAACGAGTTTGTCAACACGCGGCTTCTGGTGAAGACGCTGCGAGGGCAGACATTGTTGCCAACCTCGGCGATTCAGCACAACGGTACGGCGGCGTTCGTCTACGTCATCCAGAATTCGCAGGCGACTTTGAGAAATATAAAGACGGGTGTTTCCGATGGAGGGAACACGATAGTGGAAGGCGTGAACCCGGGCGAGGTTGTAGCCAACAGCAGCTTCGAAAAGTTGCAGAACGGTGCGAAGGTGGTAGAGCAACAGGCATCGTCCAATCCGTCAAATGAGGCGCAGCAACCGTGAGCCCGTCGCGTCCATTTATTTTGCGCCCAGTCGCCACCATCCTGCTGATGACGGCTATTTTGCTGGTCGGGATTGTTGCGTACCTGCAGTTACCGATTTCGGCGCTGCCGCAGGTGGACTATCCGACGATTCAAGTGCTGACGTTTTATCCGGGAGCCAGCCCAGATGTCATGGCGACAACCGTAACTGCGCCGCTGGAGCGGCAATTTGGCGAAATGCAGGGACTGAGCCAGATGACCTCGACCAGCGCAGGCACGGTTTCGGTTATCGTTCTGCAGTTCAGCCTATCGCTGAATATCGACGTGGCCGAGGAGGAAGTGCAGTCGGCCATCAACGCCGCGCAAAGTTATCTTCCCGCGAATTTGCCGACCCCTCCCGTCTACAACAAAACCAATCCTGCAGATGCGCCGATCCTGTCGTTAGGAATCACTTCCGACAGCATGCCGTTGTCACAGGTCGAGGATCTGATCGACACGCGCCTGGCCCCCAAGCTTTCGCAGCTCAATGGAGTAGGTCTGGTGAGCATTACGGGTGGGCAGAAACCGGCCGTGCGGATTCAGGTGAATCCGACCAAGCTGTCATCGTACGGAATCAATCTCGAAGACGTGCGCACGGCGCTCACGCAAGCCAGCGTGAACTCGGCTAAGGGAAATTTCGACGGGCCGCGACAGGATTATCAGATCGACGCCAACGATCAGATTACCGATGCGAACGGGTATCACGATGTGGTAGTCGCCTATCGCAATGGCGCGCCAGTTTTTCTCAAGGACGTGGCGAATGTGGTGAATGGCGTCGAGAATGCTCAGCTGGCCGCGTGGATGAATACCACTCCTGCGGTTGTGTTGAACATACAGCGGCAGCCGGGCGCGAACACCATCGCCGTAGTGAAGAGCATCAAGGAACTGCTGCCTTCGCTGGAGGCAAATCTGCCGACCGCGGTGAAGATTACGCAACTCACGGATCTGACGACGAGCATAAAAGC
>Ga0102924_1006755_pt1 | contig 10671 bp, 11 predicted proteins | sample PaiPotPPM11metaG_FD_80116 | JGI IMG/M metagenome (GOLD analysis project Ga0102924, IMG submission 80116) | Iron sulfur acid spring bacterial and archeal communities from Banff, Canada, to study Microbial Dark Matter (Phase II) - Paint Pots PPM... ...
AGGGCAAGGTTCGCAATCTCCTGAGCGCTGAGTAATGATGACAGATCGGGTCTCCCCCGGCCGCGATGCAGAAGTTTCATAGCGTTGTCGGCAAGTTCGCAGATGAATACCTCGCGCTGGATGCCATGGCGAAGCATGTCGTCTTTAAAGCCCAGCGCATGTAGGGCCGCCCTCGTCGTGCGCATGCGCCAATTGGGCCCCTGGCCGAAGCGGTTTAGGTCCGCGTACGAATGACCGATCTCACGCAGGTATTCGCGCAGATCTAAAAAAAGATTATCCGGAATATGAAAGTGCCCCCACCCCCCCGTATAGCCGATGGATCTGAAGTATTCAACTCCGCCCAGTTTTAGCCGGTTGTAAACCGAGGACCGGCCCATTGACGAAGATGTTGTTATGGCCAGAAGGCGCGCCTTCTTCTCCTGGTGGGAAATGATGCCGGCAGTCTTGCCATATGCCTTCGCAAAATCGTTGTAGATGTCACGGCTTCGCAGTAAGCATGCGACCATCTTTCCACCGAGCAGAGAATTGTAGGGCGGCAGTGCACCCAAAACATAAGCGTCCATTACATTGACAAGTCGTTGGCCGCGCGCGCGTGCGTCCCAATCGATCAAAGTATCCCGGACTGAGAGGTTGAAGACGGGGTCGCCGATGGCAATGATGCCTATCAGCTTGTTGTTATGGTTATCCCAGACCAGATATCTGAGCCGCCTGCCAAAGCCGTTCGACACCGGAACGGACCACGTCAATGCTGCGAGACGAAACAGGTCGCTTTCCCATGTGTCGCCGGATATGCGCTGAAGTACCGGCGAGATCCGGGCAGCGTCCACCTCCTTGCCCGAGGCGAAATACTTGATGAGGCCTGAGAAATTCTCAGAAATGAACCTGCGATTCAATGCCAGCCTGTCGTCTCTCTGAGCGCTGTGAATTGTCCGAATAACGTCTTTGCCCGCACCGGGCGGAGCAAAGGTGCCATCGTCAGTTTTGTGAAAGACCAACGATTTCAAATGCCGGCGCAGACGCTTCTTGAGCGAAGCCTCACGCGTCGAGACGCAAATAATGGCTTTGCCGTTCTTACCCATTATCTCCTCATCTATGCGCGAGTTATCGCCGGAACATCGTCACTTTATTAAATGGGGTGCGACAAGGCTAATGAATTCTCGCGGTGTTATTACTTTGGTTTTCTTCCAGAATCTGGGAAAGTGCTTCAAATTGCCGGTCACCAGGTAGTCGGTACGCGCCTCATCGGCGCATTCGAGGAAGATATTGTCATCCGGATCACTCGTGACCTCCAGCCTGCGCGTCGGCGCCACAGTGTAACAGTTGTTCTTGATGAGTTGTAGAAGCTGCTGCCGGAGCCCCCTGCGAATTTTCAACTCAGGACGGGAAAGCACTTCGCTGTATTCGTCCAGAATAGGGCCGGAAACGTACAAGCGGGCCGGTTTGGTAATAGCAAGCAGCAGAACGGTGCGCTGCAGCCCGGCCGGCTTGATAGCAGCAGAAATCAACACGTTGGTGTCAATGACGAGCCGCAGCGGAAGCATTAACGCTTCGATCTCGCAGTCCGGGACGCTTTGACAACCTGGTCGATCTGACGCGCGGTTAGGGAACTGGTCCCCTTGCGCTCGGATTCCTCACCGATGACCCGCAAGACTTCGGGCTCAGGCGCGGCAAGCTTGACGTAATCGCGGATGCTGAGGAGCACCGCTTTGGGCGTTCCGCGCTTTTCGATGATGAGCGACCGGCGTTCGTCCTCAACCCTCCGCAGGAGCTTGCCAAAGTTCGCACGGGCTCGCAGTGCGGAGACCACTATTGTGCCGTTCTTGTCGGTAGTAAGGGTAGCCATGAACTCTCCATTTCGATTAGATGAACTGTACAGTCAAGGAAGGACAGAGTCAACGGAACCTTACCATGCTCGTATCGTGTCTGCTATCGCCCGAAATGGGCGGATTAACCCATTTCGGCATAGTGGGAGACGAGTCCGCAGCGGAAACACAGCCAAGGATGGCGGCAACGGCGCTACCGCCTGAGCGGTGCTATGCGTCCTTTACTGGGATCGGAGCGAAGGGCAACGCGTTGGATGTTTTCGCAGAATTGGTGGTGAATGCTTTGCCTGGGGCACTTCCGTGGCCCTGTTTGCGATTTTCTCATCAGAAAGCATACGGATACTAGATAGCCTTCCGATATCGGAAAGCTTTCCGATATCCTGATAGAGATTTAAGAGGGCAGCGGAGGTTGTGCGTCGGTTGGGCGCGGACATGGGCTTGGAGCACCAGATTAGGCGTATTCATCGGGCCACTTATCTTGACCGGTAGCACGTGACCTAATAGGAGTTGTGCCAATTTCGGAATGTCAGCGGAGCCAACGGTCTTGATCCAAGCGGAATTTGCAGAGAAGACTTACGAGTGGCCGCTTTACAACCAGCTTGAGCGCGCCGAGCCCTTTGTTTACACGCCCAGCCAAGTTTTGGAAAAAACGGTCGGCTTCGACGCCGCGACGTATGCGACAAATCTGGTGCTCTGGCAAACGCTCGGGTATTCGACTCCTCCTCCCGGCGCGGTACTTACCGGTATTGCCTGGCCCGCGGGCTGGGGACCGCGTAACCCTAAACTTGAGTTTCCGGATGTCCGTCTGAATCTCTTTTTGCAGGCGAAGCGGCCGGTGTATTACGAAAGAAGGCCAAAGACAATCAAGAAGCTCGATGGCGTCGGTGTGCCACTCTGGGCCTTTCGCGTCACGCAACACCAACAGAAGCTCCTCGAAGTTCTTTCCGCCACGACGCAAACTACAGCGCATGTCGCCTACGCTTCGGCCGTGTTCCACACGAACGCTGCGTTGTTCGCACATATGAAGCAAGGAACGATCGTCGAGAATTCCACGTTCCCCTCGGTGATGGCTCTCCAAGGTCACGATGCTTGGTATTACTGGTCACCTGGCGCAACGGGCGCGGCCAATCCAAATCCCGAGAGCGTCGAGGAAGCACCTTTGCTTAACCGTATCGGCACACTCGCGCGCGAGGCCAGACGCTACGAACGTGGTGACTTGTCGTGGTTGGACCTGACCGCGCGTGAAGTCATCGAGGCGGCCCAATCGTCTGAAGGCTCGTTACACGCCGTTGGGGCGCATTTCTTTGACGACCTGCGAACGCTCGACCGTCTGGCGGATCAATTTGAATTGCGACCGAGCTTGCGTGCGTACGCTCAGATTGGGTTGTTTACAACGCGGTTTGATTTGCAGTGGCTTGTAGTAACCGGCGTCGCTTAGACTTCGAGCAGTTGGAAGGGAATCGTTTACCAGTTTTTCTCAACCCACAATCCAACCCACAGAGCGTTATGTCTTACGCGATTTTAAGTGACCTTGGCAGTCCTCGCGGTTCGTGTAAGTTGTTCTTAAGCGCTAAAACCGCTGGACTGTCACGGCAGAGGCCGCGGGTTCGAGTCCCGTCGTCCCCGCCATTCTTTTCAAGCAGATACAAATTGCAAGGACAGTTCGATCTGATGAAGCGCATGTGCAAGCTAACTGTTGAGTTCGCATCAGATGCGCGTGCCGCTCGGCAGGTATCTGCTACCTAGTCTGTTATCCAGCAGAGCACTTGATGTCAAGAAACGCCGCATAAATAGCAGGTTTGGTCAGCACGGCGTCTGGTGCAACTCCGTGGAGCTTCCGAGTAGCTGGAAGCGAACGCCAAATTCCTGGTGTAACGACTCCGCGTTGTAGCGGACCACCGTCAGTTGGTATCGTCCACACCTTGAAAAATCGCTTGAGCCTCATCGAACAGGCGGCGCATGGACCTTCCACTTCGATCATCGACGTTGGGGGTGGGGAATCTACGCTGGTTGATGATCTAATCGCCTGCGGGTACGGGAACATCACCATTCTTGATATTTCGTAAACCGCCATAGATGTGACGAAGAAGCGGTTGGAGCCAGCCTCACAAAATATCCATTGGCTCGTCGGCGATATCACGAGCACGGAGCTGGAGCCTTGTTCCTACGATGTGTGGCATGACCGCGCTCTGTTTCATTTTCTTATGGCAACAGACGCACGAATGGCTTATGTCCGCCAAGTGGCGAAGGCGGTAAAGGCCAGAGGCCATGTAATCGTCAGTACGTTCGGGCTGGAAGGTCCAACCGAATGCAGCGTCTCGACCTGCGTCTTGCGCCTTCATGCCGTAAATATTCTGCCAATGAGTCTGAGCATCTATGCCATCATGGTGTTGATAGACTGTTGATAAATATAAGCCGGTTTCACGGGGACTGGCGACGACACTGCGACCACATTTGGAACTCTGACTCGCCTGTTCGGTACCCATCCTGCGAGACTTGGCGTCGCGACGCCGACCTCTATTTTGTTCAAAACGCCGTTTGACACGGTCGGGTAGCGCTTGGCGGCGCGTGCGCCAAAATTATGTCGTGTGCGCCACTCAGATCACGTTCGGCAAAACTACCAATTTCAATTCGCTGCGTCTTTGAATAGACAGAGAGAGCACTGATCGTGCCGTCATCGCGAGAGACGCATTCCACGCGATCGATTTCATTCCACGTGATAGTCTTCCGCCGATTCCCTAAACTGAATGGTGTCCTACAGGAAAAAATAGCAAAGGTTGGCGAGCCCTCGCAGACGAAGGTCGTTCCCGTTACTCCTGTCGAAGAGATGAGGGTCGGCGACGCAGTGGCAATGCCCACACCGACATAAGCGGCGATCACAACAGGCGCAAGAATGATGAGATAGACGACGAAACCGAAGACAATATGAAGATTCTTAGTTCCCGCTTTTCTTGGCGTGCGTCCCGATACGGTGTCTAAGAAGATTCTGAATTTGGGTCCGGCCCACCAAAGCACCGCGATTGCAATCAGAACACAACAGCCAATTACGGCGACCTTGCCAAGAGGACCAGCTAAAGGAATCTCAATTGTGCCCATAAGGATTGATCTTCTTCCGGTTCTTTAAGCGGCAACAAGGCGGAAGATGACTTTACGAACGCAAAGCTCGGAAAAACAAGCGGATATCCTCCACCAACAGTTCCGGCTCTTCGAGCGCGGGGAAATGGCCCCCACAGGACATTTCCGTCCAATGCTGGACATTGTATCCACGCTCGACCCAGCGCTTGGGAGGTAACGGGCCTTCTCGTTTCGCAAAACGCGCAATCCCGCACGGGACTCTGATGTAATCACCTTTCTGGAAGTGAAGTGGGGTGAGGTTATCCTCGTAATAGAGCCGGCATGAGGAATGGATGGTTTGCGTCATCCAGTAGAGCGTTATGTTGCTCAACAACTCATCCTTGGTGAATCTGCGTTCTATGTCGCCGTCACAGTCTCCCCAGTCACGGAACTTTTCGAGTATCCAAGCTGCCAGTCCAGCCGGAGAATCAGTTAGGGCGTAAGCGACCGTTTGTGGAGCGGTTTTCTGAACATGATCGTACGCCCCGCTCGTTTCATACCAGCGACTCGCTTCATCCAGGAACGCTTGCTCGACCTCAGACAGGACTGTGCCGGGCTCAAGATACGGTCGATAGGGTGGGATGGAGTTGAGATGAATCCCGATGACCCGCTCCGGATGGCGCAACCCCAGAAGGGTGGTCACATCCGCGCCCCAGTCTCCTCCTTGTGCTGCCAGCCGCTCGTAGCCCAGCTCCTTCATGAGCTCCATCCACGCGTCGGCGATGCGAAATGTGTTAACTCCAGATTCGGTGGGGCGGTCTGAGAACCCGTATCCGGGAAGCGAGGGAACAATCACGTCAAAGGCGTCGGACGAGTTGGCGCCGTATCTTGCCGGATCTGCCAACATGGGAATTACTTTCAGCATCTCCAGAAAGGAACCCGGCCAGCCGTGGGTGAGAATCAGCGGAATTGGCGCCGGCCCTTTGCCGCGCTCGTGGATGAAATGGATACCTACACCTCGCGACGTATAACGATAGTGGTGAAAGGCAGACATTTTCTCAATCTGCCGCTTCCAATCGAACCCGTCCTTCCAGTACTGGCAAATCTCTTTCATGTAGTCGAGACTCACCCCGTAATCCCAGTGTGAACCTGGAATCTGATCCGGCCACCGCGTCCGCACCAGCCGCTGGCGAAGATCGTCGACCGCCGCTTCCGAGTACGGGATATCAAATCTTTGAACGGTCATTCTTCCTTCACCATGTCATCAGCTGACTGAACTGCTCGAGCCATTTCCCCTGAACATGGCCTTTGCCTCCTAAATCAGGCTTGCGAAAAATACTGCAATGTCGCGGGCGAGAGCCACTGGTTCTTCTGTGGGTGCGAAGTGCCCACCGCGCTCCGTTGGGGTCCAGCGCTGGATGTTATAGAGGCGCTCAGCCCACTCGCGCGGTGCATCTCCTTCGAAGGCATATTGAGATGTGAAGTTGGCGATGGCAGTGGGCGAGCGGACGAAGTCTTCCGGTCCAAGCGCGATTCCGTGCCAGCGGTTATCAAAATAGTCGCGCATGGAACTCGTAATGGTTCCAGTGACCCAGTACAGAGTCACGAGCGTCAGCAAAAAATCACGTGGAATATGCCCCTCGAGATCGCCTTGACAGTCACTCCAAGATCTCCATTTCTCAGCAATCCATGCGGCCAGTCCAGCTGGAGAGTCGTTGAGTGAATATCCGAGTGTCTGCGGTCTTGTTGACTGGATCGCTTTGTAGCCGCCTTCCGATTGCCACCACAGGTCGGAAGTCCCGATATACGCTTTTTCCGCGGGCGATAATGCCCGTGATCCGGGACCAGTGTAAGGGGCAAGCTCCAGGTTGCTCAGGTGGATTCCGATGATTGAATCTGGCCTGTCGAGTGCCATCAGCGTGGCGACACCGGCGCCAAAGTCGCCGCCGCCAGACCCATAGCGCTCGTATCCGAGTTCGGTCATGAGCCGGTGCCAAAGTGTCGACACATATCGATAATTCACCCCGGTACATCTCGGACGCTCCGAGAACCCGTAGCCTGGCAGGGATGGGATGACAAGGTCGAATGCGGGGCCGTCGATGCCATGTCGGGCCGGATCCGTGAGTAGTGGCACAAGCGGAAGGTACTCGACGAACGCGCTGGGCCAACCGTGAGTTAGTATTAGCGGAATCCCGCGACCGCCTCGCGCTCGTGCATGCACGTAGTGGATGCGAATGCCATCTATCTCGATGACGAACTGCTCGAGTTCCCCGAGTCTCTGCTCCTGGGCCCGCCAGTCGAATTGCTCGGCCCAATAATCCAGCAAATTCCGCAGCCATTCGAGATCCGTCCCCTGCGACCACGGAGCGCCAGGTGCGCTATCAGGCCAACGTGTGTTCCGAATGCGTGTCCTGAGGTCGGCGAGGACCTGCTCAGCAACCGCTACCTTGAAGGGCTCTATACGCAATCTCGAACTCCTCGTGAGTGAAAGAGATCGATCTCATCCGCGCTGTTTCAAAATTGGCGCAGTCAGATCCGCCAAGCGAGTTCGCTGCTGACCGTTTGCGTCGAAGTTTGCCGGATCAAGCCATCGCCGAAACGCGGCCTGCAATGCCGGCCACTCCTGGTCAATCGCCGCATACCAAGCCGTGTCGCGATTGCGGCCTTTGTAGGCGGTGGCTTGCCGAAAGACGCCTTCAAATGACAGGCCGATGCGCTGAGCTGCCGCGCGAGATGCGGCATTCAGCGCATCGCATTTCCACTCGTATCGCCGGTAACCGAGATCGAAAGCCCGTTTCATCATTAGGTACATCGCTTCGGTCGCGGCCGGCGTACGCTGTAACAGTGGAGAGTAGTTGATATGACCCACCTCAATGGAACCGTTCGCAGGATCAATCCGGAGATAGCTAGCCACTCCAACTGCCTTGTCTGTCTGGGCGTCGACAATGGCGTGAAATAACGGATCGTCGCCACAGCAGAGGCGATCCATCCAACCGAGATAACCCTCAAGGCTGTCGAAGGGACCGTAGGCCAAATAGGTCCATATCCGATTGTCAGGGTCCTGCCGATTGGCGCGATAAAGGTTAGCCGCATGGCGGCTTTTATCGAGAGGTTCAACGCGACAGTAGAGCCCTACCATTGACTCACGCGGTGGGCGTTGCGGTGGAGTCCATCCGGCAATATCGAAACCTACGGGCTGACCGAGACTATTCAATGTTTGCGTCATCGATATCTTTCACCCCATGTTCCTACTTTCCTTCAGCTTCAGACGCTCCTCGCGATTACCTGCTTCATGGCGTTAATGCGGGTCTCGTCGCGCTTGTAAAACGTCCACTTCTTGATCCGTTTTCCTCGGACGAGCCCAGCGTGAGACAAAATCCGCAGGTGCTCGCTTGCAGTGGGCTGGCTAACGCGGAGCTTCCTGGCAATCAATAGTCCGCACACGCCATCTTCCACGAGATCTCCATCAACTTGCGGCGGAAAGTGCTTTTCTGGATCTTTCAACCATTCAAGAATCTGAAGCCGCTTGGGGTTTGCGAGCGCCCGGAGGCCGGTTTCTATTTTCATATAGACAGTTAGCCAAACGACGATCTACACTACATCACCAGAATGGGAACTTCAACTGAAAAGCGCCTGCGCGACACCGCTGACCGGTGGCATAGCGCGTTATGGGGATGGCTGTCTTCGACAGTGCGAAAGTCTTGCGTTTCGTGTGGCGGCAAGCTGAGGGATGGCGCAATCAGCTTCTCATCTCTCTATGATCTTCCACTAACTAAGGCGACCGTTGAGAGAATGGTTGCTCTTCGTGCAATGCCTGCTGTTTTGCAATGGACGCTCCTAAGCCAAGACTGACGCCGCGACAGGCTTGTGGCGCCGCCTTCGCCAGCGGACGAACAGGTAGAGTAGAACTAGCACGATGATCAAAGCCACACTGATGCCGATAAGAATGAGGGCTCTACGATAGTGAATGATAGAGACCACCAGCACAAAGGGCGTCAAGTCGGGAGCATGAACGCTTTTGATCCAAACAATGCCATCGAACTGGCGTGTAATGATCAAGCGACTCTGCCCAGCTTCAACCCAGAGCGGCTGTTGAGTCCAGAATACGGAGTCGGCGGAAGGTCCTGCGGGCAGGGATCGGAGATCAAGGAAATAGTCCTGTTTGCTCAAGCCGCTGAGGCGTTGTCCAAGATCCCCGCGCTCTCCATGGACCCGACCATAGCCAATGTCCTCATTGCTTCCGGAGGGAAAGATTAGAATGGCCCCGCCGGATTCCGCAAAGGACGCGATCGTATACAGGCGCGGGCCGAGGCTGCGCTGTAGAATTCCACCGACAGCGGCAGTACCTTGGTCGCTATCGTTATGCAGGTGACTAATATGCGCCCACAGCATTATCTTCTGTCCTGCAACGGCGTTCTTCAACTGAAGAACATAGCCAGCAGCATTGATATCGCGTAGCCCTTGATAGCCCTGCGAGTTTGGTTTGGCCAAATCATCGCGAAATTGAAGAGCGGCACGCAGATTGATGGGAAGTAAACGCAGTGCTGATGCGTGAGGTACATCAGGGTACCGCTTCTCAATCTCCGGTGCAGCGCGGCTGATCCATTGCTCGAGAGTCTGGATGGCCGCCTCGACGGAGGCACGATCTTCAACTTGATATTTAGCCACAATCGGCTCGATGTTGTGCATCCACTGTGCAGGGTCAAAGCCTTTCGGCGGGGTTGCATAGGCCATCAGCCGGTCGAGTAGCTGTTCGAAAACATCAAGGCCCTGCGAGCCGCGCCCGTTCCCGAGCTGGACGTCGTAACCGGCGATGTAAAGTGGATGAGAAGATTGCCAGCTCTCGGCGTCATATTTGATCAGCTTTTGCATCTCGGAGGTGTTCCAAAGACCAAAGAATCCGTCCAGCGCCTGCTGGGCATCCTGGGCAGTACGAGCCGAACGTAGAAGCCGGTCCTGCGCAACCCAGACGTCCGGCGCAGATCCTTCGATCACCAAGACATGAAATCCCAGATTTTCGTTCAGATAACGGACAACCCCCAGCCGTACCAGCGGAAATTCATGGGTCATGTGAATGGATTCTCCCAGAGACACGACCTCCACATCCTTCAGGACCGAACCCAAGAATGTGAACTGACTAGGATTGGTAAAATCATTGCGATCGATGGGGTAAATTAAAGGTGCTCGCATTGCTTTGGCCTGCCGACTGCACAAGTCCAACCAGCCAAGAAACACAACCAGCGCCACTACCAGCAATGTTCTCATAGAGTTTTCCAACGGCTGACTCCCTGGCCAAAAACCCCGTATGAGTTTTGTCTTACTAAAAGTCCCTTTTTGGGCCATTTTGCGTGTCACTCCAGGAGGCCGGATCCGTTTTCCTCGGACGAGGCCGGCGTGAGACAAAATCCGCCAGGTGCTCACTTGCAGTGGGCTGGCTAACGCGGAGCTTCCTGGCAATCAATAATCCGCACACGCCATCTTCCACGAGATCTCCGTCAACTTGAGGCGGAAAGTGCCTTCGTGGATCTTTCAACCATTCAAGAATCTGAAGCCGCTTGGGGTTTGCGAGCGCCCGGAAGCCGTTTCTATTTTCATATAGACAGTTAGCCAAACGACGAACTATGCTATATCACCAGAATGGGAACTTCAATTGAAATGCAGATCACGGCTGAGAGAGTTGCGGCCACGGAACGGATGATCCGGCCATATGTGCGTAAAACGCCGATTCTAGAGGTGAGTGGCTCGGAATTCGGCCTCCCATGCGATCGCTTGCTATTCAAACTTGAGATATGCC
>Ga0102924_1006758_pt1 | contig 10668 bp, 11 predicted proteins | sample PaiPotPPM11metaG_FD_80116 | JGI IMG/M metagenome (GOLD analysis project Ga0102924, IMG submission 80116) | Iron sulfur acid spring bacterial and archeal communities from Banff, Canada, to study Microbial Dark Matter (Phase II) - Paint Pots PPM... ...
AACCGGCTCAAACCCGCATCGGCATCAGCACATAGAGCGCCGTCGCATCGCCGCTGTCGCGCACCAGCGTCGGCGAGCCGGCGTCGGCCATGATGAAGTGGACGTATTCGCCGCCGATCTGCTCGGTGATGTCGAGCAGGTAGCGCGAATTGAAGCCGATTTCGAGCGGGGCGGCCTGGTAGCGCGCCTCCAATTCCTCGGTGGCGGTGCCGTTTTCCGGGCTCGTTGCCGATACGGTCAAATTGCCGCGTTCGATCAACAATTTGACGGCGCGGCTGCGCTCGGTCTAAATCGTGGCGACGCGGTCGACCGCCTCGGCAAACTCCTTGCAGGCGATTTCGAGCACCTTGTCGTTCCCCGACGGGATCACCCGGTCGTAATCGGGAAAGGTGCCGTCGATCAGCTTGGAGGTCAGCGCCGCGTCGCCGACGGCGCAGCGGATCTTGCTCTCGCCGAGCGCGATCTGGACCTCGGCCTCGCCCTCTTCGACAAGCTTGCGCAGCTCGAGCACGGTCTTGCGCGGCACGATCACACCGGGCATCCCGGCCGCCCCTTCCGGCGCGGTCAATTCGACCTTGGCGAGGCGATGGCCGTCGGTCGCCACCGCGCGCAGCACCGGCACCTCGTTGGCCTTGGTCGAATGCAGGTAGATGCCGTTCAGGTAGTAGCGAGTCTCTTCGGTCGAGATCGCGAACCGGGTGCGGTCGATCAGCTGGCGCAATTCGCCGGCCGACAGTGAAAAATTGTGCGGCAACTCGCCGGCCGACATGACCGGATAGTCTTCCGGCGGCAGGCAGGCGAGGGTGAAGGTCGAGCGCCCGGACCTGAGCGCCATCTCGTTGCGGCCGGCGAGCGCCTCCAGCTCGACCTGCGAGCCGTCGCGCAACTTGCGCACGATGTCGTAGAGCGTGTGCGCCGGCGCCGTCGTGCGGCCGTCGCGTTCGATCCGCGCCGGCACGCCTTCGACGATTTCGAGGTCCATATCGGTGGCGCTGAGCGCCAGCTGGCCTCCCTCCGCCCGCAACAGCACATTCGAGAGAATCGGGATCGTGGTGCGCCGCTCGACGACGCTCTGCACATGCCCCAGCGCCCGCAGGAGGGCGGCCCGTTCGATCGTAAGTTTCATGTTTTATGCACGCTTGAAAGTAAGCAGGGAATGAGCCCCGTCCACTGCGCGGTCCCCTCGGAGCAACGCCGGCGGACGGGAACGCATTATACCACGGACGCGCCCCGCGCCACCTGCATTCGGGCGGTGGCCGGCAGCCCCGCCGGACCTAGGCCTGCAGCATGCGGCGCAGCAGTTCGACGTCCTCGGCAAGCGTTTGGTCGGTCTCGGTCAGCTCCTCGATCTTCTTGACCGCGTGCATGACCGTGGTGTGGTCGCGGCCGCCGAATTTGCGGCCGATCTCCGGCAACGAGCGCGAGGTCAGCTGCTTGGCCAGGTACATCGCAACCTGGCGCGGGCGGGCGACGGCCCGGGCGCGGCGCTGCGAGACCATCTCCGACATCTTCATGTTGAAGTGCTCGGCGACCTTCTTCTGGATCTCGTCGATCGTGACCCGCCGCTCGTTCGAGCGCAGCAGGTCGTGCAGCAGATCCTGCGCGCTTTCGAGGGTGATCTCGCGCCCGACCAGTTGCGAATGGGCGCAGATGCGGTTCAGCGCGCCTTCCAGCTCGCGCACGTTCGAGACGATCTTGTGAGCCAGGAATTCCAGCACCTTCGGCGGCACCGCGACCCCGGTCTTCTCGACCTTCGCTTGCAGGATGCCGAGGCGCAATTCGTAGGTCGTCGGATGCACATCGGCGACGAGGCCCCAGCCGAGGCGCGAGCGCATCCGCTCTTCGAGGCCCTGCAGGTCGGAAGGCGACTTGTCGGCGGAGAATACGATCTGCCGGTTCTGATCGACCAAGGCATTGAAGGTGTGAAACAATTCTTCCTGGGTCGAGTCCTTGTCGCTGACAAACTGGACATCGTCGACCATCAGCAGATCGACCGAGCGCAGCTGCTCCTTGAAGTCGATCGTCGAGCGATAGCGGATCGCCCGGATGAACTGGTACATGAACTTTTCGGCCGACAGATAGATCACCCTGCGGGCGGGCGCCCGGGTGCGGATGTGCCAGGCGATCGCATGCATCAGATGGGTCTTGCCGAGCCCGACGCCGCCGTAGAGGAACAGCGGGTTGAACGGCACCGTGCGCTCGGCGGCGGCACAGGCATCGGCGACCCGCCGCGCCGCGGCATGGGCCAGCTCGTTGGGCTTGCCGACGACGAAATTGTCGAAGGTGAAGCGCGGATCGAGCGGCGCCGACAACAAGCCCTTGTCTTCGCCGTTTTCGGCGGACAGCGCCAGCGGCGGCTCGGCGGCGGCGGCCGGCAGCTCGTTGTCGCGGTCGTCACCATCCTCGGCGGCAGCGACAGCGCCCGCCACCCGCGGCTCGACGATGACCGAGACCCGCGTGACCGCCTGGTTTTCGGCATGCCACGAGGCCAGCAGCTGGTCGCTGTAATGGGTCTCGATCCAGTTGCGCAGAAACCGCGTCGGCACCGCGAGGACGCGCTCGTTGCGGTCGGCGCGTTCGATGCTCAGCGACCCGAACCACGAGCGGAAAGCGGTCTCTCCGACGGCCTGCCGCAAGCGCCCCAAAACCCGGTCCAATTCCCCCGAATCGGCGATGCCGCGCGGCATCGCAGCCCCTCCGCTCACCACCGTGCCCCCCTTAGAAAAACGAACTTACCGAAGCCATCTGTCAAAAGCTCTTAAGTCTTTGCTGGATGGAAATCTAAGCTAACCACCCAATTGCTTGCAAAATGTTCGGGCACGTACTCTTTTTTTGTGGCGACGTTTGACTGTCGCTACATTGGCGCGGGGCTAGTACTACTTGTCACAACTGAGGTCGACGCGGAGCGATTAAACGTTTCGTTTCGCGCAGACAGACTGTAGCGGAAATGGCGGTTTTGTGGCAACAAGACTGAAAGGAGAACAATCAGAATTTTTACTACCCTGATGCGAGCGCGCAACGGCCCTTCCGGAGCGGTGCCGGAAGCCTCTGAAACAGGCCGAAAAATCCGAAAAAATCAGAGCGCGTTGATGCGGGCGGCGAGGCGCGACAGTTTGCGCGCGACCGTGTTCTTGTGCATCACGCCCTTGGTCGTGGCCCGGTGCAATTCGGGCTGGGCGATCTGGAACGCGGATTGCGCGGTGTCCTTGTCGCCGGTTGCGATCGCGGTTTCGACCTTCTTGACGAAGGTGCGCACCCGGCTCAACCGGGAGCGGTTGATGGCGGTGCGTTTTTGGGTCTGCCGGAGCCGTTTTTCCGCGGATTGATGGTGAGGCATCGTCGCTCGTCGGGATCGGGGAGTGCGGCTTATATCGGCGCGCGGCAGCCGGCGTCAACCATCGCCGGCCCGTTACCGGTTCTTGAAGGCCGGTTTGCGCTTGGCGACAAAGGCGGCCATGCCCTCTTTCTGGTCCTCGGTGGCGAAGGTCGAATGGAACAGCCGCCGCTCAAAACGCACGCCCTCGGCCAGCGTCGTCTCGAAGGCGCGGTTGACCGACTCCTTGACCATCATCGCGATCGGCTGCGACATCGACGCCACCTTCTCGGCGACCGCGATCGCCTCCTCGAGCAGCTTGTCGGCCGGTACGATGCGGCTGACGAGGCCGGCGCGCTCGGCTTCGGCGGCGTCCATCATCCGGCCGGTCAGGCACAGATCCATCGCCTTCGCCTTGCCGATGAAGCGCGGCAGCCGCTGGGTGCCGCCGGCGCCCGGCATCGTGCCGAGATTGATCTCGGGCTGGCCGAAGCGGGCGGTTTCGGCGGCGATCACGATGTCGCACATCATCGCCACCTCGCAGCCGCCGCCGAGGGCGAAGCCGCCGACCGCGGCGATCACCGGCTTGCGGCATTGTCCGACCCGCTCCCAGCCGCGGGTGATGAAGTCCTCGGCATAGGCCTGCATGTAGGTTTTCTCGGCCATCTCCTTGATGTCGGCGCCGGCGGCGAAGGCCTTGTCGCTGCCGGTCAGGACGATCGCGCCGATCGCCGGATCCATTTCGAGATCGTCGAAGGCGGCGCCGAGGTCACGGATCAGCGCGGCGTTGAGAGCGTTCAGCGCCTGCGGCCGGTTCAGCGTGATGATCCCGACGGCGCCGCGCCGCTCGACCAGGATGTTTTGATATTCGGCGCTCTTCATGACCGGCCTCCTCGCATCGACGCGGCCGGACTGTGATGGCACAATCGCCGCCGCGTCAATGCCGCGCCGGAGCGCTGGAGGAGCAGGGATGGACACGATCGAAACCGCCGATATCGGCGTCGTCGAGGACCGCTTCTTCACGATCCCCGAATTCCGTCTCGGCGACGGATCGGTATTGCCGGAGGCGACGATCGCCTACGAAACCTACGGCCGGCTCGCGCCTGATGGACGCAACGCGGTCCTGATCACGCATGGCTATACCGGCAGCCATCATGCCGCCGGCCGCAACCCGGCCAACGGCAACCAGCCGGGCTCGTGGAACGGGCTGATCGGGCCGGGCAAGCCGATCGACACCGACCGGCTGTTCGTCGTCGCCTCGAACATGCTGGGGTCGTCCTTCGGCTCGACCAACGCCGCCAGCATCAACCCGAAAACCCGGCAGCCCTATGGGCCGGATTTCCCGAACCTCGCGATCCGAGACATCGTCGCGGCGCAGAAGATGCTGCTGGACCGGCTCGGCGTCCGCCATTTGGTCGCCGTCGCCGGCCCCTCCTATGGCGGATACCAGGCGTTCCAATGGGCCGTTGCCTACCCGGATTTCATCGACGCGATCGTGCCGGTCAACACCGCGCCCTGGGCCTCGGTCAACACCGACAAGCAGCTCGCCGCGATGGAGGCGCGGCTCGCCACCGATCCGGACTGGAACGGCGGACGATATTACGGCAGCGGCGAATGCAAGGCGGCGCTGACCGAGATCCGGATCGAGACGCTGAAGCGCTACGGCATCGAGGCGTCGCTGGCGCCGCGCTATCCGGAGCCGGCGGCGCGCGAGGCCGCGATCCGGCAATTGGCGGCAAACTGGGCCGACAAATGGGACGCCAATTCGCTGCTGATCCTGCGGCGGGCGCTGCTCGGCTTCGATACGAGGCCCGATTTCGACAAGATCAAGGCGAAGGTACTGTACGTGCTGTGCCGCACCGACGCGCTGTTCCCGCCGAAGATTGCGCCGGCGGTCATGCAGGCGCTCGAAGCGGCCGGGGTCGCGGCGCGCTATTTCGAGCTCGACAGCGAACTCGGCCACAGCTCGAGCGGGCCCGAGCACGCCAAATGGTCGCCGGTGCTGCGCGAGTTCCTGGCGCCGCTGATTGCAAAGCTGGCCTGAGCGCGAGCCAATTGCCCGCCATGGTACGGGCCTGCTCTAGCGCGCGGTGGTGCCGGTCGGGTGCGAGCGCAGCCAGTCGAGCGCACCCTTCAACTGCGCGTCCTGGGCGGTGCCGATCAGTTTCGGGTTGATCGGGTGGTCGGCGGCGCCGGCCACAGGAGCGGCCGGCGACGCCGCCGGCTCGGGACTGGTCTTCGGGGCCAGCGCACCGGCGGGCTTCAGCGTGCCGAACAGGTCGCTTTCGTAGGTAACGACCGCATTGGCGACCTGCTCGTCCTTCGGCAGGGTCAGTACCACGTCGGGGGTGACGCCATGCCCCTGGATCGAGCGGCCGGACGGCGTGTAGTAGAGCGCCGTTGTCAGGCGCAGCGCACCGTGGCCTTCGATCGGCAGGATGCTTTGCACCGAGCCCTTGCCGAAGCTGCGGGTGCCCATCAGCGTCGCGCGGTGATGGTCCTGCAGGGCGCCGGCGACGATTTCGGCGGCCGAGGCCGAGGCGCCGTTGATCAGCACGACCATCGGCGTGCCGGGAATGAGGTCGCTGTGTGCCGGCGCGTCGTACACCCGGTTTTCGTCGGCCTCGCGCCCGCGCGTCGTCACCACCGTGCCGCCGTCGATGAAATCGCCGGACACTTCGACGGCGCTGTCGAGCAGGCCGCCGGCATCGTTGCGCAAATCGAGCACGAAACCGGCGAAGCGGCCGCCGGCCTCCTGGCGCAGTCGGGCAATCGCGGCGCGGACCTCGTCGCCGGTGTTCTCGTCGAAGGTGCTGATCCGGACATAGCCGACGCGGCCCGGTTGCAGCGCCGACTTGACCGACTCGACGTGAATGACGGCGCGGGTGATCGGCACGTCGAACGAGGCGCGGTTGGTTCGCGCCACGGTCAGGGTGACGCGGGTGCCGGGCTTGCCGCGCAGGCGGCGGACGACCTCGGAGAGATCCATCCCGACCGTCGGCTGGCCGTCGGCCTTGACGATCCGGTCGCCGGGCTGGATGCCGGCGGCGGCGGCCGGCGTCCCGTCGATCGCTGAGATCACCTGCGGCACGCCTTCCTCGACCGAGATCTCGATGCCGACGCCGCCGAACTGGCCGCTCGTCGTCGCCAGGAGCTCGCGGTATTCGGTTTCGTTCATGTAGTCGGAATGCGGGTCGAGCCGGGTCAGCATGCCTTTCAGCGCGCCGTCGACCAGCTTCCCGGGGGTCACCGGCACGACGTAGCTCTGCTCGACCTCGCGCATCGCGTCTTGCAGCAGGTTGAGGTCGCTGGCGCTGACCTGGTCGGCGGCGGACGAGTTGCAGCCATAAAGGAGCAAGGCGAACAGCGGCACCAGCAGCCGCAGCGGAACCATAAATTTCATGTGGCGAGTGCCAATCATTCCTCGTAATCGGGCTGGCGGCGCGGATGGGCTGCGGCAAACGCGTCCAGCGTCATGCACGCCTCGTAAATCCTTGCGACCGTCGGGTAGGGCGACAGGTCAAGCTGGTAGCGCTCGGCGTTGACGACCTGCGGCACCACCGCGATGTCGGCCAGCCCCGGCCGGTCGCCGTGGCAGAACGCGCCGGTGCCTTGCGCTGTGGTCAGCAATCCTTCGAGCGCCGCCAGCCCCGCCTCGATCCAATGGTTGTACCAAGTCTCGATCGTTGCCTGATCGTGGCCGAGCGGTCGATGCAGATAGCGCAGAACTCGCAGATTGTTGATCGGATGAATGTCGCAGGCGACGACCGCCGCGAGCGCCCGCACGCGGGCGCGGCCGACGGCATCGGAGGGCAGCAGCGGCGGGTCGGGATGGGCCTCGGCGAGATACTCGATGATCGCCAGCGACTGGATCAGCGTCTGTCCCTCTGTCTCCAGGGCCGGTACCAGCCCTTGCGGATTGACGCCGAGAAACGGCGGCTGGCGCTGGTCGCCGCGGCGCAGATGGACGGAGGCGTTGTCGTAGCTCAGCCCTTTCAGATTGAGCGCGATGCGGACGCGAAACGCCGCCGACGAACGGGAGTAGCCGTATAGCCGCATCGCTGTTCACCCTCGGCCGACCGGGACCGGCGACCTTACCCCGACGGCGTAGGGACGGAAAGAACGGCGATGGAAAGGGGAGGGCCTAGAGTGCCGCGGCGCGAGGCGGCGGAAACAGCGGGATACCGGCGGCGGGAGCGCCGGCGAATTGCGCAACCATCCGGAGAAAGCTCGGCAGCATGATCGGCTTTGTGACGTAGCCGTCGCAGCCGTTGGCGAGCGCTCGGCGCTCGTCGCCGGCCATCGCGAAGGCAGTCACCGCGACAATCGGAATGGATGTGGTGGCGGGGTCCGCCTTAAGCCGGCGAGATACTTCGAGGCCCGAAATATCGGGAAGCTGGATGTCGAGCAGGATCAAATCCGGGGCAAATCGCCGCGCCAGCCGGATCGCAACCTCACCTTCGCCGGCCCCTGCCACACAATAACCCTGCGCCTCCAGCACGTCTTTCAACAATCTCATATTGAGATCGTTATCCTCGACGATCAGAATCCGCTTCGGCGCTATGGTCCGGGGTTCGGCGGACGTCATCCGGATTGTTCTCAATACGCAAGCAGAAGCCGGCCTGCTGCAATCATTACGATACTCCGCTGCGGTGAGCTTCGGCGAGGATTTGATGCTCGACATGTTAACTTTTCGTTCATGCCGCGCAGCGTTGCTGGTGCTCGCGCTTAGCGGATCGGCCGGCAGCCTTGCCTACGCGCAGGACACCGCCGAGGTGGAGGCGACGCGCCGCGCCGCGGTTCTGGCGCAACTGCCGGGCGATGCGGCGAAGCGGCTGTTCGGAGTTGCCGAATCGCCGGCTGCCGGGACGGCGGATTCGATCGGCAGCTACACCAAAGGTTGCCTGATCGGCGGGGTGCAATTGCCGGCTGACGGGCCGAACTGGCAAGTGATGCGGCCGTCGCGGCACCGCGCCTGGGGCCACCCGATGCTGATTTCGTTTATCGAGCGGCTGGCCGCGGCGATGCCGCAGACCAACGGCTGGCCCGGGCTCCTGATCGGCGATCTGGCGCAGCCGCGCGGCGGGCCGATGCTGACCGGCCATGCCTCGCACCAGCTCGGGATCGAAGCCGACATCTGGCTGACACCGATGCCGGAGCGCCGCCTCAGCCGCGAGGAACGCGACCAGATGCCGGCGATCAACCTGGTTGCCGCCGACGGACTGGACGTCGATCCAAGTGTGTGGACGCCGGCCTACCGCAACCTGTTGGAGGCGGCCGCGAAGCAGCCAGGGGGCGCACGGATTTTCGTCAACGCGGCGATCAAACGCGCCCTGTGTCGCGAGGCCGGCAGCGACCGCGCCTGGCTAAGCCGGATCCGGCCCTGGTGGGGGCACAACTATCATTTCCACCTGCGCCTCTCCTGTCCCGCCGGCGACAGCCCATGCGAAAATCAGGCACCGCCGCCGCCCGGCGACGGGTGCGGCAAGGAGCTGGACTGGTGGTTCACGCCGAAGGCGCTGCATCCGCCGCCGCCGCCACCGCGGATCGCCGCGCTGCCGATCGCGGCGATGCCGCCGGCGTGCCGGGCGGTCGCGGCGCAGCGCTAGAGGGTCAGTGCAGGCGCGGCGATTTCAGCATTTGCGTGCGGTCGGCCGACGGGATGCGCACGACCATCGGGTCGTTGTCGCGCACGATCTGCAGCACGACCTCGGCGCCGGCCGGACCGGAGGCCCACACCTTGCGCCAGAACGAGGCGAGGCTGGAGATCGGCTCGTCGCGCACCGCGAGGATGCGGTCGCCGGGGCGCAGCCGGGTCTTCGCCGCCGGGCCGCGCTCCGAGATGCCGGCGATGACGATCGCGTCCTCGACTTCTGCGGCGTAGAGACCGAGCCAAGGCCGCGGCGGCCGGTTGGCGCGGCCGTAAGTCAGCATGTCGTCGAGGATCGGGTCGAGCAGGTCGATCGGCACGATCATGTTGACGTCGCGGCGCAGTTCGCGGCCGTTCGAATGCTGCACATGCAAGGAGCCGATGCCGATCAGCCGGCCGTCATTGGCGATCAGCGCCGCGCCGCCCCAGAACGGATGCGCCGGGGCCGTAAAGATCGCCTTGTCGAGCACGTATTCCCAATGCCCGGCGAATTCCTGGCGGGCGACGACGGTGGCGGCGATCGCGTGGCGGCGGCCGCCCTCGGCGGCGAGGACCGCCTTGTCGCCGGCACCGACCTTCATGCCGGTGGCGAGGTCCATCGGCGGCACCGACAGCCGCCCCAGCGCCTGCACCAGCCCGAAGCCGGTCTCCTGGTCGTAGGCCAAGACATGGCCCGGCACGGCGCCGCCGACGGTCGAGGTCAGCCAGATCGTCTCGGCCTCGGTGATCAGATAGCCGATCGTCAGCACCAGCCCTTCCTTGCGGATCAAGACGCCGCTGCCGGCGCGCTCGGTGCCGAGCGTGCCGGCGGTGAACGCATCGTCCGGTACGGTCGCGTGCAGGCCCAGCACCGAGCCGAGGGCGCGGTCGAGATCGAACGCGCAGTCTTCGGGGTCGGGCTGAAGCTCGGCCGGAATTTCCCACTCGATATTTCGCGCCATTGGCTGCGGCTCGCGATCAACAGTTAGCTTTGATGCCTATATATGATAGCGCAGCGCGGGCGCATCGCCACCCTGCCAATGTCAGACGCCGCTGGCCGGGCCGGCCGACAGGCCGTTTTGCGGCGTCACAGCCGCAGCAGGCTTGACATCTTCGGGCCATCCAATTATCTCAGCAGCACTCTCGGACAGAGAGTGCTAACCCGAATTTTTGTCAGAGTTGCGAGGAGGTCTATATGGGATTCCGCCCATTGCATGACCGCGTGCTGGTTCGGCGCGTGGAAGCGGAAGAGAAGAGCGCCGGCGGCATCATCATCCCCGATACGGCCAAGGAAAAGCCGATGGAGGGTGAGATTGTCGCAGTCGGGCCAGGGGCCCGCGGCGAGGACGGCAAGATCCAGCCGTTGGATGTCAAGCCGGGCGACCGGGTGCTGTTCGGCAAGTGGTCGGGCACCGAGGTCAAGCTCGACGGCGAAGACCTGATCATCATGAAAGAAACCGACATCATGGGGATCATCGACCAAAGCGCCATGCGCAAGGCCGCTTAAAGGAGTAGGAAAACATGGCTGCTAAGGAAGTAAAATTTCATGCCGACGCGCGCGACCGGATGCTGCGCGGCGTCGATATTCTTGCCAATGCCGTCAAGGTGACGCTGGGTCCGAAGGGCCGCAACGTCGTCCTCGACAAGTCGTTCGGCGCGCCGCGGATCACCAAGGACGGCGTCACCGTCGCCAAGGAGATCGAGCTCGCCGACAAGTTCGAGAACA
>Ga0102924_1006759_pt1 | contig 10667 bp, 9 predicted proteins | sample PaiPotPPM11metaG_FD_80116 | JGI IMG/M metagenome (GOLD analysis project Ga0102924, IMG submission 80116) | Iron sulfur acid spring bacterial and archeal communities from Banff, Canada, to study Microbial Dark Matter (Phase II) - Paint Pots PPM... ...
GATAAAGGTAATCGTTGGGGCCGCTGCCCTTGCACGGATAGAGGCCGGCGGGCGAATTGTTGCCGGCGCTTGGTTTGGCGCCGCGGCGCTGCGCCGGTTTGCCGGTGCGCATCATCGTCGCGAAGCAGGTGCGCATGTAATGGACCATCGCGTCCTGCATCGCCACTTCGAGCAGCCGCCCTTGGCCGGTGCGGTTGCGCTCGTGCAATGCGCCGAGGATCGTCGCCGCCATCAGCATGCCGGTGCCGGTGTCGCCAAAGCTTAGCCCCGGCTTGACCGGCGGCCGGCCCGGCTCGCCGGTCACGCTGATCGGGCCGCCGGCGGCCTGCGCGATCATGTCGAAGGCCAGCCCCTTCTCGTGCGGACTGCCGCCGGCGAAGCCCTTGATCCGGCAATAGATGATGCGGGGGTTGATCTGCTTGACCGCCTCGTAGTCGAGGCCGAGGCGCTCGATCGTGCCCGGCGCCATGTTCTCGGCAGTGACGTCGGCCTGCTTCAGCAGCGACTTGACGATCTCCAGCCCCTTCGGCGACTTCAGATTGATCGCCAGCGACTTCTTGTTGACGTTGAACTGGCGGAAGTACCAGGGGTCGTCATCGGGCTTGCCGGGGCGCAGCCGGCGGCCGGGATCGCCGCGGCCGGGGTTCTCGATCTTGACCACCTCGGCGCCGAACCAGGCCAAGACCTCGGTGCAGGTCGTGCCGGCCTCGAACTGGGTGAAATCGACGACTTTGAGGCCCTTGAGGAACTCAAAATCCTGGATGATCTCGCTCATCGCCGTTTCCTCCCGATAATCCGTTTGACGCCAGCCTGCGCCTTCCGGGGCAAGGCCGCAACGCTTTCGCCGCGTTCGCCGGCGATCTAGGATGGCGCGCCAATCCAAGGGAGGGAGCCGTCATGAAGGTGGTCACGCTGAAGAACATCCCGGATCTGCCGGTCGAAGGCGCCGACCGGATCGAGGGCTGGACGGGGCCGGTGTCGCGGTCGCGCCAAACGATCATCGAGCCGGGCGATTCCGCGAACTACAACTGCAGCGTCGTCAATTTCAGCCAGGGCTGCACCACCGGCTGGCACACGCACACCTGCGACCAGATCCTGGTCGTGACCTTCGGCTCCGGCATGGTCGCGGTCGAGGGCGGCACGCCGCAGGAGATCAAGATCGGCGACGTGGTCCACATCAAGGCCGGCGAGCGCCACTGGCACGGCGCCAAGGCCGACACGACGATGGGCCACATCACGATCACCGCCGTCGGCGGTCAGGCGAAGTGGGGGTAGCGCTTACGGTGTCGTCCCGGCGAAAGCCGGGACGACAATCCGTAGCCGGTGTCACCGCTTCGGCGGGTGGGCGCGGACGAAGTCTTCATTGACGTCGGCGCCCCAGCCGGGGCCGGTCGGCAACAGGAAATCGCCGTTCTCGATGACCGGCGGCACGGTGACGATGTCGTCCTTCCACTTGATGTCGTCGATGTCGATCTCCATCACCTTGAAATTCGGCACGACAGCCGAGAAATGCGCGCTGATCAGCGAGCCCAGATGACCGTTGAAGTTGTGCGGCGCGACGTTCACCTCGTAGGCGTCGGCCATCGCCGCGATCTTCACCGATTCGAGGATGCCGTTCCAGGCCACGTCGATGATCGCGAAATCGACCGCCTGCTGCTCGAAATAGGGCCGGAACTGGCGCCTTCCATATAGCGACTCGCAGGACGAAATCGGGGTGCGGGCGGAGCGGCGGATCAGTGACAGTCCGGCCGGGTCGTAGAGGTCGATCTCGAGCCAGACCAGGTCGAGCGGCTCCAGCGCCCGCGCCAGTTTCACATAGCCGTCGATCTTGTAGTTGAAGTTGGTGTCGAGAAAGAGCCCGACCTCGGGTCCGGCACCTTCGCGGAACGCCGACAGTTGGTTGACCGCGGCGGCGACGATGTGCTGGTCGACATTGAGCTCGGGAAAGCCCGGCGGGTTGCCGGTGCCGGGGCCATACATCGACACCTTGCCGCCGTCGAACCGGATCAGGTTGGTCTTGAGCCCCTTGAAACCCTTCTGCTTCACCTCGGCGCCGAGCCGGACGATGTCGTCGAGGCTGCGGATCGGTTCGATCCCGGCCCATTCCTTGATCCGGTCGGCGTAACGGGCGCGGTAGGTGCCGCAATGCGACCAGTACACCGGCAAGCGGTCGCGGAGCGGCCCGCCGAGCATCTCGTACACCGGCACCCCCAGCGCCTTCGCCTTAATGTCGACCAGCGCGTTTTCGATCGCGGCGATCGCCTGGGCGTTGAGCCCGCCCGCCGCCTGCCGGGTCGCCGCGTAAAGGTACGCGCTGTGCTTCTCCACGGGACGCGGGTCCTGCCCGATCAGCCGTGCACCGAGTTTTTCGACCACCGCGGCGAGCCCTTGCGCGCCGTAGCCCTCCATGAATTCCGACCAGCCGGTAATGCCCTCGTCGGTCGAGACCTTCAGGAACGAATTGACGCGCCAGCCGGCGTCGCAATGCAGCGTTTCGAGCTTGGTGATTTTCACAGTTTTGCTCCTCGGCTCACCTGAGCCGTTTGGTCATCAGGTATCGGACGATTCCGGGCGGGTCGCAATCGAGGGTCGCGGCCGTTTCGTAGCCCTGCTTTTCGTAAAAGCCGCGCGCCTGGATCGCGAGCGTGTTCAGCGCGATGCGGGTGCAGCCGCGCCGGCGCCCCTCCTCCTCGGCCATCGCCAAGAGCCGGCTGCCGAGCCGGTCGCGGCGCAGGTCTTCGGGAAGGAAGAACCGGTCGACCCGAAGCTGCCCGAGATAGCTGCCGCCGTAGAGCCCGCCCAACACCTTGCCCGATTCCGGGTCGGTGACGAACACCGCGAGCGGCCGGTAGTCGTCGTAGCCGGCCTGACTGGTGTTGTAGGCGCGCAGCCCCTCCTGGATGATCGCAGTGTCGGCCGGATCGGGCGCGTCGGTGACGACGATCTTCGGTTCGATCTGTTCTGCCATCGCCGTAATCCTCAGAGCGGCGGCCGGCGCGCGGGCTGCGTCGTCTCGAGGGCGCGGGCGGCGCGCAACACGCGGTGGTCGGCGTAACGCGGGCCGACGATCTGTAGGCCGATCGGCAAGCCGGCCTTGGTCAGTCCGCACGGCACCGTTGCCGCCGGCAGCCGCGCCATGTTGAACGGGTAGCTGAACGGCGACCAGTCGATCCAATGCCGTTCGGCCGCCGGGTCGTTGAGGTCCTGGCCGACTGGCAGCGCCGGCACCGGCTGGGTCGGCAACACCAACAGGTCGTAGCCCTGAAAGAACTCGCCGAGGCGGCGGCCGAGCTCGGTACGCTCGGCATCTGCCGCAAGGTAATCGACGGCGCCGATCTCGCCGGGCTTCGGGCTGGCCGCGACCAGCCCGGGGTCGCACTCGCCATGCCGCTCGGCCGGCAAAGACGCAAGCAATCTGGCGGTGCCGGCGCCCCAGATCGTCAGCAGCGCCTCGCGCGGCGACGGGAAGATCTGGCCGACCTGCTCGACCCGGGCGCCGAGCGCCTCGAATTGCCGCGCTCCTTCGGCGACCGCGGCAGCGACTTCGGGATCGACGCGGGCATAACCGAGATCGGGGCTGTAAGCGACGCGCCAGCCCTTCACCCCGTCGTCGAGGCCGGCGAGATAATCGCGATCCTCGGCCGGCAAGGCATAGGGGTCGCGATAGTCCGGCCCCGTCAGCACATTCATCATCAACGCCGCGTCGCGCACGCTGCGGGTCATCGGCCCGGTATTGGCAAGGAGGCCCATCGCCGACGGCGGATGCGCCGGGACCCGGCCGAAGGTCGGCTTCAGCCCGACGACGCCGCAGAACGACGACGGCGTGCGGATCGAGCCGGCGCCGTCAGTGCCGACGTGCAAGGGCGCAATGCCGGCGGCGCAGGCGGCGCCGGCGCCGGCGCTGCTGCCGCCCGAGGTCCGGCTCGGGTCCCACGGGTTGCGGGTGATGCCGGTCAACGGGCTGTCGCCCAATGCCTTCCAGCCGAATTCGGGGCTCGTCGTCTTGCCGAGGATGACGGCGCCGGCCTCGCGCAGCCGCGCTGACGCCGGCGCGTCCTCGGCGTCGGGCGTGGGGTCGGTCAGGCGCGACCCGCGCCGGGTCGGAAACCCGCGCATCCGCATGATGTCCTTGATCGTGACCGGCACGCCGTCGAGCGGGCCTTGCGGCGCACCCTTTTGCCAGCGCTGTTCGGACGCCCGCGCCGCCGCCATCGCGCCCTCGCGGTCGACGATGATGAAGGCATTGAGCTTCGGCTGCAGCGCATCGAGCCGGTCGAACAGAGCCGACGCGACCGCGACCGGCGACAGCGACTTGTCCCGATATGCCGCGAGCAGTTCTTGCGCCGTCACATAGGCAATCTCGTCGCCGACCATCGCCATCCCCTTCGCTTCGTAGACCCGACTATCGGGCAAATCGCCGCGCCGCCGCAACCGCGGGCCGTCGCGGCATAAGGCTTGCGTGCGCATTGCCGCAGGGCGGCGCACCGCCGCTTTCGCAATTGTGGGCTGGGAAAGGGATCGCGTAAGGTCATGCACAGAAAAGCGGCAGGGCGGCGGCAATGACCATGATCCGGCGACGGACCCTCCTCGGCGCAGCGCCGGCGGCGGCGCTTGCCGCCAGTTTGGGGCCGGCGCGTCTCTGGGCACAGTCCGCACAAAAGACCTTGCGCTTCATCCCGCAGGCCGATCTGCGCAGCATCGACCCGATCTGGACCACGGCCTACGTTACCCGCAATTTCGGCTACCTCGTCTTCGACACGCTGTTCGCGCTCGACAAGGATCTGAAGCCGCAGCCGCAGATGGTCGAGAGCTGGACCGCCAGCGAAGACAAGCTGACCCACAAATTCACCTTGCGCGACGGGCTCAAATGGCATGACGGCCAGCCGGTCCGTGCCGCCGATTGCGTCGCCTCGATCCAGCGCTGGGCCAAGCGCGACCCGTTCGGCCAGAAGATGATCGAGGTGGTTGGCGCGATGAACGCCGACAGCGACCAGACCTTCACGATCGCGCTGAAAAGCCCGTTTCCGCTGCTGCTCGAGGCGCTCGGCAAATTGTCGAGCAACGTGCCGTTCATGATGCCGGAGCGGATCGCCAAGACCGATGCGTTCCAGCAGATCCCGGAAGCGATCGGCTCGGGTCCGTTCAAATTCGTCAAGGAGGAGTGGGTCCCGGGCAACAAGGCGGTGTTCGTCAAGAACGCCGATTACGTGCCGCGGAAGGAGCCGCCGAGCCTCGCCGCCGGCGGCAAGGTGGCCAAGGTCGACCGGGTCGAGTGGGTCTACATTCCCGACACCGCGACCGCGGCGGCGGCGCTGAGCGCCGGCGAGGCGGATTGGTACGAGCAGCCGCCGCAGGACATCCTGCCGGTGTTCGCCGCCAACAAGGACATCTCGGTTGCGATCACCGACCCGTTCGGCAGCATCGGCGTGCTGCGCTTCAACCACCTGCTGCCGCCCTTCGACAATCCGAAGATGCGCGAGGCGGTGCTGAACCTCGTCGACCAGAAGGACTACATGCGCGCCGTCGCCGGCGACGAGAAATACTGGAAGGCCTGCGCGGCGATCTTCGTTTGCGGCGGCACCCCGTTCGAGAGCACGGCCGGGGCGGATGCGCTGATGAAGGGGCCGAATGTCGAGAAGGCCAAAGCGCTGATCAAGGAGGCCGGCTACAACGGCGAGCGCATCGTGCTGCTGTCCGCGACCGACCAGCCGATCGTGCAGAACCAGGCGCTGGTGACCACGGAAGCGCTGCGCAAGGCCGGCCTCAATGTCGACATGCAGGCCAACGACTGGGGCACGCTGATCACCCGGCGCGCCTCGAAGGAGCCGATCGACAAGGGCGGCTGGAACATCTTCCACACCTGGACGGCGGCGCCCGACATGCTGTCGCCGGCGGTCAACAACCCGCTGCGCGCCAGCGGCGAGAAGGCGTGGTTCGGCTGGCCGAGCGACCCCACGCTCGAAGAGCTGATCGACGCCTGGTTCAAGGCGCCCGATGCGGCGGCGCAGAAGAAGCTGGCCGACGATATCCAGATCGAAGCCTACACCAAGGAGGTGCCCTACGTGCCGACCGGGCAGTTTGTGATCCCGACGGCCTATCGCAAGAACCTGCAAGGCATCATCGTCGCACCGGTGGCCTTTCTGTGGAACGTCGAGAAAACGTGACCGGTATTGGGCAAACCGATGGCTCGATCGGCGCGGTGCGTCCTTCCAGACGCGCCCTTCGGGCGCTCCTCAGGGTGTGGAACGCCTTCGATGCCATCCTTAACCCGCCTCATCCTGGGGAGGCGCGCAGCGCTGCCTCGAAGGACCCAAGGCGGCACTGCAGCGCCTTCGGCTGAGCCGCAATGTTCGCGTACATCATCCGCCGCATCCTGGCGACGATCCCGGTCATGGCGGTCGTCGCGATCTTTGTCTTTGCGCTGTTGTATCTGAGTCCCGGCGATCCGGCGGCGATCATCGCCGGAGATACCGCGACGGTCGCCGACATCGCCCGCATTCGCGCCCAATTGGGCCTTGATGAACCGGTCTATATCCAGTTCGGCAGCTGGGTGTGGCGCCTGCTTCACGGTGACCTCGGCATCTCGATCTTCACCAACCTGCCGGTCATCAAGCTGGTGCAGCAGCGGCTCGAACCGACGCTGGCGCTGACCGTCTCGACCCTGATCTTTTCGGTCGTGATCTCGATCCCGATGGGCGTGCTCGCCGCCTGGAAGGCCGGGTCGTGGATCGACCGGTCGGTCATGGTTTTCGCGGTGATCGGCTTTTCCGTGCCGGTCTTCGTCCTCGCCTACATCCTGATCTACGTGTTCGCGATCTCGGCCGATTGGCTGCCGGTGCAGGGCTATGTCAGCATCGCCGACGGTTTTCGCCCTTTCCTGTCGCATTTGGTCCTGCCCAGCCTGGCGCTCGGCATGGTCTATACCGCGCTGATCGCCCGCATCACCCGCGCCAGCATGCTCGACGTTCTGGCGCAGGATTACATCCGCACCGCCCAGGCGAAGGGGCTCGGCAACGAGCAGGTATTGATCGGGCATGCGCTGAAGAACGCCGCGGTGCCGATCGCGACGATCATCGGAATCGGCGTCGCGCTATTGATTTCCGGCGTCGTCGTGACCGAGACGGTGTTCGCGATTCCCGGCCTCGGCCGTCTGACCGTCGATGCGATCCTGCGGCGCGACTATCCGATCATTCAGGGCATCATCCTGATCTTCTCGGCCGCCTATGTGCTGGTCAACCTGCTGGTCGATCTCAGCTACACGCTGATCGATCCGCGCATCCGCTATTGAGGGCCGGATGACGGTCGTCCCGACCACCGATCTGACCATCGTCGCCGCGGCCCCGGTATCGCATCAGCGGGTCCGGCAGTACATTCGCCGCCACCCGACGATCGTCGTCGGCGCCGTGCTGCTGATGATCATGGTGGCGATGGCGGTGTTCGCGCCGTGGCTCGGCACCACCGACCCGCAGGCGCTGTCGCCGATCCGGCGGCTCAAATGGCCATCGGCGCAATACTGGTTCGGCACCGACATGCTCGGCCGCGACGTCTACAGCCGCACCGTGTACGGGGCGCGGGTGTCGCTGATCGTCGGCCTCAGCGTCGCGATCTTCGCCACCGGGCTCGGCTTGGCGATCGGGGTCGTCACCGGCTTCACCCGCTGGGTCGATGCGATCGTGATGCGGATCATGGATGGGCTGATGTCGATCCCGCCGGTGCTGATTGCGATCGCGCTGATGGCGCTGACCCGCGCCAGCATCCAGAACGTTATCTTCGCGATCACGGTCGCCGAGGTGCCGCGGGTGACGCGGCTGGTGCGCGGCGTCGTGCTGACCTTGCGCGAGCAGCCCTATGTCGAAGCCGCGCAGGCGAGCGGCACCGGCTTCATCCGCATCCTGTGGCGCCACATCGTGCCCAACACCTTGCCGCCCTTGCTGGTGCAAGGCACCTTCATCGCCGCATCGGTGATGATCACAGAGGCAATCCTGTCGTTCATCGGCGCCGGCACCCCGCCCAACATCCCGAGTTGGGGCAATATCATGGCCGAAGGGCGCAGCCTGTTTCAGGTCGCCTATTACATCGTCCTGTTTCCGGGGATCATGCTGTCGATCACGGTGCTGGCGATCAACCTGCTCGGCGACGGGTTGCGCGACGCGCTCGACCCACGCCTCGCGCGGCGGATGTGAGCGCCGCGGTGACGACCGCCTACGTCCCGACGAGACATCCCGCCACGCCAGCCATGGCCGAAACGCCGCCGCGCGTCGGGGTGGCAACCGAGCCGTTGCTGGCGGTCGATAACCTCAAGACCTGGTTCTACACCCGCGACGGCATCGTGCGTGCCGTCGACGGCGTCTCATTTCATGTGCAACCCGGCGAGACGCTGGCGATCGTCGGCGAGAGCGGCTGCGGCAAGAGCGTCACCGCCCTCTCGATCCTGCGCCTGATCCCGTCGCCGCCAGGGCGGATCGTCGAGGGCACGATCCGCTTCGCCGGCCGCAACCTGCTCGATCTGAGCGATGCCGAGATGCGCGACGTGCGCGGCAACGACATCTCGATGATCTTCCAGGAGCCAATGACGTCGCTGAACCCGGTGCTGACGATCGGCCGGCAGATCGGTGAGACGCTGACATTGCACCAGGGACTGGACCGCAAGGCGGCGCTGGCCAAGGCGGTCGACATGCTGCGGCTCGTCCACATCCCGGAAGCGGAACGGCGCATCGCGCAGTATCCGCACGAATTGTCGGGCGGGATGCGGCAGCGGGTGATGATCGCGATGGCGCTCGCCTGCAACCCGAAATTGCTGATCGCCGACGAACCGACGACCGCTCTCGACGTCACCATCCAGGCGCAAATCCTCGATCTGATGGGCGAGCTGAAATCGAAGATCGATGCGGCGATCGTGCTGATCACCCACGATCTCGGCGTCGTCGCCGAAATGGCGCAGCGCGTCGTCGTCATGTATGCCGGCCGCAAGGCCGAAGAGGCGCCGGTCCGCGAATTGTTCCGCCGGCCGCTGCATCCCTACACCAAGGGGCTGCTCGCCTCGGTGCCGCATCTGGGCGCCAGCCTCGGCACCGCGCGGCCGCCGCGGCTGGCCGAGATCGCCGGCACCGTGCCGTCGTTGAGAGAACCGATCCCGGGCTGCCCGTTCGCGGCGCGCTGTGCCTTTGCCACCGGCATCTGCGAGACCGAGATGCCGGAGTTCGAGGAGAAGCGCCCGGGCCATTACGCCGCCTGCTTCCACTCCGATCGGGTCGAGAGCGCATGAGCATCGCCGCCCGGGATTCAAATAGCGAGCCGCCGCTGCTGTCGGTCCGGAACCTCGTCAAGCATTTCCCGGTGAAAAAGGGGCTATTGCAGCATACGGTCGGGCATGTCCATGCCGTCGACGGCATCTCCTTCGACATCGAGGAGGGCGAGACGCTCGGGCTGGTCGGCGAAAGCGGCTGCGGCAAATCCACCGCCGGCAAGACGATCCTCAAATTGCTCGAGCCCACCTCCGGCGAAATCCGCATCCACGGCGAGCGCGTCGACCACCTGTCGCGCGCCGGCATGCGGCCCTATCGGCGCGAATTGCAGGTCGTGTTCCAGGATCCGTACTCGTCGCTGAACCCGCGCCTCAAGATCCGCGAGATCATCGCCGAGCCGCTGACCAATTACGGCGTCGCGCAGGGAAGGGTGCTGAACGACCGGGTGACCGAGCTCGCCGGCAAGGTCGGGCTGCGCCCGGATGCGCTCGAGCGCTACCCGCACGAGTTTTCCGGCGGCCAGCGCCAGCGCATCGGCATCGCCCGCGCGCTGGCGCTCAATCCCGGCCTGATCATCTGCGACGAGCCGGTGTCGGCGCTCGATGTTTCCGTCCAGGCGCAGGTCATCAACCTGCTCGGCGACCTGCAGCGCGAGTTCGGCCTCTCCTATCTGTTCATCGCCCACGACATCGCCGTGGTCGAGCACATCAGCCAGCGCATCGCGGTCATGTATCTCGGCAAGATCGTCGAGATCGCCGACAAGAACTCGCTGTTCGCCCGGCCGCAGCACCCCTACACCGAGGCGCTGTTATCGGCGGTGCCGGTGCCCGACCCGGACGCGGCCAAAAAGCGGATCATCCTCAAGGGCGACGTGCCGAGCCCGATCAACCCGCCCGCTGGTTGCCGCTTCCACACCCGCTGCCCCTATGCCTTCGACCGCTGCTCGGTCGAGGAGCCGCCATTGCAGGAGGTGCTGCCCGGCCACTTCGCCGCCTGCCACCTGCGCGACGCCGGGCCGGCCCCGGCCGCGAACGGGTTGCTTCCAGGTAGGCGGGCGTGCCGTCGGTCGAGCCGTTGTCCACCAGGATCAGTTCGTAGGGCGGCCACGTGCGGCGGAGCACGCTCTCCAGGCAGAGTCGCGTGTAATCCAGTTCGTTGCAGCACAGGATGATGATCGACGCCAGGCCGCCATCGCCCACCGCCGCCGTTGAGGTGGGCGCCTCGTCGGCGAACCACGGCTGCTCGGGCGCGCCCTGGGGCGCGGCCCGGTGGAGCAGGCGGCGGTCTTCCATCACTCTCCGCGCCCCCTCCGCATCGCCGGCGTCCTTGAGCGCCTGCGCCAGCGCCCGCGCCGCGGCGCGGTCGAAGGGGTTCATGTCCACGGCCCGCCGGAGGTGCGGCACGGCCTCGGCGGCCCTGCCC
>Ga0102924_1006760_pt1 | contig 10666 bp, 9 predicted proteins | sample PaiPotPPM11metaG_FD_80116 | JGI IMG/M metagenome (GOLD analysis project Ga0102924, IMG submission 80116) | Iron sulfur acid spring bacterial and archeal communities from Banff, Canada, to study Microbial Dark Matter (Phase II) - Paint Pots PPM... ...
ACCAAAAGATACACGGACGCGGAAGTTGCGCAGTTCGAATCCGATCCGGCTTGTTTCACCCTGCAGGTGCGACTCTCGGACGTCTTCGGAGACAACGGCATGATCAGCGTGGTGATCTGCCGGCCGCGATCGCCTCTCGAATGGGAAATCGATACCTGGCTGATGAGTTGTCGCGTTTTGGGCCGCGGCGTCGAGCGAATCGTTCTGCAAGAGATTCTGCATCATGCCCGAGCGAAGGGCGTGCGGCGTTTAACGGGCCGGTACGTGCCGACGGACCGCAACGCAGTCGTTCGGGATCACTATGCGAACCTCGGATTTCGGCTCGTCGCCGAAGATCCGAACTGCGGAACGACTTGGGAGCTCCAGACGGATAGTATCGTCGAGGCGCCTCCGATGGAGGTCGATCGATCCGGCTTCGAACCCGCTCTCGCTTGAGGTTCGTTCGGCCGCCATCATGAACGTGCCGTCGTACGAGTTGTTCGGCTTTGCAGCATTGGCCGCGATTGCGATCAACCTTTCAAAAGCGCCGGCGTGGCGGCGTGCGGTCCTCCTGGTGGCAAACCTCGCCTTTCTCTTGAGCTTCACCCGGAACGCGCTGCAGCTTGCACCGTTTGCCGGCCTGCTGCTGTTTGGTTTTGTGGCGGTTAAGCTGATGGAGCGGCACAAACGCAAGGCGTCATTCACCGCATTGATGGTCGCTCAGATCTTGCTTTTCTGCATCCTGAAGCGCTACGAATTTTTGCCGGCGTCGTTCTTTTTGCCCTTTGCGTACCTCACGGTCGGTATGTCGTACATCTTCTTCAAGATTCTGCACCTCGTCATCGACGCGTTCGAGGGCGCATTACCCGAACGAATCAGCCCCGTTTCTTATGTCAACTACACGTTGAATTTTACCAGTTTGGTTTCCGGGCCGATTCCTTTTTACCGTGATTACCGGCGGACCGAATCGGAACGGCCTGCTCCGCTCGATGCGCATGCCGTGGCGAGGGCGGTGGAACGGATCGTGCTCGGCTTTTTCAAGGTCGCCGTCATCTCTCCGCTGCTCTACGCGGTCTTTCAGCGATCGGTGGCGCTTTTACCGGCGATGACCGCGATCGAACAAAGAGCCGGGTATGCCTGCGCGATCTTGGTCGCGTTTCTGATCTATGTCTACGTCAACTTTTCGGGGTACATGGATTTCGTCATTGGGGTGGCTCGTTTTCTCCGCCTCGAGCTGCCGGAAAATTTCAACCGGCCGTTCGTCTCGGGCGGCTTTATCGAGTTCTGGAGCCGTTGGCACATCACGCTAGCAAATTGGATCAGGACCTATGTGTATTCGCCGCTGCTGCTGAGCCTGCTGCGCCGGTCCCCTTCCCGGCGCGTCGAACCTTGGCTTGGCGTCTTCTCCTATTTCGTCGCCTTTTTCGTCGTGGGTATTTGGCACGGCCGAACTTCCACGTTCATCTTTCTCGGAGTCCTTCTCGGGCTGGGCGTGAGCCTGAACAAATGGTATGAGATCGCGATGACGCAGCGGCTCGGCCGCCTCGGCTATCGCGCGCTTTGCACGCATCCGATCCATTTGGCGTTCGCGCGCGGCTTAACGTTCGCATGGTTTGCAATTTCAGCGCTTTGGTTCTGGGCAAATTGGGGAGAGCTGGGCCGTTTGGCTGCACTTCTGACCCCGTTCGGCATTGCTGTGACGGTCTTCGCACTCTGGTTTGGCGCAGTTGTAGCCCTGTTAGCATACACGTATGTCGTCGAACGAGCCGGCGATGCAGGAACGTTTACCGGATCGGTGGTGAAGTCTGCATACTTCAGAACCGCCTGGAGCACGGCGCTGATGGTGATAACGGTCTCGGTGACCGTCCTGTTAAATGCGCCGGCGCCGCATTTAGTCTACAAGGTTTTCTGATGGCCGGCCAAAGAACCGCAGCCCGCCGAAGGCGGGCGGCGTTGATCTGCCTGCTCGTTGCGCTCGCGACGGCGGCCGCGCTCCTCCTTCTTCAGAACATCGCGATCGCAGCATACTTTCCGCGGCTTTCGCGCTTAACCACCGACTTTTCTGCCGCGTATCTGCAGCGGGAGCTGAAAGTTATGGCAGTTCGGCAGCCGCAAGCGATTTTTCTCGGAGATTCCGTGCTGTGGGGATATGCTTTGCCGCCTAGGCAAACAGCAATCGCCATTCTCTCTTCGCACGGCTGCACGTGCCGAAATCTTTCGTTTAAGAGCGGCAATCCGGCGAATGACTATTTTCTGGCGCGGCTGTTCGTCGCATCCGGAATCCGCCCCAAGGCGGTTGTGCTCGAACTCAATCAAGCCGTATTCAATGAAGCCGACGATTATTATCGAACTCTGGCCCCCGGTGTGGCATCGCTTTCCGGCGCTTTTCTTACACCCGAGGATCGCGCGTCGTTGACGCTCACGGCGGATCAAAGCGAAAACCGCGTCCCGGCTTGGCTAGATCGAACGCTTTCAGGGCTGTCCTTGCTGTACGCCATGCGGTCCGATATCAGGGCGGTGTTGTACGGTGACACCGAGCCGTCCGCTAGGCCGCGCCTTAGACCGGAGCTTTTCGAAGGAACTTACAATCTCTTGCCGCTGAACGACAAGAACATCGGCGTTCGCTATCTTAAGGCGACCGCTGACAGTTTGCGGCAAGCGCGGATTCCGCTCGTCGCGTTCCTGACGCCGACAAACCATGCGCTGCTGCACGACTACATCGACAACCCGAGGTATCGTGCGAACGGGGCATATATCGCTGGAATTGTGGAACGGCGCGGAGGCCGCGTCATGAATCTCGACGCTGCCTTCCCGCAAAGCGAGTTCATCGACGACACGCATCTAACCGCAGCCGGACAACGCCGCCTTGCAGACGCGCTTGCCGCAGCTCTCGAACCTTACATGAAACGCAGCGTTGGCGTTTTGGGCGACCGAGCGCCCGTCGCCCGCCTGCATCCAAGGGCGAGGTTGAAGCCGGAATTTCGTTGAAACGGCAGTTGCCTTGATGAAGATTTTTTCTGGCGGCTTGTTCGCCGTGGTGGCGTTCCTATGGTGCTCGCAGAGTTTCGGAGCCGGCACGCTTCCGGCAGGCAGCGTTACGATGACTCGCGTTCACGGGGACGCCGTTGTTATCTGGGATGCGACCGATGAGCTCACCGGTCTCATCACAAAGAACACTCCGAGAGATCAAATTCAGCGCACGCTGGAAGCCGATGCCGCGCTGGTTCTGATCTCGCGCGCCGGCTTCCTCAAAAACAAAGCGAAGTCATTGACGGTCCACGTCATCTATCAAAGCACCGGAGCAACGAGCGCACAATATCGCGTTCCGACGTTCGAAGGGCTGACGCGCTTGATGTCGGTGAACGCGCAGATAGCGGCCGCGCTGGCTCATCCCAGCTGGGTCAAGGATCTCGAAGCAAACAAAACGCCCAAGGGTTTGAATATCGTGATCGTTGCCAAGTGGCCGGCCAATCTCTAGGACTAAAATATTCGGATAGCTGCGACGGCGGCGAAACTCGCCGGCTGCATGATTATTGCGGCGGCATTTTCTGCGGCTTGGCTCTCTCCCGCTTTCGCGGAAACCGTTCAGACGCTCGCGGGCGACGGACGAACCGGGAATCAGGACGGAAGTTCGCTCGCTGCCTCCTTCGCATTTCCCACGGGGCTTGCTTATGACAAATCCGGCACGCTGTTCGTCGCGGACGGTGCGGGTCAGCGTATTCGCGCGATCTCAAAGGACGGTGAAGTGCGGACGCTTGCCGGCGGCGGCGAGCCGGCAACGCAGACCGGCTGGATCCTCGGCGCGTATGCGGATGGTTCCGGCGCGCAAGCGCGATTCGATCGGCCTACCGGCATTGCCGTGGCAGCTGATGGCACCGTTTTCGTCGCCGACGCCTACAATAACGCCATCCGCCGAATATCCCACGGCGCCGTCACCACGTGGGTTCGGAAGATCGCGATGCCGATCGGTCTTGCGATCGACCGAGCTGACAATCTGTATGCGATCACCGAGAACGGTGATCTTTTTCGCATAGACCGCTCGGGGTCGACCTCGCTCGTGCGGCACTTCGCGGCACCACCAAAATGGGATTGGGATTTCATCAACACGATCCCGGCGCTTGGTTACGTGCAATGGTCCATCGCCGTTGCCGATGGGCCGCAAGGCCCGGCGCTCTTTATCGGCGACGGGTCGGGTTTGTATGCTCGAACCGCCAAAGGCTGGATCAAGTACTTTCGCAACAACGAAGAGACGACGCTTTGTTCCGGCGAGTTTAAGGGATCGGCGTATTGCGCCCAGCCGGCGGTCCAGACTGTCGGTCTCAAAAACATCGGATTTCCGTCGGGAATCGCCGCGGTCAATGATCATCTCGTCGCTTGTACCGATGACGGCTCCAACGTTGTCCGGCTGGTGAATACCGACACCGGCACGATTCGGCGCATCGCCGGTTCGGTGTTCGAGGATCGGTCGAGCGACACCGCGGGGTATCTCGACGGAAACGCCGATTTCGCGGAACTCAATCGGCCGATTGCGATTGCGCTTTCGCCTGACGGCCGTTTAGCGATCGCGGACGCCGGCAATCGGCGGATTCGCTTGATTTCCGATCTCGATCGCCACGATGCGTTCGATGCGGAAAGCGCCCGAACGCTCAGAAACGTACCCGAAAGTTTTTCCATCGCCTATGCCGGAGATGCTTCGATATGGCCGGGGGAATTGTGGAACCGGACAGTCGAGGGCCAATTGGAAGCAATCGTCCGCGGCAACCGCTCGATGCGCAATGCAAGCGTCGTGCCGGTGGTGCTCTCCGGCGAGCACGGCGACGTGCTCGGCAAACTGGCGACTCTCGCCGGCGGGCCGCATCACTTCGATGCAGTCGTGCTGCAGCTGAGCGCGGGGAACGTTGCACGATATCCTGAAGCTCAGATCGCGCAGATGCTTCGCGCCGCGCGAGCACGCTTTTTGCGCACACATACTGCGTTTTATGTGGTGGCGACTCCGCCGGCCGATCGGATCGCTCCGGCGGAAGCGTTGTGGCAGCGTTTGCTGGAGCTGCCGCAGGCTGCAAGTGCTTTGCGTGTGCCTGTTATCGATGCCGCGGCTACCTTCTCTCAACTTTCAGCAAAGGGTCAGGGGCCGTTCCTTGCTGCGCGCGCTGAAGAGCTCGCGCCGCTGGGCCGTGCTACCGTTGCACGCCTGATAGGGAAGGCAATGCGATCGGATCGCCCTGCGCCGTCCTTCGGATCCGATGCAGCGGCGAACGCGTCACGCGGCACGATTTCCACGTTCGCCGGAAGCGGCATTCCCGGCATTACCGACGGGCCGGCTTTCAAAGCCCGTTTTGTGATGCCGACAGCTCTGGCGTATCTTCGGAACGGTGATTTGCTGGTCGTCGATACCGCGGCCCAGCGGATACGAATGATATCACCATCGGGAAACGTTTCAACTCTTGCCGGATCCGGGGCGTTCGATGCAAAAACTTTGCGCGTTGCCGGCGGATATAAAGACGGCAAAGCCGTTCTCGCGCGTTTCAATTGGCCACGCGGCGTTGCGGTCGGGAGAGACGGGGCCATTTACGTGGCGGATACCGGAAACCATTGCATTCGAGTGATCAAGAACGGACATGTCAGCACCCTTCTCGGCCGTCCCGGCTCACCGGGTCACCCCCTTTCCAAGCCGATGGGCATTGCGATCGATGCTCACGACACCATCTATGTCGCCGATCCCGGCGTCGGTTTGCTAAAACGCGATTCCGCCGGCACGATCAGCATCGTTCCGGGATTTCGCGGGCCCTACGCCGTCGGAACCACGCCGACGCCCTCCGGCGATTACATCTTTGCGTTCGATGCAGATGGCCTTTACATCCGATTGCCGATGGTGCCCGAAGACCGGCGCGTGCGCTCGATCAATCAACCGGATTTTCGCGGACCAGCTCGACCTTCCACGCGAAAACTTCTCGAGTTAATGCCGACCTATGAAGCACCATTAGGATATCCGGGCGGATTGGCAACGTACGGAGAGGATAGTCTTTTCTTTGGCGACGTCCGTACGAATACAGTGCGGTATCTCTGGCCGTATGGTGATTCTACGATGATGCGCGTCGTCGCCGGAGACCAGACGGAGGACGCGTCGAATTCTGGCGCGGGCTATGCCGACGGACCCGCAAATCGAGCACGATTCAATGCACCGATGGGCGTCGTCTCGGGCGGTCCGGGGCGCTTAATGATTGCTGACGCTGGTAATCGCCGCATCCGGCTGCTCAAGTATGACATCTCGGATCTGGAACTCAAGCAAGGGCAAGCCGCCGATGAGGCGCGCCTGGCTGCCAGCGCTGATGACGAATATCGAATGGCATTCATCGGGAATTCGGTCGTGTACTACGACCAGAGTTGGTCGGATTCCATTGCGGGGCTGGTCGAAAAGCGTTTGCGCGACGATGGTGCACTCGCCGCGTGGCATCTCATCCCGGCGGTACGAGTCGGGCCTGGCGTTGGTGATCTCGCAGCGCTCGCTTCGGTTGCACAGACGGTCGCGGCGACGGGTCTCTACCGCGCGGTCATTCTCAATTTGAACCGCACGAATTTTGGAGATTGGGACTTAAACTCGGTTTTGAGCACGCCCGAGGCCGTAGCGGAGGCGGTCGCGCGATTGAAATCCGCACGCAAAGTGCTCGCAGATGCCGGAATTCCGCTGATCGTGATGTTGGAACCCTCTGCCGGAGAAGTTGCCTGGAGCGAAGACGTTCCGAGGCGCATCGATGCGGATTTCGTGAACCTTGCTTCAGCCCCGCATGGGGCAATGAGGCGCGTGTTGGCAGAGGCGGGCGTTGACTTCATCGACGTGTATGCCGAGGTGGCTGCGCAGGAAGCTGCGCCGACGTCCACGGTTTTCGCCGGCATGTTCAACGCCCATGCATCGCGGCACGGACGCCTTGTTATGAGCGAAGCGCTGGCACGCGGTCTCGAACGGCTCCGGCCTTGGGCAAGCCAACCGCCACGGCATGATCCGCAGCCAACGTAGGATCGAACGAAAACTCGCAGGGGCGCGCTCCTCGGAGTCGGAACCAGGCGGCGATTACCGTCCCTCAATGCGTCTGAGCCTGCCCATGGAACAGAATCTGCGAAGCTGTTTCGCAAAGATAACCGAGCGCAAGACGTGGGAATGTCGAGCGCCCGTTCAAAGTGCCGTCCTGATGGGCGTCATTTATTATTTGCTGATTGTGGGCATGATCGTCTTCGGATCAGCTGTCCAGTACCGTTTTATCTATGGCAACTTCTAAGCGGCCGGAATTGCCTTTCAAAGGAAGCGTCGCGCTTTCGCTGGCCATCACGCTGTCGTTGCTGGTCCTCACCGACTTTATACTCGGCAAGACGCAGTCGTTTCCGCCGCGTCTCCCCGAGCATTTTTCAAGCAGCTATCTCGACCGTTTCGTGCGCCAAGTCCATGACAAGAAAACGCTGCTTGTCTTGGGCGATTCGGTCCTTTGGGGATATGGCGTAAAGGCGCAAGACTCCGCGGTGGCCATCCTGCGCCGCCGTTATCCAGGCATCCGGATTGTCAACGCAGCGTACGAAGCGGGCACCCCAATCAATATCGATTTTCTCGTTCGTTATATGCTGCAAAAGAAAATACGGCCGCAAGCCGTGCTCTTCGATCTCAATCCGATCGCCTTCAGTCAGCTCGCGAAGTCGTACAATACGCTGAATCCGGCGCTCGAACACCTGGCGGTGCCGGCGCTTTTGGAGCCCTTTGACGCAACTCGCCTAAAAACGACCGGCGCTGCCGGCGACAGTTCGCTGTCCGGCCGGCTCGATAGTTTCGTGGAGCGCCACTGGCTGCTGTATGCTCAACGGGTGGACATCCACCAGGCGATTTTTGGCGATGCCGATGCCGCGAGCGCGCTTTCTCGCCGATTGATCTTGTCGCCGGCACCTCAAGAAGATGCAGCGGGGCCGCCCGCGTACGATTTGACGCCGTTGGGGCCGCAAAATGTTTCCTTTGCGTACACGCGACATCTCTTGCGATTGCTCTCGAAAAACCACGTGGCCGTAACGGCGTTTCTCACCCCGACAGATCATCAGCTGCTTCGCGAATACGTCGACGTTGGCCCTTACGATGAGAACCTGCAACGTCTCGAACAGCTTGTCCGAGCCGAACATGTTACGATCTTGAATTTGGACCGTCAGATTCCGTCAAATGAATTCATCGATTACATGCATTTGACCAAATCCGGAAACGCCAAGCTGGCGCGCCTGCTGATGCCGGAAGTAGGGAGAACGCTCAATGTTTTTTAATACTTGGCAGTTCGCTTTATTCGCGCTGATCGCGGTGATCGCTTACCGGGTGGCCGGACCGTCGATTCGCGCTTATGTCCTCATCTTCTTGGGCATCGCGTTCTATGCGGCCGCCGGAGTATGGTATTTGCTGCTGATGGTCGCCATCGTCCTCGGCACGTATGCGATGGGGCGCCTCCTGCAATCCGCGCACAAAGATCGGCTGCCGCTGATCCTCACCCTCGGAATCGTTGCGCTCGTTGGAACGCTCGGCTTCTTCAAATATACGCGCTGGTTGAGTGCGTCAGCTGCGGCGGTCTTGCCATTCGGAAATTGGCACGGGGTCGGACCGCTCGTCGTGCCGCTCGCCATTTCGTTTTTCACGTTCGAGTTCATACATTTTCTTGCAGACGTTCGGGCGGGAAAAATTCAACGATTCACGTTTAAAGATTTTCTGACGTTCGCGTTTTTTTTCCCCACGATGGTAGCCGGGCCGATAAAACGGTTCGGGCTTTTTGCCAAGCAACTGGACTCATTGCAAATGGCGCGCGGCCCCGAGCTGCAAGCGGCGATTTATCGCATTCTCTGCGGTCTGTTCAAGAAAATCGCAATTGCCGATCCCGTAACGGTCTTCACGGCGCCGATTTCTCATCCGCAGCCAGGAATTTCGGCCGGCGTTTATGCTCTCGCGATGGTCGCCGCCAGTGCGAAGATCTACTACGACTTAGCCGGTTATTCAGATATTGCGATTGGTTTTGCGCACCTGTTCGGCGTCAGGGTGCCCGAGAATTTTGCGCGGCCCTACTTTGCCCAGAATGTCTTGGAGTTCTGGCGCCGCTGGCACATTTCGCTCAGTTCCTGGGTGCGCGACTACGTTTTCGTTCCGCTTGCGAAGGTGTGGCGTGGTGGTGCACGCGCGGTGAGCCGGCGAGGCAGAGCGGTCAGCGTGGCATGCTTGGTCGTCACGATGCTGGTCATCGGACTTTGGCATGGTGCGGCATGGCAATTCGGTGTCTGGGGCTTATGGAACGGCTTTCTGATGGCTGGATGGTTTCTCTGGCGGCAAAATGTCGTTCCCCGAGTCGCCTGGTTGAGCAAGGGCTCGCTGCTTCTTGACGTCAGCTCGGTCGCCTTGACCTATGCGAGCTTTGCGTTTGGCCTGGTATTCGTCGCTGCGCCGTCGACGCACGAAGCTATGCTCGTTTACCGGACATTTTTTTAGGGCATCTTGCGCAACGCAGTAGCACCGTTAGCTCTCAGGGAAGGCTTTGCAAGAACGTGCTGATCGCCGCGTCCAGTTTCGCCGGCTGATCGTACATGATGAGGTCCTGCGCCGGCGCGATGATCGCGACCTTCACGTTCGGAGCGCCCGCCAGCAGGCTTGCATAGTACTGTTGCTTGGCATCCGCGCTCTACAGCGTCAGTCTTTCGTCCAACGATCGATCGTAGGGTCCGATTTCGAGCAAAGGCACGTTCGCATTCTTCAGAACGGGTCGCAGGTCGATCGTTGAATCTTCAAAGAACCGTTGCGCCGCCGTCACGGGATTCGTGCCTCTCGATGCGTCGGCGATTGCCGTCACATCGGCAGGCGCGGTCACCAAGCTGGGCAGGATATAGGCACGCACAAACGCGACGAATTGGTCGGGTAACGCGACGGACTTCCACCAGGTTGCTCGCGCGGCGCGCTGGTCCGGAGGCATGTTTTCGTTCGTGGGATAAATCGGCAGACCATTGATCGCGACGACGCCGCCCAAGAGTTCTGCGTGCTGCGTCGCCAAGTCGATTGCCGGCGTGCCGCCCAAACTATGCCCGATAACGACAGGCTTCGTTATTCGATGCGTTTGCAGATCGTCCAAAATCCGAACTCACCGTTTGAAAGAGAGGCGGCGCCACATTTGGCCGCCCGTCGAATCCAGGCAGCGTCAACGCATAGATCGTATAGCTCGGCCCAAAACGCCGCACTTCGTTGCCCCAAACCCATGGGCCGCAGTCCAGACCGGGAATGAGAATCAGCGCGCGTTTTCCCGGCGTTCCGTAGACATCGGCGTGGAGACTTCCGCTATCGAAGCTGGACTGCGCGGCGGGCAAGTGCGGGGGCACCGTGGCATTTGCCGGCATTGGAAGTAGGCTGAAAGACAACGCCGAAAGAGCGGCGAGGATCGTGAGCTTCATAGCCACCGTTTGGAGACAAGGGATGCGTTACCTTCTCGTACCACGATCGCCTTCCGCCCGTTCGATGCGATTGGCCGCAGCCGCATCACCCAACTGATCAACAAATCGAATCAATTCAACCTGACGACCAAAAGATACACGGACGCGGAAGTTGCGCAGTTCGAATCCGATCCGGCTTGTTTCACCCTGCAGGTGCGACTCTCGGACGTCTTCGGAGACAACGGCATGATCAGCGTGGTGATCTGCC
>Ga0102924_1006761_pt1 | contig 10664 bp, 11 predicted proteins | sample PaiPotPPM11metaG_FD_80116 | JGI IMG/M metagenome (GOLD analysis project Ga0102924, IMG submission 80116) | Iron sulfur acid spring bacterial and archeal communities from Banff, Canada, to study Microbial Dark Matter (Phase II) - Paint Pots PPM... ...
CGGGCGCTTCGAGGGCACCGCCGAGGAAACCTGGCCCGGCCGCCGCCGCGGGCACATTCCGGGCAGCCGAAACCTGCCCTTCGACCGCATCACCGACCCGCAGACGCGGCAGATCAAGCCGCCGGAAGCGTTGCGCCGATTGTTCGACGAGGCCGGAGTATCGCTCGACCGGCCGGTGGCGACCAGCTGCGGCTCCGGCGTCACCGCTTGCGCCGTCGCCTTCGCGCTGCACCTTGTCGGGGGACCGCCGGCCGCGGTCTATGACGGCTCGTGGTCGGAATGGGGCCTGCCCGGCGACACCCCGGTCGAGACCGGCCCAGCCCGTTGACCGGCAATGGCGCGGATTGAGGACACCGTCACCTATCTCGAAATGCGCGACCGCCCGGCGGGTGCCCGTGTTCCCACACCGCTTTCCAAGCTGGCGCTGATGCAGGCGGAGGACTGCACGGTGTCATTCTACCGCTATCTCTATGAGACCGTCGGCACGCCATGGCTGTGGTTCGAGCGGCGGCTGCTCGACGATGCCGCGCTTGCGGCTGCGCTCGGCAAGCCGACGACCGAGATTTTCGTCCTTTATGTCGGCGGCGTGCCGGCCGGATATTTCGAGCTCGACAGCGCATCCGAGCGGGAAACGAAGCTGTGTTATTTCGGGCTGATCCCGAGCTTCATCGGCCGCGGGCTCGGCCCCTTCCTGTTGCACGCGGCGATCGACCGGGCCTGGACGCGGCCGATCGGGCGATTCTGGGTGCATACCTGCACCTTCGACCACCCGAAAGCGCTGGGCCTTTATCAACGCGCCGGGTTTATCGTCTATGACCGCCGCAAGGTGACGTTCGACGACCCGCGCGAACGCGGCATTCTGCCGAAAACTTTGAGCCACCCGCTGTTGCCGCGGCTGCACGGCTGAGCCGGACGATGGCGGAGCACCGAACCTGCCGGCAAGAGAAAGCCCGAGCGGCGTTGCGCCCGCTCGGGCTCTTCGTTTCAAGTCGCGTTAGTACGGATAATACGGGCGTCGCGTTAGTACGGATAATACGGGCGGTAGTACGGGTACCCGTAGCCATAATACGGAGCACCGACGCCGACGCCCAAGCCGAGGACGTTGACGCCGCAGCCGCCCCAGCCGCACCCGAACGCGACCTGCGCCTGCGCCGGCGCGGTCGGCAGTGCCAGCGCGCCCAGCGCCGCTGCCGCGACGGCCATCGTCGCAATCGTGCCGAGGCGGCGGGTTTTCTTCTCGACGGCCATGTAAACCTCCATGTGCCATTGCCTGAAGGACTTCACCTAAAGCAACGACATCGGCCGACCGCCGGTCTCCAATCTGTCGCGGTGGTTGGCCTGGAGAGGTCGCTTACACCTGTTTAGCGATGTCGGCCGGCCGCAGCGGCCACCAGCCCGCGGGCGGTGGCGGGATTTTGACCAGGCGGTGCACGAAAATGCCGGGCGTATGGATGTCGTCGGGGTCGATCGCCCCGACCGGCAGGATGTCCTCTTCGACCTCGGCGATCGTGACCCGCGCCGCCATCGCCATCAGCGGGTTGAAATTGCGCTGCGAGCGGCGGTAGCGCAGGTTGCCGGCCTCATCGGCCTGGTAGGCGCGGATGAAGGCGTAGTCGAGCGGCAAGGCATGTTCGAGCAGGTATTCGCGCCCGCTGAAGACCCGCGTCTCGCGCCCCTCGGCCAGCTCGGTGCCGACCGCCGCCGGCGTGTAGAAGGCCGGTATGCCGGCGCCGGCAGCGCGCATGCGCTCGGCCAGCGTCCCTTGCGGCACCAGCTCGGCCTCGATCAGCCCCTTCTCGTAATATTCGCTGAACACAAGCTTTTGCGAAGCGCGGGTCGGGGCGGTGAAGGAGCAGATGACCTTCCTGACTTGGTTGTTGCGGATCAGCCAACCCATATCGGGCCCGTCTTCCGGCAGCGTCGCGCCGCCGCGGGTACCGTTGGACACGCAGGTCAGATCCTTCGCGCCCTGCTCGGCCAAGGCCTGATACAGGTTGATCGGCATGCCGACGACGGCGAAGCCGCCGAAGCCGATCACCGACCCGTGCGGGATGTCGCGCACGGCTTCGGCGAAGCTCGAACAGACCTTGGATTTCGGCATCGCTCCCGACCCGCTTTTGATCCATTGTTTCACCGCGCGAGCGGCTCAAGAGTCCCGGCTTTCGCCGGGACGACAACCCTGCCGCCTACCGCAATTGCCGGCCCTCGCCCGGCCCCGACAGGAAGATGTTCGGCCGCAGGAACATCGACAATACCAGGGCACCATTGGGCGAGCGGGCGATATGGCGGCTGCCCTTCGGTCGCCAGACGTAATTGCCGGCGCTCACCTCGCCCTCATCATCGACGAGGCTGCCTTCAAGGACAAAGGTCTGTTCGGTCTCGACGTGCTCGTGCAATCCCAATTCCGAGCCGGGCTGCCAGCGAAACAGGGCCGTCATCAACCCGCTTTCCGGGTCTTCGACGAGGATTTTCATATCGATCCCGGCACAGGGCGTCGGCTTCCACGGCAATGTATCGACATCGACATACCGCGATGCCAGCGGCCCGAGCTTGTCCGCGCCGGTCAGGAACGGCGTGGTCGCGGTCGGCGCGGCCTTCGTCATCACCTCGTTCATCGCAACCTTCCTTCAAATCAAGAACACGCCCTTGCCGGTGGTCTGGCTATCGAACAGCGTATAGGCCTCCTTGGCCTGATCGAGCTGCCAGCGATGGGTGAAGAGCTGTTCGACATCGATGCCGCGGTCGACGACGAATTGCGCGCATTCGGCCTGGCCCATCTGCGAGAAGGTCCAGGAGGCGACGATCGTCAGCTGCTTCCGCAGCATGTCGGGGCTGACATCGATCGTGACCTGGTTGCGTTCGCCGACGAAACAGGTGGTGCCCCACACCTTTGTTGCGCGGACCGCGGCGATGCGGCCCTCGGGCTGGCTCGATGTGTCGAGGGTGAATTCGGCGCCGTAGCCGTGGGTCAGATCCTTGATTGCGCCGACCGGATCGTTGGAGCGCGGGTTGACGACCTCGTCGGCGCCGAACTCCTTGGCCCGCTCGAGCCGCTCGGGGCTGACATCGAGCGCGATCACCCGCGCGCCCATTGCGGCCGCCAATTGCGTCGCCGACAGCCCGACCGGGCCCTGCCCGAAGATCGCAATCGTGTCGTTGCCGGAAATGCGGATACGGCGCAGCGCGCCGTAGGCCGTGCCGGTGCCGCAGGAAATCGCCGCGCCGGTGACAAACGACAGCTCATCGGGCAGCGGCACCAGCGTGAAGGCCGGTACCTTGAGATACCGGGCATGGCCGCCATGGGCGTTGTTGCCGTAGACCAGCACCGCCTCTTCCTGGCAGAGCTGCGACCAGCCGGAGCGGCAGTGGTTGCAGACGGTGCAGCCCTTGTAGTGGTGCACCATGACGCGCTGGCCGATTTGCGCCTGCTTGTCGCTGACCCCCGGCCCGACCGCGGCGACGATGCCGCAGGGCTCGTGGCCGGCGATGACCGGTTCGGTCGGCGCGGCGAGGCCACCGGTTTCGCCTCCCGATTTCGGACGCCGGTACTGGTGCAGGTCGCTGCCGCACATCCCCGATGCCTTCATCTCGACGACGACCTCGCCGGGACCCGGCGTCGGGTCGGTGAACTCCATCAATTCGAGTTCGCGCCCGCCGGTGAAGACAACCCCACGCATTGCCGCCTCCGCTTTGCTGCATCAAACCGCTAGCGGCGAGCCTACGACGTTTCGGCACAGCGCGGTACTGGGTAGCCTCGGTCAAGCCTTGCCGTCATAATTCCGGTAAGGGGCCGGCCTGCGCACGTTTCACGCGACTGTTTTTTGGGGGATACATTGTTCGCGCAACGGCTTGCGATCTGTGCCGGCGCTGCGGCCGCGGGAATGGTCCTGGCGCACTCTGCCGCAGCGGCCGGCTTTGCGATCCAGGAACACAGCGCGGCCCAGATTGGGATGTCTTACGCCGGCGCTGCGGCGGCCGGCGAGGATGCAAGCGCCATCGCCGACAATCCGGCGGCGATCGCCCGGCTGACCACGCCGGAGGTGGTCGTCAACGGGACCTTTGCCAGCCCATTCCTGCCGTTTACCGACACCGGATCGGCGCTGCCGACCGGAAAGCCGATCGGCGGCGGCGAAGACAATGGCGGCAGCTTTGCACTGCTGCCGAACTTCTTCTGGTCCTCGCCGTTGCCATACGGCCTGACCGTCGGGTTCGGGCTCTTCCCGAGTTTCGGGCTGGCGACCAACTACCAATCCAACTGGGTGGGCCGCTACGGCGCGCAGGCGACCGAATTGACCTCGCTCGACTTGGCGCCGACCCTGGCATATCGCGCTCTACCCTGGCTGTCGCTCGGGATTTCCCCGGTTGCACGCTATACCAAGGTCAAGTTTACCAACGCGATCGATTTCGGCTCGATCGGCGCCAGTCTCGGCATTCCCGGTGCGGTTCCGGGCGGACAGGACGGCGGCGCCAAGCTCAAAGTCAGCGACTGGTCGTTCGGATTCAACGGCGGCGTGTTGCTGGAACCGACCGAGACGACCCGAATCGGCCTCTCGTATTTCTATAACGACGCCGGGAAGGCGACCGGCTCGATCCAGTTCGGACGCCCCGCTATCGGAAATGTGATCGCCGCTGCCAGCGGGGCGTTCACCAATACCGGCGCCTCCTCGGTGATCGGCCTTCCCGACCACGCCAATATCGGCGTTGTCCAGGCGCTTTCGCCTGACCTCGACGTTCGGGCGGGGGTGACCTGGACGCAATGGAGCAGCTTCAAGGAAGAGCGCATTGTCTTCGCCAATCCGAACCAGCCGCCTTCGGTCATGCCCGAGAATTGGCGGGATACGGTAACGCTCGCCCTTGGCACGACGTACAAAGTCAATCCAGCGCTGGTGCTGCGGGCCGGCCTTTCCTACGACCAGACCCCGATTCCCGACCCGATGCATCGCGATGCGCGGCTGCCGGACGCGAGCCGGTACGGGGCGGCGATCGGCGCCGGGTACAGCCTGACGCCCGCGACCAACGTCGATTTTGCCTATGAGCACCTGTTCGGCGGGGCGGTGGGGATCAATAACACGACCTCGACCGGGGACCGGATCATCGGCACGACGCGCCTGTCGGCAGACATCGTCGCCCTGCAGGTCACCTTCCGTTATTGAGCCAAATCCCGCGCGACCTCTGGCGCTCAGGCCGATCATGGCTGATCCCGCGGCCCGTAATGGGGTATAATTCCTGATCTGATCACCGCGCGCCGCTTATGATCGATCTTGCACCTCAGATTGCCGCTTCGCTTCCGGGAGGCCCCAGCCTCATGGAGAAGCCGGTGCAGCCGTCGCGTTCGGCGCGGGATCTTTTTTGGCGCATCGTCCGGCTTTACATCCAGGCGTCGGCCGCGGCGGTCGTCGTCATGTTCATGCTGGTGCTGCTCGGGCTCGATCTGAACCTGCAGCAGTGGCTGATCATTCTGGTGGCGACCCCGTTTGGCGTCGGCTTTTACGTGATGCCCGATATTTATCTGATCGGCCGCCAGCTGCGTCCGATCGGTCTCGTCTTGTCGAAGATCGACCACGGCATCCGGCCGGCCCCGGCGGAGATCTCGAAGGCGATCGTCGACGCGCTGAACGTGCCCTTCTACTCGTTCATGCGGGTTACCTTTCTGCACGGGCCGCTCGCAACGCTTTCCGTGCTGGTCGTCATGATCGGGGCGAATTACGTCGTTGATGCCGGTTTTGCGACGTGGCAGGCACTGATCTTTGCCGCAGCAGTGTCCCTGTTTGCCGCGCCCACCCACGCGATCGTCGAATTTTTCAGCATCTCGCGCGAAATGGCGGGACCAATCGCGCGCCTCTCTCCTCTTGCCACCGAAGGGATCCTCCCGGATGACCAGAGCCGCCTGGTCTCGATCCGTCTCCGGGCCAAGCTGCTCTACCTGTCGGTGTTCATTGCCGGCCTGCCGCTGATCTTCTTTGCCTGCTCGATCCTCTTCAAGATCGACCGCGTACTGCAGCAGAACGGGATTTTCCTGCCCAGCTCAGAGCTGGCGCCGCTTTGGCTGTGGGTCGGCGGCGTCGTCGCAATCTGCCTGCTCCTCGGCTTGACGATGGCGATCCTGACCGCAGGTGAAGTGTCGCGCTCGGCGGCGACGCTGTCCGACGCGATGCGGCAGGTCGAGGGCGGCATGCTCGACCTCGACCTGCAGATCACCTCGACGGACGAGTACGCCGATCTGTTCCGCGGCTTCAACCACATGATCCGCGGCTTGCGGGAAGAGGTGAAGCTGCTCGAAGTCACGCAGGGCCTGGCCGGCGAGCTGAACCTCGACATCCTGATCCAGCGGATCATGTCGGCGGCCTGCGATCTGCTCGATTGCGAGCGCGCCACGCTGTTCGTCTACGATCCGAAGACCAACGAGCTTTGGTCGCGCTACGCCGCCGGGCTCCATGCCGGCGAGATTCGCATCCCGTCGCATGCCGGGATCGCCGGGACCACCTTCACCCACGGGGTCGTGGAAAACATCCCCGACGTCTATGCCGATCCGCGCTTCGACCAGGAGGTCGACCGCGCCACCGGCTATCGCACCCGCAACATCCTGTGCATGCCGATTACCAACAAGGCCGGGTCACGGATCGGCGTCACAGAGGTCTTGAACAAGAAGAGCGGCGCGGCCTTCGGCTCGCGTGATGAGGTGCGGCTCGGCGCCTTTACCGCACAGATCGCGGTGCTTCTCGAGAATGCCCAGCTCTTCGACGAGGTGCTGAGCGTCAAGAACTACAATGAGAACATCCTGCGCAGCACCTCGAACGGCATGATTACGCTCGACGCGGAAGGCCGGGTCGTGACCGCCAACGAGGCGGCACTGGCGATCTTGAAGGCGCCGGGCGCCGCCATCGTCGGCAACCCCGCCGCCCAGCTGTTTGCCGGCGAAAACGCCTGGGTCATGGCTTCGATGGGACGCATGGAGCAGACCGGCCAGCGCGACATCTCGATCGACGCCCGGCTGCAATTCGGCGGCGCAGCGGTTTCCGTCAACATGACGGCGCAGCCGCTATTCGGTCCAGACGGCGCCCCGATCGGCTCGATGCTGGTGTTCGAGGACATCACGGCCGAGACCCGCATCCGCTCGACCATGGCCCGTTACATGAGCACGGAGGTCGTCGAACAGGTGCTCGCCGGCGGGGAGAACGAACTCGGCGGCAAGGCGCAGATGGTGACGATCCTGTTCTCCGACGTGCGCAACTTCACCGGCATGTCGGAGGCGCTCGGGGCGCGCGAGACGGTCGCTCTGCTCAACGAGTATTTCGCCGAGATGGTCGATGTCGTGACCAAACACGGCGGCATCCTCGACAAGTACATCGGCGACGCGATCATGGCGCTGTTCGGCGCCCCGTTTAACAAACCCGAGGATGCCGAGCACGCCGTGTCTGTCGCCAACGGAATGTTGGTCACCCTGCGCGAGCTCAACCTGCGGCGGCGCGCTCTCGGCAAGCAGTCGATCGATATCGGCGTCGGCCTCGCAACCGGCGAAGTCGTCGTCGGCAATATCGGCTCGCCGACCCGCATGGAATACACAGCGATCGGCGACAGCGTAAACCTCGCCTCGCGGCTCGAAGGCGCCAATAAATACTACCACACCAAGGTCCTGCTCGACGAAAACACGGCCCGCGCCCTGAAAAACGGGCATTTCCTGCGCGAGATCGATCTGCTGCGGGTCAAGGGCAAGGATCGGCCGGTGGCCGTCTTCGAATCGCTCGGCTATCTCGAACCGACCAATTCGCTGACCGATACGCTGGGCTGTTTCGCCGAGGGGCTTACCGCTTATCGTGCAGGCGAATGGGACCGGGCGATCGCCAGATTCGAGGCAGCACTGACGGCCCGGCCGGAGGACGAGCCCAGCCGGATGTACATCGACCGCTGCAGCGTCTACCGCGAAACCCCGCCGCCGGATGACTGGGGCGGGGTGTGGATCCTGCACGAAAAATAACGAAGCGGAGTTCCCTCGCTATCCCTGCCGGTGGATCGGGTCGACCCAGGGCACCTCTTCGGGCTTCTCGGCCGGCTCGATGTCGAGGTTGACGACGACGTTGTCGTTGTCGCTGCGCACGAGCACGCATTCGAGCGTCTCGTTGGTCGAGGCGTTGATTTCCTGGTGCGGCACATAGGGCGGCACGAAGATGAAGTCGCCGGGGCCGGCCTCGGCGACGTATTCGAGGTTGTTGCCCCAGCGCATCCGCGCCCTGCCCTTGACGACGTAGATCACGCTTTCGAGTTCGCCATGGTGGTGCGCGCCGGTCTTGGCGTTGGCGTGAATGTGGACCGTGCCAGCCCAGATCTTCTTGGCGCCGGTGCGCGCCAGGTTGATCGCCGCGGCGCGGTTCATGCCGGGCGTTTGCGCCGTGTTCGGGTCGAGCTGGTCGCCCGGGATCACCTTGATCCCGTGAATCTTCCAATCGATCTCGCCGTGCTGATGCCGATCGCTCATCGCGTCCTCCAACTCGCCAGCGTCTGATATGGGCTGAGCCTGATCGATATGACAACTGCCGGCCGAGAATTATGCTAATATACAGTCATTTTATGGTTTTTGGTAATCAGCGCCTGCAGCACCCGTAGCGGTCACCGAAATGTGAGGTGCGAGCAGACGCGCCTGCCGCCACTTCTGCGGCGTAACTCAAAAACACAAACGGGGAGATCGAGATGCGAAAGATTATACCACTCGCCGCCGCCATCTGCGTCGCGTTGCTGCCCGTCTCGGCCGTGGCCCAGACACCGCCGGCCGACGGCACGCCGACCCGCATCCGCGGCACCGTCGAGAGGCTCGATGGCCAGAGCCTGACGGTCAGGTCGCGCGACGGGCAGGATGTGACGATTGCTCTGGCGCCGAATTATTCGATCACCGCACTGGTCAAGAAGAACGTCGCCGATATCAAATCCGGCGATTTCGTCGCCTCGACCGGGGTGAAGGGCACCGACGGCAAATTGCACGCGATCGAGGTGCGCATCTTCCCCGAGGCGCTGCGCGGCGTTGGCGAGGGCCAGTACGCATGGGACCTGAAGCCAGACAGCACGATGACCAACGCAACCGTGGCCGGCATCGCCGGGGCCGGCACCGGGCAGACTCTGAAGGTCAATTACAAGGGCAGCGAATCCGAATACGTCGTCGATGCGGCCTGCCCCGTGTTCGGCTACACCCAGGGCGACCCGAGCCTGTTGAAGCCGGGCGCGGCCGTCTTTGTCATTGCGTTGAAGAAGGCCGACGGCAGCCTCACCGCCGCCCGCCTCACCGCCGAGAAGGACGGCATCAAGCCGCCGATGTAAACTGGCTGTATCCCGCGGCTCCCTCTCCACAAGTCTGCGGAGGGACCGGGTATTTTGATATCCTGCACCGATGAAATACCCGTGGAACGATTATAGCCGCCGCCTGTCGCCGCTGAAGCTCGCGGTTTTCGTCGCGCTGTTTCTGCCCGCGATCTGGGTGGCGGCGGCGTTCGCACTGGGTTGGCTCGGCGCGCGGCCGTTGAACGAGGCGATCCACCAGATCGGGCTGTGGACGATCCGGCTGATCTTCGTCGCGCTGGCGATTACGCCGCTGCGCCAGATCTGGCAATGGCAGCGGCTGATCCTGGTCCGCCGCATGGTCGGGGTCGCCGCCTTTGCCTACGTGCTCGGCCATTTCAGCCTATACTGGGTCGACCAGGCCTTCGACGTCGTCAAGATCGCAACCGAGATCGCGCTGCGCATCTACCTGACGATCGGCTTTGTCGCGCTGCTCGGGCTTGCGACGCTGGCCGCGACCTCGACCGACGGCATGGTGCGGCGGATGGGCCGCCGGTGGCAGAGCTTGCACCGGCTCATCTATGCGATCGCGCTGCTGGCGCTCATCCATTACTGGATGCAGTCGAAGCTCGACATCTGGGAACCGACGATCGTGGTCGGCATCTACATCTGGCTGATGGGTTATCGGTTGCTGCTCCATACGGTCGGCGTGCGCGGCCGGCTGCCGCTGCCCTGGGTGGTGCCGCTCGCGATCGCCGCACCGCTGCTGACCGCGGCCGGCGAGGCGCTCTATTTCTGGATCGGCTACGGGGTCGATCCGATGCGTGTGCTCGACGCCAATCTGACGCTGCAGACAGGGCTGCGCCCGGCCGTAATCGTGCTCGGCCTCGCCGTCGCCGTGACGGTGATTGCGGCAGTACGGAGTTGGTCCGCATCGGCCAAGCCGCGGCCGCGCTTCGCCTGACGGCACGAAAATCCGCGTCGCTGCCTATCACGCAGAGCGGCGCGGCATGGACTTGTCGGCGCCGCGATCCTATCGTCGCGCCGGAGAGAACCATGCGCTATCGCATCGAATTGTCCCGCACCCGCAAGGGTTTCGCCCGCATCCATCTGCCCGGTCGCGAGCTTGGGCTCGAAGCCAAGCAGAAGGCCGGCAACGACTGGGAGGTCGTGATCAGCGACCCCGCAGGCACGCAATCGGGCCGCATCGAATTGCGCGCCGCCGACGACACGGACGCGGTATGGCGAGTCGCTCGCGCCGCCGTAAGCGCCGTTTCCGAATTGACCGGCAGCCCGATCGAGGGCGAGCTCAATGGCGACCCGCAATCGCTCCGCAGCAAATAACTTCAAAAAGGGGGAGACGCAGAATGGCCGCGACCGACACGATGATCTGGAATTTC
>Ga0102924_1006762_pt1 | contig 10664 bp, 8 predicted proteins | sample PaiPotPPM11metaG_FD_80116 | JGI IMG/M metagenome (GOLD analysis project Ga0102924, IMG submission 80116) | Iron sulfur acid spring bacterial and archeal communities from Banff, Canada, to study Microbial Dark Matter (Phase II) - Paint Pots PPM... ...
CCTGGAAATGGTCGTGCAGCGGGCGGGCGCTCTGGGCTCTGCTCTGCGTGCAGCTGTGGTGCCCCCGGTACGCGTGGCGTCGGTGTGATTGGCTGGGCTGGTGTCGGGATCGCCGCTCTGGATGCTTCGCCAATACTGCTGGAGCGCCGCAGGAATGGCGGCCCCGAGGGTGTCTGGAACGAGTACGGTGACGATGAGGTCGAGCGTGAGGAGATGGTGCTTGAGCGCGAGGTATGCAACTCTTCCATCCCGGCTGCGATGAGCGTTACACGGATCGTATCTTCAAGGGCAGGATCGATGACGGCTCCGAAAATAATGTCTGCTGTATCATCGATAGCGGACCCGATACGTTCTGCAACCTCGTTGACCTCGAACAGCGTCATATTCTCGCCGCCGCTAATGTTGAAAAGGACGCGCTTCGCACCACGAATGGTCACATTTAAGAAGCCGCCGGCGATCGCCTCTTCGGCGGCCTGCTGTGCACGTTCTGGTCCAGTCCCCTGACCGAGACTCATCAAAGCGCTACCAGCCTCGCGTAGCACGCTACGGACATCGGCGAAATCAACATTCACCATCCCTGGCACATTGATAACCTCTGCAATACCCTGGACGCCCTGACGCAGAATATCGTCTGCGACCTTAAACGCATCGGAGAGATTGCGATCGCGAGCCATCGTGCTGAGCAAGCGATCATTGGGGACAGTGATCAACGCATCAATCTCAGCGCTAAGCTCAGCCAGGCCCTGCTCTGCGATGCGACGGCGGCGTGTCCCCTCAAAAGTAAAGGGCAATGTAACAATACCGACCGTCAGTGCACCCATCTTTTTCGCGATCGAAGCGACGACAGGTGCGGCCCCTGTCCCAGTGCCACCGCCCATACCAGCGGCGATAAATACCAGATCCGCGTTACCGAGCACCTCCTGAATTTCGGCAGTACTTTCGGTTGCGGCTCGCATCCCTACGGACGCATTGCCACCAGCGCCCAGGCCCTTCGTATGGTGTTGGCCCAGACAGATACGATCGGGAGCCTGACAGAGTGCCAGCACCTGGGCGTCAGTATTCATCGCCACAAAGCGGACACCGCGCACATGCGTATTGATCATCCGATTGATCGCATTCATACCACCGCCACCGACACCAACCACGACAATATCAACATGATGTGGTGCCTGCATGGGTGCCTCAAAAGCGAAGGGTGAATGAGAAGAAGAGAGAGGCTCACCATCTGTATAGCGCTGACCCCAGCCAGAACTGCGTTGATTGATCTGGTCCGCCTGAGATTGCGCTAAAAATTCTGGCGTACCAGCGACCTCATTATGCAGCAATGCCCATTGATCGTTCTGCTCTGCAGCCGGTTTATTTCTGGCTTTCTCCATCCATTGTTCCTGGTCCATGTTTCGTCTGTATGCATCATCTGGCATAGGTTGTATGCACACCCCCATTTCCTCTCATCGAAACGTACGGCACGCATTACAGCGTCCCGTTCTTCCGTGCTGTTTGTTAGTGTGAGGCCAATCAGGTTTAGCCCTGGCGTCATGTCTCATCAACATCTTTTGTACTGCGTTTCACATCAGGATGTAGAGTGCGTTGTAAAATACTGATTATCAGGGTAACAACAGAATAGAGGCCCTGTCTTTAAACGAAGGGCACCTGACGTAATTAAAGCATTCTTCCCGCATTGTAACAAGAGTGTCAAGTAGGTTGTTACTTTTGTCTACCCAAAAAGATAGCCAGCTTTGATGATGGTCTAAAGGCTCTCTAGACAGCGATCAAAGCTGGCAAGGACATTGGTACTGTTCTCTTTAGGGATAATTGTATTGCTCTTGTAGTGAGCGCTCTTCGAAGGTAGCGAGTGCATGGGTGATCATACGAATAACGCTACCGATATCCATTGGCTTGCGTAGTTGATAAATACCACGTTGTTCCAGTTCTTTGACGGGCAATGTTGCGCTCATCATGATGGCTGGCACGCCCCTGGTGATATCTTCCTGTTGTAGCCGATCATACAGTTCCAGGCCATTGACCTTAGGGAGCCGATAATCAAGCAGTAAAAGGCAGGGATTGATGCCGGGGGCATCCTCCAATGCGGTCTGACCGTTATTGATTACCACGGTATGATATGGTGTCTCCTCCTCTATCAGTTGCTGTAAAAACTGAGCAATATCAGCATCGTCTTCTACTATTAAAATGGTTGTGTTCCGTGGGCTTTGGGCCGCTGGCGGAATGACTTCTTGTGGCATGATGAACTCCTTTTCCGCATGCGATAGCAAAGATGCGAACATGCATACGTTCTCTACCTTCTGTAACGGTTCTCAGGGTAGTCTGGTGACGGGCAAAAAAGGCGTTTTAGCTCAATGCCCGCAATCTCTTTTTCCATGCTATCCTTGTTCTCCTACTATCGTACGCGGATGCTCCGTCCATTCTGACCGTCCAGTGTCTACACGTACCTTCCTGGGAGCAAGAGCTGAGTATGAAATGGACGAATATATGGACTGTATTCAGTAATATAACGCTTATTTTGTAGTATATTATAGGGTGCTCGTTTTTTTGATCAGCACTATGTGCATATTGTATATCTTTACAGCTATGACCACGCCGTGCGTTTTTTTGAGAAACGCTCATGCGCTACTCATGTTGTTTCGCTATCGATTACATATTGTACTTCATAGTCAGGGTCAACTGAAAGGTTGAAATTGCTGTTGGATGCGTCTGAGAGCGAGACATTTTCCAGACCTGGGATATTTGTGAGGTTATTGTTAGCGCAACCACCTGCCAGACTCTATGCTCTAACATAGATAGATTGTCTACTCGTTTCTCGCCGCTCTGCTCCTTTCTCGCGTACCTCGCAACGCCAGTACTACCAGTATTTTTTTCATGGGATACTTTGAGTATAAAAGGTGTCCTTTTTGTTTTCAAGGTGTAATGGACCGAAATTGGCTGTTTTGTAGCGATTTTGCCTGGATCTGGTTCTATTCTATGCTCTGCCAGGGCGCAGTATAATGGGGGTATGCTGATAGCAAAAAATGTTGGAGGTTGCTAAGGAATGTCAATTCGTGGATTGATCTTTGATCTAGATGGTCTTATCATCGATACCGAGGTAGGATCGTTACAATCGTGGCGTGAAGTCTATGCTGAATATAAGTGTGAACTGCCCTTAGAGAAATGGGCTTTATGTATAGGTGCCGGTCTGGATGGCTTTGATCCGCATGCATATCTGGAGTCGCTCGTCGGGAAGAAGATTCCGCGTGAGCCATTGCAGCAGCGGACGCATGCACGTCACCTGGCACTGATCGAACAAGAGGTGGCGTTACCTGGTGTGGAGACGACGATTGCCTCTGCGCAGCGTATGGGTCTACGTATAGCAGTTGCTTCAAGTTCGGGTCGTGCGTGGGTTGAGGGGAATCTGCAGCGGCTCGGCTTATTGGAGAAGTTCGATGCTACTATCTGTGGTGACGAAGTGACGCATCGCAAACCACATCCTGAGCTGTATCTTACCGCACTGGCGGCTTTGAAGTTGCAGCCCGATGAAGCCTTTGCGCTTGAGGACTCGCCCAATGGAGTACGCGCCGCACAGAATGCTGGCATGGTCTGTGTCGCGATCCCCAATCCAATCACCGCACAGTTGCCATTAGAGCATGCGGATATCCGCCTGAACTCGATGGCCGACCTATCGCTAGAGCAATTGATCGAGCGTGTGGAGCAGCGTCAGGCAGAGAAACGTGTAATGATGCAGCCTTAAACGCAGAGATGCCTGATTGATCATTGATCTTCTTTTATGTATCAATCAGGCGTCCTTTTTGTATCAACATTTACGGATTTTTTGGGTGTGGGTACGTCTATGGGTACATTGGGCGGAGTGAGTGAGTAAGTGAATGTACGAATGCAGTGAAGCTTACAGGACGTAAGAGATCTCACCGGATGCCGTATAGCAGATAGCTTCATTATTGGTGTATACTCAGCACCAGGGGCAGCAAACTTCTGTCTCGTGCGCTGTGTTTTTTAGCATGCTGTATAGATAGATGTATTTTTTATATATAAGGCAGGAGCTACGTATATACATGAAGAAGAGTATTCTTTTTTGTTATGCTCATCCCGATGATGAACTGGGTATCGTTCCGCTCGTGACGCGTTACATGGCTGAAGTAGATGCATACACGACACTTATCTGCACCACGAATGGCGATGTGGGTACCGTTGATCCTGAGTTTCTTAAAAAGGGCAATTACGCTTCGATTACTGAACTTCGCCTTGCCGAGCTAGATGCAGCGACCAGTGCTGCTGGCTTTAGCGAAGTTGACGCCTTTGGGTATCGCGATAGTGGCATGATGGGGAGTGCCGATAACGAACATCCCGATTGTTCCTGGCAGGCTCCGCTGGAAGAGGTGACACAGCGCGTTGTCGCAGTGATGCGCCGCGTGCGCCCCCAGGTAGTCATAACCTTCAACACCTTCGGTGCGTATGGGCATCCCGACCATATCAAAATCAACCAGGCTACGCTCGCAGCGTTCCAGCAGTTGCAGTCGGAACCTGAGCATCCACAAAAACTATACTATACCACCGGTCCTAAAGCGCTGTTTAACCTGATGATTGCGTTGATGCGGCTGCGTGGCCAAGATCCCAGAAAAGCCGGGCGCAACCACGATACGGACTTTGTGGCCGCGCTCGACGCTACCGATGCGGTGACAGCGAAGATTGCCGTTGCCAGATATCTCGCACCGAGTTGGCGCGCAATGGATTGTTACCCCAGCCAGGTGCACATGCCTGCGTTCGTACGCCGCTTCAGACATATCCTGGGTCCGCTTTTGCAAGGCAGTGTCACGCTCTCGCGTGTCTATCCCGAACCACGCCAAGGCGACAGGGTCGAACGCGACCTCTTCGAAGGTGTCGTTATTGCAACCCAGCAACAGCTATCAGAGGCCTGATTGGCCGTAAACCTGCTCGCTCTTCGGCTCTGGCACACTTTACATACGGTTTGTCATAAGGTGTATAATACAGTGACTTGAATTACATACATGTTGAGAAGGGTCAGAAAACTGCCATGAAAAAGCGTACCAAGTCCAGAGGGGCTTCAATACCAAAATCGCTACGCCAGCAGTCAACATCATACTCTACACCAACTATTATTCGCCGTGCTCGCGACTATCCCCTGGTAGAATGTTGGATCAGCGCCGATTGGCAACAGGATAGACTAGGACTTGTAGAAATCATTGTGGCCCGCCTGCAGCCGGATGATAATATTTGTTTCGGCGTATACCTTGTAGACAAGTTCTGTCTCGGACTTAAAAACACCTTTGCCAGGGCCAAATTTTCTCCGGCGCGCTATCAGTATGAAGCCCAGAGGATTTTCGGCGACAGACAGGCAGTGAAATGTTCGCCCGAACTGGCGTACCAAATGATCTATGCTTCGATTGACTATGCCGCACAGTTTGGCTTCACGCCAAACAAGGACTTTGATCTCTCACAATATATGCTGGCACCACGCGGTGAATTCAGTGAATCCTACAATTTGAAGTTCGGCAAAGATGGCAAACCTCTGTTCATCGCCGGTCCTGATGATAATGCAGCAGCAATCGTCAAACAATTAGAGAAGACTGCAGGCCCAGACAATTATAATTATATGGTAATAGCACCACCCGATATGTTTTAAGCCTGGCTCACGACTCATATTTCCTAGCATTCAGATGAGAAATATGCTGCTGTTCACTTCTTGTACTTGCCCTTTCCGTATCATATTCATCACTTCGAAGCCTTGTAAGGTTCGCTAGACTGTCTCGAACGAGAAAAAGCCCATTCCAGGTTTTGTCAACCGTTGGGGAACGGTTGGATGAAAGGGAGAGGCATATAGTGCCTCTCCTTTTTTATATTATTACACAGCTGGACGACGTAGAGGCTTGAAACTCAGCCCATGTAAGTGATCGAAGTACACGGCCAGGATAATCAGTAAGCCAATGGCAATTTGCAGGTAGAAGGGATCGATTCCCAGCAGGTTGCCTCCATTGTTCAGCATACCCATGATTAAGGCCCCAATAACAGCCCCGATGGCACGGCCCTTAGCACCCGACAGACTGGCACCACCAATGACCGCGCCAGCAATGGCCTGGAGCTCGTATCCAGTTCCTGCCGTAGGAATGCCCGCACCCAGACGCGAAGCGGTTAAAATGCCAGCAAAACCTGCGAGCAAGCCGCTGATACAGTAGACCGAAAGCAGCACAGTCTTGACCGGAACACCAGACAAGCGAGCCGACTCAGCATTGGACCCAACGGCGTAGATGTAACGACCAAAAACTGTTCGCCCAAGTACAAATGACGCCAGAACCGCTACCAGGATAAGGATCCAGAACAGGCTTGGTAGGCCGAGAACATACCCGTTGGCGATGTTATTAAAATCACCAGGTAGTGGTGCAATGGTACTGGCATGTGTCAACAGGAGCACCAGCCCACGTACAGCCCCCGCATACCCAGTGTGGCGATGAATGGGGGCAGACTGAGGCGCGTGACCAGTAAACCGCTGATCAGACCAATAGCTAACCCGATAAGTAATCCAACACAAATGGCGACTGGAGTGGGAACGCCAGATACGAGAAGCAGAGCCGTTATTCCTCCGCTCAAGCCCAGGATCGAACCAACGGATAGATCGATCCCACCAGTCAAAATCACGAATAACTCTCCCACCGAAAGGACCGCGAATACCGCGACTTGCCGTATGAGGTTGTCGAGATTCGTGAGGGTCAGAAAGTTGTTGGTTGTTAGAATGAGTACGACCATGAAGATCAACAGGACCAGGATGCCACCGCTTTCACGCCCCAGGCTGATCGGCATCCGTGCTTTCCCCACTGCCTGCTGGCCCGCCGTTGATTTCTGGGAAGGCTGCGGAGCACTAGAAGTAGATGCCATGAGAAATCTCCTCTCTATGTAGCGTTAGCACGCATAGGGGCGGTACTTGCCAGTTGCAGTACCGCTTCTTCTGTTGCTTCTGCTATCGGTAGTTCACCCGTAACGCCAAAATCGTGCAGAACGATAACCCGGTCACAAATGCCGAGTAATTCCGGCAAGTACGACGATACGACAATGATGCCCAACCCATGGGCTGCCAGGTCGCCAATGATTGTGTAGATATCGGCCTTGGCTCCAACATCCACACCTTTAGTTGGCTCATCCAACAGCAAGACTTTTGCGTTTGTCGCTAGCCAACGACTCAATAAAACTTTCTGCTGGTTCCCTCCGGAGAGTGATGAGATAGGCTGCTCAATAGAATGAAACTTTAGGCGCAGGCGCGGCACCAGCTCATTAACCAGTGACTCCTCCTGCTTATGAGAGATGACACCGTACTGAGAAACGGCAGACAGTTTCGCCACGGTCACATTCTCCCTGATCGAGAGGTCCGCTAGCAACCCTAGCTCTTTACGGTCTTCCGTAAGTAATCCGAGACCAGCCCTCACCGCCTGCCGTGGCGATCGCGCTGGCAGAGGCACGCCGTCGACAAACACCTTTCCTGCATCTACCGGATCGGCCCCGAAAATGGCCCGCACTGTCTCAGTACGCCCTGCTCCTACCAATCCACCCAGGCCAACGATCTCCCCTGCATGCACCTCCAGGTTAATGGGATAGGGACTACCTTTCAAGCGTAACCCCTGCACCGCTAACACGGTCTTCCCGACATCTTTGTGTCCTCTTTTTGGATAGAGTGTTTCGATCTGCCGTCCCACCATTGAGCGGATCAGACTATCATGCGTAAATTGGCTGGTAGATGCTGTGGTAATAAATTGACCATCACGCAACACCGTGATGCGGTCTCCAAGCTCAAAAACCTCTTCAAGACGATGCGTCACATAGAGGACGGAGACGCCTTCTTCCTTTTTGAGTCGATCGATGAGTTGCAGGAGGTGACGTGCATCGTCTTCAGAAAGTGCAGTTGTTGGCTCATCAAAAATCACGACGCGTGCATTAGCCCCCAGCACCTTGGCAATCTCTACCATCTGGCGCGTAGCGACGGGCAGCTCTGAGATGAGCACGCCAGGATTGACTTTATTCAAACCAACACGCTCCAGCATACCCATCGCACGCTCACGCAATTCTCGTTTGTTGACGATGCCCCAGCGAACTGGGAGACGCCCCATGAGCAGATTTTCCTCGACGGAGACCTCCGGCAATAAGCTCAACTCCTGGTAGACAACGCCCACACCGAGTTCCCGCGCCTGGGACGGGCTTGGATACCCAACGTCCTGCCCATCAATCAGGTACGTTCCTCCATCGCGGGAGACGGCCCCTGTCATGATCTTGATTAGCGTAGACTTGCCCGCGCCATTCTCACCCACCAGACAAAGGACCTCACCTCGATACATCTCAAGTGCAACATCTTTCAACACCTGAACTGGTCCAAAAGATTTCTCTATATGTCTTAACTGGACAACTGGTTCTGTAGAAATGGATGTAGCCATCTTACTACCTTCCTTTAGTTGTTGGCGGATACAAGAGCTTCTGGACTTCGGGAGTATTCATATTACCAGCATCCACCAGAACGGCTCCTGGGTCCAGGCTTGGGGGGGCAAATCTCCCCTGGGCGCTCATCGCAGCGGTAACGACACCCTGATAGCCAAAGAAGTAGGGGTTCTGGACCATCAAACCCTGTAACGTGCCATTCTTCAATGCGTTAATCTCCTGGGGATCTGAATCGAAACCAATTGCAACAATGCGGTTCTGTGCATGATTCTCTTGCAGAGATTGTGCCACACCATCCCCTGACACGTTGTTATCAGCATAGATTCCGACAAGTTTGGCATCGGCCGAGATCGCGTCATTCGTCTGGGAGAGTGCGACTGGTGTATCATTATTGTTATAGCGATGGGCGGCAATGTGTAGATTTGGGAAGCGTGCCTTCAATTCGTTTTGAAATCCACTGTCACGGTCCACAATCGTCTGGACGCCAGCAACAGACGACTCAATGAGGATATCCCCAGAGTTGATACCCTTCTTCTGTAGCAGTTCTCCAAGCCGGTCAGCTGCTTGTGCACCTGCTTTAGCATTATCGGTTCCAATAAAACCATTGCTCGGCGTAGTAACCTTCGTGTCGACAGTGATAACCTTGATGCCCTGCTTCTGCGCTCGCTCAATTACCCCATTGAGGGCCTGCGAGGAGGAAGAGGCCACCACAATTGCGTTGACGTTACGCGATAGCGAGTTTTCAACCAGGCTCACCTGGTTGGAAACATCTGCCTCGGAGGTAGCTCCAAAAAGACCAACCTGCACCCCCCAGTCTCTTCCCGCAGTCTGGGAGCCTGCTAGCATAGCCTGCCAGAATTGTGAATCGGTCGACTTGACAATGACATCAACTTTCGTGTTGCTGGCGGGGGCACTCGTATTAGCCCTGGTCGTGATTGGGGAAAACAGGCGAGCAATCAAGACCCCAATAATGAGGCCGACGAGGACCGCCGCCGCGACGGTGGAAAGCGTGAAAGGCGTTTTAAAGAGGCGGGACATACCTTACTCCTTCTCATTGATGATAGGTCAGGTGTCTGCATCTCCAATGACGCAGACAAAAGATCGCGTCTATATGCGAGTCTTCATCAGGAGGCTCGGGATGGAAAAGAAGTACTACAGTAGCGCAATACGGAGCAATGTATATAGGAGAACAGAACTATGTGGCTGAAAAGCCGCTGACTTCATGCATAAAAGGGAACGATGCGATACCTCCATAGCGTGTACAGCTCAAACCTGCTACCTGATTTGCAAAACTACCCAGACGGCTCAGTTCCTGCTCCGCGAGGGTAGAAAGATCCGCAGCCGTATCGTGCCCACGCTGTATCAACATATGTAAGATAGCTCCCATAAAGGCATCACCTGCTCCCGTTGTGTCAAGAGCGCGCACCGCCAGCGCGGGAACCGCTACCCGGTGTCTGGCTGTCAGCAATAGTACCCCACGAGACCCAAGCGTGATAATCACCAGCCGGGGCCCCATCTTTAAGAGCGCATCTCCCGCCATCTCCAACCAGTTCCCTCTGGCTTCTGCCGCTGGATGGTCGGGCAGTTCAATCAGAAACTCCACCTCTTCGACACTGAGCTTGATGATGTCGGCCCTCTCCACCACCTGTAGAATTATATCCTTGACAGCGCCAGGGACTGCCCATAACGTCAAGCGAATATTCACATCGAATGACACAATCGCTCCAACCTGGCGCGTATACTCTATGGCTGCAAGTGTTGCCGCTCGAGCTGGCTCGCTGGAGAGTAAGACCCCACCCACATGACAGACGGCAACTCCGTCCCATGCGCTCCTATTCAGGTCTTCAGTGCGTAATTGGCTATCAGCTGTCCCCTGGCGAAAAAAGGTAAAATGTCTCTGCCCATCAGCCTGTAACATGACAAGTGCAAGCGCAGTGGGTACTCCCTGAACCACATGAATATAGCGCGTGTCCACCGAGTTAGTCACCAAAACCTGCATTAACAGTTCCCCAAACGCATCATCCGAGACCCCACCAAGAAAGCGAGAGGACCCTCCAAGTCGTGCAATGGCCACTGCTACATTAGCGACCGCTCCCCCTGCGTGAGGAGTATAGCAAGCCTCACCCAGCCGGATCGATGTAGTCGGGATGAGATCGATAAGGAGCTCACCAAGGCTAAGAATGGATTTCACTAGATCACCTCATCAATTTCACGCTCCTCTATCG
>Ga0102924_1006764_pt1 | contig 10659 bp, 11 predicted proteins | sample PaiPotPPM11metaG_FD_80116 | JGI IMG/M metagenome (GOLD analysis project Ga0102924, IMG submission 80116) | Iron sulfur acid spring bacterial and archeal communities from Banff, Canada, to study Microbial Dark Matter (Phase II) - Paint Pots PPM... ...
CTCGAAAGACGGTGACGTCGATATCCGAAAAGCCATCGGATTCGCGTGCCAGGCGTGGCACTTGCCGATTCGAGTCACAGGGTGTCCGGTTAGGAAGAAACGCGGGCGCTACTCGGCTGCAAGACTTGCACTCCACGAAGAGTTCGAGACTCGTCTCCCGCAATCTAGACCACCGAGACGCCAGCAGCTCCTCGAAGTGGGGGATCTAAGCGGGCCTCGGTGGGATGGCGCTGATCTTGCCCTCCTTTATCCGCAGCTGGGAGAGGATGCCGGGGCTGAGGGTGCTTGCTGGTCTGGGTTGGCGTCGTGCCAGGCGGCCACCACTGGCGAGATGCTTGGGCGGTTGGGGAAACACTCGGAGTCTGGTTAGGCGGAGGCGGGTCTGTCTCGCGCTGGACGCGCGGCGGGTCACGTCCTGCTCCACAGGGAGCCTGGGCGCGGCTCGAGCGACGGGCATGGATACCAATACACATGGCCAGTGACGCGTATCGGACACGGTAGGCGACCATGGCAAGAACACGTCCGGGAAAGAAAGCCGCCAGGCGACCTAGAGGAGCTTGCCTTGGAGCGCGCCTACGTTCGGCTGATTACGACAGGGTGGGTCGGAAAGGCTTGGTGGCTTTGCTCGAACCAACGGAGGACCCGCAGCGCGCGCAGCGTGTTCCACCGGCTGGGCCGACCATCGCCGTCCTCGAGCGCGAATTGGACCGCGCCCGGATGGGTGTTCTCCAGAAGCCACGTGCCGTCAGACTGCTGCTTGGATCGGAGCAAATCAACCGCTTCCTCCAGGCGCGGGTCGGGCGGATCCCCAGCCGCCTGGAAGTACTCAAGAGCACGCAGCACGTCGTAGTGCCAGCGGGTCGGAAACGAGAATTGCAGCCAGGCGGGGTCGACGACCGCGCCGGTGCTTTTTCGCCGGAACAACTTGCGTTCGAGGAGGTACTCCTCACCGCGGCGGCGAGTCGCGATGGATTCGGCCGAGCCGCCAGTTGCGCGCTCGTGGGCCAACAGCCCTTCCAGGACTCTGATCGTGGTATGGAAGGAAGAGCGAACCGAACCGTTCTCCACCTCGCAGTTCCACCCCCCGTCCTCGAGCTGCTCACCGAGCAGCCGGGCAACCACACCATCGACATCTTGATCGAAGTAGGCACCGAGCGCGACGGTCATACCGTTGATGCACGGCTCGACCTCGCCGCTAAAGAAAGGTTGGCCGGCGTGCTCCCATCGGCAGTGTTCTCGGACCTGCGCCACCGCCCGGCGCACCTTGTCACAGTGGGGGTCGACACCGAAGTCGTGCAGGAGGACGAGACTGTATGCCGTGGCGGTCCAGGGCTGGCCCTTGGGCTCCTCGCCGTTACTCGATTTAGCCCGCCGGGCGGGGAATAACGAGCCTCCCATCCACTGGCCGTCTTCGCCTTGCAAGGCCAGCAGCCGGGCAGCCCACCCTTCGCTCGCCACGCGGGCGCGCTCCGCCGCGACGATTTCTGCCGGCGCATCGGCAAGATCGCGCAACACCTGCCAGCGGATGGCGGGGTCGGAGTCGAGCAGCCAGTCAAGTACGGCCACGGCCCGAGTCTACCTCGGGGATGATTCAGCCAAGGCGGTTGCTTCTCGCTCTTGTGGGTGCGCACTGGCTGAAATCGAGTGTGGATGATGGCCTGCGAAATACGTCGTTACGTGCGAAAGACCATCACAATGCCGGCGAAAATGGACGCGCGCTTCAGGAAAGCTCGCCAAGTCACGTGGCGCCTCCCAGAGCGGCCTGATCGTTCATCTGGTCGCCGTCGGACTCGCGACTGAGCTGGGTGAGGGCGACCCCCTCCTTCGCTACCTCGGGGCGATCGAGGGTCCCGCGGACTTGTCAGCCATGGTCGATAAGACGGTGTACGGCGCTGGCCGTTCTCGCTGACAGCGGGCTGCTACTTGCAGCACTCAATCGAGGGACCGTCACCATGCCTGGGCAACCCGCCAGATTGTCGCCGCTAGGCGACAGCGGGCGAAGATCGCAGTTCCGGATCTAGTCGTTGGCGAGGCCTTTACAAAGCTTCGATACGATCGACGGGTGAGTCCGCGGAAGGACGCCAGCATCGCCTTGACGGTCTTCAGATTGGTTGACGACTCTACGGAGCTGTTGAGGTGCGGCAAGCAGGTCAGGGGTCTATCAGAAGGCCCGACACGCAGGCAGTGAGAATGGGGAGAGCGGAGTCCGCGAGGCGTTTGCCCCTCTAGTTCGCAGTTCCGGCGTGTGAGTAGATCCGTTAAGGCGTCTTATACCGCCCGGCTCAGCGCGGACGGTGACTGAAATCGCCCAGCGAAACGGATCGCCAACGAGGCGAAACGACGAGCCGCCATGACGCGCCCCTGACCGGGGTAACCCTATATTCATCGCGATGGTCGACAGCTCGGGAGAGCTTGTGCGTGCCCAGATCAAATCGGTGCGCTATTATGCCGCGCCTGACGTTGCCCTCAGGGACATCGAGCTGTCGATCGTGCCGGGCGAGTTCGTGGTCATCACCGGCCCTGCGGCCAGCGGCAAGTCCACCCTGTGCTACTGTCTGACCGGCGTCATTCCGCACTCCATTAGCGCCGATCTCGTCGGCGAGGTCGTCGTGGCCGGGCGCCGGCTCCGAGACCTGCGGCTTCCCGAGGTTGCGCCACTGCTGGGATTCGTGATGCAAGCGCCGGAGAACCAGCTATTCAACCTCTCCGTACGGGAGGACGTCAGCTTCGGTCCGGAGAACCTCTGTCTGCCGATCGACGACATCAAGCGGCGGGTAATCGCGTCCCTTGGCTTCACGGGAATGACCGACTATCTCCAGCGGGGCTCGGACCAGCTTTCGGGTGGTGAGGCGCAGCGGGTGGTCTTGAGCTGCCTGCTGGCCCTCGAGGCGCCGCTACTGGTTCTCGATCAGCCGGCCGCCGAACTCGACCCGGAGGGGCGCCGGCAGGTGTACGAGAACTTGCATCGGCTCAACCAGGCCGGCAAGACCATCGTTGTGGTCGAAGACCGCTTGGGCGACGTGGCCGGCTTCGCGAGCCGGATCCTCTTGATGCAGGGCGGTCAGGTGGTTCGGGACGAGCCGATCCGCGCCTTCTTCGCGAGATCGGACCTCGATCGCTTCGGCATCAGGATTCCGGACACGGTTCTGCTGCACCACTATTTAAAGGAGCGGGGCGTCAATTCCCGGGTCGTTCCCCTGACAGTAGAAGAGGTAGTCGATGACCTGGCGCTGGAGGCGCCGGCCCACCGATCTCCCGTTGCCCCGGCCGCGGCAACTGCTGCCAGCTCTGCAGCCAGCCCGCTGATCGCGATCTCGCACCTCTCCTTCACCTATGCCAACGGGACGCCGGCGCTGGACGACGTTAGCCTGAGCTGTGGGTCCGGAGAATTCCTCGCCATCATCGGCGAGAACGGCGCGGGCAAGACGACGCTTGCGAAGCACCTGATCGGCCTGCTTCAACCCGCGCCGGGAACGGTCACCGTGGCGGGAAAGGATATCTCCCAACTCAGCGTGGCGCAAGCCTCGCGCCTGGTCGGGTACCTCTTCCAGGACCCGGATTACCAGATCTTCAATGGGTCCGTCTTCGACGAGGTCGCCTTCGGGCTGCGCGCTCGAAAGCTGCCCCGGGCCGAGGTGGAGGAGAAGGTGCTGGCGGCGCTGCGGCGGTTGAAGCTCGACCACCTCCAGGACGAGCACCCGTACACGCTCAGCCGGGGACAGCGCCAGCGGCTGGCGCTGGCGTCCACCTGGGTCCTCGGGCCGCCCATCCTGCTGGTTGACGAGCCATCGACGGGCCTCGATTACCGCGAAGCGGCCGACCTCATGAGCCTCTTGGAAGAGTTCCGGGCGGGGGGAGGGACGGTCCTCATCATCACGCATGACTTGGAGCTGGTTTTCGAGTACGCTCTGCGCGTGGTCGTGATGCGCAAGGGCGCGGTCCGGCTCGATCTTCCGACGGCCAGGGTGCAGGAGCGCTTCGACGAGGTCTCGGCAGCCGGGGTGCACTTGCCCCAGTTCATGCACCTGGTCGCCGCCCTCGCCCTGCCGCCCGACACCAACGGTGTGCCGGCCCTCGGTGAGGCCGTGCTCGCCGGGTTGAGGAGGTGATGGCCGGCGAAGACGTGAGGGCACCCCATCGCCGCCGTGCGACGTAGTTTTTTTAGAGGGAAAGGGAGAATCACATGTCCACAAAGACCGGCACACTTCAGGGGGTGGTCGGCCAGGAGCAGCCGCTCAGCCGTCACCAACTGCAGATTTTCCGCTTCGACGCCAAGGCGCTGGTTGCCGGCGTCATCCTCGGCGTCGTCATGACGATCATCAACGCGGGCATCCTCGAGCGAATCGATACAGCGATGACCGGTGGAACGTGGTTCCCGCTCGCAGGAGGCACCCATTCGACGCTCTCTGTGATCTCCGGCCTTTTCTTCCGCTTACCGGCTGGCTGGATCACCGGCGAGACCAACGCGCTCTTCGCCGTCATTACCGGCAGCACGCCGGTCTCCTGGGCCTTCTTGATCAATAACGCGATCTATCCCGTGATCGTGGTCCTCGTCTCCCGGGTCCTCAGCATGAAGAAGTGGTATCACTTCGCGGTCCTGCTGGCGCCCGCCATCCTCGTCGGCTACGCGCCCATGATTCCGGCGACCTACAGCGTTTTTCATCTGACCTGGGGACTCGCCTTCAAGTTCCAACTGCTCACGGACCTCGCCGCGTTCGTGATCGCGACCGTGCTCGCCTACCTGATTTCGCAAGCGATCGCACGCTCGAGGGTTGCCGACTGACCCGTGCCCGTTCTCACGACCTACGCGTATCGCGATTCGTTCGTATTCCGGCTTGATCCGCGCGTCAAGGTCGCCTGGTTGGGGGTGGTGCTCATCGCGAGCATCACCACCAGCCGGCCGGCCCTGCTGGCGGGTTATCTATTGCTGATCCTGGCCGCGGCGGCGGTGGGCGGCGTCCCGTTTGGTCATCTCTGGCCAACCGCCCGGGCCATGCTATCGGTCGCCGCGGTCATCATCTTCATCCAGCTCTTCCTGCATCCCGGACCGAATCCGCTCTTGCAGATCGGCGGCCTCCGCCTGTATCGAGAGGGATTTCCCATCGGGCTCGAGGTCGCGCTGCGCATCTACTGCATCGTGTTGGCGTCGTTGCTGACCTTCATCTGGATGGATCCGACGACGTTGACCCTGCTGCTGATGAAGACAGGCCTGAACTATCGCTATGCGATGCTGGTTAGCCTTTCACTGCGCACCTTTCCGCTGCTCGAGCGAGAGCTCGGCAAAATCTACGACAGCCAGCAGGCGCGCGGCATGGAGCTTCGTGGCACGTTGAGGAAATTGATCCGCCTGCTGCCGGTGTTGATGCCCTTCGTGCTGCGCGCCCTCCGGCGGGCGAACGAGATCGCCGTGGCGATGGAGCTGCGCGGCTTTGGCTACCGGAAGGAGCGCACCTGGCAGCGCAGCATCGCGCTTGGATCCTGGGATCGGATCATCCTGGCGATACTGGCCATCGTCGCGCTTGGCTACCTCGGCCTGCGACTCACCGATCCCGGCTTGTTCGTGTGACGCGATGGCGCCCTTTCCGCTCCGGCTGGCGGTCGGGATCGGCCTCGTCGTGCTCGGAATCTTCGGTGCGGTGACGGGCATCTTCTTCACCGGGATGTCGCGGGACGGCCGGCTCGCTCAACTCGCCACCGGCCGGACGCTTCCGAGCGCGGTCCTGATCATTGGGGGTGTTCTCATCGCCGCGACAGCCCGGCGCTCACGCTGACTCGGCCTAGAGCCAGACAGGTCTGTCTTTGCATCTAGTATGGTAGGGTCGTGACAGTGAGCGCCGCTCGCGAGCGGGTCATGACGACGGCGTATGACTTGTTCAGCCGGCGGGGCGTCCGCGCCGTCGGAGTTGACAGCATCATCGCCGAAGCCGGCGTCGCGAAGATGACCTTTTACCGGCACTTCCCCTCGAAGGACGACCTGGTTCTTGCGTTTCTCGACAGGCGCGAGCAGCTGTGGACCAAGGCGTGGCTCGAATCTGCGGTTGCGCGCCGAGCGGTCGCCCCTCGGGAACGTCTGCTGGCCATCTTCGATGTCTTCGACGAGTGGTTTCATCAAAGTGACTTCGAGGGATGCTCCTTCATCAACGTTTTGCTGGAGACTTACGAGCCGGACCATCCGGTCAGGGAGGCAAGCGTGGCTTACCTGGCTAATATCAGGGTATTCTTGCGTGGGCTCGCGAAGGCTGCCGGAGCCGCCCGACCCGACGACCTCGCGCGCAAGTGGCACATCCTGATGAAGGGCTCCATCGTCGCCGCGGGTGAAGGTGATCGGCTGGCGGCGCAACGGGCCCAGGCCGTCGCGCGGCTCCTGCTGGACTCGGAGCTCACCGGCAAGACTCGCGTGAGGCACGCGTGATGGCTCGCTCCAACGGCGGTGTGGTCCGCGAAACTACGGAGATCCGCAACCGGCGGGCGCCCAAAGGTGAGGAGTACTTGAACTTCGTAAAGCTGATCTCCCATGAGCTGGGTGGACCGACCGCAGTGTTGGGCGGATACATCAGCATGTGGCTTGACGGTTCGCTCGGCGAGCTGCCGCCTGAATTCCGGCGAAGTGCCGAGATCTCCTACGGAAAGGTCGTTCAACTCAAGAACCTGATCAACCAGATCCTGCTGGCCGCGCGGATTCATGACCGCACGCTCGTACCGAACAGCGTCAAGGTCGACCTGGTGCCGTGGCTGCGGGAGGCCGCGCGAGACATTGCCTTTGTGGTGTCTTCGACTGGGCAGGCCCTCCAGCTCGATGTCGTTCCGCGATCGGTCATCGCGGAGATCGACCCAGAGTTGTTGCGGAGCGCCCTCTTTAACCTGGTGGACAATGCCCAGAAATTCTCGCCGCCCGGTACGGCGATCCGCATTCGGCTTGCCCGGGGTCGCGAGCAAGCCGAGATCGAGGTGGTCGACGAAGGGCTTGGTTTGCCGGAAGACTTCTCGCTCGAGCCGTTCGCTCGTCGTGACCGGCATCTAGGCTTCGAATGGCCGGGAGTCGGGCTGGGGGTTTTCATCGCCCGGGGTGTCGCCCGGGCTCATGGTGGCGACCTCAACTACCGGACCTCAAGCGCCGGCACGGTGATGCGGATGAACCTGCCAGCCGTTGGCCCGGGCGATGGAAATGGCTGAGGCAGCCACCGCCGAGGTCGGCCTCGGCTGGAACAGCGACACACTTCCTTTGGGCAGCCATGTCTGTTTCTACTACCTCAACGAGGAGATGCTCAAGCGGACGCTCGCCTTTTTGCGCGTCGGGCTGGACGACCCCGACGACTTCTGCGTTCTCTTCGCCGATGAGGCACGGTCCGGTCGACTGCTGTCCTGGCTCGAGGAGGGATACGGCGGGGCGATTCAGCCCCTGATCGATCGCGGAAAGCTCGCGGTGATCGGCGGCGCACCGACCGTCGACGAGCTCCTCACCGCCATCGGGACACGTCTCGACCGCGCCGTCAAGGAAGGGTACCGGCTGATCCGCTTCCTCGGGTTCATCGGCTGGGGCCAGCCCGGCTGGCCGAATGACCGTGATCTGCTCGAGTTCGAGGCCAAAGTCAACTACGCGGTAACAGCCTACCCCGCTGTCATCATCTGCACCTATGGTGTCCCGAGTCTGCCTGGGACGAGCCTCATCTATGGCGGCCTCCAGACCCACCCGGTCACGATGCTTGCCGACGTAACCGTGAGGAACAATCCTCACTACGTTCCGCCGGCCAACTTCGTCGAAGGGCTACGCAGACCCTAATCTGCGGAAGCGGCGAACCTAAGGTTGTTGCGCTAAACGGTACTGTGCTTTGATCGCCTTCCTTGACATCCGGTCCGGGAGATGGTTTAAACGGGCAGCACACTAAGCCGGACTCTGAAGGGAGGCGAAAAGGAATACGCCTGGCTTCGGCGACGCGACTTCCTGGCAGCCCGATACCTCGGACGGCCCGGCGGTCGCCCTGGTCCGCCCCGAGGTCACCATCGAGCTTGGGGACATCACCGTGCTCGCCCGGCTACCGACGTCGGAGGCGACCGCGCTGCCGGCGGCCACGCGCGCCCGGCTCGCGATTCGTCCCGACCCGTCCTGATCGCCCGAGCCGAGGCCGCCCCAGAGCGCGCCTAGCATCGACAAGAAGCGATCGTTTGTCGAGGCCGTACGGGCGGTCGTCCGAGATGTCGAGCGTGGCCAGGTCGTCAGCTATGGTGAGGTAGCCCGTCGAGCCGGATATCCTGGAGCGGCCCGTGCCGTCGGAAACGTTCTAGCCAATAGCATGGGCCTGCCCTGGTGGCGGATCGTGCGGGCCAATGGGGAGTTGGCCGCGCACAGTGGGGAGGAGCAGGCCCGGCGGCTCCGTCGGGAGGGTATTGCGATCCGGAACGGGCGCTGCCGAGCGCCGGCCGCTCTCGCCGCTGCTGGCCAACATCATGCTCGACGACTCGAACCGCGAGCTGGGACAGTGGGGCCACCGGTTCGTTCGTTACGCCGATGACGTGCGCGTGCACGTCATCGGCGAGAGAGCGGGCCAACGCGTGCTCACCGGGATCACCGAGTTCGTGCAGCGACGATTGAAGCTGCGAGTCAACACGGACAAGTCATCGGTGCGGCACGCGACACAGGCGACGGTGCTCGGATTCGGGTTCTATCTGCACAAAGGAGTGGCCATCCACGTGGCGCCCAAAGCACTCCGCCGGACGGGAGCGCGTGCGAGCGCTCACCGGAAGAAGCTGGCGGATTGCGATGCCACAGCGGATTGGGTTGCTCAATCGATTTATTGCCGGTTGGTGCGCCTATTCGCTCTGGCCGACACGCCCTCGACTTTCGAGGTGGCAGACGGCTGGCTCCGCCGGCGATTGCGTCAAGTGCGATGGAAGGAGTGGAACCGACCGCGAGCGCGAGTTCGAAATCTGCGCGTTAGGCATGCCCCGACGCCGGGCCTATCAATGGGGCTACAGCAGCCTCGGATACTGGCGCATCTCGAGCTCCCCTCCGCTGTCCCGAGCGCTTCCCGATGCACATTGGGTTCACCTTGGCCTGATTGGGTTTAGTTCACGCTGGCGTCGGCTGCGGAGTACCTGGTGAACCGACGTGCGGGCCCGCACGTCCGGTGGTGTGGGAGGGGGGCGGCTAGACACCGCTCCCTACCCGATTCCGTCCCCAGCGATGATCCAGTCGATCAGTTCGCGGACGCCTGCGCCAGCCTCGCCTCGGGCCACGTGTTTGGCCCCGACTTTGACGGTGTCGAGCGCGTTCGCCACTGCGACGCCGCACCCGCAGAGATCGAGAAAGGCCTGGTCGTTCTCGGCATCGCCCACCCCGACGACGCTCTGTGGGGCGAGCGAAAGCTCGTCGAGCGCCGCGGTCAGCCCGGTCGCCTTGTCCAAGGACCCGGGCAGCACCATGACCGACCCCTTGTTGAGGATCACCTGCAGGTCGAGGCCGAGCTCCCGAACCACCTCCATGACGGCGATCTCGTTCGGCTGGACCGTGGCTAGCACCACTTGGCCGGTCCAGAGTGGCCGCACTCCGCGGCGGTGCAGCGCCGTGACGAACTCCTCCGAAGGAGGGGCTCCAAGGAGCCGAGTCTTTTGGGTCGCCGGCGAGTAGAGGACGGCGCCGTTTTCCGCGACGATGGCGTCGAAGAGGGGAGCTTCGGGGAAGACGCGGAGGAGGTCGTTGAGCTGACGACCGGTGACGAGGATGAGCTTTCGGCCGGAGGCGGCGAGCCGTCGGAGGGCCGCCACGGTTTCGCCATCGACGGCGCCGTCGGTTGCCAGCGTACCGTCGTAGTCGGTCGCCAGGGCGAGGTATCGCACCCGCTAGACGCGTTTCGGCGCCGACCCGGCCCCGAGGATGATGCGGATCGGGCGATCGTGTCGCAGGTAGTCCCAGGCCCACGACCCGAGCGCGCTGATGCGGTTGCGGAAGCCGATCAGGTAATAGATGTGGACGAAGAGCCAGGTCAGCCATCCGAGAAAGCCGGTGAATTCCAGTCCGCCTGGCAAATGCGTGACGCCGGCGTTGCGGCCGACCGTCGCCATGGTGCCTTTGTCCAGGTAGTGGAATGGGGTGCGCTCACCCTGTAGGCCGCGGACGGCGTCAACGATCGTGCGAGCGACATATCGGCCCTCCTGCATCGCCGGCGGCGACAGCATTGGCAGTTCGCGCAGCCCCTCGCGTGGCGAGGCGGCGTCGCCGATCGCATACGCGCCGGGCGCTCCAGGAATTCGCATAAACGGATCCACCTCGATGCGCGCATTCCGAAAGCGAGGCAGGGCCGCGTCGCCCAGTGGATCGTTGGGGCGCACGCCCGCCGACCAGATGATGGTGGCGCAGGCAATCGAGGTTCCATCCGAGAGCGTCACAGAGTGGCCGTTCGCACTCTTGACCAGGGCGCCGGTGCGGACCGCAACCCCGCGCCGGGTCAGGACCCGCTGCGCATACCGGCCGAGGCGAATGGAAAAGGCACTGAGCAAGCGGTCCGTCCCTTCGACCAGGATGACCTGGATCTCCTTACGCGAGATCTGGTGATAGTCCTTGCCGGCGACGATCTCCATCAGCTCGCTGAGCGCCCCTGAGGACTCGACGCCGGTGGGGCCGCCGCCGACGACCACGAAGGTGAGAAGGGCGCGGCGCGCCTC
>Ga0102924_1006765_pt1 | contig 10658 bp, 11 predicted proteins | sample PaiPotPPM11metaG_FD_80116 | JGI IMG/M metagenome (GOLD analysis project Ga0102924, IMG submission 80116) | Iron sulfur acid spring bacterial and archeal communities from Banff, Canada, to study Microbial Dark Matter (Phase II) - Paint Pots PPM... ...
ATCGACCGGCTCGTGCACCACTGTCACATCGTGAACATCCGCGGCAACAGCTATCGCCTCCGCCAACACGCCGAACTCGCCCGACGCCTGCACACGAGTCCTTCCCTCCCATCCTCTGAACGCGCGGCGTTACCAGCCTACCGGTTTGTGGATCGTGCCGACGGCGTCGTGCAGGACTGCTGGAAATTGGCTCCGGGCGAGTGCGCTGCTGCGAATCGCTTTGTAGAACGAAGCGACAGCGCCAAGCTGGCGCGACGCCCGACGCTGCGGGTTAAGTACGCCCACAATCTTTCTGCAGCGCGTCCGCGCCATGTCGACCGGAGTGAGCAAATCAGAATCCCCGGTCACGACCGCCGCTACGTCGAAAAGGCCTTCGTACGCATCCGCGAGAAGATGGGCCGCAAGGTTCACATCCGAACCCTTCTCTTCGGTCCTCAGTACGCTCGAGAATTTGCCCGTGAGCATGCCGGTGCTCGTCGCCTCGGGAAGCATCGTCTGATGTGACACGAAACTGCCGTAGTAAATCGACATGCAATGGATCGTCGCGAGCGCCCGAAGGTACGCATTCTGCCTGGCGGGCGAGTTTGGATCGTTTGGTCGCGGCTTCACCCTGGCGGTGAAGTACTTGATCGCCACGACTTGGTTTTGTGGTAGCAGCAAGCGGAATAGCGCCTCAAGATTGAGCCATTTGTATGGCGTGCCCTTTACGGCGCCGTAGTACAGGTTGAACCCGTCGACATCGACGAACGTCTTACGCATCACGACCTAGCCGCAAAAGCAAAGCCCCCTTGCGGGGGCTCGCGCCCTGCGCCGAAGCGACAGGGGGGATGACACACGGTGATTAGTAACGGTGACTAGTAACGGTGTCAAGGCACTCCCCATGAGGACGTTTGAGCCGAGGCGCGGTAATCGGAGGTCTAACCTGGGACCCGCCTCCGGGGCGGCCAACTGCGCCGGGGCGGAACCGAAAGGCAGCTCTCCGTGCACAGCAAATGCCGCCGCGTCCATTCCCGCGACGTGGCCACGAATCCGGCCGATGTTTTCAACTATGTCTCGGAGTCGCCGAGCTGGGTCCGCAGTGGGCACGTCAGGGCAGGTCTAGAATGCTGGGACGGCTTCGCGCTCCGCTGTGGGCCGAACACGGGGCACGCCGCGACCGACTTGTAAACTTCTCGGGCGCTAGCGTTATCTAAGGCGTAATGGTCTCACTGCTCGCGCTGCTGACGGTCGCGATGGCGGGTGTGGATTCCATCGCTGGCCTGTGGGCGATCGACACAAGTTACGGGCCACGCGTGCGTGGCGAGCTGACGCTCGAGCGGGAGGCGAGCGCGTGGCACGCACGGATCGCGGCCTTCGACGTTCCAGCGCACGTCGCGCACGATTCCGTGAGCGTCGTACTGCCAGACAGTCAGGGCAGATTCGTCGGCCATCTTCGCGCGCGATCACGCGTAATCACGGGCTGGTGGGTGCAGCCGCCTGGACCGGTGTCGCGTGTTGCATACGCCACTCCCGCCACGCTGCAACGCGTCGACGCGCACAACTGGCGCGGGCGCATCGAGCCGCTCGATGAGCGCTACGCGCTGTATATGCTGGTGGTCGAGGACGCCAATGGATCGCACAGCGCGACGTTCCGTGTCCCCGAGCGGAACTACCTCGGCGGCCAATCATACGCGCGATACCGCATCACACTGGATGGCGACTCGATGCGCTTCGTCGATTCGTCAGGCACTTATCCTTCGTTCGCGGGCGTGTACGACGTGGCGCAGCACCGCGCAACTCTCCACTGGCCGGCGCTGGACGAGCCGGTCACCCTTACCCCCCGATTACCAGACCAGGCGGCCGGATTGTATCCGCGACTGCCTACCGCCACGCCCTACGCCTATCGCGCACCGCTCAAGGCGGACGACGGGTGGCGAACGGCGCCGGCACACGACCTCGGCATGGACGAATCTGCGCTGGCCGCGCTCGTACAGGGCATTGCCACAACCGACCCTGCGCCACGGACCGCGCCGCTCATCCAGTCGCTGCTGATTGCACGACATGGGCGGCTGGTGCTCGACGAGTACTTCTTCGGCTTCGACGCCGATCGACTTCACGACCTCCGGTCGGCGAGCAAAACGATCACGTCGGTGATGCTGGGCGCTGCAATCGCGCGCGATCACCGGTTCGATGTGGATTCGCCGGTGTATCCGATCTTCGCGGCCAAAGCGCCCTTCGCGAATCCCGATGCGCGCAAAGCCCGAATCAGGGTCGCGGATCTGCTCACGCATAGCACGGGGCTCGCGTGTGACGACAACGACGATGCCTCGCCGGGCAACGAGGATCGGATGTACAGCCAGACGGCCCAGCCGGATTGGTACAAGTACATTCTCGATCTTCCTGTCGTGCACGACCCGGGCACGACGTACGCGTACTGCTCGGGCGGCATTAACGTCGCTGGTGGCCTTGTCCGACTCACGTCGCACACCTGGCTGCCCGAGTTTTTCGCGCGCACGGTGGCCGAGCCGTTGCAGATCCGCCGGTGGGCCATGAACCTCACGCCGACGGGCGAGGGCTATTCAGGCGGCGGTCTCTACCTCCGGCCGCGCGATCTCCTCAAGCTAGGCGTCGCGTTTCTCAATCGGGGCGTGTGGAATGGCCACCGGCTTGTCTCCGCAGACTGGGTCCGCCAGTCGACTGCACGTCATATCACCACTAGGCCCGAGAGCGCCGACGGATACGGCTGGCATTGCAACACGCTCCATGCGCCCGGTGGCCGAACGTACGAAGAGTACGAGGCAAGCGGTAATGGCGGCCAACTGCTCATCGTCGTGCCGGCACTCGACCTCGCAGTGGTCTTCACGGCCGCCAACTACAACCGCTACCCCATTTGGCGGATGTTTCGAGAGCAGATCGTCCCGCAGCAGATCATCACCGCGATCGACGGCCCGTGATCCCGGCGCTCCGGCGCCCCGCCAACGGCACTTCTGTAGTTCGCGCCCAACCCCCATAGTGGGCGGGCGCACCGATTCGACCGTCGTAGGGTGCGTCCTCGGCACCGTCTTTGCTAAGCCAGTGACAGAGGCCGCTCGAGCCCACCACCGCCGCCGTGTGACGAGCCTACCTTATGCCGACTGGAGGAGCAACATGACTACTGCAACGTGGCAGCGCCGGGTGCGGGGCGCCGCGCTAAGCATGGTGTTCGTGGCGTCGGCTGCGGCAGCCGCGGCGTGCAGCAGCAGCAGCTCGACCGGACCGATTTACACAATGACGGGAACCTGGGCTGGCATCGGTCAGACAGACAGCGTCGGGATGACACTCACGCAGAGCGGGTCGCAAGTGACGGGAACTGGGTCGGTGAACGGCACCGCCACGGACGTGACCGGAACGGTAAGCGGGACTGCAGTGTCGCTGACATTCTTTGTCGGGAACTCCTCATCGGACTATACCGGGGCATTCAGCGGCGTCGACCAGGTCGTCGGATCGTTTGCTCTCTCGGACGGGAGCACGGAGGCCATCACGTTTAACCGCCAGTGATGGCGTAGGGCCGCGCAGGAGAGACTGGCTAGCGCTCGCGTCCCGCTATGGTGAGTCTGCTGCGGCACGGGCGGCGCGGGGCGCTGCGTGTATGCCGAGCTCTCGCGCCACTTTCGCTTTTCTGCCGCGCGGTTTGTCGCGGCCTGTGTCGCCAGGGGTCGGGCGGCCGGACAGCTCGCCGTGCACCTCGGCCGCAACCACGCCAGAGGCCAGGATCGACAACATGGTGAGATACATCCACATGAGCAGAACCACCACCGCCCCAATCGTGCCATAGGTCTTGTTGTAGTTGCCGAAATGTTGGACGTACACGCGGAACGCGAGCGTGACCGCGATCCACAAACCTGTTGCGATCACTGCCCCAAGCAGTGCCTCCCGCCGTGTCATGCGCAGATTGGGGAGGACGAAGTAGATCGCCCAGGCGAGGACGACGATGAAAAAGATGGCCAGCGGGAATTGGACGATGGTCCAGACTACTTTCGTCGTAGCCGCAAGACCAAAGAACCCCGCGATCGCATGGACGACATTCTCGCCGTCCAGCAGGACGACCGTGGCGATGAGGCCGACGACCGACGCCCCGATTACAAAACCGCACGCGATCAACGTCTTTTTCCACCACCCTCGCGTGTCTTTCGCGCCGAATGCGTGATTGAGCGTGTCCGTCAGCGCCGAGAAGACATTTGAGCCCGCCCACAACGTGAGCAGCGCTCCGAGGGATACGACGCCGGGCGCGCCCTTCGCGAAAACGACGTCATTGACGACCCCGGCGATTAGCCGGTACGCGTCAGGGGGAACGGCGACCGCCAACTGCTTCATTATGAAGTCCACCGTCGTTCGCTTGTCGCCAATGAGGCCCAAGAGCGGCGCCGCGAACAGGACGAGCGGAAAGAGCGAGAAGAAGAAGTAATACGCCGTCTGCGCCGATAGCCCGAGCACGTCCGTCGCGAGGATGTTGCGCCCGACCTTCCTGAGCAACGGTCCGACCGCGATTCCGCCGATCGTCATGCTTGGACCACTGGGCAAGCGTCGCGCCACCGCGAGCCCCACACCGTGGCTAAATCGGCTATGTGCTCTTAATTCCTCGCTTGCTCGCGTCTTACCACCGGGCTCGCCGGCCCGCCTGCCTCTACGGTGCCTATCCCTCCGACATCTGTAGGGGGCCCAGTTCCTGGAGGTCCTGGTCTGTGAGTCGCTGCGCCGCGGCCGCCACGTTCTCCTCTAGGTGACGCACTTTCGACGTGCCCGGAATGGCCAGGATCGCGGGCGAGCGGGCGAGTAGCCATGCGAGTGCAACCTGCGTCGCCGTCACACGGCGGCGCTGCGCGATGCGGTTCAGAGCGTCACGCGCCGCCTGGTCTGCCTTGGTTAACGCGCCCGCGGCGAGAGGGAACCAGGGGATGAACACGAGCCCGTGACGCTCGGAGTAGTTGAGCACATCCTCCCACTGGCGGTCGGAGATGTTATAGCGATTCTGCACGGATACGATCGGGACCACGCGCCGCGCACGCTCGATGTCGGTGACGCTCACCTCCGATAGCCCCACGTGCCGCACCTTGCCCTCGCGAATGAACGCGGCCAGTGTGTCGAACTGCTCGTCCGCAGGCACTTTCGGATCGATCCGATGAAGCTGCCAGAGATCTATTCGCTCGAGCTTGAGCCGCCGCAGGCTCCCGTCGAGCGCCTGTCGCAGATGTTCTGGCCGGCCGTTCGGCGTCCATTTGTTCGGGCCCGGTCGCTCGAACCCGCCCTTGGTCGCGATGACGAGCCCGGGTGGATACGGATGCAGCGACTCGGCGATGAGCTCCTCTGATACGTACGGCCCATACGAATCCGCGGTATCGATGAAGTCAACGCCCAGGTCGACCGCGCGACGCAGTACGCGTTTGGCTTCGTCTCTGTCCGCCGGGTCGCCAATGATACCGGGCCCCGTGAGGCGCATGGCGCCGTAACCCATCCGATTGACGATGAGGTCGTCGCCGATATTGATGGTGCCCGCGGCAGCTGCGGGCGTTTCAACCGGTGTCGATGGAGAGCTGGTTGCAGGCATGGTGGAGTCCGGATTCGGGGCGGAAGAGCGTAGGACCACAGTGTAGCCACACTCGCGGTTTCTCGTTCCAAACTAATCGGACGACGGCTCGCGCTCGCCTCCCCGCCGCGTATCGTACGCTGGCGCTGTACATTGGGCCATGCTGCTGCTGCAGGTTCTGGCCCTGGCCGTCGACACGAACTACGTGCGCACGGAAGTCATGATCCCAATGCGAGATGGGGTTCATCTGTCCACTGTCATGCTCGCGCCCTCAAAGCCGCATGGCCCATTGCCAATCCTCCTTTTGCGGACGCCGTACGGTAGCGGCCACGGCATCACTATGGCGCAGGCGGCCGCGCAGTGGTCGGACCTAATGCGCGATGGGTACGTCTTCGTCATCCAGGACATCCGCGGGCGGCACAAGTCGGAAGGGACGTTCGTCATGAACCGCCCGCAGCGACGCGACAGCTCTGGCACCGACGAGAGCACGGACACGTACGATACCATCGAGTGGCTCGTACACAATGTGCCCAACACGAACCGGCGCGTCGGCGTGTTCGGGATCTCGTATCCGGGCTGGCTCGCCGCGGTCGCGGGGATCGGCGCGCACCCTGCGCTGAAGGCGATCAGCCCGCAGGCTCCCATGGGCGATACGTGGCTGGGAGACGACTTTTTTCATCAAGGGGCGTTCCGCCTCACGTATGGCCTCGAGTACACGTGGCAATTGGAGGCGTCGAAGGACGAGAGCGTCGTACCATCGCCGGCGCGCTACGACACGTACGAGTGGTACCTCTCGTATCCCACACTCGGCGCACTGGCCCACGCGGTCGGCGCAGGCGCGTGGCCGACATGGCAGCGGTTCGTCGCGCATCCGGCGTACGATGCGGAGTGGCAGCAGCGATCGCTCGCCACGACGTTCAAGCACACCACCGTGCCAACACTCATCGTCGGTGGATGGTGGGATCAGGAGGACGAGTTCGGCCCACTGCTGACGTATCGAACGCTTGCGCGCACGGATACGGCGCACCTGGTCTCACTCGTCATGGGCCCCTGGAGTCACGGGCAGTGGGCGCGCGATTCCGGCGTCTCCCTGGGCAACCTGCGGGTCGCTCGTGCGACCGGGGTCGACTATCGCGAGCTGCAAGCGCGCTGGTTCGCACACTGGTTGCACGATTCGGCCGGCGGCACGCTGCCCGCGGCCACGGTGTTCGACGCTGGCACGAGCGAGTGGCGGACATTTGACCAGTGGCCGGCTCCGGGTACTACGCACCGGCGCCTGTACCTTGGCGCCGAGCGAACGCTGGGCGTGACACCGCCCACCACGGAAACGGGCGCAGATGCGTTCTTGTCCGACCCGGCACACCCGATTCCCTACCGTCCGCGTCCGGTGGAGCGCACATACTCGGCTACGTCGCGCTGGCGCCAATGGCTCACTGAGGATCAGCGGTTCGTCGACGAGCGCGCAGATGTGCTGACGTGGCAGACGGGCCCTCTTACCACCGACGTCACGATTGCGGGCGATGTCGTGGCACACCTCTATGCCTCGACTACGGGTAGCGACGCGGATTGGGTCGTCAAGTTGATCGACGTGTACCCGGACACAGTGCCGGACCGGCCGTCGATGGGTGGGTACGAGCTCATGGTGACGTCCGACATCATGCGCGGCCGATACCGGAAGAGCTTTGCGCATCCTGCTGCGATCCCGCCCAGTCGAGTCGAGGCGTACACGGTCGATCTGCACCAGCAGTCTTACACGTTCCGCGCGGGCCACCGCATCATGGTACAGGTCCAGAGCACGTGGTTTCCGCTGTACGACCGCAACCCGCAGACGTTCGTGCCAAACATTTTCCTTGCGCAGCCTTCCGACTACCGGCCGCAGCAGCACCGCGTGTATCGCACCGCCAGCTATCCGTCCAACGTCGAGATCGACGCGCTAGAGTCGCGCTAATTCGATGCCGGCTAGAGGCTACATCCCGTGCGCGTCGCCTCGACCCCACATGGCCGCCCAGTCGGATGCGTTCGGATAAACGTGCACCATCCAGCCGTAGATCTGCGGGATGAATCGCCCGTTGGCGGCGTTGCAGGCTGATTGAGTCGCGATGCTTCCACCTGGGCCGAAGACGGGTCGCCCCGCCGTATCGCGTTCCGCCCACCGCGCTCGCTCTCCCGCCGGCGGCACGCAAATGTTCGTGTGCACGTGCCATTGGGCGATGCTGAGCGGAATGCGCCTGTCCAGGTCTTCCAGAGACGCCGTTCGGGGCGCCGTGTACATCGCGCCGACGAGGCGGTAGCTCGAGTCTCCCGTCTTCTCATATAATAGCGAAGTCGGGGCCGCGGGATCGAAGTGCCATATGGCGCCGAACCCGCGTCGCCAGCTCGTGAAATGGTAAATGTGCTGAGGCACTCGGGGCGCAAAGATGCGGAATCCGTCGGCGAGAGCCGTGTGATAGTCGGCGTAACGGGTGACCGACGCACGCAGAGCCGTTAGCACGACGGCTGCGCGGGCGGAGTCGCCGGGCTGCGATTTTGCGAGAGCCGTCATACGCATATGTGGCCCCTCTAAGAGCGGCCCGTGCTCGGCTGTCATGGACTCGCTCATGCCCGGCATGTCAGGCATGTTGCCCGACTCCTGAGCCCCCGCTGGCGCAGTCCTCAGCAGGACGGCCGCACCCAGCACTACGCACGCGACTCCAATTCGCACGTTGCCTCCCGAGACAATCGACGATTCAGTAGACGTCGCGATGCACGGGACGTTAGGGCTATGGGGTGGCCGTTTGACGCTGTCGGATCACCGTCACGACTTCGTCGATCTTGCGGTCCAGGAGCGTACCAATTGCGAGCAGCTCTGGCCTATCGAGCGCGCCTAGAAATGAAGATGGCCGGTCATAAGCGATGCGGGCTCCGTTGACGTCCCCGTCGTCGTAGAGACAGACACGGAAGGGTACGTACAGGCAGGCACGAATGTCGATGTTGAGAATCCGGTCGGCGATGGCGGGATTGCCGACTAGGTAGAGTGAACACTGCTTGATAGTACCCGATAGGGAAAGGAGCACACCCTGGTTCACGTGAGCGATGATCATGAGTCCCGTCTGTCCCGCGGCCCGGTCGACTTGACGCTCAACCTCGCTCCACGGTGCCTGGCGCTGGATCAACCGCGTAGCGGTCTCGGGATCCCATCGCCCGAGCGCCCCTTCGAAAGCGGCGACCAGTGCCGGATACGCAAGGCCCGTCGAAACGATGGATCGCTGGATTCTGGCGACCGCGGTCTCTGACATGTGCACTCCTATTGAATACTCTGTTGCGTGAGCGGTCCGCTTACCAATGCTCGCTCAGAACGGCATCCGACGCCCGAGGATGGTCTTGATGATCACGTGATCTGTCGCGGCAGTCCATCCATTCCCCACGCCCGCATTGAATTCCCACGCGGGGCCGAAGTCGACGTTTAGGGCGAGAAAGAGCTGGTGCTGCTGTTGGTTGTACGGGTCCCAGTTGGTGACCGGGCCGAGTGCGCCGTAGTACTCTAGGGCCACGTTGTACTTCTTGTTTTTGGTAAGATCGACGCCGACCGTGGCGTCGGGAGAGAATTCGAGTCCCTTGCTCACGCTCGGGCCTTTGAACGAGCGATCCAAGGCAGGATTGATCGACCAGTATACTCGGCCGATCTGCTGGTCGATGATCGGTCGGATCTCCCATGTCCAGGTGTCGGTCGAAACCTCGCGGCGTTGGTACCCGATCTCGGTTGACAAGCTCAGTCCGATCGGGAGCCCCCACGACTCGGGCGCCCGCACGCGCGGGCGAATGTGGTCACCGACCCACTGCCACCCGCGCGTCGCATCGATGTACGTGAACAGGTACGAGCCGACCTCAAACCAAGACGTGAAGCCGTGGGTTATCTCAAGGGTTTCGTGCTCGGCATGCTCGGTCGGCCAAAGGCCGTCCTGCACCGTGCGCCGGCCGTCCGCGGTGAAATTGCTGTGCAGCTCGAACATTGTCGTGCCAGGTGCGACGGTCTCCGAGGCGTACACCTGAATCTCGTAATTGTCCTGCGCGCTGGCCTGACGTGCCGCCACCGCCAACAGACCCGCGAGCGAGACGACCGCACGGAGGAGTGACAACAATCGATGCCGTCAGGCCTCGAGATCGGCAAGCACCGGCGGCGGGCCCGGGCGGCTGAGAAGGCGGAGCGCTTGGACGATCACGCGGAGCTGACACGCCGCATCGTTGGCACGACCGAGCGCCGCGCCAAAGGCGAACGGCACCGCCAGCGCGCGCGGCGGGCGGACGCGCTCCGCAATCCGTCGAACGAGCGCGATGCAGACCGTCGTAATGCCGCGCTCCTCGAGCGCGCCGGCTAGCAGTCCCACGGACTGCGTGCACATCGGTCACACCGGCACGAAGAGAGCCGCGTCTACTTGGTCGGCGCGCAGCACGTCAGCAACGCGCGGCCCCGTGTCTCGCACGAGCCGCCCCGGCGCCAGAATCGAGCCGTTGATGCTCACGTGGCGCGGAGCGGCACTGCCGACCACGCCGGCACTCACCAGCTCGTGCAGCCGATCCAGCGGCAATCCCATGTTGCGATCGGCCTGCATCGGTGCGCGATCGAAGGCGTCGCTCGTCTGCCCGATCGCGAGCGACTGCAAGTCCACGTCGTCAGGAATCACGCGATGGCTCGTATCGCCGCCCAGCGACTTCACGAATGGCTGGTCCACGCCCGGCCGATAAAGGCCGGCGCTCGTCACCAGCGCTACGCGCGACTCGGAAAGCGGTCGCGCGAGCTCGGCCCACGGAATCGGATCGATGCGCCGCCAGGGATACAGCGCGATCGCCGCGTGACTAGCCGTTAGCGTTTGCCAAGTCTTTAATTGAGGACGCCAGAGCGCGCACCCGGTCGGGGTCGGCGGAGCCTTTCGCATCACCGCTTACCTGGCTCGCCAACTTCTTGAGCGCGCCTCGTTGCTGCCGCTTTTGTAGATGCTCCGCCTGGTCGAGCTCACTCGCGATTTGAGCCGTCTGATCGCTCGATAGCCCGCTCTTGCGTTTCAGCTGGTCGAGATACGCGCGCGCCACCGCGAAGCTCGCGGGCCAGGTGAACTTCTGTTGATCGGACGGCTTGTAC
>Ga0102924_1006766_pt1 | contig 10658 bp, 11 predicted proteins | sample PaiPotPPM11metaG_FD_80116 | JGI IMG/M metagenome (GOLD analysis project Ga0102924, IMG submission 80116) | Iron sulfur acid spring bacterial and archeal communities from Banff, Canada, to study Microbial Dark Matter (Phase II) - Paint Pots PPM... ...
CGGGCCGCGCGGCCCGAGCCCAAGGGCACGAAGGCAGAGGGCCGAGACGGATCAATCCGCGCTGAGCAACAGAATGCAGGGGTGCTTTCCAATCCGGGCGGTCTCGTCTACGGGACGATCACGGTCGGCGCGCTGCTGGCGGCCGAGAGCGCGCAGCGGGAAACGTACGGTGAGACGGTCGCGGCCGTAGTGATCGCGCTGGTGCTGTACTGGTTCGCGCACTCCTACGCCGAGTTCACGGGGCGCCGGCTCCAAGGGGATGACCGGCTCGCGCTCGGCGCCCTCGCGCGCACGATCGGACACGAGATCTCGATCCTCCTCGGCGCCGCGGTCCCGCTGCTCGTGCTGCTGATCTGGTGGCTGGTGGGCGCCCGGCTGGGGAGCGCTGTCAACGTGGCGATCTGGTCGGCAGCCGGAATGACGATGCTGATCGAGGTCGCGGCGGCGCTACGCGCGCGGCGTTCCGGACGAGACCTGGTCGTCCAGGCCGGGTTCGGCCTGCTGCTCGCGCTGCTCGTGATCGCGATGACGCGCGTGCTGCATCACTGACGAACGGCCGAGCCGGTTCAGCCAAGAAGCGTGTAATGCGCCAGGAAGAAGAACCACACCACGGCCGCCTCGAACGCCACGGTGACGGTAACCACCACGATCCGCTCGACCGCCGTCAGCGGCTCTGTGACCCGTAGCGAGCGTCGCTCTCCACTGATCGGCCTCAGCCACGCTGTCTGCTGTCGCGCGACCGTACGCCCGATCGCCTCGTTGTAGCGAGCGTTCAGGAACGCCAGCGCCTTGTACAGCAGGAACGTCTCGATGATCAGGACCCCGAGCGTGGCGCCGACCGCCGCCATGCTGAGCTGCCCAACCGCGGCCTGGATCCGCGAGCCGACCCACAGCGCCAGCAGCGGGCCGCCCGTCCACAGATTGACGCTGACCAGCATCGTCAGCGTGCCGAGCACGATTCGGGTGGCGCGAGACCCCGTCTTAGGCGGGCTCTTCTCGGATCCCGCTTTCGGCGGACGGTCGCCTGCGCCGGCTCGTACTCGATCCTGGACCATCGATTCGGCCATCCCTACAGGCTACCCAGGTGCCGGGTCGAGCCCACCGGTCGCCCGCGCGAGCCCCAGCAACGTGACGTATTCGAGCTCCAGAGCGCCGCCGTGACGGTCGATCGCGCCGCCGACCGCATCGAGCAGCGCCTCGCGACGCTTGGGCTCGAGCAGGATGTGGTCTGAGTGCGTCTGCAGCAATCGCACGTAGTCATCGGTCGCGTACTGCTGAACCCAGCTGTAGAGCCGGATCTGAGGCTCCCCGAATCCCGGTGCGCCACGCAGCTCGTCCTCCCAATCGCCCCATAGCTCCGGGGGCGTGCCGAAGGCCGGGTGCATCGGCCCCGGGCCGGCGCTTGGCCCGAACTCCGGCGCGGCGTCTCGGTAAGCCTGCTCGAGCTCGTCCCGAAAGCCACAGCTCTCCCATCGCGGCCGGTTCCAGAAAATCGCCAGGCCGCCGCCGGCGACAAGCGCCTCGCGCGCGCGTACGTAACGCACCTCGGGCGTGACCCAGTGCCACGCCTGCGCCGAGAACAGCAGCCGCGCAGCCCCGCCGGCAGGTCTCCAGTGCTCGAAGTCGGCCTGCTCGATCGTGACGTTCTGATGGGCGGCGCAGTTGCGACCCGCGATCTCGGCCATCTCCGAACTTGGCTCGATCGCGACAATCTGCAAGCCGCGCTGCGCGAACATCGCCGTGGCCTTGCCGGTGCCCGCGCCGACCTCGATCGCCTGATCGCCGGGACCGGCCCCCGCGAACTCGAGCACGTCGTCGACCAGCGCCGCTGGGTAGGACGGCCGCGCTCGGTCATACAGCTCCGCCACCCCGCCGAAGGCCAGCCGCCGCTCAGAGGCCATCGCCACAGTCAACCAACCGCGGAGCCGCCGCGAGCGGGCTCGGGGGAGACCTCTGCTGTCTGCTCGGGGGTCTCGTTGTACTCACGCGCGACGTCGGACAGGATCCGGATCATCGTCAGCGCGGCCGGCGCCACGCCCGGGCCCGCCGTCGTCGCCGCCACGACCTTTCTTGCGGGGCTGCGCGGTGAAAGCTCGCGCACCGCGATTCCCGGGTGGACGTGCGTCAGCGCCAATCTGGGGACGAGCGCGACGCCGACCCCCGCGGCGACGAGGCCCTGGACGGTCTCATAGTCATCGCTCTCGAACGTCACGTTCGGCTCGAACCCGGCCGCCAGGCAGAGCCTCACGACGTGGCGGGCACACGGACTGGGCTCCGAGGTCTGGACCCAAGCCTCGCCGCGCAGGTCGGCCAGCTTCAGCGCGCGCTTTCCGGCGAGCCGGTGGCCGGCCGGAAGCGCAACGTGCATTGGGTCCTCCAGCAGCGAGACGGTGCGAAGGCTCGGCGTGAGCCGCTCGCCGACGCCCGGGAACTGGAACAGCAGCGCGAGGTCGAATTCACCGGCGCGCAGCCGCGGGGCGATCTCCTCGGGCTCTCCCTCGGCGAGGCTCAGCGCCACGTCAGGGTGGTCCCGGCGAAACGCCGCGACCGCCTGCGGCATCAGCGTTGCGCCGGCCGACGGGAACGAGGCCACGCGCAGGCGCCCGCGACGGACTCCGAGCACGGCGGCCAGATCCGCCTCGGCGGCGTCGATCTGGCCGAAGATCGCCTCGGCGTGCTCCACCAGCGTCGCTCCCGCAGCGGTCGGGCGGACCCCGCGGCGGTCGCGAATCACGAGCGGCGTGCCGGTCTCGGCCTCGAGCCTCGCGATTGCCTGGGAGACCGCCGACTGGGTGTAGGACAGCGCCTCGGCCGCAGCCGAGAACGACCCGCGTCGCACGACCTCGCAGAGCACTTGAAGCCGCCCCGTATTCAGCATTAGCAGAGCTTATCAAGACTATGATGAAGTTCACTAGCACTGATTGGAAGGTGGCTGCCATGCTGATCCTGAATCAGAGGATTTGAAACAGCCCCCAGAGACTGGAGTTCACCCATGGCAATCAAGGCGCTCGTCTCCTACGACGACACCCCCAACGACCACGACGCGCTGATGCTCGGCCGCGTGCTGGCTGACGCCGGCGCCGAGCTGACGCTCGTATACGTACGGCACACCACCCAGACCGAGAGCGCACGCGAGCAGCTCGAAGAGCACGAGGCCGAGGCCCTGCTCGAGCGTGGCGCAAATACGCTTGGCGACCTTCGGGTGCAGCGGCGCGTGGTCGTCAGCGCCTCAACCTCCGATGGTCTCAAGTGGCTGGCACAGGAAGAGGGCGCCGACATCGTCGTGTTCGGCTCGGACTACCGGACCGCCGCAGGACACGTCGAGCCGCAGAAGTCAGCTCAGGCGCTGCTCGAGGGCGGCTCGTCCGCCGTCGCGATCGCGCCGGCCGGCTACCGCGCCGAGGATGCCACGCGGTTCGGGAGGATCGGGATCCTCGCCGGCCCGGACGATGACGCCGCGGTCGAGACGGCTCGCGGACTGGCCGAGGCCCTCCACGCGAGGGTCGCGCGCGACGAGCCGCACGTCGACCTGCTGGTCGTCGGCTCGCGCGCTGAGGCCCCCACCGGGCGCGTGATGATCAGCGCCGGCGCGCAGCAGGACATTGACAACGCGACCTCCCCGGTGATCGCGGTGCCGCGCGGCGTGACGCTGCGCTTCCAGCCCGCGCTCGCTGCAGCCTAAGGAAGCACCAAGTGACTGTCGCCGAACTCGTGCCACAGGTACGAGTTGGCGAGCGCTGACTCGTAGCAGCGGCGGAGCAGCTCCTTGCCCGCCGCTGCCTCGAGCAGCTGCAGATGGGATGCCTCGGGCTCGTGCCAGCCCGTGATCAGGCCGTCGATCACCCGCAGTCCGCGTTCGGGTGCGATCACGAGGCTCGTCCAGCCACTCCCGGCAGCGATCTCGCCGCCCGGACTGGCGACCGTCTCGAGCGCGCGGACGACGGTCGTTCCGACCGCGATCACGCGCCCTCCCCAGCTGCGGACCGCTCGCACGAGCCGCGCGGTCTCCGCGGGGACGGCGAACTGCTCGGGAAACGGCGGCTCGTGGTGCTCGAGCGAGGAGACGCCGGTGTGCAGCGTGATCGGCGCGAGCAGCACTCCGGCCGCCGCCAGCCGCGCGATCAGCTCGGCGGTCAGCGGCCGGCCGGCGCTCGGCATCTCCGCGCTGCCCGGCGAGTTGGCGTAGGCGTTCTGGTAGGCGGCGAGCGGCCAGCGGGCCGACGTGTGGCTGTAGCGGATCGGCTCGCCGTGGCGCTCGAGGTAGTCGAGCAGCGCCACTGCACCGTCGAAGCGCGCGAGCATCAGCCGCGACCCCGAGAGATATGGCGCCGCCAGCTCGAGCGTCGCGCCGCCCTGGAGCGAGAGTCTTTCGCCCGCACGAGCCGAGAGCGGCCGCGCACCGTCCGCGGTGCGCAGCTCGACCACCCGCCAGTGCTCGTCGAGCCGCGGGGCGCGGGTCGAGAAGTGAACGCGCACCCGGGCCCCGTCCTGGCGGCGCGCCGCCACGGCGGCCGCGATCGTCGCCGAGACGTTGAGCACGAGCATGTCTCCGGCGGCGAGCAGCCGCGGCAGGTCCCGGAAGCTCGCGTGCTCGATCGTCGCCCGCGAGCGGCTGGCCACGAGCAGCTTGACCTCGTCTCGCCGGCGGCCGGCCGCCTCCGGCGGCTCGCGGGCCTCGAGCTGCGCGGGCAGCTCGAACGCGACCGTGCTCACGCGACCTCCGCGGCAGCGGGCGCTCCCGCGAGCCGGCGCGCGTTGTAGCGGCCGCTCGGCAATGCGCCCTCGATCAGCGCGAGCAGACCCGGGACGCTGTCCTCCGGCGGGGGGCGGTCGGAGATGTCCTCGCCGGGAAACGCCTGCTGGTGCATGCGCGTGCGCATGTCGCCCGGGTCGACCGCGTAGATCCTGACTGACGGATGCTCGGCGGCGAGGATCGCCGAGAGCTGCTCGAGCGCGGCCTTCGAGGATCCGTAACCACCCCACCCCTCGTAGGGCTCGATCGCTGCATCGGAGGTGACGTTGACGATGCACCCCGAGTCCGGCAGCCGCGGAAGCACGAGCTGGGCCAGCGCGAGCGGCGCGATCGCGTTCACCCGGTAGACGTGCTCGAGCGCCCCGAGGGGGTATTCGGCGAGCTGGGGCTGCGGGCTCGGGCCGAGCACGCTCGCGTTGTTGACGAGCAGATCGACGTCATCGCCGGCTGCGTCCAGCAGCGCGCGGCGGTGCCAGTCGTCGGTGACGTCGCCGGCGAGCGCGACGACTTCGGTCACGGCTGCGAGCTCACGCCCGACTCGCTCGAGCTCGCCCGCACCGCGCGCGTCGAGCACCAGCGCCCAGCCCCGCTGTGCGAGCGCCCGGGCGAGCGCCAGGCCCAGCCCGCGGGAGGCGCCGGTGATGATCGCAAGTGGCATGGCGCCACCGTAGGGCGGCGGCGGTCCGATTTGCCAGCGGCAATTGGTCCTAAGACCTGGGCGCTACGAGGCCGTGCTGCACCGCCAGCAGCGCCGCCTGGGTGCGATCGCTGACCCCAAGCTTGGCGAGCAGATGCCCGACATGGGTCTTGACCGTCTTCTCGGAGATCCCGAGCTCCAGCGCGATCCGCTTGTTGGAGCGCCCGCGGGTGATCAGCTCGAGCACCTCGCGCTCGCGGCGCGTCAGTCGATCGGCTTCGGTCACCGGCCTGGCCCCATCGGCGATCGCCCGCACCAGGCGCGAGGCGACCGTCGGGTCGATGATCGTCTCTCCGGCGTGGGCGGCGTGCACCGCCAGCGCGATGTCGGCGGGCTCGGCGTTCTTGAGCAGGTATCCAGCCGCGCCGGCTTGGATCGCCGGAAGCAGCCGATCGTCGTCGAGAAAGCTCGTGAGCACGATCACCCTGCTCGCGGGGGCTTGCGTGCGCAGCTGCTGCATCGCGCCGACGCCGTCGAGCTTGGGCATCACAAGATCCATCAGGATCACGTCGGGGCGGAGCTCGGTGGCCCGCTCGATCGCCTCTTCACCATCGCACGCCTCGCCGGCCACCTCGAGGCCGTCCTGAAGCGCGAGGAACGCACGCAGTCCCTCGCGGACCACGGCGTGATCGTCGACGATCAGCACCCGGATCGGATCACTCACAGGCGGCCGGCCCGATCGGGAGGCAGCGCGAGGATGACGGTGGTGCCCTGGCCCGGAGCCGTGCGGATCTCCAGCCGGCCGCCGAGCTCGCCGGCGCGCTCCTCCATCGACGTCAGCCCTAGATGCCGTGAGCGGACCTCTGCCCGCTCGGGATCAAACCCGACGCCGTCATCGGTCACCTCGATCGCCTCGGCTCCAAGCCGCACCACGATCCGCTGCGCACGGGCGTGCAGCAGCGCGTTGTGCAGCGCCTCGTGAACGATCCTCAGGACCGCAAGATCGCGCTCGCCATCGCCGGAGGCAAGCTCGCCAACGAGCTCCACCTCCATGCCGTGCACTCGCGCGAGCATGTCGACGTCGTTTCGCAGCGTGGCCTCGAGGCCGTCGCGCTCGAGCTCCGGCGGGCGCAGGCCGAGGATCAGCGAGCGCAGCTCGCCGAGCGCCTGACGCGCGAGCTCGCCCAGCCGCTCCACCTGCGCGCGGGCGGCCGGCGGATCGCGTTCCAGCTGCGTGGCAGCGGCCTCGGCGCTCAGCACCAGGCTGAAGAGCTTCTGACTGACGACGTCGTGGAGCTCGAGCGCCAGGCGGTTTCGCTCGGACAGGATCGACAGCTCACGGCTCTGCTCGTACAGACGCGCGTTGGTGATCGCGATCGCGGCGTGTGCCGCGAGCAGCTCGATCAGCTCCCGGTCCGAGTCATCGAACGCCGGTCTGTCCTGCTTTTGGGTCAAATAGAAGGCACCGATCACACCCTCGGCTGAGACGATCGGCACTCCCAGGAATGAGCGCATGTCCGGATGCTCCCGGGGCCACCAGCCGCGGAATCGCGGATCCTCGTGGATGTCGTCGGCGCGGTACGGAACGCGTGTCTGGAGCATCGCGCCGAGCATCCCGTGGGTGCGCGGCAGCGGTCCCATCGCCGCCACCAGCTCGTCGCTCATCCCGGCCACGAGGAAGCGCCGGAAGCCGCCATCGCCGTCCGGGATTCCGAGCGCGGCGTAGCGCGCGCCCGCGAGCTCGCGCGCAGAATCCACCAGCCGCTGCAGGACCTCGTCCACCGACAGCTTCGATGCGACCGCCAGCACGGCGTCGCTGATTGCCCTGAGCGCGGGGCTCTGCCCTCCGTTCACGGGGTTCAAGATAAACCCGCTACGTTTGCCTCCGTGCCACGGCATTGGCTCTGGACCCAGGTAGCGATCGTCGTGTTTGTGCTCGCCGGCATGGTGATCGCGATCACAAAGCTGGCCTGAGGGTGCTGCGCTCAGCGCCGGCGGGCGTGTGAGCTACGGCGCCGAGACCGGGACAGGAGCCGCAGCCGGGCCCGGGGCGGTCGCCGCTCCGGCATCCACCAGGCCGTAGCCGTAGTCGTTGTTCGGCTTGGAGCCTCCGAGCGGCCTCGCAGTGAGCTCGAGGCGGGCGAGCACCTGGTCTGGCGTCGGATGGCGGCCGATCACGCCGCTCGCGATAACCATCCCCGCGATCGCGGCGACGTGCGGGGCGGCCATCGACGTCCCGTACCAACCGCCGGGATAGCCGAAGCGGCGCGGGTTGGAGGGATCGGAGAAGGTCATCTGCGTGATGTCGGGCAGATTCCCTCGCTCCGGATGGCAGTTCGGGTCGTTCGGCAAGGTCTGGTCGTGGCCGCCGCCTGGCGCGACGAGGTCGAGACCACGTCCTCCGTTGGAGTAGTCGGCCAGGCACCCGTCGAGTGTCGTCGCGCCAACCGAGATCACGGTATGTGCACGCGCGGGATACGCGATCTGCTGAGAGCCTTCGTTCCCGGAAGCCGCGACCACCACGGCGCCACGATTGTGGGCAAAGCGGATCGCCGCCATGATGCCCGGGATGTCGCCGGCGCTGACGGTGGGATCGAACTCGAGGCTGAGGTTGATCACCTGCGCGCCGTGCGTTGCCGCATAGCGGATCCCCTTGGCGATCGTCGCGGCGTCGCCCAGCCCATTCTGATCGAGCACCCTGACCGGCATGATCGTCGCCCCGTACGCGAGCCCGGTGAGCCCGAAGCCGTTGTTGGTGGACTCGGCGATCGTCCCGGCCACAAACGTCCCGTGACCTTCGCGGTCCAGGGGATAGCCGTTGTTGGCGACGAAGTCGTAGCCGCCGGCGAAGCGCGTTCCGGTGAAGTCGGGGGATCTGCGGAACTGATGCCAGTCCCGGTAGGCGACGCCGGTGTCGAGGACCGCGATCGTGACGCCGCGCCCCCCGGGCCTGTGCTCGGCGAACAGGTTCGCCCAGGCCGCCGGCGCGTCGACCCCCGTGGCCGCCAGGAAGTTCCACTGCGTCCGCTGCCACCCCTGCGCCGCATGGGCCGTGCCGGGGTCGTTGGGGAGCCATTCCGGAGGCGAGGCGGCTGTCATGTGCGCGAGGTAGTCCGGTACCGCATATGCGACTCCGGACTCGCGGCGCAGACGGTGGATCGCGCTGGAGACGCTTATTCCGGGGCGCAGATGAATGAGCTGCGCACTCGCCGGCGCCGAGCGAGCCCGCTTGCCGGGGCTCGCCACGTCCGCGGCAGCTGCGACCGGCCGAGCCCGATATCCGACCACGACGACGCCCGGCCTGTAGTTCGCGGCGCTCGCCGGGGCGGCCGACAGCGCCTCACCGGCCGCGAGCAGCGCGACGGCGGCAAGGATCGGCACTGCGGCGCGGTGGATGACAAATCTCCGGTTCAATCGAGCTGCCCGTCTAGTGATGGTGCCCCCCGGCGCCTAACATCGTGAAGCGGTGAAAGTTGCCGCAGCGAACGGTAGCGCTGCCTACGAGTGACCTCCCACTTCTTCCCTCGCGATGAGTACTTCATGCGCCTCGCCCTGCGCGAGGCTACGCGTGCGCTTGAACACGACGACGTCCCGATCGGTGCGGTGATCGTCCACGAAGGCGAAGTCATCGGGCTCGGTCACAACGAACGCGAGCTGGCGGCCGACCCGACCGCGCACGCGGAATTGATCGCGCTCAGGGGCGCCGCCCGTCAGCTGGGAAGCTGGCGACTGCTCGACGCGGTCCTGTACGTGACGCTCGAGCCGTGCGCGATGTGCGCCGGGGCGATCGTGCTCGCGCGCGTTCCCCGGGTCGTGTTCGGAGCCTCCGACCCAAAGGCCGGCGCCGCCGGCAGCGTCCTGAACGTGCTCGACGTGCCGCAGCTGAACCACCGCCCGCAGGTCGAGTCGGGCCTGCTCGCCGAGGAATGCGCCGACCTACTGAGGGCGTTCTTCGCGCCGCGGCGGGGCTAGCCGCGGCGTGGCGCTGCTGGCGCCACGGCACAGCCAGCTCCGGCGCTAGCCTGTCAACCCGCTACCCCGGAGAGGTGGCAGAGCGGTTGAATGCGCCGGTCTCGAAAACCGGTATGGGCTTTCAGTCCATCGGGGGTTCGAATCCCCCCCTCTCCGCTGCCTTCGCCGATGCTCGCGCGGAGACCGCGCGATCGATGAGTTTTCCTGGGCGATCGGGTCTCAGTGGTGAGTGACCCCAACCCGTAGGAGGATGTCGTGTCCACCACCAAGACTCGTGTCAGCAAGATCAACACGGTGGTCGTTCCGGTCTCCGACCAGGATCGCGCCGTCGCGTTCTACGTCGAGACGCTCGGGCTCGAGAAGCGGACTGACGTGCCGTTCGGCAACGGCTACCACTGGATCGAGGTGGCCCCGGCCGGAGCCGAGACCACGATCGCAATCGTGCCGCCGCCGCCCGGCAAGCCGACCGGAAACGTCGAGACCGGCATCGGCCTCTACACCGACGAGATCGATGCCTACCACGCGGACCTGAAGGCGAGCGGGGTCGATGTCGACCCAGAGATCAGCCGCATGGGCGACCCGGTCCCGCCGCTGTTCTGGCTGCGCGATCCCGACGGCAACACCCTGATGGTCGTAGGGGACAGCTGAGCAGCCTCGCATCCGCCTCGGGCTCGGGCGTCTCCCGGGCCCGAGGTGCGCGATGTCATATCCGCAGGGACAGCCGCGCCGGTGAATCTCCTGCCGCAGGTACATGTTGCACCGGTCCGTGGCGCCGTAGCTTGCTATCCGGCACCCGGGCAGGGGTCTGCGTTCGTCTGCCCATGTGCGCGCACTGTGGGGACTTTCCCCGCATCAGCCCATGTTCGTACGACAGATCGAAAAGCCCAGATCCGGCCGCGAGGCCGCGATCGTCGCGACGCTCCGCCGGCGCTTGGCATGCCTGTCGGCGCTCCTGGTCGCGGGCGCGTGCACGTTGGCCCCGGGAATCGCGTCCGCGGATCAGCCCGTCGGCACGCTCGGGCCGGGCCATTCGGTGTTCTGGGACGGTGCGTACGTGAGCAGCGGGCGCGTTCCGGATCCGAGCCTCTGCGGCGTAGCGGGTCCGTGCATCGACTACAAGCTCAACGTCGCCGGCGCCGCCAAGGTGCTGAGGGTGGCGCTGCGGACCGTCGATGAGAGCAACAACTGGGGCGTGGTCCTGATCAATCCGGCGGGTCAGCAGGTGGCCAGCGGGACGACCTACACGCTCGGGGGCCTCGGAGAGGACTTCGACCTCGAGCAGTGGGCCCACAATCC
>Ga0102924_1006767_pt1 | contig 10658 bp, 5 predicted proteins | sample PaiPotPPM11metaG_FD_80116 | JGI IMG/M metagenome (GOLD analysis project Ga0102924, IMG submission 80116) | Iron sulfur acid spring bacterial and archeal communities from Banff, Canada, to study Microbial Dark Matter (Phase II) - Paint Pots PPM... ...
GCGATTGCGGCACGCCGTCGGGGCCGATCTCGCCGCGCAGACTGGCCGAGATCGGCAGACTCGTCTGCAGCGAGCCGTCGTCGACGCGGGTTGCCAGCAGCAGGTCGCTCGCGGCCACTTGGCGGGCTTCGAAGGCAATGCTGCGATAGCCGTCACGCGTCGGCTTCACCGCAGCGGTCATCGCCCAGGGACGTTCGGCATTCTCCGAGCCGAGCGTCACCATGACGCCCCCGCCACGCGGCCGTTCGAGACTGAGCGTGATGTTGTGGAAGGTTCGTTTCTTGCCGGTGCGCCGGTCATCGACGGTGAGGCTGCCGTCTTTCAATCCCAGTTCGCGCAAGTCGTGGCCATCGAGCCCGGCTTCGCCGATGCCGTCGATCCAGGTCAACAGCGCGGCAATGACCTCGCTTGCCGGACGCGAGGAAGCCACCTGAGCTTGCGGTGCGGGTGCACCCAGTTGCGGCCGCAGGCCGATTGCGTTGCCTGGCCTCTCGCCTGGCGCCACGCTCGGCGGCGACGCCACCGGAACGGAGGCCGTGGCCAGCGGCCTGTTGTCTCCACCGGAGGCAAAGATCGTGACTTCGCCGTTCTGCTCGATATGCACGGAGAGCGCGGCGCCGACCAGATTGAGGCTTTCGGCCCGCATATGACCGCTCAGCAGGCTCAAGCCGGAGACCTTGATCTCCGCCTTGGGTGCGCTTGCCACAACGGTGCCGTCGGGATCGCGCACGACGATATCGCGGACGCGGACCGCGGCGCCGCCATTCTCGGTCCGCTCGATCTGGGTACCGCCGACCTCGACGCGTTCGCGGCTGCCGAAATTGTCGGCAATGGCGGAAGCGAGCCAGGGGGTGAAGGCGTCAAGCTGGATCGGTCCGCTGGAGAGGCGCCACCACAAGCCGGCGAGACCCAGGATCAAAATTCCGGCCAGGATGCCCGAACCGATACCGACCTGCCGGATCAGGCGGCGATGGCGGCCGAGCAAGCGCCGGTAGGCAGCGAGATACCGCCAATCGCCGCCGGAGTGCCCGCCGCGATGGGCGGCGGTCACGCTACCGCGACGCCGCTGATGCACGAGCGGCTCCCGCTTCGGGCCCGCCGCGCTTTGCCTATCTTGATTCGCCATGCCCGTTCGGGCGTCCCCTCGTCCGTGCCGTCATCCGTGAATTGCGGCACGGTGAACAACTATTCGGCCCGCAAGCGGTCGACACCCCAGCTCGCGTGCGTATTCTGGCCATACAGATTGCCTCTCGGAAAGCGTCGAAAGGAAGGCACATGGCCAAACCCCCAGCCAAACACGCCGCTGAAACTACGGCCGAAATCCCGAAAGCCGGAGACAAGGCGCCGGCCTTCTCGCTCCCCCGCGACGGCGGCGGAACCGTGTCGCTGAAGGACTATGCCGGAAAAAAGCTTGTGCTTTATTTCTATCCGCGGGCCGACACGCCCGGCTGCACCACAGAAGCGATCGCATTCTCCAAACTCAAGGCGGCATTCGCTCGCGCCGACACGGACATCCTCGGCGTCTCCGCAGATCCGGTTCCCGCCCAGGACAAGTTCAAAGCCAAGCATAAGCTCTCGATCGCGCTCGCCTCTGACGAGCCTCACGAGATGCTCACCGCCTATGGCGTGTGGCAGGAGAAATCCATGTACGGACGCAGGTTCCTGGGTGTGGTGCGAGCGACCTTCCTGATCGGTCCCGACCAGCGCATCGCCGAAGTCTGGCCCAAGGTCTCAGTGGCGGGCCACGCCGAGGAGGTCCTCGCCGCCGCCAAAGCGCTGTAACGAGAGGCCCGCGCGCCCGAAAAGTTGGCCACCGTGAGTCCGTTACCTAAGTGTTTACTGCAGTTGGCAAAATGACTGCGGAAATTTGCTGATTATTAACCATAAACGGTTGGAATTCGCTCCCGACTTGGGTGGGAGCGTCAATGTCGCAGTGGACCGCGTCTCGGCCGCAACAGGCCGTACGATTAAAGCATCTCTCGCAAATTCCGCTTGCGCAGCCGTCGAGTCACCACCCGGTGCAGCAGGCTGTGCAGTACCAGCAGCCGCTCGCGAAACATCATGCCCCGCCGCAGAAGCCGCAGGCACGCGACTATCGCGCCGACCCTAAAGAGCGCGCGGCAGCACAGGCGGCGCGCTCGGCCTATACCTTTGCCCATGGCGGCCGGCAGGTCCGGCTTGGCCCGGTGGCCTTCTGGATCGGCGTCGGCACGCTGGTGATCATGGCCAGCTGGTCGATTGCGGCGGCCACCTATCTCGCCTTTCGCGACGACGTGCTGCGGACCCTGATCGCGCATCAGGCCGAACAGCAATTCGCCTATGAGGACCGCATCGCCGAATTGCGCGCGCAGATCGACCGCACGACCAGCCGCCAATTGCTCGACCAGGAGCAGTTTCAGCAAAAGCTCGACGATCTGACCCGCCGCCAGTCCACGCTTGAGCAGCGCGCCACCGCGCTTGGCGGCGTGGCCGATCCGGTGACCACCGGCTCGATCCGCACCACGACACCGCCGCCGCGCGGTAATCGCCAGTCCAGCATCGGCGACAGTCTCGGCCGGGTGGAAGTCTCGCTCGATCGGGTCGAGCAGCGGCAAGCGTTGGCCTTGAATCAGATGGAGAACCGCTACGAGGGCAAGGCGCATCTGGTGCGCAGCGTGCTCAACGGGCTCGGCTTGAAGTTCGGTGCGCCGGCCGCGATCGGCGGCCCCTTCGTGCCGGTGAAGCTCGCCGCGAACGAAAGCTTCGAGCGCTCATTGGTGCGCGTCAATCTCGCGCGCGCCGACGCCGACCGTTTGACCGCCACGCTCGTCACCGTGCCGGTGCGCAAACCGGTGACCGGCGACATCGACCTGTCTTCGCCTTTCGGTGTCCGCGTGGACCCTTTCGTCCATGAGGCCGCGATGCATACCGGCCTCGATTTCCGCGGCGAATTCGGCGAGCCGATCCACGCCACCGCCGCGGGCACCGTCACTGTTGCCGGCTGGAGCGGCGGCTACGGCAAAATGGTCGAAATCGATCACGGCAATGGGCTTGCCACCCGCTACGGCCATCTGTCGGAGATCGACGTCGCGGTCGGCGACAGGATCCGCATCGGCCAGGTGGTCGGCAAGCTCGGCTCGACCGGACGTTCCACCGGCCCGCATCTGCACTATGAGACGCGGGTCAACGGCGAGCCGGTCAATCCGCAGAAATTCCTCGATGCCGGCGACAAGCTGTTCGGCGGCTAGCAGGCCAGCCCCTATTCCACATCCTCAACATGCGCCGGGCCGGTGCCGAAGGCCTTTTGCGCGAGCGCCGCTTCGGTGAACTGATCGATGTCGCCGTCGAGCACGCCACCGGTGTCGGAGGTCGACACGCCGGTGCGAAGATCTTTCACCATCTGATAAGGCTGCAGCACGTAGGAACGGATCTGGTGGCCCCAGCCGATATCGGTCTTGGCCGCTTGATCGGCTGCCGCCTTCTCCTCGCGCCGCTTCAATTCGGCTTCGTAAAGCTTGGCGCGCAGCATCTGCCAGGCCTGGGCGCGATTGCGGTGTTGCGAGCGATCGCCTTGGGACACCACAGCGATATTGGTGGGAATGTGGGTCAAGCGGACCGCGGACTCGGTTTTGTTGACGTGCTGGCCGCCAGCGCCGCCCGACCGCATGGTGTCGACGCGGACGTCGGATTCATTGATGTCGATCTTGATGGTGTCGTCGACCACCGGATACACGTTGACGCTGGCGAATGACGTGTGCCGCCGCGCATTGGAATCGAACGGCGAGATACGGACCAAACGGTGCACGCCGTTTTCGGTCTTGAGCCAGCCATAGGCGTTGCGGCCCTTGATCTCGATGGTGGCCGACTTGATGCCGGCCTCTTCGCCCTGGGTTTCTTCGATGAAGTCGACCTTGAAGCCGCGCTGTTCGGCCCAGCGCGTATACATGCGCAGCAGCATCGCGGCCCAGTCCTGGCTCTCAGTGCCGCCGGCGCCGGCATGGACCTCAAGATAGGTGTTGTTGTTGTCGGCTTCTCCGGAGAGCAGGGCTTCGAGCTCGCGGCGCGAAACTTCAGTCTTGAGCCGCCGCAGCGCGTTTTCCGCCTCGCCGATGACCGCCTGATCGCCCTCGGCCTCGCCGAGTTCGATGTAGCCCACCTGATCCTCGAACTCCTGGTCCATGCGGGCGAGCGCGTTGAGTTGCTCGTCGAGCGCGGTGCGCTCCTGCATCAGCCGGCTGGCGCGCTGGGAATCGTTCCAGAGATTGGGGTCTTCGGCCTGCTTGTTCAGCTCGGCCAGCCGGACACGCGCTTTGTCGACGTCAAAGATGCCTCCTCAGCAGCCCGAGGGACTGCTTGATGTCGTCGACGATAGCGGTGATTTCAGCGCGCATGATCCAGCGAGGGTCTCAGGTGTCGGCTCTCAGCCAACTGTCACATAGGGCCGACGGCCGGATAACGCAATTGCTGCCGATGGCCGATGGCTGGGAATCCCGAACTTCCGGGTTCAGTAGAGGCCGCCGGTGCCGGTACGGACCACATTGCCGGCGTCCGGAACGGTGCCCTGCGGCACCGGCTCGCCGTTGGCGGTCTCGGCGCCGAGCACGGAATAGCTGTCAGGCGGCGCGGTGCCCGGCTTGAAGGCTTCGAGAATGGTCTTCGGATCGCCTGGGCCGGCGCGCATGCCGTTATGGGCGTCGACGCGGATCAGCTTGATGCCGGGCGGCACGGTGAAGGGGATCGGCGGCTTGTCGGCCAGCGCCACTTTCAGGAAGTCGCGCACGATCGGCGCGGCGAGCGCGCCGCCCGTGGCATTACGGCCGATGGTCCGCGGCTTGTCGTAACCCAGATAGACGCCGCAGACGATGTCGGGCGAGAAGCCGGTGAACCAGACATCTCTGGAATCGTTGGTGGTGCCGGTCTTGCCGGCGATCGGCTTGCCGACCTCACGCAAGATCGTCGCGGTGCCGCGCTGGACCACGCCTTCCATCAGCGAGGTGATCTGATACGCCGTCATCGGATCGATCACCTGCTCGCGCTTGTCGACCAGGGTCGGCTCGGTGTGCCAGTCCTTGGAGTCACAACCCTGGCACTCGCGCTGATCGTGCTTGTAAATGGTGTGGCCGTAGCGGTCCTGGATGCGGTCGATCAGGGTCGGGACCACGCGGCGGCCGCCATTGTCGAACATCGCGTAGGCGGTGACTATGCGCATCACCGTGGTTTCGCCAGCGCCGAGCGCGTAGGACAGATACGGCGGCAATTCGTCATAGACGCCGAAGCGCTTGGCGTATTCCGCAATCAGCGGCATGCCGAGGTCCTGCGCCAGCCGCACCGTCATCACGTTACGCGAATGTTCGAGACCGAAGCGTAAGGTCGAGGGGCCATAGAATTTGCCGCCGTAATTTTCCGGCCGCCAGATGCCGCCGCCCTGCCCCATATCGATTTCGATCGGTGCGTCCATGATGATGGTGGACGGCGTGTAGCCGTTGTCGAGCGCGGTGGCATAGACGATCGGCTTGAAATTGGAGCCCGGCTGGCGCAGCGCCTGCGTAGCGCGGTTGAATTGGCTCTGGTCGAAGGAGAAGCCGCCGACCATGGCGAGCACGCGGCCGGTATGCGGATCCATCACCACCATGCCGCCGGAAATTTCCGGCACCTGGCGCAACCGATATTGGCCCTGTTGCTGGAGCGGCTCGACGTAAATGACGTCGCCGGACGCGAGCACCTGGCCGACTTTCTGGATCGGCCGGCCCGCATCCCGGCCGCTCGCCGCTTTGGCCCATTTGACGCCTTCGAGCGGGATCAGGCCGACATCACGATCTTTGGTGATATTGCCACCCGGATCGCGTGGCGGCTGCAGTCCGATCCGCGCCGATTGATCGTCGACCTGCAGCACCACGGCCATCCGCCATGGCGTGATATCGTCGAGCGACTTCTGTTCGGCAAGCTTGATGCCCCAGTCGCCGCTGATGTCGATGGTGGCGATGGCGCCGCGCCAGCCTTTGCTCTCGTCGAAACTGACGAGCTGATTGACCATGACTTGCCGCGCCACGAGCTGCAGCTTCGGATCGAGCGTGGTGCGCACCGACAACCCGCCCTCGTAGAGCTTCTTCTCACCGTAATTGTCGTAGAGATAGCGCCGCACTTCCTCGGCGAAATATTCGGCGGCGAAGATATGCGCGCCGGTCGGACGCACCGTCACGTCGAGCGGCGCCTTCTTGGCCTGATCGGCGGCGGCCTGCGTGATGTAGCCATCCTCGGCCATGCGGTCGATCACGTAATTGCGGCGCTCGATTGCCGCATCACGACGGCGGAACGGATTGTAGTTGTTCGGCCCCTTCGGCAAGGCGGCAAGATAGGCCGCTTGCGCGATGGTCAGTTCGTGCACCGACTTGTCGAAATAGAGCAGCGAGGCAGCGGCCACGCCATAGGCGCCGAAGCCGAGATAGATTTCGTTGAGATAGAGCTCGAGGATCTTCTGCTTCGAATAGGTGCGCTCGATGCGCAGCGCCAGCAGCGCCTCCTTGATCTTGCGCTCGAACGACACTTCGTTGGTCAGAAGGAAGTTCTTGGCGACCTGCTGGGTGATCGTCGAGGCGCCCTGCGGATGGCCGCCGCGGCCATAATTCTCGACATAGAGCACGCCGGCGCGGGCAATGCCTTGAATGTCGACGCCGGGATGCTGGTAGAAATTCTTGTCCTCGGCGGCGACGAAGGCATTGGTGACAAGTTTCGGGATGGCCTGGATCGGCAGATAGAGCCGCCGCTCCTTGGCATATTCGGCGAGCAGCGAGCCGTCCGCCGCATGCACCCGCGTCATGACCGGCGGCTCATAATCCTGAAGCTGCGAATAGTCCGGCAAGCTTTTGGAATAGTGCCACAATAGACCGGCAACGCCGGCCACGCCGACGATGAAAAACACGGTTCCGGCCGCAAACAGAAAGCCCAAAAAGCGCAGCAGCAGTTTCACCACAACCCCAATTTGCCAGTGGCTGGTCCGAGCGTCTTACCAGAGACGAATGTCATCAAAAGTGCCCCGCCGGGCTCCGATTGGAGCGCCGCTTCAAACCTATCTGACCGGACGACTCGGCGCGTGATCGCGCCAGCCCACTTTGCCAGTATTGGCCGAAACTCGCCAGAGTCCCCTCTCTCGGGCTGTTGGTCGCGCGGTTTTTTGTTCAAACTGAGGCCGGGCGACCACAGCACCGGGCACCGGGGTACCGCGCGCCCCCCTGCCGGGCAGGCGGAACCTTCAATTGCCCCCGCCGGTACGGGTGCCGGCGACGTGGGTCGAGAAATAACTGTCGATGGCGCGCGCCATGCAATCGGCGGTGTGGTCACGCCAGGTGTCGGACAACAGCAATTGCAAATCCTGCTTGTTCGACACGTAACCCAATTCGACCAGGACCGAGGGCACGTCCGGCGCGCGCAACACGCGGAAGCCGGCCGATTTGACCGGCTCCTTGTGCAGCCGCATCGCGTCCTTCATGTCGCTGACGAGCTTATGGGCAAATTGCACCGAAAAGGTCTTGGTCTCGCGCTGGGCGAGGTCGATCAGGATCCCGGCGACATCGTCAGGCTCCGACTTGAGGTCGACGCCGGCGATGACGTCGGCGCGGTTCTCCTCCTCGGCGAGCCGCGCCGCCGCCGGATCGGTTGCGGTCTCCGATAGCGTGTAGACCGTCGCGCCCTGGGCATCGCCCTCTTTGCGTGGCAGGGCATCGGCGTGAATCGACATGAACAAAGCCGCTCCGGCGCCGCGGGCGATACGCACGCGATCGGCCAGCGGAATGAAGGTGTCGTCGTCGCGCGTCAGCAAGACACGGTATTTGCCGGATTTCTCGATGCGCTCGCGCAGGCGCTTGGCGACATCGAGCACAATGTCCTTCTCCGCTTCCCCGCTCGCCGCCTTGGTGCCGGTATCGATGCCGCCATGCCCCGGATCGAGCACGACCAAAGGCCGGGGATCCTGGGAATCGGGCGGCGAATTGGCTCGCGGCGCGGCGGCAGCAGGATTCTCGGCGTGGGCGATCTTCTCATCCTGGGTGATCTTGCGCAGATAACTGTCGCGGTCGGTTGCCGCGAGCTCGAGCACCAGCCGCGCCGGCGCACCGTCCGCGGCATCCACGACGAAGGCCTTGTCGATGCGTACCGGCTTGGCGACATCGAGGACCAGCCGCGAGCCACCCGCCATGACCAGGCCGTAGCGGAAGGTCTTGATCAGACCTCGCCCGCTTTCTCCGGTATTCGGCGGAAATTGAAACCGCACCTGCGGAATATCGACGACGACGCGGTAGGGATCGGCCAGCGTAAAGACGTGCAGATCGATCTTGCGGTCGAGGTCCATGACAAAGCGGGTCTGCGACTCGTCGCCGCCGACCCGCGCATCAGTTGCGACCGGAAATGAGTCGGCGCCAAGGGGCAGGCTTTGGGGCAGGCTGGCCGGCCGGTCGGCCGCAGCCGCGGCGCCGGCGGCGAAAAACAGACCGAGAAGCGCCCAGCCGGCGGCTCGAACGGCCATCGCTTTCCACCCCATTCTGCCCCTCGAACTCCTTAGGCGCGCATAGTTAACCCGAACTTAAGCCTTCGATTGCGCCCCATTGGCTTCCGGCCACCCGAAAACACCCGCAATTCACCACCCCAGTGACGACCCTTTGCGCCAATCTAGCCAAATCCTACAGATGACTTGCCAATTCACCTTCGGCGGCCTTAGAAAGAAGACGCTGACGGTGAAAGGTTCCGGTTGTGTCGCGTTAGGGCATCCGGTTACGTCCGCCAAGAATTGGCTCCTGGAGGAAGATGACCGGAGCAAGGCGGACGGCGGGTTTGGAACCGCTCCGGCACTGTTGTTGCAGCATCCACTGGCCAAACGACCATTGGTTGCAGCACGCGGCGGCGCTGCGAAGGCGGAGACGAACAGGCGACGCCGATACCCTCGGATTTTGAGGACAGCCGGAATCTTGAGCGTCACGCCTAAGCTTGGAGCGCAAGCGCTTCGCGGCAGTGGCGTGGCACCCGTCGGCATCTAGCGGAATTGCGGCGGCGCCCAACGCTGTCGCCTCATCGCGGTTTGGAGTTTTATGTCCGAGGTGCAAGTCCAGGTCCCATCAAAGTGGCACGGTAGCGTTGATACGCTGGCCGGCATATTTGACGTCATGTGGATCTCGTCCGCTCCGCGGAATTTCCGATCCGTCCCATTCACTAACAATAGGGCTCGCGCCCTGCTCCGCCGCCAATGCTCAGATCATGGCGCTGCGGAGCGTGCGGGCACGCCGGCCCTCGTGAGATTTGCCAATGGCCAACAAAATGCTCATCGACGCGACCCATCCCGAGGAGACCCGGGTGGTCGTTCAGCGCGGCAATCGCGTCGAAGAATTCGACTTTGAATCCGCGCAGCGCAAGCAACTTCGAGGCAATATCTATCTGGCGAAAGTGACGCGCGTTGAGCCGTCGCTGCAGGCCGCCTTCGTCGACTACGGCGGCAACCGCCACGGATTTCTTGCCTTCAGCGAAATCCATCCCGACTATTATCAAATTCCGGTCGCCGACCGCGAGGCGCTGATCGCCGAGGAAGAGCGCGCCCAGCGTGACGCCGACGACGAGGTCGACCGCCGCTCGCGCCGCCACCGCCAGCATCGCTCTGCGCGCCGCGACGAGACGGTGCGGGGCGAAGTCGGCGAAAGCCACGACGCGTCCGCCGAGGATGGCTCGGAGCCGGCGCCAGGTGAGGCGGACGATGTATCCGAGATTGAAGCGCTCGACGGCGCTGTTGCGGATAGCGCGGAAGCGACCCTGCGTGACGATGACGCCGAAGTGACGCCGCTTGCCGAAGCGCTTCCGCTTGTCGCGTTAAGCCCCGCTGACGAAAGCGCGGAGGCGGAACACGACGAGGAGCCGCTCGAAAATCTGGCCGAAACCGCAAGCGCGGCGGCCGAGGCTGAGAGCGACGAAGCCCCGGCAAGCGACGCCGAAACGGCCGACGAGGCGCAGTACCATCCGGCCGAAACGGGCGCGTCGCCCGCCGAAAACGGCGACAGCAACGGCGAAGGTTCCGGCGTCACTGAAGTCCACGAAGACAATGGCGAGGACGCCGCCGAGGAAGTCGTCGAATCGGTCGGCGGCTCCGATGCGCTCGAGGAAGTGCCCGACCGCGCGCCGCGCTATCGCCGACAATACAAGATCCAAGAGGTGATCAAGCGCCGCCAGGTCATGCTGGTGCAGGTCGTCAAGGAAGAGCGCGGCAACAAAGGTGCGGCGCTGACCACCTATCTGTCGCTGGCCGGACGCTATTCGGTGCTGATGCCCAATACCGCGCGCGGCGGCGGCATCAGCCGCAAGATCACCAGTGCCGAGGACCGCGCCCGCCTCAAGGAAGCCGCCGCCGAGCTTGAAGTGCCCGAGGGCATGGGCGTGATCCTGCGTACCGCGGGCGCGAGCCGCACCAAGATCGAGATTAAACGCGATTTCGAATATCTGCTGCGGCTGTGGGAGACGGTCCGCGATCTCACCTTGAAATCGACGGCGCCGAAGCTCGTCTACGAGGAAGGCTCGCTGGTCAAGCGCTCGCTGCGCGACCTCTACAGCAAGGACATCGACGACGTCATCGTCGCCGGCGCCGAGGCCTATCAGGAGGCCAAGGACTTCATGCGCATGCTCATGCCGAGCCATGCCAAGAACGTGAA
>Ga0102924_1006769_pt1 | contig 10654 bp, 6 predicted proteins | sample PaiPotPPM11metaG_FD_80116 | JGI IMG/M metagenome (GOLD analysis project Ga0102924, IMG submission 80116) | Iron sulfur acid spring bacterial and archeal communities from Banff, Canada, to study Microbial Dark Matter (Phase II) - Paint Pots PPM... ...
CTCGGAGATCTACCAGGCCGATGAGGCTCTGCTCTGTGGCACCGGAGTGCAGGTCGCGCCTATCGTCGAGGTCGACGGACGTCCCGTAGGATCCGGGCAACCCGGGCCGATCGGTCTCGGTCTGCAGGCGGCGTACTTCCGAGCCGTTCGCGGCCACGACCCCCGTTACCGGCACTGGTGCACGCCGGTCTACAGCGGCAGCCCCCGGATTACGTAGGCCAGGCCCGAGCGTCCTCGAGAAAGTTCGCCAGTAGCCGGCGGCCTCCAGGGGTAAGGATGGATTCGGGGTGAAACTGCATGGCACCCGGGCGGAGTCCGCCAGAGTCAGGCGATCGCATCGAGGAGGGCGTTGGTCATCGCCGCGGTCCCAACCGACGCTTCTCCATCAGCGGCGATATCGGGCGTTCGCAAGCCGGAGGCGAGCACCCGGGCAACGGCCGCCTCGATCATCGTGGCTCCGGCGTCGTGGGCCAGCGACCAGCGGAGCAGCATCGCCGCGCTCAGGACGGCCCCGATCGGATTGGCGAGGCCCTTCCCCGCGATGTCCGGCGCCGACCCGTGGATTGGCTCGTAGAGACCGAGGCTCCCCGCGCCCAGGCTCGCCGAGGGCAGCATGCCGAGTGAGCCGGCCAGCATCGAGGCTTCGTCCGTCAGGATGTCGCCGAAGAGATTTTCCGTGACCACCACGTCGAAGGCCGATGGGCGCCGGAGGAGCTGCATGGCGAACGCGTCGACGAGCATGTGGGTGCATGTCACCTCGGGGTAGGCCGTGGAGACGCGGGTCACCACCTCGCGCCAGAGTCGCGAAGTCTCCAGCACGTTCGCCTTGTCCACCGAGCAGAGCGCGCGGCGACGCTTTCGGGCCAGCTCGAAGGCGCGGACCGCCACCCGCTCGATCTCAGCCGAGGAGTAGCGCATGGTGTCGACCGCGCTCTCGCCCCGGGAGGTGCGGTAGCGGCGCTTCGGCTTGCCGAAGTAGAGACCACCGGTAAGCTCGCGGACGACCATGATGTCGACGTCGCGAACGCGTTCCGGGCGCAGGCTCGAGGCGCCGGCCATGGCCGGGTCGACCCGCACAGGACGGAGATTCGCGAAGAGACCGAGGCCCTTGCGGAGTCCCAGGATGGCTGCACCGGGTCTCGCCTGGCTCGTTACCGCCGCATCGTCCCACTTTGGTCCGCCCACGGCTCCAAAAAGGACCGCATCCGCCGAGCGGCAGCGTTTGAGCGTCTCCGGGCGCAACGCAACCCCGTGTGCATCGATGGCGGCGCCGCCGACCAGGTCTTCAACGAACTCGAGGTCAAGCCCGACTCGGTGACCGACGGCGGAAAGCACCAGCCGAGCCGCCTCGGTAACCTCCGGGCCAATCCCGTCACCGGCAAGGACGACGATCCGGGCCTGCGCCGCCAGGTCAGCCGCCGTCCTTAGATTGGATCACTGAGCCCCTATCGTACGGTCAGGCTCGCGCGGCGATGGTTCCCTCGTGCCGACTCTCGATCCGAGCCACGTCGTCCCTGGGTGCGACCCGCCAGAATCCGCTGAGGGCGTGGTGCCAGTCGTCGAGGATAGCGCGGGCTGCGGGTGACTCCGTATACGCCGCATGCCGTTCGATCAGTTCCCGCAGGCGAAGTCCCTGCTCGGCCAGCAGCTGGTGATCGCCACTGAGCCGGTGGACGTCAACGAGCTCGGGGTTGACCATGGCGGGCAAGCGAATCCCGGCATCGTAGACGAAGACCTCGCCACCTGTCATGCCCGCACCGAGATTGTGGCCGACGGCTCCCAGTATCACTAGCGTCCCGCCGGTCATGTACTCGGCGGCATGCTCGCCGACACCCTCGACCACGGCGCTGGCACCGCTGTTGCGAACCGCGAAGCGTTCGCCCGCTTTCCCGGCGCAGAAGAGCTCGCCGCCGGTAGCACCGTAGAGCACGGTGTTGCCCAGCAGATGCGGCTCGCCCGCGTCGTCCTCCGGCGGCCGGATGATGATGCGACCCCCGCCCATGCCCTTGCCGACGTAGTCGTTGGCTTCGCCCACCAGCACGCATTCGACGCCGTCGGTCAGGAACGCTGCAAAGCTCTGCCCCGCCGAACCCGTGAAGGTGATCCGAGCCGAACCCGGCGGCGTGGAAGTTCCGAACTCCATCGCGAGCATGCCGCCCAACCGCGCGCCTACGGCACGATCGCCGTTTTCGATCGCGAAATTAAGCTCGGCGGCCGCGCCCGCCCGGATCGGACCCACGGCTTCGGCACAAACGCGGTCGCCCAGGCCTGAGGAAGGCCGTTGCATCGGCAGTGCCCTCACGAAGCGGCGCGGCTCGTTCTGGTCATCGAAGAGCAACGGAGACAGGTCGAGGCGGTCGGCCCGCGCGTCGGTGGTCGGACGCTGCGAGAGCAACGCGGTCTTGCCGATCGCCTGGTCGAGGCTCCGAAGCCCGAGGCCCGCGAGGATCTCGCGGATCTCGTGTGCGACGTGAGTCAGGTAGGCCTCGAGCATCTCCGGTGTCCCGGCGAACTTTGCCCGCAGCTCGGGTCGCTGGGTCGCGATGCCGACGGGACACGTGTGCAGGTGACAGGTGCGCACCATGATGCAGCCCTCGGCGAGCAGTGCCGCGGTGCCAAAGCTGTACTCGTCGGCACCGAGCAATGCTGCGATCACGACGTCGCGTCCGGACTTGAAGCCGCCGTCAACCCGCAATCGGACACGGCCTCGCAACCCGTTGCGCCGCAGCGTCTGCTGAGTCTCCGCCAGTCCGATCTCCCAGGGCATCCCTGCGTTCTTGATCGACGAAAGGGGGCTCGCACCGGTCCCCCCGTCCGCGCCGGCGAGATGGACGACATCTGCCAGGCCTTTGACGACGCCCGCGGCGATCGTCCCGACGCCGGCTTCGGCGACCAGCTTGACGGAGACGGCGGCGAGCGGATTCACCTGTTTCAGGTCATAGATCAGTTGGGCCAGGTCCTCGATGGAATAGATGTCATGATGCGGTGGCGGGGAGATCAACGCGATCCCCGCCTGCGTGTGGCGGAGGCGTGCGATCTCCTCGGTCGCCTTGTGGCCGGGTAACTGGCCACCCTCGCCCGGTTTAGATCCCTGTGCCATCTTGATCTGCAGTTCGTCGGCGAAGGCGCAGTACTCGGGCGTAACCCCGAAACGTCCGGACGCGATCTGCTTGATCCTGGAGTTGCGATCGATGGCCTGTCCCCTTGTGCGGTAACGAGCAGGGTCCTCGCCGCCTTCGCCGGTGTTGCTCTTGCCGCCGAGCCGGTTCATCGCGATGGCGATCGTCTCGTGGACCTCGGCAGCAATCGAGCCGTGCGACATGGCGCCGGTCGAGAAGCGGGCGAGGATGGCAGCGACGGGCTCGACCTGGTGCAGGGACAGCTCTGGTCCGGCGGGTCGCATCAGGAGTAGGTCCCGCGGGTAGGTGGGCGGTCGGTCACTGATGAGCCTGGTGAACCGTTCGTAGGACGCATGGCCATTCCCATCCGGCCCGGTGGCGACGGCGCGCTGCAGGGCATGGGCCGCCGCGAGCATTTTCGCCGGCGCCGCCTCGTGCAGGGCGTCCACGACATCCGGGTTGGTGGCGTGGTACTCGGTGCCCTGTTTGTGATGCTTGAAGAAACCGGGATTCTGGAGCACGGGTGCGACCTCTAGAAAGCCCGCGGCGTGGCGCGCGAGAGCCTCCTCGGCGAAATCCTCAAAGCTTGCGCCGCCGAGGCGCGACGGCGTTCCAGGAAAGCAGTTTTCGACGATCTCGGCATCGATTCCGAGGATCTCGAAAATCTGGGCGCCCTGATAGCTGTCGATGGTGGAGATCCCCATCTTGGCCAAAACCTTGAGAGTGCCGTCCTCGATTGCCTGCCGGAAGCGTTGCTGAGCCCTTGCCCGATCGATGCCATCGCCTTTGATATGCCCCGCCGACGCCAGGGCGGCGAGCGATTGGAAAGCGAGGCGCAAGCAGATCGCCTGCGCCCCGTGAGAGAGGAGGGAGACAACGTGGTGCACGTCGCGGGCCTCGTCGGTCTCGACGACCAGGCTCACCCGGCTCCGGAGACCGGTGCGCATCAAGTGCTGGTGCACCGCACCTGTGGCCAGCAGCGCCGGGATCGGTGCACGATTCGAATCGACGCCACAATCCGAGATGACCAGGATTGCCGCTCCGTTTCGGACGGCGGCCTCGGCCTCTTGTCCCAGTCGCTCGCAGCCGGACCGCAGGCCGAACTTGCCGGCCACGACCGGAAAGGTGGCGTCGAGGTCTTGCGTGTGGAATGGCGCACCGAGCTCGCGGATTGCCTCCAGGCCCGAGGGATAGAGGAGGAAGGATTCGAGTTGGAGCAGGTGCGCGGCGGCCGGTTCCTCGGTGAGCAAGGGTGCGGCCGGTCCGATCGTGGTCCGAAGGGACATCACGAGTCGCTCCCGCAGGTGATCGATGGGAGGGTTCGTTACCTGGGCGAAGCGCTGCTTGAAATATGAATAGAGGAGGCGGGGCTGCGGGGTGAGCACGGAAGCAGCGGTATCGTCTCCCATGGAGAAAATCGGCTCCTTTCCCTGGGTAGCCATCGGGCGAAGAACGAAGGTGAACTCCTCCCTGGTATAGCCGAAGGTGGCCTGGCGGGCGACGAGGTCCGAGGGGACGCCTTCGGAGGGCCCGCCGGTCGTCATCGTCTGCACCTGTTGCTCGAGCCAGGTGCCGTACGGTTGTCGTGAGGCAAGCGCGCTCTTCAGGCTCTCGTCCTCCTCTAGACCGCCGGCCGAGGGATCGACACAGAACATCTGCCCGGGCCCGAGCTTGCCGCGGCGGATGCGGCCGTGTCCGCGAACATCCACCGCACCCGCTTCCGAGGCACAGCCGATCAGGCCGTCTTCGCAGACGGCGTAGCGGAGCGGCCGCAGGCCGTTGCGGTCAAGGGCGGCGCCTACACGTATGCCATCGGTGAAGATCAGGCCCGCCGGACCGTCCCACGGCTCCATCAGGCCGGCGTGGTAGCGATAGAAGTCGCGCACGGCCGGGTCGACGTCGAAGCCCTCCCAGGCCTCTGGCACCAGCATCGCCATCGCGTGGCGGAGGTCGCGGCCTCCGCGGACGAGCAACTCGAGCGCATTGTCGAGCATGGCCGAATCCGAGCCCTTCTCGTCAATGATTGGAAGCAGCAGCTCCTCGGGAGCGAGGTCTCCGGAGCCAAGACGCCCCTGGCGAGCGCGCATCCGGTTGACGTTGCCCTGGATGGTGTTGATCTCGCCGTTGTGGCAGAGCATCCGAAAGGGCTGGGCGCGCTCCCACGACGGCTCGGTGTTGGTGCTGTAGCGCTGATGGAAGACTGCAAAGGACGCGGTGAGGCCCGGGTCACGAAGGTCGGGATAAAACGTGGCCAGCTGGTCGGCGGCGCACATTGCCTTGTAGGTCACGGTGCGAAATGACAGGGACGCAATGTAACCGGGAAGGCGCACCGTCGCCAGGCTACGCTCGGCGCGCTTCCGCATCCGGAAGCAGCGCGCCTCGAGCGCATCCGACGTCAGCGTCGGCGAGGCGGTGAACATGGCCTGCTCGATTCGCGGCAGCGAGGAGCGCGCCGCAGCGCCCAGCGCCTCTGGTTCGACCGGGACCGGTCGCCAGTCGACCAGGTCGAGCTGCTCGGCCTGACCTGCTTCGAGGGCCAGCCGCCGGATCAAGCGCCGCTCGTCGTCGCCCTCCGCGCCGGTAGTGTTGGGCAGGAAGAAGACACCGACACCGAGCGGGAGCGTGGCATCAATGTTGAACCGAGCTCGGCTCGCCCACCGGCGAAAGAAGGTCTCGGAGAGCGGAAGCAACAGGCCGGCGCCGTCGCCTGAGCGCTGATCCGAGGACACGGCTCCCCGGTGGCGGACGCGGTGCAGCGCTGCGAGCGCGGCGTCGACAATCCCTCGGCTGGCTCGCCCTCCAGCGTCGGCGACGAAACCGATCCCGCAGGCGTCGTGCTCAAATCTCGAGTCGTACAGGCCCGCGTGACGCAAGTCACCCGTTACGCTATCGGTCGCTACCCCGTCAGGCTATAGACCAATGGACTGAAATGGAGGGCGAACGCTCGTACCGGTGACACAAGCCGCGGTTCGCGGCTCCAGGCGCGCGAGGCCGGCGCGCACCGACTCGTAGGTGGCTTCGTCTACCGAGACGAAACGCTCGACGAGGCCTCCTGCCAGCGCCTCTCGCGCGGTCGGATCCGTATCGAGGCCTAGGAGGATCTCGCGAACGGCCTCTTTGAGGGTCTCGGGAAGTCCTGGGGCGATTACGACTGGCTGGATCGGCGCCGGGCCAAGAACCGCGATGGTGCGGAGGCCGGCTGCGACCTCCGGGCGCCGCGCCTCGATTGCTAGGACCTGGGAGTCGATCGCGGAGGCGTCGACTTCGCCGGACAGGATCAACCGGATCGAAGCCTCGTGGCAGCCGGCCTCGATCCACCGGCCGAAGAATGCCGGCGTCTCGTCAAGCTCGGCGAGGTGCAGCAGCGGGGCGACGTAACCGGAGTAGGAGTCGAGGTCGTTGAAGGACCAGCGACAGCCTCGGAGGTCCTTGAAGCCGCGAGCGGGACTGTCCTTGCGCACCACGACGTCGGAGAAATAGATTGGCCTGCCGCCATAACGACTACCGAGGAGGACTGGTGCGGCAATCGCCTCCACGAGTCCACGCGATGCGAGCCGAAGGTACGGTGGGCTGCAGAGAAAGGCGACGTCGATCTCGCCTTTTGCGAATTGCCTGTACGAGGGCCCGGTGATCAGGCGGGTCTCGCATCCGAGCCGGGCAGACACGCTCCTGCTGATGAACTCGTAGACGGGACGCACATTGGGCGCCAGGAAGGATGCGAATGTCAGCGCGCGAATCATCCGGTAATCATGCCATCCCCTTTGTGGTAACGATGACCTCCGCCGCCTCCACCTCCGCGGCGATGCGGAGGTGGTGTATCGCGGCGTAGGCCTCGATCTCGAGATCGGTCTCCAGGTGGCGGAGGTCCTCAACCTGCTGCCTGATCACGCGCGCCGGCACGGGATGTGGCCGGCTCGCGTTGCGCGCAAGGCAGGTCTCCAGGGGTAGGTCGAGTACGACGGCAATGAGCGGACGGTGATGGCGGTGGGCGTGCCACGCCAGTTCGCTTCGTTGCGGTCCGCGGGTGTTGGTTGCGTCGATCACGGTCAACAGGCCGGCGGCGGCACGCTCGGCCACCAGCTCGCGGATCCGCTCGAAGATGTCATCGTTTCTCTGCTGGCTCGACTCATCACCCAGGACGACTTGACGAAGTCTGTCCGAGGAGATGATGGCGTCTGCCGGGAAGTGCCGAAAGGCAAAGCTTGACTTGCCGGCGCCGGCGGGTCCGATCAACATCACGAGGGCGGTGGCCGGGACGTTTATTACGCTCATGGCAAATGTTCGAGGGGATCAGGCTATCGCGAGAGGACAGGGTCATGATGGCCCTGCTCGTTTTCGTTCCCGCTACCATCGCTTCCGCCCATACGGGCGCCCCCGGCTGGTTGCAATTCGTTCTTTCGGTGGCGGCGGTGATCCCGATCGCTGCCCTGATTGCCTCCTCGACCGAGGCGCTGGCACGGCGGCTTGGCGGAAAGGTGGGCGGCCTGCTGAACGCGACCTTCGGGAACCTGCCGGATCTACTGATTGGTATCTTCGGCGTCCAGAAAGGTCTGATCCCGCTGGTCAAGGCGACCCTGGTGGGGGCGCTGATCAGCAACTCAGCCCTGATCATGGGACTCTGTTTCGTTGCCGCCGGGCTGGTACATCGTCGACCACGCTTCGACCGAGCCGAGGCGGGGCACCACAGCGTGCTCATGATGCTGACCGTCGCCGCCATCCTGTTTCCCACGGCGGGCGCGTTCGTCATCTGCGGTAGGAGCTGCGCCGGGACCTCGAACGCGTCCACCATCCAGGGGATCAGTGTTGGCATCGCGATCGTGCTGCTGATCTCCTATATCGCCTACGTCGTGTACGGAATCTTTGGCTTCGAGTCGCTCGGTGGCCGGCCAACCGAGGGCCGGGAGACCCGCATATTCCAGGCGGCCGAGCCGGGCCGGCCAGCGGCCTGGCCGGTTGCCTTCAGCCTCGTCGTCCTGATCGTGACCGGGCTCGCGCTCATCCCCATAACGGACATCCTCACCTCGGGCGTTGGCTCGGTCACCAGGGCGTTGGGATGGACTGAGGTCTTCGTCGGGATGATCATCGTGGCCAATGCAGGGAACGTGGCGGAGGCTTATGCCGCAATCAAGTTCGCGATCCGCAAACCGGGGACTCCGGACGGGTCGCCGGTGGGCGACTCCGGGTTGGACCTGGCACTTGGGATCGCCTCGGCGTCGTCGATCCAGATCGCCACCTTCGTGATGCCGGTGGTGGTGCTGTTCAGTCTCTTCTTCAAGCCGATGAACCTGGTCTTCACCTTCGTCGAGGTGTCGATATTGGCGTTGCTCGTCGTCCTCTTCACGCACACGGCCCAGGACGGCGAGAGCAACTGGCTGGAAGGCGCCCAGCTGCTGGTTCTCTACGCGATGGCGGCGGTCGTCTTTTTCGCCCTACCAGCCTCAGCCTTTGGCGGCTAGCTTCAGGCGGTGGGAGCGACGTCCAGGTCGGTGATCTCGGCGAGGACGTCCTCGCCGGTATAGGCGGATGCCTGGAGGCGGAAGAGGCGGGCATACCGTCCGTTGAGGCGCATCAGCTGCTCGTGGGTGCCTTCCTCGACCAGCTGGCCGTGTTCGAGGAAGAGGATGCGGTCGGCTCGCCTCACGGTGGAAAAGCGATGCGAGATGTAGACCGCCGTGCGTCCCTGGGTAAGCGAGCGAAGCCGCTCGAAGAGTTCGTATTCCGCCTGGGCGTCCAGTGCCGAGGTGGGCTCGTCGAGCAGGAGGATCCTGGCGTCGCGCATGAAGGCGCGGGCGAGGGCGACTTTCTGCCACTCGCCGCCGGAGAGGTTGACGCCGGCGTCGAACCATTTGCCCAACGCCGTGTCGTAGCCCTGGGGCAGGGTTGCGATCAGCTCGTCCGAGCCGGCCTGGCGGCTAGCACGCTCGACGGCGTCTCGGTCCGTGATCGTTCCCAGGTTGCCCAGGCCGATATTCTCGGCGGCGGTCGCCTGGTAAGTGACGTAGTCCTGGAACATGCCGCCGATCTGCGCGCGGAGCTCGTTCGGATCGTAATCGCGAATATCGACCCCATCGACCAGGATGCGCCCTCCATTCGGGTCGTAGAGGCGGCAGATCAGCTTGAAGAGGGTGGTCTTGCCTGCGCCGTTGCGCCCGACGATGGCAACCGTCTCGCCCGGAGCCACAGTGAAGCTGAGGCTGGTTAGCGCGGACGCCGTCGCGCCCGGGTAAGCGAAGGTGACGTTGTCGAACCTGATCTCGCCCCGCAGCGGTGTCGGAACCGGCACCGGGTTGGATGGGGAAGGCATGACGGTCTCGGTCGCCATCAGCTCGAACAGGTTGTTCAGGTAAAGGTTGTGCTCGTACATCCCGGAGAAGCCACCGAGGATGCCCTGAATCGAGCTCTGCACGGATTGCGCGGCGGTCGTGAACAGGGTGAGATCGCCGAGGGTCAGCCTGCCAGCGATCGCCTGCAGCGCGACATAGAGGTAGGTCAGCGACGTGGTGATGGTGCTGAGGTTGCCCCAGGCGAAGCCGGTCAGGTAGCGACGCACCACCTGGGTGCGCTGGCTCCCGTAATAGGCATCCGCGATCAGGCGATAGCGGCGGATGAAGTAGCCCCCCAGCCCGAAGAGCTTGACCTCCTTCGCGTAGCTGTCGGTCGTGACCAGCGTCACGAGATAGTTCATCCTCCGAAGCAGGCGAGATCCCCAGCGCGCGATGTTGTAGCCGCGCCAGCCGTAGCGCGTGTCGGCGATGAATGCGGGGATGGGCGAGACCAGCGCGATCAGGGCGAGCAGCGGGCTGACGACGATCAGCAGGGCGATCATGGTAACGAATGTCAGGGCGGTTTGCACCAGGCCGAAGGCGGTCGAGATCATCAGCACCGGGCGGTTGATCGAGTCGGTCTGTGCCCGCCGGAGCAGGTCGTAAGACGCCGGGTCCTCATAGAACGCCAGGTCGAGGGCGGCCGCCTTCTCCATCACCATCAGCTGGATTCGCATCGAGACGGAGTTCTGCAGCAGCTGCTGGGTGATGTTGCGGAGCGTCCCGAGCAGGGCGGTGACTGCAAAGATGAGGAGCTGGAGGACGGCGAGGAAGACGATCCCGTTCATGGTTGTGAAGACCGGCGTGTGCAGGGGCCCGAAATCGAATTGGGAGCGGTCCGCCAGGTGGTACCGATGGACGGCGATCCCCTGGACGACGGCGTTGATCAGCAGCTTGGCGGTGTACGCCGAGATCGCCGGGATCACGCCGGCCACCACGGTCACGGCAAAGAGCATGGTCGTAATCCCGCGGTCGGCTTCCCACACCAGGCCGATAACCCGGGGGAGCGCGGCGGCAGTGCCGCGGACCGACTGCTGCAGGTTGCGCCAGCGACTGCGCAGGTCTTTCGGTCCTTCCTGCTCCGGCGGTCCCTCGATGATTGGATCGCCGGTCAGGCCGCTGTTCGCGGGACCCGAATCCGCTCGTTGGGCCCGCGACCGAGCCCACCAGCCGAACATGGATGGGCCGCCATGGCCCGGTGGCATCATGCCC